>Ga0209489_100138_pt1 | contig 108524 bp, 84 predicted proteins | sample SiratrowhiteBW_FD_187527 | JGI IMG/M metagenome (GOLD analysis project Ga0209489, IMG submission 187527) | Root nodule microbial communities of legume samples collected from California, USA - Siratro white BW (SPAdes) (version 2) | ecosystem: Host-associated > Plants > Roots > Nodule | place... | reverse complement strand
TTTTTTTTTTTTTTTTTTTTTTGTTTGGTGGGATTTAAAATTGTACTTATTTTTTTCCATTAAACACGTTTCAATGAAAAACACGCCCACCGGCACAACCCTCCTATCTCCTGACCCACCATTGATTCGTTGAAAGGTACAGTAGGTGGTGTTTGAGTCAGGTATATTCTTTATCCTTTCTATGGTCAAATTTTTTCACTTTTCCGTTTGGTTCTCGAGAAGACAAAGTTCAGAACTGGAATTTCGTCTCTTTTCTTCGTTCTTTCCATGTATTTGTAGGGTCTAATGGTTCGTCTCAGGTGTCCCTTTGGCAATTGCTTTCTCATTTTTCTCTCTTTAAACTGTTGTTACTACAAACTACTTTACCCTTTCCGATGTTCTCAATCACCAACTATTTGTGCCAATGTTTTACAATAAATACTAAATTCATACAAAGAGAATATGAATACATTACACTGGATTAGAAGGATAATAGATCCAATACATCAATGAAACAAATCAATCCAATTCCTCAACATAAGAAATAAGCCCTATAAAATTCCCAAACATATTATGTACATTCTATTTTCAACAGCAGCATGCAGTTGTGCAATGAGCACTTATTTTGATGATGGTGGTGTCTTGGGGCGGGAAGACTTGCCTGTAATGACTTTCTTTACTTTGGAAATTGAGTGCTTCACCTTTGACCCTACACCTGATAGTATGCCAGATTTTTTGTGCAAAACTTTGGTGGCAGTGTCTTCAGAGTCTCTGGATATGACACTAACACTAGATGATGGGCTTATTTTTTCGAATTCGTCTCCTGCTTTATCTTCTTTTGTGTTGCCTGATATAGCAGTTTCGGCCTCTTGAGTTTCCAGTTTTCCCATTTCTATATGTTCTGTGATATCTACAGATACTGATTCAGAGACAGCTTCAAGTTTGGCAACTTCACTGTCCTTTCCAAGTTCATTGGTATCACTACATGGACTTATTTCTGCAGTCTCCAGTTCTTCTAAATTTGGATGCTTTTTAATGGTCTTCTGGTTATTTGCTTCAGATTGGACTTCAACTTTCTCTTCATTTTCCACACAGGTGTTGCCTGGCACCTTTTCTAAATCCAATGCCTAATTTAACATAAAACTGCATCAGAACTCAAAGATATTTGTACGCTGGGAAAATGAATATTTGGTTTTCTAGACAGACATTAAATTAAGATGTGCAAGTCTGAAATGCAATTTGGTTATATCAGTATCTAGTTTAATTTGTTGAAGTGAAGTCAAACCTCGAGAACTTCCGTGTTCCTCACAAAATCATTTTCTGGTCTCTGCTCCTCTTTGGTATTGATCACTGCAGGTTGAACTTCCTTTTGCATTTTTTCTTGAATGCTTTCGTCAACTGTCCCAATTCTGACAGATGGTATGGGAGATATAATTGAGATGGCTCTATCCACAGGTTCATCTGTCATTATACAAGTAAGGTGTTAAACACAATCTACTACCCGTGATTGTCTAATATAGTCCATTGTTTGTACATTTATACATTTTCTTCAAAACTTTAAATGATTCAAAATGTCATGTAGGAATGTTTTCCTTTTTGGGAGAAACTTAATTTTAATATTTGTTTTATAGGATGCCATCGCGTTGTGTAAAATTAAAATAGAAAGTTATCAAAACATAATTACTTTCTGTTTTAAGCTTATGTAATTCAATACCTGTGGCTTCTTTTATATCAGATGCTTCTTCTGGCATGATTTTTCTACCATCCTTGATTTCTGAATTTTCTATCGTGTATGTGTTTATAAACTGTTCTTGATCTTCCTCATCATAACTTGACTTTGTACTGCTTTCAGTTATTTCCATTCCTTCTAAATTAATATGCTTTGTAATTACATTCTCCATGCTAGATTGTGGTGTCTGCTTGCCTTTGCTATATGTCCCCGAAAATTCCTCTTCTGGTTGCATCTCTTCTTGGTTACTCTCATCAAGTGTTTCCTTTTTGACCAATTCTGCATTGGTTAATGTTTTCCCTTTAAAGTCAAGCACACCTATTCAAGTACAAATGAGATATTAAAAGAAGTCATTTACGCAAGGCTACATATGTTTCTATCTTAATACAGCAGTGTTCATGTTCTCTTGAAAATTAAATAAGTGCTAGTGTTACAACAAACTTTTCATGGGGACACAAAACCACTACTTATATTTTACCATCCAGACTCAAATTTGAATAATTTTTTGTCATCTGAGGACACTATTTTTGTATGTGGATTAAAGAATATTTCCTTCATCTAAAGTCTCATGTTTGTGTTTCTTTTCAGGTTCTTGTTTTTGGTTATCAAGTCAACTTGTATGGTAAAATTTCAGAGCATAATTACCTTCATCTTTTGTGTTTTCTACTTTCACTTCTGTTGGTTGTTTGGCATCTGTTATTTCCTCTACTGTCATTTTACTTGCATACTTGATCCCTAAATTCTCTACCACCTGCAAATTTACTGTCTTCTGTTCATTCATATCATCACTTAATTTTGAATTGCTTTCTGATGCTAAATGGCCCTCTGCTGTTATATAATCTGTAATCAGACTCTGCATGCTAGGTTCTTGTGATTGTTTGTCTGATTGTTCTTCTTCTACTATGTTGATGTTTGCCTTGGTTTCAGGTTCCTATTTGAACAAATACAATATAAGTTTTAATAATAAGTTAAGAAAATAAATGGTTTTTTTTTGCTCAGCGAATGCACATGCTGTCAACCTCAACAGTGGACATTCTGTCAAGTTCGTTTTCTGGTATGCATCTCATGTTATCAATTGCGTCTGATGCATTACCGGGAAGTGTTTGTTGCTGTAAGATTTGGTCAGTGTCACCTTGGACAGTTGCAGGAGCAGGCAATTTTGTCTCGACTTCTTCTGGTGGACCTGTCATTATTCATGTGAGATTTTTCAACTGCTAAAATATTTATTTTTATTGATTCTGATAAGCATCATGTCTAGAGAACATAAAATTTCAACTTTTTTTGTTGTTTAGGGTTTAGGGTCCTAAGGGAAAATGAATCTGACTAAAAGTAATGGAAATTTGCAAGTTTTTAGCACATACTGTCTGTTGCTGTATTTAGTAATTTTACTTTTGTCATTTCTTCAATTCCTTTTGCCTCCTCTTCATCGAATTTACTATCATCGTGGATCACTGATTTCTCCTTGGTGTGCGACTTTGGATTCACTTCTTTCTCTATATCATTAGTGGGGTTTGTTTTTGCTATCTCTCCATCTGAATACAGATTATCTATCAATGTGGTCTCTTTGTTTGGTGGTGCCACCTGGGATTCTAATTTCTGTTCATTTTCCATCCTGATCTGACATGCATCTTCCTGTACCTCAAATGCCTGTTTCAACAAATAGGTTGAAGATGTTTTATTCTATGACAAGAAATAATATCGATTGTGTGTGAATGGTCAAATAGTTGTACAAGTGTTTGTACAAGTGTGAAAATGAAAGGTTTTATTTTTCTACTTTTGTTTGTTGTAGTTTGCTCACACCTCAGGAATATGTTTTTGCATATCAAATTCATAGTGTGGGGTCTTCACTTCTTTGACATGTGTCTCTACATATTCTTCTCGTGGTTGAATCTCTTCTTCACAACATTCATTAGATGCATAATTTTTGACTGATGTTGTGCTGGACATTGTTTGCATTCCTTTATCTTCAGCCACACCTATTGTTGTAAATATGAGATATTGAAAAAAATCATTTGTTGAGAAGAGAGAAACAATTTTTGTTTTCAGAATATGTTTGGGCGAGTTTACACTCGAATAATGAGAGGAGAAAAGAAATATTTTTATTGATTACAATAAAGATAACTGCATTCGCAACTCCTTCATTTGTAACAATCACATTCTCTTAAAAAGGGAAATAAAATCAGCTGGAATGAATGTATAGATTTTGGGAATATTTTTCCTAGTTACTAGAGATAATAGGATAATAATCCCCTATTTACAACATTTACTACTCAACATATTCATCTATTTACAAAAATAATGAATATAAAGGTAATAAATTAATAAACAACTATTTTGAAGAGAACAACAATAACATTACGACTTCATGGTATAAATTGAACTCAACAAAACACAATAACTAAGCTACTTGGAAGGGTAATAAGCATTTTATGCTTCTATTTCCATTAAGATTGCGTATGTTACTATAATACAACTATAAGTTCAATCCAAAATTAAAACTCTTAATGTTACAACAAGCTTCTTTATAGTGTGGCAAAATTACTATTTAAGTTCACAAAGAAGTGAAAAAAGTGTTTGTCATCTAAAGATACGATAATCTTTTAATGTGGATTGGAGAAAATTTCTTTCATCCAAAGTTGTGTTTGTTTTTGCTTTGCAAGAAATGGATGTATGCATTGTGTTTGTTTGTTGTTTTTCATTATCAGGTCATATTCGATGCTAAAATTTTAGAACACAATCACCTTTAGTTTCTGATTTTTGTATCTCGACATCAGTCAATTGATTGGAGAGTATTCCTTTTGCTCTGATTTCACTGGCATCCTTAATCTCTAAACACTCCACCAAGTGTGATTCTACTTTCTTGTGTCCATTGAGGTCAACATCATCACTTAATTCTTTATTGCTTTCTGATGTCATATGTTTTTCAACTATTGGATAATTTGTGATGAAACTTTGCACACTTGATTCTTCTGATTGATGGTCTGCTTGTTCTTCTTTCACTAAGTCAACATTTGCCTTGGTTTCTGGTTGTTTAGGTTCCTATACAATATTTACAATATGAGTGTACTTGTATAACATGTTAAGAAAATAAATTATACTCTTTTTTCTCATAAAAAGCTGATATGTATGTAATTTTTTACTTCTTTACTTCACTACTGCCTAACCTCAACAACTAAAGACTTTCTGTCAAGTTCAAATTCTGTCATGCAGCTCTTGGCATTATCGATTGCTTCTATTTCATCATCATGCAGTGTTTGTTGCTGTGACATTTGATCAATATCACCTTGGACAGATGTTGGAGTGGGCAATGTGGTTTCGATTTCTTCCTCCGGTAACTGTTTTTCTATTGATTCTTCAATCCCCTCTGCTTCTTCTTGATCGAATTTGCCTACATCCTGAATCCCTAGTTTCTCATTGACATGAGATGATGGAGGCTCTTGCTGTTTGTCGGGATAAATGGCAGTGTTTGTTTCTGCAGTCACCTTTGTATCGCATTGTGGTGTGTGCACATCTTTGTTAAAGTTCTCTGTAAATTCTGCTTCTGTCTGTCTCTCTTCTGGACTAATCTCATCAAGTCCTTTGGTTCCAATTGACGATGAATTGGGCCTTATTTGCAAGGCTTTATCTTCAAGCTCACCTATTGTTATGAAAAATGAGATATTTAATGCAATCATTTATGGAAGATTGAGTATCTTACTAATTTAATACATGTATTTGTTTCTTTTGAAAATTAAAATTGTCCCAATGCCACAACAAGTTGCTTTAGTAGGCCACAAAATTATGTATATGTTATCATCGCCTTATTGTAAGTGAATAAAGTTGTTTGTCATCTAAAGACACTAATTATTTAATTTTTATGTCGGTTGCAGAATTTTTATTCATCTAAAGTCACGCGTTTATTTTCTTTTCTTGACATGAATTTAAGCACTGTCTGTCTTTTGGTTTAGGTTTTTGAGCATATTTCGATTCAAAAAATTTTCAATGTAAATAATTACCTTGGGTTTCTGAGTCTAGTATTTCCGCATAAGTTGATTGTTTTGCCTCTGATGCTTTCTCTACTCTGATTTCACTTGCATTTTTGTTGTCCAAATTCTCTCTTGAGCATGATTTTAGTGTCTTCCGTTCATCAGTGCGGACATCATCACTTATTTCTCTGTTGCCTTCCGATGTGAGGCGTCCTTCTGCTGTTATATTATGTGTAATGTCTCTGGGGATGCTTGATTTTTCTGATTGGTTGTTTGCTTGTTCTTGTTTTACTATGTTGGCATCGTCTTTGGTTTCAGGTTCCTGGTTTAATGCAGATGATATAAGAATGGATTTGTCAAAGCAAGCTGATAAATATGTAAAGTCTGAGCTGTTTACTTTACTACTGCCTAACCTCAACAATAGTGGATTCTCTGTCAATTTCAATTTCTTGCGTGCAACTCTTCTTAGCATTACCAATTGCTTTTGATTCATCATCATGCAGTCTTTGTTGCTGCGACATTTGATCAAAATCACCATGGATCAAGGTATAGATGGGCAATGTTGTCCTGATGTCTTTGTCTTGTAACTGCGTTTTTGTTGCTTCTTCAACCCCTTTTTCTTCTTCTTGTTGTTCTTCTAATTTGCCATCATCCTTGATTCCTGATTTCTCCTTAGGCTGAGATGGTGGAACCTCTTCTTGTTCCTCAGTGTCATTATTGGTGGTCTCTATTTTTGAGGTCTCCTCGGTAAAGTATTGTGGTGTCTGCACCTCTTTGTTAAATTTCTTAATAAATTCTTCTTGTGGCTGTCTCTTTTCTTGACCCACAATTACTGCTTCGTTTTCAACAGATACTATGTCAGGTATTGGTTTGAGAGATTCATCTTCAGGCACACCTGTTGTTTATAGAAAGATAGATATTGAAAGGATTCATTTACACAATGACTGCATATCTTACTATTTTAATACAGTAATTTTGTCCCAGGACCGAAAAAAATAAGACTCCGGTATTGGCCCAAATATTTGATGTTTATTTATCATCCACAACTAGTAGAGAGTAAAACTGTTTGTGTCATCTCATGATGCTAACTGTTTTAATTCTTATGCAGATTAAATAATTTTTGTTTCATGTGAAGTCATGTGTTTATTTTTATTTTCCTTGCTTAAATATACACTTTGGCATGTAGAGAATTTCTGAATACAATTACCTTCGGTTTCGGACTTTGGCATCTCCAAATCAGTCAATTGTTTGGGATCTATTCCTTCCTCTGCTTTGTTTTTGCTTTCATCCTTGTTTAAATTCTCTATTACTCTGTCAAAATTGTCCTTGCTTTCTAGTTTTTCAGTTTTCTGGTGAATATATACAGGTTGCAATAGTAAATGATTTTTGTTCATTCACAGCAAGCAAAAATATATGTAAATTTTTATTTGTTTACTTCACTATTGCCTAACCTGAACAATAATGGCGTTTTCATGAAGTTCAATTTCTGGGATGCAGCTCAGCTTGGCATCATCAATAACTTCTGATTCATTAACATGCAATGTTTCTTGATGCAGAATTTGATTAGTATCACCTTGGACAAAGGCAGGAGGGGGTGATCTTGTCTGGATTTCTTCCTCCCCTGAGTGTGTTTTTGTTGCTTCAATTACTCTTGCTTTTTCTACTTGATTGAATATATCCTCAATCCCTTCTTTTTCTTCAGCATGAGATGTCCCTTCTTTCTCTTTGGCATTAAATGTTGGATTTTTGTCCTTTTCCTCAGCATTATTATGGATGTTGTTATCTACACTTTCCTCAGTAATATATTCTTGGTTTTGCACCTCTTTGATAGATTTGTCTACAACCTCTGCCTCTAGTTGTATGTCTTGTTGACTGCTCTTCTCAACTGCTTCAGTTCCAAGCAATACTGCATTGGCTCTTGGTTTCAGAGTTTCATCTTTAGGTACACCTAAAGTTATGAAACTGTGTTATTGAAAGCAATCATGTACACAAAGGTTGCATATGTTATAACGTATCAAAATCGGTGCAAAGCTCACCTTATAAGCTGATTTTGTAAGATTGAGTTAGACTTAAAGTCCAATTTTTAATATAGAATCAATATTTATATTAGTAAGTGTTGTTGAACCTATTGTACCATATGCTATTAGACTACCCACAAATATCTAGTTCTATGCTCGAGATGTCTATTTCTCAGCATGACCCTATTATGTTATATAAATAGGTGCAAAATTTATTTCATTAGTTGGTTTTGTAAGGTTGAGTTCACTCTAAGTTAACATTCTAAGACTGTGGAAGTCATGTTGATGTTCTCTAGATGACTGATACAGTCCCAGTGCCATAAAAGGCTCCTTATTTGCCCAAAGAATTACTATGTACATGTTATGGTCTGCATATAGTAGTGAGCAAAACTGCTAGTGTCATCTAGAGATACTTGTTTTAAAATATTTATGTACATTAAATAATATTTTATGCATGTAAAGCTGTGTTTATTTTTGTTTTCTTTCTACGAATATAGTATTTGATTTTGTCTTTTGGTTCATATTTTTGAGTCAAAATCATTTCTAAAATATCAAAACTTAATTACCTTCAATTTCTGACTCTGCCATCTTCAAATCAGTCAATTTTATGCCATCTCTTTTTTCATTTGCTCTGATTTCGCTTGCATCATTGGTGCCTAAATTCTCTGTTACTGTGCCAACATTGTCCTTGGTCTCAGGTTTGTTAGTTTCCTGGTTGAATTTATGGTATAAAATTTGTTTTAGTTACGAAAATGAATAATGTTTAGTTTGTTCAAAGGACATGTTATGTATGTAAATTTTTGCTCACGCCAGTTAGGCCTAACCTGGACAGCAGTAGACTTTCTGTCAAGTTCAATTTCTGGTGTGCAGCTTTGCTTGACATAATCAATAACTTCTGATTCATTAATATGCAGTAATTCTTGCTGCGAGATTTGATCAGTGACACCTTGAACAAAGGGATGAATGGGTGATCTTATCTGGACTTCTTCCTTGGGTAATTGCATTTTGTTCGTTTCTTCAATACCACTAGCTTCTTCCTCTTGGCCAAAATTTTGATCACCCTCATTCCCTTGGTTGACTTCAGCATGAGATGTTTGAACCTTGTCATGTTCATCAGTATAGCTATTGGTGTTTATTTCTGCAGTGTCCTCAGCAACATATTGTGGTGATTGGTCTTCTTTGTTAGATTTTTTCTCTGCTATGTCTTCTTTGAGCTGTATTTGTTTTTCATTAATGTCCTCAACTGTTTCGGTTCTGACCACTACTGCAACTGCTACTGGTTGAGGAACTTCATCTTTTGGCACCTCTGTTTTTACAAAAATGAGATATCGAAAGCAATCATTAACTTGAATGTTACTATTTAAATGCATGTATAACTTCTTGTGGAAATTAAAATAGTCCGAGTGCCGGAAAAAGATTCCATAGTCATAGTGCCACAAAAAAGCTCTCGTATCTGGCCAAAGAATTACTATATACATGTTGTCACCCACATATAGGATTGAGTACAACTGCTACTGTCATTGAAACACCTTTCAAATTTTTGTGACCATTAAATAATATTTCTTTCATGTAAAGTTGTGTTTTTTGTTTTTATTTTCTCTGTATGAATATACTATTGGAGTTTGTCTTTTGGTTATTCTTTTCAAGTCAAAATGGATTAAAAATTTTTAAAACGTACTTACCTTCCATTTCTGACATTCGCATCGTGAAATCAGGCAAATTTTTGGCATCTATTCCTTTCTCTGATCTAATTTTGCTTGCATCAGTGGTGCCTAATTTCTCTGTTACTGTGCCAACATGGTCGTTGGTATCAGGTTTTTCAGTTTCCTGGTGGAATATATGAAATATAAGTATAAAATTTGTATTACAAGTTAGGAAAATGATTAATTTTTGGTTTGGTCAAAGGAGATGTTATTTATGTAACTTTTTAGTTGTTAACACCAGTTGGACTTACCTGAACCACAATGGACTTTCTGTCAAGTTGAATTTCTGGTAGGGAGCTTTGCTTCATATAATCAATAACTTCTGATTCATCAACATGCTGTAATTCCTGCTGCGAGATTTGATCAGTGTTGCCTTTAACAAAGGCCGGAGTGGGTGATCTAGTCTGGACTTCTTTCTCCGATAACTGCATTTTGTTTGTTTCTTTGATACCTTTGGCTTCTTCTTGTTGACCAAAATTTTCATCATCTTCAATCCTTTCTTTTACCTCTGCATCAGATGTTTGAACCTTGTCATGTTCATCAGTATAATTATTGGTGTTTATTTCTACATTGTCCTCAGCTACATATTGTGGTGTTTGTTCCTCTTTGTTAGATTTTTTCTCTGTAATGTCTTCTTCCAGCTGCATCTGTTCTGGATTACTGTCATCAACTGTATCGTTTCCAACCACAACTGCAATTGTTATTGGTTGCAGAAGTTCATCTTCTCGCACATTTGTTTTTATAAATATTAGATATTGAAAGCAATCATTAACATGAACGCTGCTATCTTACTATTCAAATACATGAATAATTCTCTTAAAAATAAAAATATTCCCAGTGCCACAATAAGATTCCATAGTCACAATTCCACAAAAGGCCCCCATATTTGCCAAAGAATTACTATGGAGATGTTATCATCCACTTATAGCAGCGTGTAAAACTGCTAGTGTCATCTAAACATACTTGTTTTTAAATTTTGATGTACTTTAAATAATATTTCTTGCACATAAAGTTATGTTTTTGTTTCTATTCTCTCTCTATGAATATTCTATTGGAGTTTTTCTTTTGGTTAATGTTTTCTAGTCAACATAGATTCTGAAATTTGAAACCTAGTTTACCTGCGATTTCTGACTTTAGCATATTCAAATCAGCCAATTTTTTGAAATCTGTTTCTTCATCTGCTCTGATTTCGCATCCATAGTTGGTGTCTAAATTCTCTGTTACGTTGCTGATATTGTCCTTGGTCTCTGGTTTTACAGTTTCCTGGATGAATTTAGGAAATATAAGTATAAAATGATTCATTTTTGGTTTTTTCAAAGGAAATGTTATATATGTAAATTTTTACTCATTCACACCACTTCCCAACCTGAGCATAATCAATAACTTCTGATTGTTCAAGTTGCAGTAATTCTTGCTGCAAGATCTTATCAGTGTCACGTTGAACAAAGGCAGGAGTAGGTGATCTTGTCTTAACTTCTTCCTCGGCAAACTTCATTTTGTTTGTTTCTGCTATAGCTTTGACTTCTTGCTGTTGACCAAAATTTTCATCATCCTCAATCCCTTCTTTTACTTCTGCATTGGATGTTTGAGCCTTGTCATGTTCACCAGTATAGCTAGGAGTGTTTATTACTGCAGTGTCCTCAGCAATATATTGTGGTGTTTGTTCCTCTTTCATAGATTTTTTCTCTGTAATGTCTTCTTCCAGCTGCATCCGTTCTTTTTTACTATCAACATGCAGTAATTCTTGCTGTGAGATTTGTTCAGTGTCCCCTTGAACGAAGGTAGGAGTGGGTGATATTGTCTGGACTTTTTCCTCAGGTAACTGCGTTTTGCCTGTTTCTGCAATAGGTTTGGCTTCTTCCTGTGGACCAAAATTTTCATCATCCTCAGTCCCTTCTTTTACTTCTGCAACAAATGTTTGAACATTCTCATATTGATCAGTATAACTATTAGTGTTTAATTCTTCAATGTCATCAGCTATATATTGTGGTGCATGTTCCTCTTTTTTAGTGTTTTTCTCTGTAGTCTCTTCTTCCAGCTGTATCTGTTCTTCTTTAGTATCATCAGCTGTTTCGGTTATGACCACTACTGCAATTGCTATTGGTTGCTGAATTTCATCATCTGGGACATTTTTTTTTTTATAAAATTTAGATATTAAAAGCAATCATTAACATGAATGCTTCTATCTTATTATTTGCATGCATGTATAAGTTGTCGTGAAAATAAAACTAGTCCCAGTGGCTCATAAAGCCCCCATATTTGCCAAAGAATTACAGTGTACATATGATAATCCACATGTAGTAGTGAGTAAACTTGCCAGTTTCGTCTAAAAGCACTTGTTGTCAAAGTTCTATGTACATTAAATAATATTTCTTTGATGTAAAATTGTGTTTTGTTTTATTTCTTTATACTATTGGAGTTGGTCTTTTGGTTAGTGTTTTCGAGTCAAAACAGATTCTAAAATTTATAAACCTAGTTACCTTCGATTTCTGACTTGTGCATATTGAAATCAGCCAATGTTTTGGAATCTGTTTCTTCCTCTGCTCTGATTTTGCTTGCATCGGTGGTGCCTAAATTCTCTATTACTCTGCTGATATTGTCCTTGGTCTCGGGTTTTTCAGTTTCCTGGTTAAATTTATGAAATGTATGTATCAAACTTCTATAACCAGTTAGGAAAATGATTTATTTTTGGTTTTTTTCAAAGTCCATGTGATATATGTAAATTTTTACTCATTTAGACCACTTAGGGTTCACCTGAGCAATATTGGACTTTCTTTCAAGTTCAACTTCTGGTATCGAACTTTTCTTGACATAATCAATAACTTCTAATTCATCAACATGCAGTAATTCTTGCTGTGAGATTTGTTCAGTGTCGGCTTGAACAAAGGCAGGAGTGGGTGATATTGACTGGACTTCTTCTTTTGGTAACTGGATTTTGCTTGTTTCTGCAATAGCTTTGGCCTCTTCCTGTGGACCAATATTTTCATAATCCTCAATCCCTTCTTTTTCTTCTGCATAAGATGTTTGAACGTTGTCATGTTGATCAGTATAGCTAGTAGTGTTTAATTCTGCAGTGTCCTCAGGTACATATTGTGGTGTTTGTTCCTGTTCATTAGATGTTTTCTCTGTAATGTCTTCTTGCAGCCGTATCTGTTCTTGTTTAGTGTCATCAACTGTTTCAGTTACGACTGCTACTGCAATCGCTAATGGTTGCCGAACTTCATTTTCTGGGACATTTTTTTTTATAGAAGTTAGATATTAAAAGCAATCAGTAACATGAATGCTGCTAGCTTATTATATAAATCCATGTATTAGTTCTCTTTAAAATAAAAATAGTCCCAGTGGCTCATAAAGCTTCCATATTTGCCAAAGAATTACTATCTACATGTTATCATCCACATATAATAGTGTGTAAAACTGCCAGTTTCATCTAAACACACTTGTCTTTAAATTTCTATGTACATTAAATAATATTTCTTTGACATAAAGTTGTATTTAGTTTTATTTTGTTTATACTAATGGAGTTTTTCTTTTATTTAGTGTTTTGGAGTCAATCAATTCTAATATTTCAAAATTTAGTTACCTTCGATTTTTGACTCGTGCATGGTGAAATCAGCCAATGTTTTGCAATCTGTTTCTTCCTCTGTTCTGATTTTGCTTGCATCAGTGGTCTGTAAATTCTCTGTTACTTTGGTGATATTGTCCTTGGTCTCGGGCTTTTGGGTTTCCTACTTGAATTTATGAAACGTATGTATAAAATTTCTATAACACGTTAGGCAAATGATTGATTTTTGTTTTTTTCAAAGGAGATGTTATATATGTAAATTTACTTATTTACACTATTTAGGCCTAACCTGAGCAACAGTGGACTTTCTTTCAAGTTCAATTTCTGGTATGCAACTTTGCTTGACATAATGAATAACTTCTGATTCATCAACATGCAGTAACTCTTGCTGTGATATTTGTTCAGTGTCCCTTTGAATGAAGGCAGGAGTGGGTGATATTGTCTGGACTTCTTCCTCGAGTAACTGCATTTTGCTTGTTTCTGCAATAGCTTTGGCTTCTTCCTGTGGACCAAAATTTTCATGATCCTCAATCCCTTCTTTTACTTCTGCATCAGATGTTTGAAGGTTGTAAACTTGATCAGTATAGCTAGTAGTGTTTAATTCTTCAGTGTCCTCAGCCACATATTGTGGTGCTTGTTCATCTTTGTTAGATTGTTTCTCTGTAATGTCTTCTTCCAGCTGTATCAGTTCTTCTTTAGTGTCATCAACTGTTTCGGTTACGGCCGCTGCTTCAATTGCTATTGGTTGCTGAATTTCATCTTCTAGCACATTTTTTTTTATAGAAGTTAGATATTAAAAGCAATAATTAACATGAATGCTGCTATCTTATTATTTAAATGCATGCATAAGTTCTCTTTAAAATAAAAATACTTCCAGAGGCTCATAAAGCTCGCATATTTGCCAAATAATTAGTCTGTACATGTAATAATTCACATGTAGTAGTGAGTAAAACTGCTAGTTTCGTCTAAAAGCACTTGTTTTCAAATTTCTATGTACATTAAATAATATTTCTTTGATGTAAAATTGCGTTTTGTTTTATTTCCTTTATACTAATGGAGTCGGTCTTTTGGTTACTGTTTTTGAGTCAAAATAAATTCTAAAATTTCTACACCTAGTTACCTTCAATTTCTGACTTGTGCATGTTGAAATCAGCCAATGGTTTGGAATCTGTTTCTTCCTTTGTTCTGATTTTGCTTGCATCGGTGATGCCTAAATTCTCCGTTACTTTGCTGATATTGTCCTTGGTCCCAGGGTTTTCGGTTTCCTGGTTGAATATATGAAATGTTTGTATAAAATTTCTATAACAAGTTAGGAAAATGATTGATTTTTGTTTTTTACAAAGGAGATGTTATGTATGTAAATTTTTACTCATTTACACCACTTAGGGCTCACCTGAGCAATATTGGACTTTCTTTCGTCTTCGTTAGATGTTTTCTCTGTAATGTCTTCTTGCAGCTGTATCTGTTCTTGTTTAGTGTGATCAACTGTTTCAGTTACGACCGCTACTGCAATTGCTAATGGTTGCCGAACTTCATTTTCTGGCACATTTTTTTTTTTTTATTGAAGTTAGATATTGAAAGCAATCATTAAAATGAATGCTGTTATCTTATTATTTAGATGCATCTATTAGTTCCCTTTAAAATAAAAATAGTCCCAGTGGCTCGTAAAGCTTCCATATTTGCCAAAGAATTACTGTCTACATGTTATTATCCACATATAGTAGTGTGGAAAACTGCCAGTTTCATCTAAGCACACTTGTATTTAAATTTCTATGTTCGTTAAATAATATTTCTTTGACATAAAGTTGTGTTTAGTTTTATTTTCTTTATACTATTGGAGTTTTTCTTTTGGTTAGTGTTTTGGAGTCAAAATGGATTCTAAATTTTCAAAACTTAGTTACCTTGGATTTCTGACTCGTGCATGTTGAAATCTGCCAAATTTTTTATATCCGTTTCTTCCTCTGCTCTGATTTCACTTCGATCGTTGGTGCCTAAATTTTGTGTTACTTTGACAATACTGTCCTTGTTGTCAGGTTTTTTAGTTTCCTGGTTGAATTGATGAAAAATATAAGTATGAAATTTCTATATCAAAGGTGATGTTATATATGTAAACTCATATACACCACTTAAGCCTAACCTGAACAATAGTCGACTTTCTGTCATGTTCAATTTCTGGTATGCTACTTTGTTTGACATAATCAATAACTTCTGATTCATCAACATGCAGTAATTCTTGGTGCAAGATATGATCAGTGTCGTGTTGAACAAGGGCAGTCTGGAGGTCTTCCTCGGCTAACTTCATTTTGTTTGTTTCTGCAATAGCTTTGGCTTCTTCATGTTGACCAAAAGCTTTATCATCTTCAATCCCTTCTTTTACTTCCGCTTCAGATGTTTGAGCCTTGTGATGTTCATCAGTATAGGTATTGGTGTTTATTTCTGCAGTGTCCTCAGCAACATATTGTGGTGTTTGTTCCTCTTTGCTTGATTTTTTTTCTGTAATGTCTTGTTCCAGCTTTATCTGTTCTGGTTTACTGTCATCAACTGTTTTGATTACGACTGCTACTGCAATTGCTGTTGGCTGTGGAACATCATCTTCTGGCACATTTTTTTTATTTTATTTTATTAAAGTTAGATATTGAAAGTCATCATTAACATGATATCTTACTACTTAAATCCATGTATAAGTCCTCTTGAAAATAAAAATAGTCCTAGTACAACATATTGCTCGTGTATTTGCCAAAGAATTACTGTATACATGTTATCACCCACATATAGTAGTGAGTACTGGTGGTCTCATAAACACTTGTTTTAAAATTTGTAAGTACATTAAATAATTTCTCTCATGTAATGTTGTGTTTAGTTTTATTTTTTTTATACCATCGGAGTTTGTCTTTCTTTAGTGTTTTCGAGTCAATTGATTGTAAAATTTGAAAAGCTAGTTACCTTCGATGTCTGACTTTGGCTTCTTCAAATCAGCCAATTTTTTGACATCTGTTTCTTCCTCCGCTCTGATTTCGCTTGCATCGTTGGTGGCTAAATTCTCTTTTACTTTGGTGATGTTGTCCTTGGTCTCAGTTTTTTCAGTTTCCTGGTTGAATTTATGAATTAAAATTAAAATTTCTGTAACAATTTAGGAAAATGATTGGTTTTTGGTTTTCTTAAAGGAGTTGTTATATATGTAAATTTTTATTCATTTACACCGGTTAGGCCTAACCTGAACAATTGTGGACTTTCTGTCAAATTCAATTTGTGGTCTGCAGCTTTGCTTGATATAGTCAATAACTTCTGATTCATCAACATGCAGTAATTCTTGCTGCGACAATTGATCAGTGTCGTCTTGAACAACAGCAGGTGTGGGTGATCTTGTCTGGACTTCTTCCTCTGATAACTTCATTTTGCTTGTTTCGTCAATACCTTTGGCTTTTTCCTTTTGATCCAAATTTTCCTCCTCATTAATCCTTTCTTTTACCTTGTCATGAGATGTTTGATCCTTGTCATGTTCATCAGGAAAATTATTGGTGTTTATTTCTGCAGTGTCCTCAGCAACATATTGTGGTGTTTGGTCCTCTTTGTTAGATTTTTTCTCTGTAACATCTTCTTTGAGCTGTATCTGTTCTTGATTACTGTCATCAACTGTTTCAGTTCTGACCACTATAGTAATTGCTATTGGTTGTGGAACTTCATAGTCTGGCACATCTGTTGTTTTAAAATGTAGACATTGAAAGCAATCATTAAATTGAATGCTGCTATCTTACTATTTAATTGCATGTATAAGTTCTCTTGAAACTTAAAATAGTCCAGACGAAAGATTCCATATTGGCCAACAAAATTCCTCTGATATCTATGGTAGTGAGTAAAGCTGTTTGCCATCTAAAGATGGTAATTTTGTTAGTTTATGAATAATTGGCATTTTTTTCTAGAGTCATGTTTTATTTTTGTATTCTTTTCTTGAGTATATGAACTACATTTGTTTCTTGGTTTAGGATTTCATGCCAAATGTTTTCCAAAATTTCAAAAGCTTATTTACCTTCCGTTGATGACTTTGATCTTTCCACTTCTGTTACTTGTTTGTCACATGATCCTTCCTCAGCTCTGATTTCACTTGCATCCTTGTCATCAAAATTCTTTGTTATTATGTTGACATTCTCGGTTTCAGGTTTTTCAGTTTCCTGGATCATTGTGTAGATTATTATAAAATTTTGGAAAATAAATTATTTTTGTTTGATAACAACAAGCTAATATATACGTGAATTTTAAATGTTTCCTTCCCAAATGCCTAACCTGAACAACGATCAAATTTCCATCAAGTTCAATTTCAGGTATGCAGCTCTGTTTGGCATTATCAATTACTTCTGATCCGTCAACCGGCAATGTTTCTTGATATGGAACTTGATTTTTATCTCCTTGGACAAAGATAGGAGTGGGTGATTTTGTTTGGGCTTCCTCCTCCAGTGATTGTATTTTTGTGGCTTCTTCAATTCCTTTTGCTTCTTCCTTGTGATTGAATTTATTCTTAATCTCTCCGTCTTCGGCAGGACTAGATGGAACCTTTTCATGTTCCTTATTATAATTTGTGGTGTTTACTTCTATAGTTTCTGCAGTAACATATTCTGGTGTTTTCACATCTTTGTTAAATTTCTGTGCAACATCTGCTTGAGGTTGTATCCCTTGTTGACTACCCTCATCAACTGCTTCACTTATGACTAATACTATGTTTGCTATTGGTTGCAGAACTTCATCTTTTGGCACATCTGTTATTATACACGTGTTATTGAAAGCAATCATTTACATAAACACTGTTTTTCTTACTCACACAAGTATATGTTCTCTTGTATTTGCATAAAGAATTGCTATTTCTATGTTATAATCCTAATATAGTAGTGACTGAAATTGTTTGTTTATGTGAATGAAATAATTTTTTCTTTCATCTACAGTCATGATTTTTATTAAGAATAAAGAAAATAAATATAGAATTAATCTCCCCTGTGTAAAATACGCATAGGGTTGTTTGTTTATAGATAGAAAAAATAACAATAACATAAAAGCATAACAGAAACTATGGGCTAAGCCCGTTACATTCAACAATTTTATTTTTATTTTCCTAGCATGAATATAACCTTTGTTCTTTTATATTTTTCATTTATGGTTTGAGTGATATTTGGCTCTAAAACCTCAACACTTAATTACCTTTGATTTCTGACTTTGGTATTTCCACATTAGTCAATTGTTTGACATATGTTCCTTCCTCTGCCCTAACTTCATTTGCATCCTTGTTGTCTAAATACTCTGCTCCTGTGCTGACATTGTCCTTGGTCTCTGGATTGTTAGTTTCCTGGATGAATATATGCGGTGTAATATAAGTATAATATTTGTTTAACAAGTTAGGAAAATAACTGATATTTTGTTTGTTCAGATGAAGCTTGATATACATGTAAATTCTACTCTTGTACTTCAGTAATGGCTTACCTGAACAACAGTGAACTTTCCATCAAGTTCAATTTCTGGTATGAAGCTTTGCTTGTCATTATCAGGAACTTCTGATTCAACAATATTCACTGTTTCTAGCTGCAAAGTTTGACCCATATCACCTTGGAGGAAGGCAGGAATGGGTGAACTTGTCTGAAATTCTTCCTCTGGGATCTGAGTTTTAGTTTTTTCTTCAATCCCTTTTGCTTCTTCTTCATGTAATTTTTCATCATCCGTAGTTCCTTCTTGCTCTTTGGCATGAGATTTTTGAACTGTGTCTTGTTCCTCAGTAAAATTATTGGTGTTTATTTCTGCAGTCTCCTTGATAACAGATTTCTCTATTAGCACCTCTCTGTTAGATTTATCTGTATCATCTGCTGTTGGCTGTGTCTCTTGTTTACTACTCTCCTCAACTGCTTCAGTTCTGACCAGTACTACATTGGATATTGGTTGAATAGCTTCGTCTTCTGGCACACCTGTTGTAGAAAATTGAGATATTGAAGCAATCATTTACACAAATGCTGCATATCTTAACTTAAGACTGAAAATATGAGGAAAAGAGCTTTGCAGATTGATTATCACTCAGCAAACTTTTGTTATTTAGAGAAGAAAATTACAATAGGAATATGTAGGTAAACAGCTCATAGGTATAGCAAATATCAATTTTCCAATACAACTACTAACTACCTATATCTAATACCTATTCTAACACTCCCCCTCAAGTTGGAGTGTACAAATTGTATGTACCAGGCTTGGAACAAATAAATTCAATTTGAGGTCGCCTTAAGGATTTTGTTAGTACATTTGCAAGTTGATCATTGGATCTGGCAAACTTGATACAAATTTCCTTCAATATCAACTTTTCCTAAATAAAATGACTGTCAAATTTTATATGTTTAGTCCTCTTATAGATAGATTCGAGGCAATGTGGAGAGAGCAGCTCGGTTATCACAATACATCTTCATTTTTTGAATCTCACAAAAGTTTAATTCTTGAAGAAATTTTTTTAGCCATACAAGTTCACAAATGAGAGATGCTATTGCCCTTTTATATTCAGTTTAGCACTAGATCGGACAATCACATTTTGTTTTTTTCTTTTCCAAGAAATAATATTTCCTCCAATGAGAGCACAATACCCTGTAATGGAGCGTCTATCCATAGGAGATCTTGTCCATTCAACACCACAATGCCCACAAATTTAGGTCTTTCCTTTATATTCGTACAACAGACCTTTCCCTAGAGCCATGAGAGACTGATGTAACTTACAAATTTGGACTTCTTCTTGTGGTCTTTGCATTTCTATTACTTTTTCAATCCCTTATCTTAGAAATATCAGAAATATCTGAAGATATTATCTTTTAGAATATTACGAGTATCTTAGATAATCTCTTAGGATTTGTTCTTTTTTTATATTTTGATTTATTTCGTTATTTATTTAGGATCTTTATACTTATAGGAATATCTATTTAGAATCAGATTTATTAGAATATATTTATAGGCATATCATATCATTATGTATTGCCATTAACTTATATTAAATGGACTCTGTTATGCATTCCACACACACTTTTCACATCTTTTCGATCTACTTTTCTCTCTGTCAACACCTTCTTTGTTTCTGGCATGAGATGTTTAACCACTTCTTGTCACCCAGTCTAATTAGTGGTGTTTATTTCTGCAGTTTTCTTAGTAAAGTATTGTGACGTTTGCATCTCTGTTAAATTTCTCTGTATCATCTGCTTTTGCCTATATCGCATGTTGACTAGTCTTATCTACTTCAGTTTTGACTGATACTGTGTTGGCTATTGGTCGCAATAATTTACACAAAAAGCTGGATATCTTTCTATATTAGCATTATAAAGCCTTATAAAAATTTAAGTAGTCCCAGTGCCACAAACACTCCCACATTGGCACAAAGAATTACAATGTGTATGTTGTCATCCACATATAGTAATGAATAAAACTGTTGATGTCATCTAACGGTGCTAATTTCTTTCTGGCATGAATATATGCTGTGTTTTTCTTGGTTTTGGTTTTGGAGTCAATTTTGATTATAAAATTTTAAATCTTAGTTACCTTCGGTTTCTGACATTGACGTCTCCAAATCAGTCAATTGTTTGGCATCTATTCCCTCCTCTGCTTTGATTTCACTTGCTTCCTTGTCTAAATTCTCTATTACTCTGCTGGCATTGTCCTTTGTTTCAGATACTTCAGTTTCCTATTCGAATACATACAAGTATAAATTTTGTATAACAGGTTAGGAAACGAAGTGATTTTTGTTTGTTCACAACAGACTGAAATATATTTAAATATTTACTTGTTTACTTCACTAATTCCTGACCTGAACAATAGTGGCATTTTCAATCACTTCTGATTCATTAACGTGTAGTTTTTCTTGCTGCGGTATTTGATTAGTATCATCTTGAACCGAGGCAAGACTTGATGATCTTATCTGGACTTCTTCCAGTAACTGCATTTTTGTTGCTTCTTCAATTCCTTCTACTTCTTTCTCTTGACTGAATTTATCCCCAATGCTTTCTCGCTCTTCGACATGTGACTCTGGAACCTCTTGTTTCTCAGTAAAGTTAGTGGTGTTTATTTCTACGACTTCATCAGTAGCATATTCTGGTGTTTGCACCTCTTTGTCAGATTTCTCTTTAACATATGCTTGTGGCGGTATCTCTTCTTGGCTACTTTCATCAAGTTCTTCAGATACGACAGATACTGCATTGACTATTGGTTGTTGAGCTTCATCTATTGGCATACCTGATTTTATAAAATGAGTTAAGTAGTAATTTATAAAAAAGGCTGCATATCATACTATTTTAATAGTTTATGTGCTCTCTTGAAAATTGAAATAGTCGCAGTGCCACAAATGCTCGGTTACTAGCCAAAAGAATCACTATTTATGTCATCATACACATAGCAGTGAGTAACATTGTGTGTATCAACTATGTTGTTTGCCATCCTAATTATGTTGGCACCACAAATAACATCAGTCATATGCAGCACTTAAAAATATCATAAATGAAATCTAAATAACCTAATTTTTTAAGTGGATTAAATAAAATTTTCTCTCGCCTTGAGCTGTGTGTTTTTTTTTTTTCCTCGCATTAATATATTCATTGTGTTTATTTCTTGGTTTTAGTTTGAGTCATATTTGATTCTAAAATTAAAAAACCTAATTACCTTCTCTTTCTGACTTTAGCATTTCCACATCGGTTGATTGTCGGGCATATGTTCCTTCCTCTGCCTTGATTTCAGTTGCATCCTTGTGGTCTAAATTCTTTGCTACAGTGCTGACTTCATCCTTGGTTTCTGAATTTCTAGTTTCCTGGTTGAATACATGTAATATAAGATATGTGAAACAAGTTGGGAAAATAAGTGATATTTTGTTTGTTCACAGGAAGGTGTAAAATTTTACTTCACGGATGCCTAACCTGTACAACAGTGGTCTTTTTGTGAAGTTCAATTGCTGGCATGTACCAGTGTTTGGCATCATCAAAAACTTCTGATTCATCAATATACAGTGTATCATGCTGAGCAATTTGATTAGTATCACCTTTGACAAAGGCAGGAGTGCATGATCTTGTCCGGACTTCTTCCTCCTGTAACTGCATTTTTGTTTTTTCTTCAACCCCTTTTGATTCTTCCTCTTTACTGAGTTTTCCATCATTCTCAATCCCTTCTTTCACATTGAAAGTAGATGTTGGAACCTTTTCGTTTTCATTAATATAATTAGTGGTGTTCATTTCTACTGTTCCCTCAGCTACATATTCTGGTCTTTGCTCCTCTTTGTTAGATAGCACTTTAAAATCTGCTTCTGACTTCTCTTCTTGACTACCCTCATCAACTACCTCGGTTCCATCCAATACTGTATTGGTTATTGGTTGTTGAGCTTCATCTTTTGACACACCTGTTGTTATAAAAGTCAGTTATTGAATCATTTACATAAACGTTGCATATCTTACTATTTCAATACATTTATATGCTCTACTGAAAATTAGAAGTCACAGGCCACACAAAGCACCTTCGTTGGCCCAGAGAATTACTCTGTATATCTTATCATTCACATAAGTGGTGAGTAAAACTTTGTGTCATCTAGAGATGCTATTTTTTTAATTTTATGTGGATTAAATGATGTTTTTTCTCATTTAAAGTGGTGTTTATTTTTTTCTCGACATGAATATGCACTGTTTTTGTTTCTTGGTTTAGGTTTTTGAGTCAAATTCAATTCTAAAATTTCAAAACTTAATTACCTTCGGTTTCTGACTTTGGTATCTCCACATCAGTCAATTGTTTGGTATCTGTTCCTTCCTGTAATCTGATGTCACTTGCATCCTTGTTTTCTAATTTCTCTGTCACTATTCTGACATTGTCCTTGGTTTCTGGTTTTTCAATTTCCTGGTTGAATATAGAGAATATAAGTATAAACTTTGTATAAGAGGTTAGGCAAGTAAAATAATTTTATTTGTTCATAACATTGTCATATATTTGTAAATTTGTAAATTTTTACTGTTTACTTTACGCCTAACCTGAACAACAGTCAATTTTATGTCTTCTTCAATTTTTGGTATGCGGCCCTGCTCAGCATTATCATTTACTTCAGCTTTGTCAATGTACAGTGCTTCTTGCTGCCAAATTTGGTTAGTATCACCTTGGACAGAGTCAGAAGGTGGTGATCTTGTATGGACTTCTTCCTCCTGTGATTGCGTTTTTGTTGGTTCTTCAATCGTTTGTGCTTCTTCCACTTGACTGGACTTTCCATTATCCCAAATCCCTTCTTTCTTTATGACATGAGATGTTTGCACCTCTTTGTTTGATTTCACTGTAACATTTCCTTCTGGCTGTATCTCTTCTGGACTACTCTCATCATGTGCTTCGGTTCTGACTAGTTCTGCTCTCGCTATTGGTTGTATAGGTTCCTCTTTTGGCACACCTGTTATAAGAGAATTTCGAAAAGCAATTATTTACGCAAAGATTGCATATCTTACTTTTCTAAAACATGTTATGTTGTCTTGAAAATTAAAATAGTCACAGTGCTACAAATGCTCTCGTATTTTGTGATGTCAGCAATCATATTTTATTATTCCATATTTAGCATATTATAATTAAAGTGTATAGCAGAAATGTCCCTGAATCATAGGGATCTAATTATATACCTGGATCACAGCGATCTGATTACATTAAGTGTTGTTATTATATTTCCCAAATAGTGTTGTTAGAAATGGTATCAGAGAGTTAATATTTGAAATGGTATCAGAGAGTTCAGATCCTGAGAACTGCAGGGCTGCGCATCAAACATCCTACATGACAGTATTCACTGCTGTCAGTGATCCAAAATCTTAGACTACAACATTGTTGTTGCATCTCTTTAAAGGGCGTTGCTGTTGTGATTTATCTTGTCATTCATTACCTTTGTCTTGCTGCAGACATGGCAGATTCAGTTGACACAACAACTGAAATAGGGAATGTAAATCTGACTAATGGAAAGCCACCTAATAGAGATTGGCCCTACCTCAAAATTTCTCCTATACCCATTGCCCTAGCTATAAGAAAATATTCATAGCAGATGGCACTTCCATCACTTCAGCAGGACAAGGAAAAGTTAAAATAAACTCATTCATAACCCTGAAAAATGTTTTTCATATTCCCAAATTGTCCATCAATTTAATTTCTATTAAGAATCTCATGAAAGACCTCTAATTTAATGTTTTTTTTTCAATAATGTTTGTATGCTCCAGGACAAGCTTTCTGAGAAATTAGACATGTTAGAGAACGGAACGCCTCTTTTATTTGGACAACTCAAAATTTTCTCCTTAACTACACAACAATAGCAGTAAATTTTCTAGTTAGTAATAAAATGAGCACTTATCCCTTCTATTTAAGCAAATACTGATATGTGGGGCTCCCTCAAATATCCCGAATGTATCTAGTGCTAGTTGGTTCACTACCTTCATAAATGATCGTACTAGGGTTCCATAGGTGTTCCTTCTAAACCAAAAATTTGAAGTTAGCTCTATTCAATTTTTTTCTCAATGGTAAAAAATCAGTTTGGTGTTAAGCATTAAAAGGATTATATTCGATAATGGCAAAGATTATTTTAATCATGAACTTATTCCTTTCGTAGTAAGGAGGGTATCATTCATAATTCATCTTGTGTCATAACGCCTTCACAAAAGGGGATTGCTGAAACGAAAAAAGGACACTTGCTTGACCAATGTATGTTATCTAACTAATAGACTATCTTCTAGTGTTCTAGCCTAAAAAAGTTCTATAAAGGTCCTGTCTTCATTCTATCCCAATGTTACTTCATCAAATAAAGTCATTCCAAGAACGTTTGTCCATGTCCATAGTGGTGCTAGAGGAAAACTTGAGAAAGTCTTTGTAGGATACTCACCCACACAAAAGGGATATAAATACTATTAGCCACCATCCAAAAACTGATTTGTTCGGGCTTCAAACAAAGCCAAGGAGACCACACACTGTTTATTAAACACACTGAGTCAGGGGAAATGTACCAGAGATTAGTTGCAATATTCATATTTGTCTCACACTAGACTTTATCTTGCATTTGCAGTGAGTCTAGAAAGCCAGTTCGTGCACCAACCAAAGGAGATTCACTTATAGGTTGTACTAAGAATTGTATAATATCTTAAAGGGACTCTAGGCAAGGGAATTCTCTTCAAACAAAATGGGACTATAAATATCAAAGTATGTACAGATGCTGAGTATGCTGGTCAATTGTGGATTCCTGTAATTTGGAAGAGCACAAAACAAAATGTGGTAGCAAGATCCAGTGCTGAAGCAGAGCTCAGGGCAATGACACAAGGGATCGTGGACTACTGTAGTAAAAAATCATCTTGGTAGACTTAAGAATAAAGTGGGATGCACCAATGGCACTTTATTTTTGATAATAAATCTGCTATTAGCATAACCCATAGTCAGGTGGAGCATGATAGTACCAAGCACATTGAAATTGAAATTGATCAGTATTTTATCAAAGAAAAATTAGATAAAAAAATAAAAATAAAAATTAGACAATGGTCAAATCTATATCCCATATGTCTCCTCTCAAGACAACCTCGCAGACCTTCTACTAAAGTGTTGAATAGCAACAACTTTGAAAGGATTGTTTCCAAGCTGGGAATAGAAAATGCATATTCACCAGCTTGAGGGGCAGTGCCAACAATCATATTTTATTATTCCATAATTAGCATACTGTAATTCTATTGTACAACATAAACATCCCTGAATCACAGGGATCCGATTACATTAACTGCAGTTATTATATTTCCCAAATTAGTTTCCAATCTTGTGTATATATTTGATTTACTCTTAGCAATAAAATTATTCTATTCTACGCTAATATTTGAGAGTTCCAGAGCTTCAACTGGGGGCATACCTGATGTTATAAAAGATCAGATATTAGAAGGAATCGTTTGAACAAAGTCTGTGTCTTTTACTATTTTAATTCATTTATATTATGTTTTAAAATTAAAGTTGTCATAGTTCAACAAAAAGTTGCTTTATTGGGAAACAGTAAACTTTTGAAATAGAAGCCTATAATTTCTCTGGTCAAAATGAAACTAAAAATTCATTATTTTTTTAGTGACTTACTTTCTGATGTAGTGTCTTGTAACTGCATTTTTGTTTCTTGTACTGTCCCTTGTACTTCCTCTAGATTGAACTTATCGTCATCCTCAATTGCTAGTTTCTCCTTGGTATGAGACATTGTAACCTCTTGTTCTACAGTATCACTAGTGGGGTTTATTTCTGCAGTCTCTCCATCCAAATACAGATGCGTTATGTATGTCTCCTTGTTCTGCGCTACAATCTGGGGTTCTGATTTTGGTTCATTTTCTGCAGTGAGCTGGCATACCTCTTCCTACAACCCATATATCGATTTCAAAAAATACTCTTAGAGCTTTAACATTTTTTATTCTATGATAATAAAAGGTATTATTTGTTTATTTTAGTTATTTAGTTTGGTTTGTTGGGTTCAAACCTCAGGAATTTCTTTTTTTGTGTCAAATTCATGTTGCTGTGTTTGCTCCTCGTTTACATATGTCACTGCAACTTCTGCTTCTGGTTTTATATCTTCTTGACAACTCTCCTCAACTGCTTTGTTTCCGACCAATTCAGCACTGAATAATATCTGCAGGGCTTTATCTTCAGACATCCCTATTGTTATAGAAAGGTTATAAAAGAAATCATTTACCTGACGCTGCTGTTACTATTTTATTACTTCCATATGTTCTCTTAACAATTGAAAAGGTCAAAGTGTCACAAGAAGTTGATTTGTGTATGTTATCGTCCAGGAGTGAGTAAAACTGTTTGTTCCATCTAAAGAAGGGATTTATTTTATTTTATGTGGAAAAAGAATTGTGTTCCTTCTAAATTCATGTTTTTATTTTTCTCTTCCTGGTTTAAATATCATTGTGTTTGCCTTTTGGTTTTGGCTTTCGAGTATTCAATTGTAAAATTTCAAAACATAATTACCTTTAGCTTCTGTTTTTTGTATGGATTGTTTGACATCCGTTGCTTCCTCTCTGATTTCATCATCTTTCTTTAAATTCTTTATTGAGAGTGATTGGTGGACATCATCAGTTAGTTTTGTGCTGCTTTCTGATGTGACGTGTCCTTCTATTCTATAATTTGTAGTGACACTCTTGATTCTTGTTTCTTCTGATTGTTGGTCTGCTTGTTCTTCTGCTATGCTCATGTTGTGCTTGGTTTCAAGTTGTTCAGGTTCCTGGTTGAATAGATTTGAAGTATGAAACTTGTATAACAATTTAAGAAAATAATTTTTGTTCACTGCAAACATATATATATATATATATATATGTAAATTTTTACTTGCCTACTTCACTATGGCCTAACCTCAATAACTGTGGATACTCTGTCAAGTTCCTTTTCTGCTATGCAGCTCCTGGTATTATCAATCGCATCTGGTTGATCTTGATTAAGTGGTTGTTGCTTTATGATTTGATCAGTGTCGTGTTGGACAGTATCAAGTGTGGACAATCGTGGCTGGACTTCTTCCTCTGGTAGACCTGTCGTTATGCATGTAGATATTTCAATAACTAAAGTATTAAAAATTATTGTGATTCTAACTAACATTTTTTCCAGACAATTAAGGACGAAGTTATTCTAGTAAGTTAGTAACTTATAATCCAGGCCCCGCCATAAAGTATTCCTTCTTACTGTAAGTCATGGCTTTCCTTTCAAAATTATAGGTGCCAAATGCCGTTTCTCAGCAAAAATTGTGTGCTTGAGGACATTGAAAGAAATAATGAAACTTTGAAACAGAAGCCTACAGTTTCTTGGGTCAAAATTAAACTGAATACAAAGTAATACAAATTAGTGAAGTTTGAGCACATACTTTCTGTTTCAGCGTTTAGTAACTTTGTTTTTATTGCTTCTTCAATTGCTTTTGCTTCTTTACCTAATTTCTCATCACCCTCAGGTTCTGCGCTGCTCTTCTCAGTGTCAATAACTGAAGTTTCATCATTTTTATGTGTTTGTTGCTGTGAGATTTCGTCAGTGTGACCTTTGACAAATTCAGAAGTGGACACTGCAGGCTGATCTTTATTCTCAGGTGGACCTATCATTAACAATTGAGATATTTCTTTGATATCACCCATGAAAAGTTAGCTAAAGCAGCTCTTCAGTAGTCATTTGGAAAAACATCGTGTCTTGAAAAATTAAAATTTTTACTGGTATTTCAGGCTTCTAATAAGATCAAAGTTAATTTAATAATTTATACACAATATCATACATTATTTACATTTAATGCATGTTTTTTTATAAGTTCCTTTTAATGCAAGTTATTCCTTTTAATGGCATAAACACTGGAGGCTATTTCTGAGTGAAAAATTGATTGTTTGGGTGATATGAAAAGTAATCAACCTTTAGTTGGAAGCATAATGTTTCTTTTATTTTATTTTCGTGGGTCAATATTTATTTGACTGAATTAACAAAATGTTGGTAAACTTTGACCACATACTATGTGTTGCACTTTGTAATAGTTGCATTTCTGTCGCTGCTTCCATCTCTTTCGGTTTCTCATGTGTGAATTTTCGTTCATCCTTGTTCTCTAAGTCTTCAGCACCAACACATGGTGGAGTTGATAAAGTTTTCAGGGTCCCATCTGCAGGCACACCTGTCATTATCCAAAATAAATATTTAATGAAATGATTGACACAGTGTTGTCTATTTTAATATTTTGTTCTACAATCAGTTTGTTTCTAGGATGTAAAATAATAGAGAAGGGTGTAAATTTCCAGAACATATTACTTTTTGCTTTAGATATTTGTAATTCCACTTCAGTGGCTTTGTTACTATCTATTGCTTTCTCTGGCATGACTTTTCCATCTGTTTTTATCTCTGAATTATCAACAGAGTATAATTCAAGAATCTTTTCCAGTGGTTCCTCATCATAATTTGATTTTGTGCAGCTTTCCGCTGGAAACTTTTCTTCTAAGTTGGAATGCTTTGTAATCACATTCTCCATGCTGGGTGCTTCTGATTGGTGGTCAGCATGTTCATTATCTTCAGTATCTTTGCCCATGAATTGGGTTTGATCAATTGCCTGTTTGCGTGTTGCATCAAAATCAAATTTGTATTACAAAAAAGAAAAGAAATGATTGGTTATTTGCATGGATGCATGAACATGGGCATATTATGTGAGAATGAAGATCTGCATGTTTGTTATACTTCATTACTGCCTAACCTCAAGAGCTTTACTCGTTGGCTCTAGTTCATTTTCTGGTATGCAGCTGTTGTCATTATCTATTTCTGTTGATTCTTCTTCCTCCTTGTATGTTTCTTCCTCACAGATTTTCTCAGCCATCTCACTGTGGTTAATTACCAATTTAGGTATTGTTAACATGGGTTCATGCTCGTGCTCACCTGCCAGTATACAATATTTGTAGCTATCATCCCCTCGAAGTTGGCTAAAGTTATTCTCTAATTTCTAATAATGTGATAGATATCCTGTCCCAAAACCTGGAACTTTCCTTGTTCTTCAATACTTACTTGATTTTGGTATTGATTCCGTCATAACCAGTCCTTCTGAATCTATTTGCTTTAACCAGCCTGAAGGCACTTCAGCTTGTTTTTCGCTTCCCACACAGACCTCACATGATTCTTGAGGTCTTATTTCGGAGACCTTATCAGTCTTGCTACTATCTGCTTTCCCTTGCTCTTCTACCAATGGGTATTTAGAATTTATTATTTCTTCACTTCCAATATTTTTAATTGACTTAACTAATGGGACACTCTGCAAAAAGAAAGGTTATCAGCTCATGATTTTCAATATAAACAAAACATTCTTATTATTTAAAGTATAGCATAAATACTAAAAACTTATCTAAACTAAATAAGGTCTCATGCAAAGTTCAAGTTTTCCATAATACAGTGCATCATTACGTCTCCTAAAACTATAATTTTTCACTGCTATTAGACCTCAAAGTTGATTCATTTTTCTCTTAATTTTCTACATTCTTTTCTCAGGACTCCCTCTCTATTCTTCAATACTATTTCAGCTTATTCAGTCTTTATGGAGTCAGAGTTACATGTCAAATATGTTTTTCATGTTATTTTTTCTTTTTTGAATCTCTTTTGTCTCATGTTTTTCTGAATTAGTTTTTATTTATTTTCGATAGTCTCTGAACCTTGTTGAGTTCTTTCTTCATTTTCCTCCTTTTCCATTGTTTTGTATGTCCCATCTACTTGTGGAAATGCTATTTTTTTTATGCTGCTTCGGATAATTTCAGAGTTTTTCCTTTGTGGATTGAGACCTCTTATTTTCTTTAATCTCATCCTCTGCATGTGACACTTACAGTTACTCTTGTCTGTGGTCTCCTTATCTTTTATACGTGGTTTTGTTACTGTTTCATTGTACTTGCTTGGGTTCTTGGTTTCCAAGTCAAGGTTGAAATTTGAACTATATTGATCAGACTGTTATTCATTTTGTTCATGAATTTCTCAGTTTGTACACATGGCTTTGCATTCTTTCATCATTGTTTCTAGTGTTTTGGTTTCCAACCAGGGTTAGAAATTTATACTTGATTGATCAGTAACATTACATTGAAAAATCTCGTGGTTTGTTCATTGTATTCTGGATCAACATCTGTTTTTGACATTGGCCTTGTGTTATCAACTATGTGGGATCATAATCTGCTTTCCTGTAATGTACTTCACAGATGCATATTAACTACAGATCACTTCAAGATGTTGATTAAGGTACTTGACACTATAATCTTTGGAAGACTCCCTTTCATGAACTGACTCTTGGTTGTTCAGCACATGCACTTGCATGAACCGGCTACCCAAAAACTTAAGCTATTGGACGGAAACACACGAATGATTTTATACTAAATCTCCAACACGCGCTCACACATGAACCTTTTGGACTTGATCATGGATAACGTACTCGCTCAGTTACTCGTGTCCAAATTAAACTTTTCATTAGGAGAATGAAGTTCACAAGGATCTAATGTTTGACCATTTACTCAGGATATAATATCATGTCATAAACTAACTATCTTAAAAGCTTAAATTATCTGGTAAAGGCAGAGGAAATGGTTTAATAAACACCATCCGTAAAAAAATTTGCTATATTGTCGTGGTAATATTCTTCTTTCTTTGTCATTCTTGTCATGAATTTTATCATTTTAATGTTGTTTTATTCCCAGTTATATGTTGTTGACTTAAGAAGAGATACTATTAATCATTTTGACTATTGAGATATTGTAGGGATACGATGACTTATTGTTAATTATTGTATTTAGTTCTAGGGTTAGTAGAGTCATATATAATGTATGTTCTTGAAAAATTTACATTATGAACTCGAAGTAGAATCTTTCCCCATTTTAATCTCTTCCCTAACCTTTTCAAGTTGGTATCCAAGCTCTTGATCTTGGGACTTCGCTTCCGAATTCCAACCCTAGTCGTCTTAGTTGCGTTTGTCACCCAATTCGCCTTGAGGTGGCAATTCCCGATCTGCCTGTTTGGTCCATTTGTCTCAATTTGAAGTGCCTTATAGGCTCTTTTCAAAGTCATTTTTTGTTCCATACTTGTTTTTTGAACAAACAGCTTTTTAACATGGCAATCGGTACCTCCTCTGCAGTTTCTCCATAAAGTAATGTTGATCTTCCGCATCTTCCCGAAGATATTGGTGTCAATGGTTGGAAGTACTTTGAATGGGCTCAATTCATCAAGCACACATTAGCGGGTACAGGGAGGACTTAACGGTATTGAAGGAGGTTGTACCTCGGGAAATACCTATTTTTCAAGCTTCAGACAATGATGATTCAAACATGATAACGTGGTCAGTTGAAACTTAAATGCTTCACTCTGCTTCCCGATAAATTTGGGATGACCAAAGAAATATTTACTTCGAGGAGAGATATCTATCTCTATTTGCTATGAATTAGAAAGTAAGATTTTGGGTGAGAAAAGGGTGTTCTCTTTGTTGCAAACTACAATAGGGTTTTGAAGGGCATATGGATAAAACTCAACTAGTAGTAGATTTTTTAAGGGTTTTGAAGGGCATATGGATAAAATTCAACTAGTATCAGACTTTTTAAGCTTAAAAACTCAACTCAGCTTGTTGAACGATATTGGATTTTCAAGTTCTCATCAGGATTGAATTTTGAATATCTATTAGAGAATACATTCATGGCAAGGAAAGGAATATATTTTTTTAAGTCTTCTATATTGTTTGGAGTGAAGAGACTTGTAAAATGATCATGATGAATGAGTTGCTCATTAACATAGCTATCTTGCATTCTGGAATTTCAAACTTGGGGACCTTAGAATGTTAAGATAAACTCAAAAGGTAAGGAAGACTAATGGTGCTCTCATGGTAAGAAATGTGAGTATATTAAGGAGATTTGGTTCAAGTTACATAAAAGGAAAAGACTCGTATTGATGGAATATGTCCTAGCCATTCAAGTTTTAGAATAAAGAGATCATTGAGTTAGAGATTGAATTAAGAGCTTTAGGTTTTCAAATAAGGCATTTAGGTTCAAGGTCAACTTTGGAGAAGATCACTTTAGAAATATTAGAGCATTAAGATTACAAGATTCCTAAGTTGAGAGGATTTTATAAAGCTTCTTACGCAAGTTAGGATGTCTAAGACCATATAAATAGAAGTATTTGCCTCATGTAAAATTAAATTAGAATTAGTAGTAAAATGTTGTCCATTTTTAGCTATTATACTTGTTCCTAAGTTCTCCTAAATTAGTCTCCTTCTGGACTCAGTCTAGAATTTTCCTAGTGAGTTGGCTTCACTTCTCACTCTTACAAATTTCTTATTTTCACATCAATCCATTAATGTTATCTTAAGTTCTAAAAAATGCTTATGCTCATCAAAACTCCTTCATCATCCATCTAAAGAAGGAATCATAAAGACAATTATTAGAAAAAGAGCGTTTTCCATCACTAATTTACATGGTGGAATTGAAAGGTTAATACTCAAAGAAGACTCGTATTCTAGAGGTTCTTGAAGTCTCTTACATATTTTTTAGTCCAAGAATGAGCCTTACCCTTAAAGTTAAGATTGAAAACCAAAGACTCTCAGTCAGTCTTCTTTTAGTACTTGTTCTCTAACGATTAAGAATTCAAATTCCTCTCTTCGTGTTCTAAAACTATCCATGAGGATTCTTGGATTCTAAATTCTAGTGCTTATGATTATATGCCTTCTTATTCTCCTTACTTTTCTTATTATATTCTCCTTCTAGTAACCACATTACTATTGCTAATGAGACTCATGTCCTAATAATTGAATATGACAATATTTTTCTTTTATCATCTCTAAATCTTAAAAATGTCCTTCATGTTCTTAAACTTTCCAACAACCTTTTTACTATTCACAAACTTACACATGACTTAAACCTTTATATAACTTTCTTTTACTCGTTTTGTATTTCAAGATCTTGCCATGGGAAGGACATTTGGAACTTTTAAAGAATAGCAAAGGGTATATTACCTTATAAGTTAGGGAGCCAAAGGCATTAGAAAAAATTTCAACAAACCTAACATTATTGTAGGTGATTTTGATTAAGTAATTCACAATAAAGTATTAAACATTCAAGAGTTTTTGTTTTTATAAAGTAGTAGATCTCAATAGATGCAATTTCTTAGTTTGATTCACATAGCAAAGAAGCTTCCAATATATCTTTGTCTAGTAAGTTCATGCTTAGACAAATGCTAATATATGTGGCCTTTAGCATTACATAGTATAACTCATGAACTTGTAAATGTTTATATTACATTTTTGTAAAGAATGTTATTTCATCTAACTATCAAGATCTTGAAAGAAACTTTAAAATGAAAGATCTCTTGAAAAATGTGTCAAAGTTGTGGAATGTCAACAACTCCTTTGAAAATACTATTTGGCACCCGTGCATAGATCATCCTTTGTGTATGATTTTAAGCTTTACTCAAAGTTAGATAAAAGTTATCTTACCTAGGTTTGATAAATCATATTGAGTATTAGATATACCTTAATGAAGAAGAAGTTTATGTTTAATGTTAAATACAAAACATTTATTGCAACTCTTTCATCAGTGATGACAAATGTAACTTGAAGAATAAAGAATATTTCAAAATTATGCAATGACTAGAAAATATTTGCAACCACGTAAGAGTAAAGAATATTGAAGACATCTTGATGAAGAAAGGTTGATGCCACGTAAGGATCTTTAAGTGAAAATAGTCTTGTGCTCTAACCTATTCAATGTGTTTGATAGAACATTGTAAGGGTATGTTGGAGATCCATATCGACTAGAAATAAAACTAATTTATAGTATACAAGTGAGTGTAAACCTCACCTTACAAGTCGGTTTTCTTGTAAGGTTGATTCGGATTTATAGTCTATCTCTTAATAAAGAAAATATTTATATAAATATCCATAACAGACAGACCCGCTAGAAAAATCATCAAACCCACGTGGCTAAAGGATTACATTTGAGCTAGTACAATGAGTTGTCTATATTAAGAATATTTTTCTGTTAGAATAATTGACAACTGGCCTACTTGAATCATTTATTTATTTTTGGGTTCCTTTTAAGACCAACGTCCCTTATTGTGCTCTTTTTATTAGTTTGTGTCATTTTTATTTTTATATTTGAAAGAACAGTTCTCAAATTTTGTAGAATTTCCAATTCTGAGATACTTTAGTGATACGTATTTACAAAGTAACCAAAGCTGTGAAACAATAATGCTTTTACTTGTTCCACGTATTGAATACCAATATTTTTGGATACTTCACTTATACATAATCTTTTAAAACATTTGTATCTAATAAAATTACAAGAAACATCTAATTATATATTTATTACATTTTTTATAATACATTTTAAATATGTATTTAGCACATCTTGTTGTTATTAGAATAACCACATTACTGTATTGGATGCATATCGTATCCGCATGGAGTATTAACACACTAACCATAGACCTCTAAAGCTGACACAGTTAAACATTTACAAGTGACTCAGTAGTAGTAAGACTAGAATATCCCCGTAAAGGAAACTTTACTTTTACTTTTAAAGTCCTAATATGTTATTGAATCAAATTTATTAATATTGGAAGAACTGTGGAGTTGAATTAAGTCTAAATATAAACTGTAAAATAGAGTTCGAATTTATCCTAAATCCTTTAAAATTGTTAATTAGCATATCAGTCATGTGTCAAGCCTACGTTGTGAAAGGGTGTGTTAAGAAAACGCATGCTCCACATTGACTAGAACTAGGAATAAGCTTGGATAAGGTCTTAAGCGGAGGACAACACTTATTACACAAGTTGGATGTGAGATTGAATTAAACACAATCCAAATTATAAAAACTAATCATTTTTTACTTGAAATCTATTTGACTAAGGGGAATGTTTTGTAGATAACTGCAAAATTTAGTGCTTAAATCCTACTTGTATTCCTTCACTATTCAGAAGGGTATGTATCTTAATAAATAATCTCCAACCATTTGTTTTCTGGTGCCTTGAGTTTCTTTGTATGAGAGCTCAGTGTCTTATTGCTATCCAATATAATTCCATTTCTTTTTTACTGGTTTCAACTCTGTTTCATCAAAATAACTCATAAACAAAGGCAAAAGGAAATATTACTGCATAATCAAGTTTGCCAGGATCATCAAGCAGAAGAAAAACATAATTTTGGACAAAGATAACTAATCTGAGTATTTGCTTCAGTTAAGTACATGTGAAAGCAAGCTAAGTCTGCAAAAATTCAGTCATTAGGAACCTGTATAGAAAGACATACCACAGATGATGCATCTTCTGGAGAATTAGTTTCAGCTTCCATGTTGCACGTCTGACCAACTCAGTAGAAGGTGCAGTTGCATAAAGAGTATTGATGAATTGAACTCGAACTATCTTCTATAGTGGTTTATATAAGTGTGTGCATGTGCGTACTAATATGCTTAAATAGCAACATCCCTAATTGGCATAAAAGTGACAGTGCCACTTGTACTATGTTAAAACATATCAAGAGCAGTCCACAAAGCAATGGTCCTACTGATAGATTAGTCACATGAAAAATTAATCTATTTCTATTTATTATTCTCAGGACTATTGTATTTTAACAGTTCTAGTCAACAGCGAAAGCAAGCATAATCATTTAAAACTTTATGAAGTTGGCTTTTGTGGAGTTAAGGATAATCTAATTCTTTTCAATTTGCTGCTGGCTTTAGTGAATAGTTTCTTAGTACGAATAAAAGTTGGCAAGTGAACGGGATTGTCATCTCCGAATACAGTTTACTGTTGTAAAATCAGATTACACCGGTAGCTATAATATTGTAGAATAATTTTCAAATAAATGTTTTGTCAAACTTTGTTGACGGTTTAAAAGTTTTATTTACAGAGCTTATATGTGAAAAAAGTTATATTAATAATCAACGTATTATTTAACGTATACTAAGTATGATATTAGTTTACTTTCCATTAACAACAGTTTAAGATATTTTCATGCTTTTAGTCTTTGATTCGGGTAGGATAGTGAGTTTTGGAGTATTGATCTCTAATAGAAAAAATAAGAAAAATGAAAATAAATTATTTATAAATTAAAATAATAAAATTAATTTATATGTAAATTAAAAAATAAGTTATATATAAATTAATTTGCAGAAGTTTTTTTTACATATTTTATTAATTTTTCAAATTTCTAATTTTAATTTGTATAAAAATAAATTTAACTTTGAAAAAAAGTTAATTTTATCTTTCATACTTTTTCTAGAAATCCCTTCTGCATATAAACTGTTCACTCCTATTAATTGTCATAAGTAATTACTAGGAGACACGATTCTCATTAAGTCATAATGTTTATAATTGATTGGTTTGAATATATCCAGAGAGTACACAGTTCTTTTTTATAAAAAATTCTAGCAAAAGTGAAAAAAAAAAAAATAGTGGACTTCTGTATCTTAAAATTAATTTGAGTTAATTTATCAATTAGTTTATTTATAAACTAATTTTAATTTACGAAAAAATAATTTGATTTTTTTTTTCTATTAGAATTCTTTATGCATATATTATTCCAAAACTATCCATACTCGTTAATGGTGATAGCATGGTTTCAGTGCTATAGCACAAGGATATGAATAATTGGCTCAGAATATATCAAACTAGTTACGTCTTAAATATGAATTGTGGTTAGGGATTTCAACTCAAAAGTGTGCCGCAATTGACGAATTGTATTCACGAATGGTGGTATAGTAAACTATTATTGGATATATACCTATCTATCCATCAAAACTTTCATAATTATTGAAAATAAGGATTAATATTTTCTCAACTAAATATTTTATTTTTCAATTAAATTTTGTCTTAAGATGTGTTTAAAGTATATTAACTTAAGTTGTCCTAACAGTTCTTTCCTATACATACATATTTGAAATCAAAGTCCTTCTGACATGGATAAAGAACATAAAGAACAGGCACTCTAAAACATAATGATGATCTTGATTTAGATACTGGTAAAGGAAAACAAATCATGATGGAACTTATGGTTTATGATTTGTTCATTTATTTTTGTCGATATATAATTATATTTTAATCTTTGAAATTTTAAGCTAAATCGTTTTAGTTCCTCAAATTTTTAAAAAATAATCTCACTTTAGTCTATCAAATTTAGCAAAATATAATTTTAGTCTCTAGACACTAAATTTGAAAGACTAAATATGATTTTAAAAGAATTATTTCAATTATTAAATTTAATATTTCGGAACTGATGTTTTTATTTTAAGTTAATGAAATATTTTTTTAAAATTTAAAGAATTCAAGTTATAATTTATATATCCAGAAGATTAAGGGAAAAATTATTGAGCATTTTAGCAATATAATTATGACGAGAAAGTGACGTTCTTCAACAAATATTGATATATATATATATATATATATATATATATATATATATATATATATATATATAATTTTTTCATAATATTATTAGAGAAAAACTTTATATATTATGAAAAAAGTTATTTTTAAATTTTATAAACCAAGTTTAAATTATAATTTTTTTGTTTTCAGAAAATTCTATAAAAAAATTATCCCAATATTTTATAGTACTGAGAAACCTTTTAGCTGTATGATTTGATTTGATTATTGTGTAAGAGCTTATGTGGCCGGTGAGGTCGGTAGCCATACCAATCTGTCTGTCCCATAGATGAGGTGTATTCCAAGCTGGATAAGTTTTTCCAACAAAAACTTTAAGGAATTGGTTTGTCTGCTATCCAACATAGACAACTGCTTCCTTCAGACCACAAATGGGAAAAGGTGGTTTGTTTCTCTTCCCAACAATGAGCTCATGCATTTGGGTGCAACTTATTGTCATTTTGTGATCATTTGCATGCCTATATATTAAACAAAAAGTTGCACAAGAAGAAACAATCATTTTCAGACCGACCACAGGCTGAATTATTAGGACCTCCTTAGCCGCCCATACGTCAAAGGTTGGAATGTTATTACAAGTGGGCTTAGGCATTTACTCCAATAATAATTATTCTTTGCAAAGGTTGTGACACCAGAAAGGAGTTGCGTTTCATACCCAAAATGTGTTTGCTTTTTGGATAAACTAGTTATGATTTTGCGACAAGCTGTGACACTCGTGATGTAGATAGGTTTCTCACCACTCTAACTCAAGTTTCGAATGTGTGTACTCAGGTCTTCGACATAGTCCTATTTAATAATTTGGGATAAACTACTGTATATTTTGGTGTATATATATATATAACCTACGTTATGCAAGGGATGTATATTATCCTCAGTTATTTAGCATTAGTATATGGTATTTAATGTTTATTAATGGGAACGTTAATGTTAATTGAATTACCACTTAATTATACATTATAAATACAATATCAGCGTATACGGAGTAGACAAAAAAACAAAAACTATAAACTATTACTCTCTTTTATTAAACAAATATTCTCTTATTATGTTTTTACTTGAGTGTTGGATAATTTTCTATTCTTATGTAGCCGACCAAACGTTGTCCTAGAAGGGATCACTCTCATTTACCTTTTAAGGTTCAACATTGTTCGAGCAAGAACATTTGACACCTATCGTGGAGTCCCGGTAAAACTTTTTTTGCCCCACTTAAAAACGGCAAATAGAAGACGATGGATCAGGTGAATCTGGAAGCGTTGAAGCAGCAAATGGAAGCAGTTGTGCAAAGAAGCAAGATGAATGTCTAGAATACTATCCGAACGGCACTCGGAGACACCATCAACAGTCTCCGTCATGAGATGAACGCTAGCTTTGACGCTCAACATCAAGCTTACAAGAATGAGCTGAAGAATCAGCATGCATAGGTGAATGCCCTACACTAGGGATGCTATCCTAGAACACCCTTACGAGTACGCGACGTGATTCCTCATCCAGGGACGAGACGACTGAGTCATACTCAGCTGGGAGTCGTTGCTCGCATCAGCGCTCGCCTCAAGAACACTCCCCGCATTACCAGTCCTCAAGGCAACACTCCACTCAAAGCCAATCAGCCCTAAGCGAAAGCAGAACCACACCCATTGATCTCCGAGTCCATCACAGCTTGAGCTGACCTTACTCAGATTGGCAAAAGAACTGTGGACCAGGGCGGTATCACTAGAGAACACCCTTCAAGGAGGTGCGTCACAACTTGTTAAGGCCAGATTTAGAAGAACAATTAGACGGTTACCACTCGTTCACGTCCGAGGTCATGCAAGCTCCGTTGCCGAGTAAGTGGAAGTGGTCGAATGTAAAGTCGTATGATTGCACGATTGATCCGGAGGTCCACTTGAAGTCATTCCGGACCCAAGTGATACGCTGTCAAATACGTCCCAAATTAACTAGGAGGCTAGCTTTTGCAATATAGTGGACCTAGGTCATTCTTCCAAGGACCACTTGAACGTTCTCAGTCACTAAAAATATAAAATAGGGGGGGGGGGGTTAAACAATAAATAAAAAGGAAAACAATTCAAGCAAAATAGAGAAGTTCACATAATGAAGATCAACCCGGTCTCCCTTGGTTCTCCCAAATCCCTCACTGGCTCCTAAACATTATCCCAATTACATTCATGGGTTAAACAGACCGAAATCCCTGCATCTATTTAACATCCTGAACAGTCCACAATCGCGAAACATTTTATTGAACACCTAGTATGCCAAACCAATGCAATCGCATGGTGAGCAACATCATCGGTTCGACTTGATTCCGACTCGGGAACTCCACAATGCATTCCAATCGGACTATATTCGTTCATTTACAGATTCAATCAAACCATTAAATTCAACAATCAAATCAAAACAACAAATGAGAAGGTAATTGCAAAAAGACAATACAAAATGCAAACCTATGAATAAACGGAGATGGGAGAATCTTTAGGGACCGGATTGAGTAAAAGCTTTAGCCACTCATTGTGGAATGAAAACAAATAATAACCAACGAATACGGAAATAAAAGTACATAAGCGAATGAACATGGAAATAAAATTGCAGAAGCGAAGAATGAGCCAAGAAGAACCAAGTGAAACTGTATTCAAAATCAGTGTCTAAAAAATGTTGGTTGCTGCCCTACATAACCCTCTCCAATATTCAAAGTTTTTCCTAACATAAGGTGGCCCAAGCCCACCTGTATGTTGCCCTAATAAACCAAAAAGCACAGTTCTGATCCCAACTCATTTGGGGTGAAATGACTAAGTTGTCCTCAATTGAATATTTTCGCTCAAAGTGCTATCCAAATTTCGTACGCCAACTTCAAGTCTAATTTTGTCCACTTTTCAGTCCGAATTTGGTCTTAGAGCCTCTTACAATGTTTGTAGATATTTGAGTTATCTACAAAACAACATAAAGATTCAGTTAATCTGAGGTCTGTAGCAAAAGTTATGGACAAAATACGAAAAATGCTGAAGTTTAAAAATTTTCTGAAAATTTCATCAAATTGAGTCAAACTTTCAATTAAAGACCAATGAGGCCAAATACAGTAAAATGATCCAAAATTTGTCAATATTCTTATCACTATGAAGTAGGAAAGTGGTTAGAATAAATACATATCACCAAGCCAACCTTTTCTCGGGGATTTGTGTGTCCATTGTCGTTTGTTTCCTACCACACTAGAAGGGGTTTCCCTGAAGTGGTATTATTCCTTGCCTCACAATTCCATAGATTCATTCAAAACTCTGTGTTCTTAGTTCATAGCCCGTTTTGCGGATAGCGAATCGGTAGTCACCTGTTCAACCTTCTTGCACCATGTCGTGCAAGGTGACAATGAATCTCTATGACAATATTTGGCAAGACTCAACAAGGCATTCCTGAACATTCCCAAGTTGCACTCGGTCATGGTGAGGCATTCTCTTATGGTGGGTTGGAACCTTCTTGGATTCCCTCTATGCTAGTCCACCTGAGGACATGGACACGAGCTAAGGTACATCGGTATCGATGAGAATGCAGAGGCGAGAAAGAGGAAGGCTCCCCAAGGTCCATCTGTCTTCACAGGACAGTCGTCAAGGCAAAAGCGGCTCAACAAGTTTGATTTGTACACCCCTCTCAATGCCAGGAGGCCTGTAACCTGGAGTTGGTTCGATTGCCAGCACCGTCCCCTTTCCCCACGGATGCAGACCTAACCAAATATTGCAACTATCATTAGAATTATGGTCATACCACTGAGAACTACTAGAAGGTACGCTATCTCATCAAGGAGTTGATCCGTGTTAGAGCCCTAGAACATTTTATTCAGAACATTAACTCAGGGTGATGATGTGGTGCTACCCGTAGCTGGCTAATAGGCTTCCGAGGACGCAGAAGGGGCTAACCTTCTACTCATCCCCCACCCTAGGGACACACCGAGGAGCCACAACAAGATACAAATAAGCCGAATGGATCAATCTACACCATTGTTGAGGGATTCGCCGGGGAAGGATGCACATACTCAGCCAATAAGAGGCTTATAGGAAAGTCAATTCCATTCACTTTGCCCCGCCTCGCTCCCAACCGACCATTTCTTTCTCTGATGAGAATTTTTCTATGCTCGACCCTGACCAACATGACCATATGGTTATTACTGTCACCATAGCAAATTGGAGAGTCCACAAAGTCCTGATCGATCATGGTAGCTAGGTCGATGTCCTATTTTGGTCCACCTTCATCAAACTAAATCTTCCCTCCATATACGTCCAACCCTATCTTGAGTCGTTGTTGGGATTCGTTGGGTATCATGTTCACACCAGTGGTTATCTTAACCTGCTGACAACGTTTGGCACGGGCAAGTCCTATAAGACCCTAACAGTCCGATATATCCTGGTTGAAGCGGAGAGTTCTTACAACGTTGTCATAGAAGGAAGACGTTAAACAAGTTTGGGACCGCTGTCTCGACACCATACATGTTCATGAAGTTTCCCACGAAGAGGGGACCATCATAATAGTTAAAGTTGATCCCAAGTTTAAAAGTAGCACCCTACTCGGTCAAGGGAACCACGAAAAAGTCCACCACCCAAATAGAGCCCGAGCCCCAATTGGAATTGCCAGAAGAATGTCATTGTGTAGATGCAGTAAAATCAAGAGAGTTGGACATTGACCTTAGAGTCGAGAAAGAGGAAGAAGAGCTCTCAACTTTTGATAAGCTGATGACTTTGGTTCAACTCGGGGAGCCAGAGTAGAACACCAAGATCAATAATGTCACTAATAGGTTGCTGAAGAGGGAAATTGAGAAGGAATTAGCAGCCAATGCGATTTGTTTGCATGGAGTCTAGCTGACATGACTGGGATTGACCCAGACATCATATGCCATAACTTGGCTACCCTTACTCAGGCTAGACCAGTAGCCCAGAGGAAGAGAAAGTTGGGCGAGGAACGTAACTAGGTAGTGTCCCGTGAGGTGGAGCAATTGATCTCCACTGGTTTCATCCGAGAAGTGGTATACACCACATGGCTAGCAAATGTGGTGATGCTAAAAAAGTCAAATGGGAAATGGAGAATGTGTGTTGACTACATCAACTTTAAGAAAGCATGCTCGAAGGACACCACCTTTCAAGCATTATTCGGCTCGTAGATGAAACCGCTGGATATAAACTACTCAATTTCTTGGACACATACTCATCAAATCAGGATGTATCCCCCTGATGAGGACAAGATGACATTCAAGACCGAAAGAGAAAATTACCGCTACAAGAATGCCTTTGGCCTGAAAAATGCTAGGGTGACTGACCAGCGTTTGATGGACAGGGTTTTCAAGGACCTCACCAGGCAAATCAAAGAAGTTTATGTAGACAACGTGGTGATAAAATCGAGTTTGGCTGAAGACCATGTCTCGCACTTGGAAAAGATATTTGAGAGGGTACGGGTGTATAACATGCGAATTAATCCTGAGAAGTGTTTCTTCGAAGTAGGAGGAGGAAAATTCCTGTGATTCATGATCACCCACAAAGGGATTGAGGTGAATCCTGACAAATGTAAGGGAGTTATGCCCATGAGGAGTCCAACCTATCTGAAAGAGGTACAAAGGCTCAAAGAAAAGTTGGTCGCCATGTCACACATCCTAACGAAGTTGGCTGAGAAGTCAAAACCATTGTTCAAACTAGTGAAGGGAGCAGAGGTTTTTTATTGGAATGAGGAATGTGAAACCATGTTTATGGGCATAAAAACGAAAATCTCTTTGTTACCTATACTGATCAACCCTCCCCCTCATTCCACCTTGGCGGTTTACCTAGCTGTTTCAACCTCAGTCATAAGCTCCGTCTTGGTGTACTAGGATAATAAAAAGTAGGCACCTGTATACTTCGAAGCATAATTCTTCAACCTACTGAGGAAAGGTACCAAATCATTGAGAAGTTGGCTTTGGCTCTTATCTTTTCTACTCTAAGGCTTCCACGTACTTCTGAAGCTTTAACATAGTAGTCCGCACAGATTATCCCATCAAACAAGTGCTCCAGAAGCCCGAGCTTCCAGGGAGAATGACAACATGGGTTGTCAAGCTGTTAGAGTTCAGATTAAAGTATGAGAGTCGAGGACCAATGAAAGCCCAATTTTTGGTAGATTTCCTCACCCAACTCCTAACGCACAAAGGAAACCGAGACTGGTGGTTGCTAAGCGTGGACAGTTCCTCCAACAAAAAAGGGAGCGGAGCAGGTGTGATTAACCTAAAAATTGAGCAGGCCATTCGGTTCAGTTTCTCTACTTCCAACAATCAAGTCAAGTACGAAGCACTCATAGTAGGGCTCCGACTGGCCAAGGAGCTCGGAGTAAGACACCTCAAGTGCTAAAGCCTAGTCAAAGGGGAATATCAAGCTAAGTAATTGTTCCTTTAGAAGTACTACCACATTGTCAGAAATTTGGCTTCCCATTTCGATGATTTTGTCGTTTCCCATCTTCCTAGGGCGACCAATGATCAGGCAGAGATTTTGTCCAAGCTGGCTAGCACGAAAAGGTAGGACAACACAGAACCATGATCCGGGAGATGCTCGCTACTCCAAGTTGGGATTATGAAGATGTTCTGCAAATTGATTTCGCCGAGGTTACATAGATGACCCCAATTATGAAATACTTGATGGATGATGTGCTCCCATCAGAATCTGGGGAGGCTGAGAAGTTGCGTCGACAAGCAAACTTTTATACAGTGTGCAATAGGGAGCTATTCCGTCGAGGATTTTCTTCGCCACTCCTAAAGTGCTTGGATGAGGACTAAGCTGCGTATGTATTGGCCAAACTCCACAAGGGGATATGTGGAGTACATTCAGGTGCTCAGTGTAAGGCTACCTGAGTACTCCAGGCACGGTACTTTTACCCAAGCATTAAGAAGGACACTTGGTCCTTCGTGGAAAAGTGCAACGAGTGTTAGAAGTTTGGCCCCATTCATTCAGTACCACCCAAGGAGTTGCATCAGATCACCTCACCATGGTCATTCCATACTTGGCGAATGGACATTCTTTGTCCCTTTCCACTAGCTAAGGGACAGGTAAAGTTCCTAATAGTCACCATCGATTACTTCACAAAGTGGATTGAGGTGGAGCCCCTTTCTAACATCATTGCCAAGCAGGTCAAAAGTTTTTTCTATAAAATTGTAATATATAGGCACAACCTACCATACTGCTTAGTGACCAACAATGGAAGACAGTTTATTGATAAGAATCTAGAGCAGTTCGTTAACCAGCTCGTTATTCAACATAGAACATCGTCGATTGAGCACCCCACAGACAAACGGTCAGACTGAGGCAACTAATAAGGTAATCCTGAACGAGCTAAAGAAGAAGTTGGATCGAACAAAGGGACTATGGGTCAAGAAAACCCCTGGAATCCTGTGGGGATACCATTGCATTTTGCAATCAACCACGATAGAAACACCATTACGACTTACGTATGGATCCGATGCCATGATACCGGTAGAACTCGGTGAAACCTCATGGAGGAGGCAGCTCTTTAATGAAGCGAGAAATGATAAAGGCCTCAAGATAGACCTTAATTTAATAGAAGATGCCTGAATTAGAGAGGAGGCGGCAGAGCAAAGAGTGGCTCGATGCTATAATACTCAGGTGCATGACTGAACATTCTGGAAAGGTGACTTGGTCACCCATTTGAAAATGTATTACTAACACCCAACTGGGAAGGCCCGTATAGAGTCTTAGATTTGTTCCAGAACAAGGCTTACAAGCTTTAAGAGCTTGGAGGCAAGCTCCTACCAAGGACATGGAACACACCCATTTAAAAATGTATTACAGTTGATGTACTAAAACACCAGTAAGATGTACTCTTTCCTTCACTTGGATTTTTCCCTAAGGAGGGTTTTGTCGAGCAAGGTTTTAACGGGGCACATACTTGGAATAAAATTATCATTCATTATATCTTACTCTCTTATTTTTTGATCTATCCTCATCATAACGCTTGGATAAGCGAACATGCTCAATCCCCTGAAAAGCTCAAGGTTGGGTAACAATCCCCAATTGAAATATTATAGAGCTCGGATGAGCAAATACGCCCATCCCCTAAAAATTACTAGTAGAAATCACTGCATAAAATATAAAGAAATTATGAGTTAAAATTAGTGTAAGGAATAATTCTAAAATTAAGAGGAAATAATAAAATAAGAAATTTGTGATATAAAAAATAAGGCTTGAAGTTGAAAAGAATTTAAATAATGATATTAAATAATTAAATATTTGTGAGGCTTAGGGGTACCTCGCCGAAGACAGTGAAAATAAATTGAAAATATGTATATCTCCTTTCCCTTACCTCTGTTCGAAAGTGACGTGCAGATTTTGAGGTTTGCTTTGAGTGTGTTTTTCAGTGTGGATTATGGGAGACTAGGTTCACCTATTTATGGGCCATTTGTAATCATTACTTAGTTCCATTTAGTTGGAAACTAGTTAGATTCTAATGGAAAAGTCTTGTCAGTGCAATAGTAAAACTGACATGGCACATTGAAATAATGAGAAATGACCTAAGTTTATTTCATCTTATCTGAGCATTAAATGAAAAATAGTGATTTAACCTTTATCTCTGCTATTATTATTAATATTTAAATAAATAAGAGTTTTTCCAAACTCATTTTACCAATTTGCCCCTTTAGGTCCAGTCATACGTATTTCTGGTGCAAAATCCAAGAGTGATGCTGAAAGATGAAAGTCAAAGCTAAAAGGCTTAATGACATGGTGCCGAGAGCGATGTGGAAGACATAAGTAAAAGCTGGAAGGCTCACCGATACGGTGCCAAGAGGTGATACGGAGTCAAACTCGAAAGGCTTACTGATGCGGTACCCCGAGTGATGTAGAGTCAAAGTCAAAAGGCTCACTAATACGGTACCGAGAGTAATGTGGAGTTAAAGCCGAAAGGCTCACTGATGCGGTATAGAGAGTGATGCAGAGTCAGAATCAAAAGGTCCACTGATACGGTACCGAGAGCGATGCAAATCAAAACTGAAAGGTTCACTGATACGGTGCCAAGAGTGATACAGAATAAGTAAGTCAATAGCCGAAAGGCTTATCGAAATGGTGTTGAGAGGTGATATGGATACAGTATTGAGATGGGATACAAAATAAGTGAGTCAATAGCCGAAAAGGCTTTTTGATACGGTACCAAGAGTGATACAAAATAAATAGCTAAAAAGGCTTATTGATACGATACCAAGTGGTGATACGAATATGGTACCAAGAGTAATACGAAATAAATAACCGAAAAGGATTATTCATACGGAACCGAGTGGTGATATAAATACGATATTGAGAATGATATAGATACGGTACCGAGAGTGATACTGATACGATACCGAGAGGAGAAAATTTGATTGATCTATTAGTCTGTTACTATTTTTTAGAATGTTACACTTAGCTCATATTTTCTATTAGTCTGTTACTATTTTTTTTTTATATATGTGTGTATTTTACACAAGGAAGATTTATTCATAATTACTTCCTCCTTTATTTTAACACTCGAGAAGCTCAAGGTTGGGTATCAATCCCCAATCGAAATAACATAGAGCTTGGATGAGCGAACACACTCAATTCCCCGAGAAGCTAAAGGTTGGGTAATGATCCCCAATAACATAGAGCAATGTTTGCCATGTACATACTTAATCATCAACAAGATTACCATCAGCTACGTCTTTCTCTAAATCAAATTTGGTTACATCTAACGAATGAGAGAAGTGCACGGCTTGGTGCATGGCCTTCTTGAAGCCCTCCTCGTAAGCTGCCAAGCAAAAAGTCTATAGTGCAAGTTTCTCTGAAGCAGAGGCAGTTTGGCATCCGAGCTCTGAAGCTTTTGCTACACCTCTCTAAGCTTGGTTTCTTTCTCCTTGAAGACCTTGGCGGCCTTAGTTGCTTTACGCTAGACCTTCGCCACCTTTTTCTCAACCTCAACTGCTTTTCCCTTAGCATCGACCCTCTTCTTCTCACATTATCTACCCTTGCCAAAATCGTTGAAGATTTCTCCTCGGCCATTTTCAACTTGCCCTTATACAAGGCAAGCTCGGCCTCCAAGTTCTTAATTCTACTCTAACCTTGGCGTATCTCCAAAGAATGGGAAGATAAGGCCTTGTCTTCCTCGGATTTCTCCTTTATGTAGGTCTTGCACTTGCTGCTGCAACTTACTGGTGGTGATGGACGAAGAGTCCCCAGTCTTGTCTTTAACGTAATGCATGATAGTCGGACAACGTGCTACCATCACATTGGTAGAGTCAAGGCACCCTTCGAGGCCCACCAACGACAAAAGCTCGACATCACATGGCAAGAAGCCACCCTTCATATCAACTCACTAGAGGGAAAGGGGAATGCCCACAATTGTTCTGAGAAGATGGCGTCAGCTACCGCCAAGTTCAAAGGGTGAAGGTGGCCTTGGTGCACCACCAGGTGTAAGGGGAGAAGTAGTTGGCCTTGGAAAGACCGAGGTAGGCCTCGCAACAGAAACTTGCGACTGAGGTCAGATTTGGGCCAGAGGAGGCCTTTATGGGAGCAACTTCTAAAGGCGCTACCTTTGGAGGCACCTGCTCAGAAACAAGACTCCTTGAGAAAGTTCTGTCCAAAGGAATCATTATAACCTCTAAGGTGGAACTCTCCCGAAGTTGCTTCTTCTTCACAAGATTCTAGAAGGTCTCAAATAAGTTTGGCTTTTTGAAAGGAGCTCCGACCTCCTCGCGCAACTTTTTGCAATCAAAATTCTTTCCCATGATCTCTACATAGCAAAAACACAAGTCAGACTAAGAGAATTTACTGGTAGCAAATTACCAATGGATCTTACCTGCCAACAAGGCGGTGGGGTCCTCGACGAAAGGAACACTAAGGAGTGCCTTGCTACTTGTAGGACGAGAAAGGCACTTTATTATTTTTACACCAAGTCTCTCTTCGGTCGTAAGGAACCACTTGGCTGTGGACTTAAACTTTATGGGAACTTGCTAATATAATGGGATGCAAGGGCACGAGTCCTCGTTGAAAAGGAGACATTTTCTCTCGTCCCCATAAGCACCTTAAGCTTACAGAACTTAGTTTTGAAATATTTAAAAGAGGATTGCTATGGAGTGAAGAGATGTTTGTATTGAGCTCCATCCAGAGACACCCAACCAACCAACTTGTCATGTTTAAGTTGATAAAAGTACCCAAAACTTGTGAACAGTAGGTTCTGTATCTAGCTTGATGGAGTAGGGCTAGGCAAGGTCCAATCGCCAGAGCCATGCTTAGACACTTTGAAGCAAGCAGAGAGTCAGAGACACCTATACAAATTAAAATGCTAACTATCTTGAGCTTTGAGGATTCTTGTAAAAATTGTAAAAAGTAGAATAGGAAAATTTGGATGTTTGTAAAACCCTAGGTGCCTTAGGATTTATAGAAAACACCTAGGATAGGTTTCTAGACGCATAAGATTTGTACATGTGGCGCCTATCCAATGGCGCCTAGTTTATGAAAGAGTAGCTTGCTCCACACACTAGGTAAACCTAACCCTAACGTGTGGCACAAGTTACGATTTCCAACCCTAGCTTCTCCTATACACCACTTAGGTAGCTTGCAAGGCAAGTTAGGGTTTCTAACCCTAGCTTCTTGTACACGCTACCTTAGCTTGCTAGGGAAGTTACTAGTCTTTTCTTTTTCTATAAATAAGAGGTTTAGGAACCTCCATTGTAGACTTGATTTGAGTAATGATATGCTGCCAAATTTTCAGCATATTGCCCCAAGTTTCACATTGAGTTTCTTTTCTTAGAAGCTAGGAGCTCTTCTCTTGAAGGTTGGCCCAACCTCCTTCAAGGCTTTCAGCACCTACTTCACCATAAACCTCCTTGTACGCTTCCTTCCTTGTACTTCCATGGCTTTCGCATCATGAGGAGTTTCATCAACTTCTTCTAATCGGTGCATCAAGGCTTTAACACGCTCAACTTCCATTGGATCTTGCGCAAGAAGCTAAAGCACCTAGGAGCTCCTCCATTGTTTGATATCTAGAGCTTTGTTCTTCAAGAACTAAGTTCTTAATCCTCTTACTTTTGTTTTAGCTTTTCCATGTTGTACACCATTATTTTTACATGTCTTGATTATTTTGTACCGATTAAATGTTGTGTTCTTGAGTTTAAACGGTTCAAATAGCATCAATATGCTTGAACCTTCCAAAAATACTTTGTTTAGGTGTTCTTGTGTGTGCCGCAAGCTATCTTTTGGTTGCTTGAGTTTTTGTTGATTTTAATCGATTCAAAGTGTTCAATTGTGTCCTAGCTTTTGTTTTTATGATCCATAATATATGCCAAAGTCATGTGTGATTTCATATTGTCATAAACTCCTTAGGTTAATACTTGTATAGCAGACTTGTGCAAATTGTGTATGCTGAAATTTGTAAACATAATGTGTTTGCTGTTTTGTGTCATCATGTGCTTTGTGTTCCTTTTAAGTTTTCAAACTTCAGTTCTTTTAATTCACTATTAGATCATTAGTGAGTTTCCTTGAGTCATATCAATCCTATATGTCTTGTAGTTTGTTCTAAATTTCGTTGGAATCCATAGGTTTCATTTTCTTGCACTGTTATTTGCTGATTAAGGTCACTAGACTTTGTGAATTTACTGGAAACAAAGTATTGTGTATTTGTAATTGAAAATTTGTGTGAAGCTACTTTAAGATGTCTAAAAGATACTGTGAAAAATACGCATTATAATTCGATTTGTAGAAAAAATGATAAATTGTAAAAGCCGAATGCTCACTATCGTTTAAATTACTGAAGACAGTGTAAGAATGCCTCTATTTTCGATTTACTGGGAACAACTCCATGATCTTTTATATCTCAAAATTTGTATGACTTGAGCATGATGTGTTGGGAATATATGATAAAAATTTCATGACCTAATTCTAAAATTCGGACCGTGATAAATTTTACAAACACTACTGCCAGAAGATAACTAAAACTGGAAAAAAGTATTACTGAACTGAAAAAAAGCTCTCTATTCTGGATTTATTGTGAAAGAAGTACTGATCCTAAATTTCTGAAATTTTGTGTGGATGATCCTTGTGCTGTTGTAGAATTGTGGTTAAAGTTTGGATAAAAAAGAACAATAGAGAAAATCATAAATCACGCAAGAGCTGCTGTCAGAACTGGAATTCTTGTTTTTGTTTGTTGTTTTTTTTAATCTACTTTAGAACCATTCTTAGATAATCTTTTTGAGTGCTAAACCTCCATTCTAAGCTTTAATTTCTTGCTTGTCAATTTTACTTGCATTCCTTGAGTTTGTCAATTGTTATAATCCTTTTGAGCTGTATTATTCAAATTAGCTTTTATTGTTTTGTATTTGTGACCTCATGGTGAAATAGTTCTTTGGTGAAGCACTTGAGTTTAATTGGCCAATACATCAAGAGCGAAACTCCCAATCACTATTGGAGAATGATCCACAATGAGAAATGAAGGTCAAGTGCAGAAAAGCTTCTTGAATAAACACACCAAAAGAAATGAGTGATACACTAGTGAGGCAAAGAACCAACACAAGGAGTGCATAGTATAGAAATTTTTAAATTTTCAGCAACAATTTTCATTGTATTCATTTGAGTTGTAATTGCAAAATGCATTATACTTAGTGGAATAATTCAAACGTGTAGATGATGAAGTGTTTCTAAGGTCCTTGATGCCAAAGAACTTTACCTTAGGATTCAGCTAGTTTAAGTATTACGTGTAGACGGTGGAGTGTTTCTAAGGTCCTTGGTACCAAAGAACTTCACCTTAAGACTCGGCTAGTTTAAGTTTTCCAAACCTTGATTTTATTTCTTTAATTTCTTTCACATTGTGCAAGCCAACTAGTTTTTATTTTTATTGAGTCACCTTCGTTTGTGACTTAGTGGTTTCATTGTAAGAATAATTGGAAAGGTACATTGGGCAATGCTCTGGTTAAGGAAAGTCTTGGTACTTAAGTTGTCCAAGTGACGCACCTCACTTTCCTGGGAGACCCCCTAGTGTGCTACACTAGTTTCTCTTATCTTGAGAGCACTTCTTCACAAAATTTAAGATGTCCAAACATTCCTGTCACCCTAGTAGCAATGAGTCGCAAGACAATACTGATGTACAATTTGCTATTATGGAGGAAGAAATAAAGACCTTAAAGAAGAAGGATCACAAGTATAAATCTAAAGCTAGTTCATAAAAAAAATATTCTAGTAGTGAGGATGAAAGACCAGAGCGGAATAGCTTGAGAGTAACTGACCATTACCAACCTATTCCTTATCACCACCATAAGAGAGAGAGAGAGAGAGAGAGAGAGAGAGAGAGAAAATCTAAAGAAATGAGAGTAGATCTTCCCCATTTTCATGGAACTAATGACATAGATACATTTTTAGATTGGGAAATGAAGGTGGAACAATTGTTTGAGTGTTATGAAGTGAGTGAAGAAAAGAAAGTTCCACTAGCTACTCTTAGTTTTCAATGACATGCATTGCATTGGTGGACTGCCTTAGTAAGGGATAAACATCCTCATAATGAACCAACCATAGTGTATTAGAATGATCTTAAGAGTGTACTTAGAAGAAGACATATTCCCTCATACTATCATAGAGAACTCATGGATAAGCTTCATAGACTTAATCAAAAGAACATGAGTATTGAAGAATATAGGCAGAAAATGGAGTTGTACATGATGAGGGCGGGAATTAGGGAAGAAGAAAATGTGACTGTGGCTAGATTCTTAAGTGGATTGACTCTAGAGATAAGAGATAGAGTAGAACTTCTCCCTTATAGGAATTTCCATGACTTAGTGCAAATTTGTATTAAAGTGGAATAACAACTTTTGACGAAAAGCACAAGTCGAAGTTCTTATTCTAACTCTTAGTCCAAGACCGACTATAAGAGGGAGGGAAAGTTTTTAAAAGAAAAACCAAGAGAGAATCCTCCTAAAGTCATAGCTCAAGAAAATACCAAAAAGAAAGAAGAATTCGCACCCTCTGGCCAAACTAGTGATATTAAGTGTTTTAAATGCTTGGGTCGGGGTCATATACAATCTCAATGTCCATCTATGAGAACCATTTTGATGAAAGGCCAAGACCTATATAGTAGTGAGGAGGAAAAGAATGATGAAATTACTAGTGAGGAGTCGGATAATGAAAGAGGGGAGGATGCATATGCTCATGAGGGAGAATTATTGAGGGTGAGACACTGTCTTAACAGCCAACCTAGCCCACAACCCGATTCAATGAGAGAACATCTTCCACACAAGATTTAAAATTTTTGAAAATGTATGTTCTCTCATCATTGACAGATGGTCCTGTTGTAATTGTTGTAGTGCTAGGATGGTTGATAAATTAAAACTTGAATTACTACCCCATCCTAAACCTTATAAATTACATTGGATTAATGATGGTAGGGACATTAATTTTAAAAATCAAGTAAAGGTCAAGTTTTTCGTGGGGAATTATGTTGATAATGTTTTATGTGATGTAGTACCCATGGAAGCTTGTCATGTTTTATTGGGAAGACCATGACAATTTGATAAACAAACTATTCATGATGGTCTTACCAACGAAATTACCTTTACTCATCACAAAAAGAAGTTTGTACTTCATCCTTTAACACCTACTCAAGTGTTGGAAGTTCAAGTACAAATGAAAAGTAAATTAAATAAAGAAAGGAAAAGCAAAATTCCAAGAGCTCAAAATCTTAGTATTAAAGATGCATCTGAGGTGTGGGAGTTTGGTGTTCCTTCCCACAAGGTTACTCAAAAGGAGTCTTTATTAACTAAAAATTCTTTAAAAACATGTCTCCTTGTTGAGCAACCTCTATACCTCTTATTATGTAAAGGAACACTCATGTGTGCACATTCTGATAAAATTGAAACTAAGGTTCTACCTCCTTCCATTGAAAAACTTTTGAAGGAATTTGGTGATGTATTTCCTAGTGATGGTCCCATGGGATTGCCACCTTTTCGGGGAATAGAACATCAAATTGATTTTGTTCCGGGTGCTAGTCTGCGAAACAAACCGGCATATAGGACAAATCATGAAGAAACCAAGGAGATAGAGTCTCAAGTTCAAGAGTTATTAGATAAAGGTTGGGTACAAAGAAGTCTTAGCCCGTGCGCCGTGGCAGTTTTGTGCCAAAAAAAGATGAGAAATGGAGAATGTGTTGTGATTGCCGTGCAGTTAACAATATCACTGTAAAATATAGGCACCTAATTCCTAGGCTTGATGATATGCTTGATGAATGCACGGGTCCACTATGTTTTCTAAAATTGATCTAAAAAGCGGATATCACCAAATTAGAATCAAAGAAGGTGATGAATGGAAAACTGCTTTTAAGACCAAATTTGGACTATACGAGTGGTCAGTGATGCCTTTTGGACTCACTAATGCACCTAACACTTTTATGAGGCTAATGAATCATGTACTTAGGGATGGCATAGGAAAGTTTGTAGTAGTTTATTTTGATGACATCCTTGTATATAGCACTAGTGTAGAATCTCATATTCACCATCTTAGGGAAGTTCTTAGGAAAAACCAACTTTTTGCCAATATAGATAAATGTACCTTTTGTGTAGATAGTGGTGTGTTCTTAGGGTTCATTGTCAATAAAAATGGGTTTCATGTGGATCCCTCAAAAATACAACCTATCCAAGAGTGGCTTACCCCAAAGAATGTATTAGAAGTAAGGAGTTTCCATGGATTGGCAAGCTTTTATAGAAGGTTTCTTCCTAACTTCCCTAGTCTAGCTTCACCTCTCAATGAGTTGGTGCAGAAAGATGTTACATTCTATTGGGGCGAGAAACAAGAAAATGCTTTTCAAAAGATAAAGTTCATACTCACTAATGCACCCATTCTGGCTTTACCTGATTTTACTAAACCTTTTGAGCTAGAATGTGATGCATCAGGAGTAGGTATAGGTGTTGTGTTAATTCAAGGTGGTCATCCCATTGCTTATTTTAGTGAAAAATTACATGGTGCCACTTTAAATTATCCCACCTATGACAAGGAACTTTATGCTTTGATAAGAGCCCTTCAAACATGGGAACACTATCTTGTGTCCCAAGAGTTTACCATTCATAGTGATCATGAGTCACTTAAATATTTGAAGGGTCAACATAAATTGAACAAGAGACATGCTAAGTGGGTGGAATTTCTAGAACAATTTCAATATGTAATCAAATACAAGAAGGGAAAAAGTAATATTGTGGCTGATGCTTTATCTCGGAAACAATTGTTGATTTCTACATTAGGAGCCCAAATTCTTGGATTTGATAACATTATTGAACTGTACTCACAAGTTCCTGAATTTTCATCCATTTACACCAAAAGTCAACATAAAATGCAAGGAGGGTACTATGTCAACCAAGGTTATCTTTTAAGAAAAGGAAAGTTATGCATACCTCATGGTTCACATAGGAAACTTCTTGTAAAAGAGTCACATAAAGGGGGACTTATGGGTCATTTTGGGGTAGAAAAGACTTCTAGCATCTTGAGAGAAAAGTTCTATTGGCACCATATGAGGAGAGATGTACAAAGGTATTATTATAAATTCATTGCTTGTTTACAAGAAAAATCTAGGACTATGCCTCATGGATTATATACTCTACTACTTGTTGCTTGTGCACCTTGGGAGGATATCAGTATGGACTTTGTCCTTGGACTACCTAGAACTCAAAGGGGGTTTGACTCTATTTTTGTGGTTGTGGATTGTTATAGTAAAATGGCACATTTCATTCCATGTCATAAAATAAATGATGCAAGTAATATTTCTAGGTTCTTAAGAGAAGTGGTTAGGCTTCATGGGTTACCTAAAACTATATTGTCTGATAAAGATCCTAAGTTCATTAGTCATTTTTGGAGAACTCTTTGGGGAAGACTAGGAACTAAACTCAATTTTTCTACCTCATGTCATCCCCAAACGGATGGACAAACCGAGGTTGTTAATAGGTCTTTATCCACTATGTTGAGGGCAATTCTGAAAGGTAATCACAAATCATGGGATGAGTATCTTCGTCATATTGAGTTTGCTTACAATAGGGTAGTTCATAAGACTACCCAACTTTCACCTTTTGAGGTTGTATATGGATTTAACCTTCTCACACCAAAAGATTTGATTCCTTTGCCCAATCCTATTGATTTTATTTATAAAGAATGGGCATTAAGGGCTGATTTTGTAAAAAAAATACATGAGAAGATTAAAATTCAAATACAACAACAAAGTGATAAGTAAGCTAGGCAAAACAATAAGGGGAAGAGAGCAATAAGTTTTGAAGAGGGAGATTGGGTTTGGCTTCACTTAAGAAAAGATAGATTCCCAAATCAACGAAAGTCAAAACTCAATCCTCGTGGTGATGGACCTTTTCAAATTTTAAAGAAAATAAATAATACTGCTTATCAATTGAATCTACTTGAAGATTATGGAGTACATACTACCCTTAATGTAATTGATCTCATTCCTTTTGTAGGTAGCAATGATGATAAAGTAGACGAGTCAGATCTAAGGACAGATCCTCTTCAATAGGGAGGGGATGATGGAGGAGGGGTCAGGCAAGGTCCAATCACCAGAGCCATGCTCAAACACCTTGAAGCAAGCAAAGAAGTAGAGGCACCTATGCAGATTAAAATGCTGACTATTTTGAGCTTTGAGGATTCTTGTAAAAATTGTAAAATGTAGAATAGGAAATTTTGGATGTTTGTAAACAACCCTAGGTGCCTTAACATTTATAGAAGACACCTAGGATAGGTTTTTAGACGCATAGGATTTGTACATGTGCGCTTATCCAATGGCGCCTAGTTTATGAAAGAGTAGCTTGCTCCACACACTAGGTTACCCTAACCCTAGCGTGTGGCACAAGTTAGAGTTCCCAACCCTAGCTTCTCCTATACACCACTTAGGTAGCTTGTAAGGCAAGTTAGGGTTTCTAACCCTAGCTTCTTGTATACGCTACCTTAGTTTGCTAGGGAAGCTACTAGCCTTTTCTTCTTCTATAAATAAGAGGTTTAGGAACCTCCATTGTAGACTTGATTTGAGTAATGATATGCTGTCATATTTTCAGCACATTACCTCAAGTTTTACATTGAGTTTCTTCTCTTAGAAGTTAGGAGCTCTTCTCTTGAAGGTTGGCCCAACCTCCTTCAGGGCTTTCACCACCTACTTCACCATAAACCTCCTTGCGCGCTTCCTTCCTCATACTTCCATGGCTTCCGCATCATGAGGAGTTTCATCCACTTCTTCTAATCGGTGCATCAAGGCTTCAACACGCTCAACTTCCATTGGATCTTGTGCAAGAAGCTAAAGCACCTAAGAGCTCCTCCATTATAGCTGATGACAAAGAATCTGGAAGGATTTCAGAAAGGCCGAGTTGTTTGAATGTTGTTCGCTGGAAGCCAAGTTCATAAACGTAAGCATTTGAGCTCGAAGTCAGAAAGGGGAAACATGACATCCATCTCTTTAAAAAGATAGTTGTATACAAAGTTATAGTCATCCGTGTCACAATTAGGTTTCACATGAACCCTATCCGAGGTGGAACAGTGCTCGCCCGAGACATAATCAATCACAGACTCATGGCAAACACAATAGGTATCAACAAACTCCCTAACCCAGTGTTTTGTGGTGTATTTAGACTCTTGCAAGGCCACCTCACTGTCGACCCATCAGTACTCAGGGTCGGTTATGGCCAGATACTGCCCCTTCTTATATTTTCTAAGGTTCAGAGGTGCTTCGTGGGAGGCTTTTCGCTTCCTAGAATGAGCGGGTTTGGCAACCTCTAACTCTGGCGTAGGAAATTGAAAAATACGATGGCCAAAGTTCAAGAGGGCAATGAATTAAACTATTAACTCTTTTTGAAAACTTGGAAGTATGACTGAGTATTTTTATTAAACTATGATTACAATGAAGAGAATACTCAAAACAACATGTTAAAAGCACGAACAACAATTAAGAATTCAGATTTATTATGCAGTGGCAGTGAACAATATGCAATAAAAGAATTATTCACACTGGAGCAGCACACAATATATCACTCAATTTAAATCACTTGTAGAATGAAACCCATATTTGAAATTTCAAACAATATGAACAGATTACAGTTTACTATATATTGAGTAAGTAATATCAAAACCTGTAAAGCAAAGAACCAGTAGTAGATTTAATGGATAATATCTTTGAATTAATTCAAACACAGCAATACCAAGAACTTAAGAATACAATATACTATATAAGATAATAGATTTAACAGTGAGCACAATTATACAAAGAAAATAGTACCAGTTTTAATTCTAAAATAGAAGTAAAAAATCAACAAATAAGATCAATCGATTATCTGTAATATTAATCCAGATACCTAGTAACTAGCACACTGTGTTCAGCTAGCAATTGCACCAATTTCTATCTAAGAGAACCACATAGAATAGCCAAACTGTTAATGATAGAACTTAAAAACAATTCCAATTCACATAATTATCAAAAATAGTAAAGACAATTTCATGATTAATTTCAAGGTTACAAGATAAACACCATAAAATCAGTAAGTAGCTTATCGCATAAGAAACAAATCCAAATTATCCAAATACTCAATATAAACCAATTAAGAAATCAAGATAAATATTCTATAGTAAAATACTGGAATACAACAGGTTAAAATTAGATTTTAACATATTAAAAACGCTGCCATAAAGAATATTCTGAATTTGTCCAGAAAAATAACAGGTTGTTCTTGATTTTAACGGTTGTTCGTATCAGTAAAATGAAAACAACACCAATAAATTTTATGAATTCAAAGAGTTAGGGAAGGAGAGAACCACACACAACTTTTTATCCTGGTTCACTCTTCCACAAGAGCTACGTCCAGTCCTATGCACAACAATGCAAAGACTTCCACTATATCATTTAAGTTTACATACAAAACACATGCAAGAACCAATCTTGAACCCTACAAGATGTTCTCTTACCCTTGTGCAACACCCCACCACACAAGATGCACAACCATAGTGCAATTGTTGAACCCTACAGCTGTGTTTTCTACAAAGAATACAACAAAAACGAAAACATATAAGTTTACACAATTTATAATGCTTAGAAAAACCTATTCAAGCACTATACAATCAAGAAATGTTACAAGAACAAATTACAATCTGTAAAAGCAATCATGCAGTATCTAAACCAGTGAAAAACATAGAAGAGGAACACTTCTCTCTTCATGATGATAGCTGCCACACAAAAACCAATCAAATGGATGCTATGCTCTCTTCAAAAGTGAGAAACCATGATGAACTTTCTTAAAATTTGATGAATCTTTCTCACTAGAAGGTTTTCTCTCCAAGAAGAACTCAAGCACATCTTTAGAATGTTATTCAAAGTCTTTGTTCGAAGAGTTATTTAAAAACGCACGTTGCAACCTTTTTAAATTCGCGCTAATCAAAACTATTAAAAAAATAACATGTTGTTTTGAAAATTAACATGTTGATTTTACTCTACAACACTTCTATTTTAAAAATCATTTTAAGAATGTAATTTTCAATTATTTTTGAAAAAGAGTAATGCAGGCAAATGATTAAATGACACTAACAAATGCATGAGAGAATTAAACCAAGTTAAAACTACCCCAAACTTAGAATCTAAGGTCTTCCTTCATCCAAGCCAAGTTTCCAAGCAATTTCTTCATCAAATCACCAATCTAGGGGCTTCTCCACTAGCTCTAACAATCTCTCCCAATTTGATGAAGACAATTCTCGTAGTTTGGTGGTAGATGCATCTGTAACGATCAAGATTTTATCTCCCGCATACTGTGAGGCCTACTGTGAAACACTTAAACCAATTTCCAAAGCAAAACTAACATTGCAGTAGTAAACAACTTGTTAAAACAAAACATAACAGATTAATCTCACATAATAGTTCAATTCAGTTCACAATTCTCAGTGTAGGAAAGTGTGTAGGAAAGCATGAAAGTGTCAAGTTAGGTTACAGACCATAAAAACCACACATTTCTCCCCCAATTGAGTTCATCAAGTTGGGAGGAAACTTAAAACAACAAAGAAAAAAAAACAAACACACAGATAGTTCATAATGAAGATGCAGCAGATAAAGTGATGTATGATGCAGCAGACTTTAAAGATTTAAGTTGTTAAGAGTTTCATGGATGTCGTCCACTTGTCGGTGCAGTTGCTGGAAGTGAGTGACGCAATATTCATGATGCCTACGCTGCTCATCAGTCATGGTATCCAACCTCCCAATCATCAAACGTTCAAAGTTTGACATAGGCTCTTCTCTTAGAGCTTCAGACTCAAATGTAAGCATTTGTGCTACTGCTAGATTGGGAACTTCAACATCCTCTTGTCCTGCAACACCACTGGATCCAGTGCCTTCTCCATCTCCACCCTTATAGGTCCATGATCCATTCACCTTTTAAAGGCCAATATGGTTCAACATAGAGTGATTAATCTCACTCGTTTGTTTGAGGCTTTCTGCTAGCTCATCCACTAAATCCACCTTAAAGAATTCCAACATCCTGGAGACTAAGATGGCATAGGGAAGCTTGTAGCCGTTGAGATTTCGTGCCTTCATCATATGGTCCTTCATTGTGAAAACCCAGTTAACTCTCACCCTGTTCATCAAACAGTATAGTCGCATCAAGTCTTCTTTAGTAAGGGTTGCATGGTTGCAGCCTCTAGGTGTTAATATCCAAACTATGAGCAATTTAAGAATACTTGGAGTCATGGCTAGTTTTCCAACTCCAAATAATTTCACATCTTCACCTAGATTTCTCATACAAGCTTGTAAAATTGTGTCTTGTTGAAATCATCTAAGGCTCCCTTCTCGACTTGCCTTAGACCGGTTATAGCAAACCAAACTTTTGGTGTTATTTCCATGTCCACTCCTTTCATGTGGTTGTGCATATTTTCTCCATCGAAAGTGAGGTTGGTGTAGAACACCTTGAGTAAATCTGGGTAAATACAACCATTCAACCCGAGAAACTTCTTCCTCTTTTGGTGATTTATGATGTTTCTGACCTCTTCAAGTTATTGGTCTGTCAGCCATTCAGTGGTGACATATTTTAGAGCAATTAGATTTTTTCTTCTGTAATCATGGATATACTTCTGCATTTGGGTGGCTTCTCCATTGAACCAATTTTCCAAGTGACCATAATCCTCATCTTGGTTTGAGGATTGAGTTCTGGTGCGTTTTGTGGGAGTGAAGAAAGACATGGCTACTGGTTTTGAGAGAAAATTATGTAGAATGACAAGGGAAAGTATGCTTATGTAGTGAGCAAATGCAGTGTGTGGTTTCACGAGTTAAGTCCAGTTTTAAAAGGAAATTTCCAAGCCCATGAGCGTGATACTGTGTAGCATGTGATGGTGATACAACCCATGTGCAGTTTCAATAGAAAAATAAATTCATTCAAACCTGTCCAGTACAAGATTCTGTGTACAACAAAATCAGTTATTCTGAAGAGTTTCTTTTTTACTGGTTGAGTCACCAATGCCTATCTATAACTTGATTTGATCATTCTGCCATTCCCAGAGGTAGTCACGGGTTCTAAGGTGTAGTGTATAGCCTCTTGGTTTATTGAGTGTCACTGCAGTAGCTCCAATATACTTATCTGCACCAATATATCACTAAAATAGCAAAACTGTCAAGTCTGGAGTACTGTATTAACAGGTTAATTTCGAAAGATAACATGTTAAAAGCCTGTAATTAAGGTAATTAATAAATTGTTTTATGAAATTATTAGATTAATAGGTTCAGCTCTAGGAAAACAACATGTTGATTTCAAAAATAGCATGTTAAAAATAATGGAAGTTAACTCTTTCTAAATTGCACACAGTATAATAACACGTTTTCGAGAAACAATGTTAAAATTGCTGGAACATATACTACAGTAGATTTTCAGCAGATTAATAGAAAATTCAACAGATTAAAATACCACTTGCTTGAGCTTGCTAAAATTGTTCCATGGCACCCAATCAGTCAATAAAACACATAAACACAAAATTATTAAGGCAATATCAATTTAAAACATTAGAGGAGTCTAAGATACCCAATTCGGTTCTTAGAAAATTGAACCTATCTCTTGCCAATGGTTTGGTGAAGAAATCAGCTAGTTCTTTATCCGTTTCAGTAAACTGAACTTCACAATCTCCATTGCTCACAAGATCCTGAATAAAGTGATGACGAATCTCAATGTGTTTCGTCCTAGAATGCTGCACTGGATTTTTGGTTAGATTAATAACACTGGTATTATCACACTTAAGAGGTATATTTGAGACACTTAGACCGAAGTCACTTAGCTGTTGTTTAAGCCATAGTATCTGCGCACAACAACTCTCAGCTGTTATATACTCTACTTCAGCTGTTGAAAGGGCAACATAGGCTTATTTTTTGCTATGCCAAGAAATCAAGCTAACATCTAGTAAATGACACATCCCACTAGTACTTTTGCGATCTAGCTTGCAATCGGCAAAGTTTGAGTCAGAATAGCCTATCAAACTCAATGGGGCTCCTCTAGGATACCATAGTCCCATATTGATTGTTCCTTTCAAGTACTTTAAAATCCTCTTTCCAGCTTTAAAGTGTGATTCTTTTGGGTTAGATTGAAACCTGGAACACATACAAACACTAAACATGATATCAGGACGACTAGTTGTAAGATATAACAATGAACCAATTAACCCTCTATATTTTGTCTGATCTACAGAAACTCCCTTCTCATCCAAGTCAAGGTAGCAACTAGTAGATATTGGTGTTGAAGCTTCCTTGCATTTTTCCATCTCAAATTTCTTCAGAAGCTCTTTGCAGTACTTGGATTGACTCATAAATGTCCCATTCTTCATTTTCTTAACTTGCAATCCAAGGAAGAAATTTAACTCCCCCATCATGGACATCTCAAACTCCCCCTGCATAACTGACACAAAATCTTGACATAGAATTTCATTAGTAGACCCAAATATAATATCATCAACGTATACTTGAACTAACATGATAGCAAAATTCAGCTTTCTAATAAAAATGGTCTTGTCAACTTTGCCTCTTTCATAACCTTGAGAAGTTAGGAACTTGCTTAATCTTTGATACCACTGCCTCGGAGAATGCTTCAAACCATACAAAGCTTTTTGTAGTTTGTATACATGATATGGATGTTTGTGATCCTCAAAGCCTGACGACTGAGACACATATACTTCCTCATCTATAAAGTTGTTCAAGAAAGCACTTTTCACATCCATCTAAAAAAGTTTAAAACCACACAAACATGCATAGGCAAGTAACAATCTAACAGCTTCTAGTCTAGCAACAGGAGCATATGTTTCACCAAAATCAATTCCTTTTTCTTGATTATACCCCTTAGCTACCAGCCTAGCTTTGTTTTTAACAATAATGCCCTGTTCATCTAACTTGTTTCTAAAAACCCATGTAGTGCCAATAAGATACATATTAGGTGATCTAGGAACCAAAACCCAAACATTATTCTCAAAAAACTGGTTCAGTTCATCATTCATAGCATCAATCCATTTCTCAACACTCAAAGCAATATTAATAGAAGTAGGTTCAATCTGAGAGACAAACGCTATATTCTCACAAAAGTAGTTAAGTTTGCACTTAGTAGAAACTCCCTGTTCAATTTGACCAATGATGTTGTCCAAAGATAAATCATGAGGGATCTTCCATTCTTATGGTAGATTTGCATTACTTTTAGGTGCAAGTGGTACTTGTTCATGAGTTGGTGCTTCTTGTTCAGCTGCCTCTACACTTGACTCTTTATCAGAAAAATTCAATCGGTTGAATTTCTGAATCAGTTAACTGTTTCTTTGCAGCAACTCACTACTATTTTCCTCATCATTTGCCCTATTCTTACAACCATCTCGCAAATCAAAGTTAGTCTCATCAAATACAATATGCACAGATTCTTCTACAGTCATAGTTCTTTTATTATAAACTCTATATGCATGACTATGAGAAGAGTAACCAAGAAAGATATCTTTATCAGCTTTTGCATCAAACTTGCAAAAGATTATCTTTGTCATTATTTAAAACAAAACATTTGCAACCAAACACTTTAATATTCTCTTGGTTTTCTTCCCTTATAAAGCTCATATGGGGTATTTTTCAAAATGGGCCTAATCAAAGCATAATTTAAAACATAACAAGTAGTATTCACAGCATCTACCCAAAAATACTTTGGAAGCTTAGAATCATTTAAAAAAGTTCAAGCTAGTTCTTCCAAAGAATGATTTTTCCTCTCCACAACTCCATTCTATTGCCGGGTTCTTGGAGAGGAAAAATTGTGTTTATGCCATGCTTATTACAAAATTTTTCAAAACTTTCATTTTAAAACTCACCCCATGATCAAACTTTATAAAAGAAATATAGCAGTTATTTTCATTTTCTAAAATTTTGCCAAGATGTTTAAAAGCTATGAATGCATGATCCTTGGAGACTATGAACAATGTCCAAGTAAATCTAGAGTAGTCATCAAAAATAACAAGTCCATAGTAGTTACCGCCTATGCTTAAGGTGTCTAGTAGTGGAAACAAAATTTTTAGATTTGAAAACATTTTTAGTTTGTTTCCCCTTCTGACATGCATCACATACTCTATCTTTCTCAACTTGAGTGTAGGTAGTCCCTCTACTAGATTCTTGGACAAAAGTTTATTAAGATGATGCATATGAATATGTGCTAACCTCCTAAGCCAGAGTCATGACTCATCATTCTTAGAGAGCAAACAAGTCATGCTAGATGCAATGTCACAAATGTTAAGCATGTAAATATTATTTACTCTTTTACCAATAAGCAAGGTTTAATGAGTTGATGGATTTGATATGAGGCACAAGTTTGGTTTGAATGTGACTTCATAGCCTTTACCACACAGCTGACTGATGCTCAACAAGTTATGCTTCAGTCCATCCACCAACAACACATCCTTGATTATTATCGAGTCATGACTCCCGACATCACCTCTACCAAAGATTCTTCCTTTGTTATTATCTCCATACATCACAAAGCCTTCTTGCCTGATCTTTAAATTAATAAAATTTGAAGCACCTCCTGTCATATGCTTTGAACAGCCACGTCAAGGTACTATAGCTGCTTCTTGGCTGTCCAAGGTCCCTACAAAACAAATTAAGTTGCAAGAGTTGGTCCCCTATTAAACTTGGGTCCATTCATGTTATAGGTATCCTTGGGAACCCACCTCACAAGGCCTTTAAGCAAATAATATAATCTAGTTCTACAATGTCTAATCGTATGCCCTTTTTCCAAACAATAGAAATAAGTGACAAATGGTGAAGATGATGTACTACCATCATTAAAAAAAGTTACTAAATTTCTTCACTTTTTTTGGAAAACCTTAGAAAGCGATGCCTTCTTTATTAAAAACACAATTTTCAGAAGCAAGCAACGCATTTAAATTTGCAGTTCCCATAGGGAGTTTAGAAACTACTTTAATCAAATAGTTCACCTTTCCTTGCAAAACTTCATAATTTTCACAATTGGTCACTTTATCACTTTCAGAACAACTACAAGAAGAACTTTTATAAATCATTTTAGTCGTTCAAAATCGGTTTTCAAGTTCAGAAGTTCTTCTAATTGTTTCACTATATTTTCCAATCAATTGTTTAGACCTTTGAGTCTATTATTGGGAAGAGCCAAACGGTTAGCCTCCTCATGAGTTTCTTTATAAGCATTTAGCAAAGTACTATAGTTCTCATGAGTTAAGGAGATACTAGAAATCACACTGCTTTCTGAGTCGTGTCCTGCCATCATACAGAGATTTGCTTCCTCTTCTTTATCTAATGAAGAGCTAGAGGAAGTGTCATTGTCCTCCCATGCAATGTATGCTCTTCTCTGCTTCTTATTCTTCCCATATTTCTTTTCAGGAGCTTTTTCTTTATTTGTCTGTTCGGACACTCCATCTTTATGTGACCCTGTTTCCCACAACCAAAGCAAGTAAAATTAGTAGAATTGTCAACCTTTTATTATTGTACCTCCTGAATGGTTAACTCTTCTCTTTTCCCTTTTTCGTCAGGAACTTGCTAAATTTTCGGGTCAGCAATGTTAATGTCTCAGTCTCACTCCAGCTGCTAGAGCACTCATCACCATTATCTTCTTTCTGAACTGCAAACTTGAGTATTATTCCTTCTGCTTTCTATCACCATGTTCCTACTTATTCAGTCTGATCATCTCTAGTTCATGCTCTCTTAGTTTTCCAAACAGTGATAGAGTTGTTAAGGTGGTCAAGTCTCTTGTTTCTGAAATGGCTACGACCATTGGTTGCCAGCTTCTTCTGTCCAGACACTTCAAAATTTTGATATTCAACTCCTCCTTATCGAACACCTTGCCCAGACCTATCAAGTGATTAACAATGTGGGTGAATCGCTTCTGTGCTTCTGTACTTCTGCTATCGTCTCCCCTGGCTTCATATAGAATAGCTCATATTCTTATATCAAAGCGTGCTTTCTTGTTCTTTTGACATCGCTCGTTCCCTCATGCGTAACTTCAAGGATGTCCCACATCTCTTTAACTGATGTACACTGTGAGACCCTGAAAAATTTATCAAGATTAAGCAATGAGGTTATTATACTTTTAGCAACGCTATCATACTGAGTTTTCTTACTTTCTTCACTAGTCCAATCACACCAAGGTTTATCAACATACACATTATCAACAAGTATTTTAGGAACATATGGTCCATTAACAATAACATCACAAACACCGCGATCAATAGATTCAATAAAAATCCTCATTCTGACTTTCCAGAATTGATAGTTCAACCCACAAAACATAGGTGGCCTATGAAAGGAAGCACCCTCAGCAAAAGGAAGTTTATTTTCGGCCATTTAGGATCAACTCGAATAACTTTCAAGAACCCGCTCTAGATACCAATTGTTGAAAAATATGATGGCCAAAGTTCAAGAAGGGGGTTAATTGAACTATTAACTCCTTTGGAAAACTTGGAAGTATGAATGAGTGTTTTTATTAAATTGTGATTACAATGAAGAGAATACTCAAAACAACAGGTTAAACGCACGAACAACAAGTTAAAATGAGACTAAGTATGCATAGAACAGTTAAACAACTTGTTAAAAACAAAATCAACTTGTTAATAGTTTTCTGACAGCTCTAGAGCACGCAGTTAACAGGTTCAAATTAAAAAATAGCTTGTTGTAAATCCTTTTCAGCACTTAAACAATTTTTCAACCAGCAGCAGAATTTAACAAGTTAAACTAGATTTCAACCAGTTGAAATTCCAGTACAGCAGCAGTGTATAAACCTATTAAGCAGAATGAGCTAAATCACGTTCAACAAATTAATCAAGATATAAGAAAGTTTAGGAACCCAACAGCAGTTAAGAATTCAGATTTATTATGCAGTGGCAGTGAACAGTATGTAATTACAGAATTATTCACACTGGAGCAACACCCAATATATCACTCAAAATTTAAATCACTTGTAGAATGAAAACCCAGATTTGAAATTTCAAACACTGTGAACAGATTACAACTTACTGTATATTGAGTACGTAATAACAAAACCTGTAAAGCAAAGAACCAGTAGCAGATTTAATGGATAATATCTCTAAATTAATTCAAACACAACAATACCAAGAACTTAACAATACAATATACTATATCAGATAACTAGATTTTACAGTGAGCACAACTATACAAAGAAAACAGTACCAGTTTTAATTCTAAAATAGAATTAAAAAATCAACAGATAAGATCAATCGATTATCTGTAATATTAATCCAGATACCCAGTAACTAGCACACTATGTTCAGCTAGCAATTACACCAAATCCTATCTAAGAGAACCACATAGAATAGTTAGAGTGTTAATGACAGGGAACTTAAAAATAGTTCCAATTCACAGAATTATCAAAAACAATAAACAATTTCAAGATTAATTTCAAGGTTACAAGATAAACACCACAATATCAGTAAGTAGTTTATCGCATAAGAAACAGATCCAAAGTATCCAAATACTCAATATAAACCAATTAAGAAATCAAGATACAAATTCTACAGTAAAATACTGGATTGCAACAGGTTAAAATTCGATTTTAACAAATTAAAAACACTGCCAGAATGAATATTTTAAATTTGTCCAAAAAAATAACAGGTTGTTTTGAAAATTAACATGTTGATTTTACTCGGCTGCACTTCTATTTCAAAAATCATTTTAAAAATGTAATTTTCACTTATTTTTGAAGAAGAGCAATGCAAGCAAATGATTGAATGACACTAACAAATGCATGAGAGAACTAAACCAAGTTAAAACTACCCTAAACTTAGAATCTAAGGTTTTCCTTCATCCAAGTCAAGTTTTCAAGCAATTTCTTCATCAAATAACCAATCTAGGGGCTTCTTCACTAGCTCTAACACTAAGAGACGCCATAGGAGCGCTGATAGTGGTAACAATGATAGAGAGGGGGAAAAAGAGATTTTGCCCCTCATTCCTGTCATTTTCACCAAATAGTAACTCAGTGCAACTGGAGGATAAATCCTCACCTACGGGGGTAATCTCTCTACTCACTAAGTGATCCTCAAGCTCGAAACTGGAAATAGAGGAGGAAGAAGCCATGCTTACCTACCAAAGATCGAGGGTGGATTTGAGGATGAAAGCACAAGCAGTATGTAATGACACAAGGATGCAACTCCCAGCATTAATAAACCTAGACCACAGTTGATGAGAGAGTTTAAATGACACCCAGATGAATCACTACTCTTAGATTTTACACTGTGTTGCAATTCAAGACAAAAGCAAGAACCATTTTTTTCAAGTGAGAAAAGTGAATCTTTAACCAAGAAATATTCAAGAAAGGGTTCTTGGTTTACATCATATTCAAAATTATGTTCACTGCATAATCATATTTAATTCAACTGGTTTCTTTTAGTATCTTGCACTATATAAACTGATATCAATTGAATGTGATTGATTTGTTTGACTCAGTTTTTTTTTTTAAATTTTAATTGATTAACTCTATAACTCAATCAATTGTTTTTCTTCTAGTGAAAATTTATATTCAGTGGTTTGTCTGGTTTGTCTAGTTTGTTTGTCAAATTGATTGTTTAATACTTACAAGTGATTGATATTTTGTATTAAAACTTCTTAATGTTATTTCAATAGATTAGTTGATAATTCAAGGACTATCCATATTTCTTGCTATAGATGTAGTGCTCACAAAACCTTAGAGCCTCCATTTAATTATTACTTAGTAACTAATGGTTACTGTTAAAATAAAGGAGAAAATAATTATGAATTAATCTCACTTATGTAAAATACACACATAGTTTATTTATAGATAAAAATAGTAATAGACTAACAGAAAATATAGGCTAAGCCCATTATATTAAACAGTTAGCTAGTAAGTAAATGTTACATGACATTTCCATCTCTCCTTACATGCCAGACATAGATGAAAAGACGGGTAACGTAAATGTCGATTCGTTGCTATAATTGCTCATGTCTCTCAAATTGACCATGTTCTTGCCATTTTTTTTCATTCTTTTCTGTCCTTTATGATGAAGGAGGGCTCAGGCAAGGCCCAATCACCAGAGCAATGTTCAAACACCGTGAAGCAAACAAAGAGTCAGAGGCACCTGTGCAAATTAAAATGCTGACTATTTTGAGCTTTGAGGATTATTGTAAAAATTGTGAAAAGTAGAATAGGAAAATTTGGTTTTTTGTAAATAACCCTAGGTGCCTTGGAAATTATAAAAGACACCTAGGTTAGGGTTTTATATGCATAGGATTTGAACATGTGGCACCTATCCAATGGTGCCTAGTTTAGGAAAGAGTAGTTTGCTCCACACGCTAGGTTATCCTAACCCTAACGTGTGGTGCAAGTTAGGGTTCCCCACCCTAGCTTCTTCCATACGCCACTTAGGTAGCTTGCAAGGCAAGCTAACCCTAGCTTCTTGTATACTCTACCTTAGCTTGCTAGAGAAGCTACTAGCTTTTTCTTTTCTATAAATAAGAGGTTTAGGAACCTCCATTGTAGACTTGATTTTGAGTAATGATATGCTGCCAAATTTTCAGCACATTGCCTCAAGTTTCACATTGAGTTTCTTCTCGTAAAAGCTAGGAGCTCTCTCTCTTAAAGGTTGGCCCAACCTCCTTCAAGGCTTTGACCATCTACTTCACGATCAACCTCCTTACATACTTTCTTCCTTGCATTTCCATGGCTTCCACAACATGAGGAGTTCATCCATTTCTTCCATTCGATACTTCAAAGTTTAACCATGCTCAACTTCCATTGAAGCTTGCGCAAGAAGCTAAGGCACCTAGTAGTATTAAATGTTATTATTGAATTGGAAAAAATAGCTTCGTCCACACCTAAATTGTTCAGTGTCAAATAGAGATAGAGATAGGACTTCACCTCTTCAATCATGATCATGATGCATTCTCTACGTACATTCAAAAAGAATTAATAAAATTCTCAAAAATATTGATCTACATATGCAGTCTTACCAAAAAGACAGGTTTATACTCCATGTTCTCTCAATACATCTATCCACTACAAATTAAACTATCTAACTGCACCACAAATTAAACTATTCTTTATCATAAACTTTTCAATCATGTTGGTTATCTTCATAAACATCCTTTTAAATATTTTTTTAGAGAAAAATAAATAAACAAAATAACTAATCATAATGATCAACAATTATGCAGTGAATCATAACTAAAACTTTATCAGTAGTTTGTTGGGTGTCCTATCAAAAGATTTACATAGAAACATGTAGGATTACTAGATTAACTAGTGAATGTTGGAAAAAAAAAAAACACATAACAAAAGATCTATAAAATGAGAAAAAAAAAACGATACATGTATGCTCTAGATAAAAGAGTACAATAACAAAATACAAATAATTATATAAATATCACACTTAAAAAAACTAATTACAAATAATAATTCATATGAATTATACAAACACGGATAATCTATTTTTCCTCTAGTTAGTTAAAGTATATATATACATATATTAACGTCCTCACCGAGTGAACAAAATATAAAAAATAAGATGTCAAGGCGTGACACGATACCACAAAACAATTCAGTAGGAAGAACTTGCCACGCAGCTAATCCATGAATAATAAAACATAGACAGTTTAAAAATTACTTTTTATTTTTCAGCTAGTGTCCTTACACATAAATTGGACCTTCACGCACAGATTAGGCTGTTGACCCATTTAGGAGAGCAAAATTACAAAGGCAAATTCTTCTGCACCGCATGATTTCCTCCCGCACCCCATACTTAAAATACCAAAACTACCCTTCCGAAAATGAATTTGGGCATTGGTGTGTAAAGTTGTTTAGTTTGTGCAGAAGGTTGTGGTGTTTTCCTTCTTTGGTGACGATAATGGTAGGTGGTGGTTCTTAGGTGGTGTTGGTGTTTGGTGGTGGAGTAGGTGGTTGCATTGGTTTTCTTTCTCATTATTTTTTCATTTATGCTATTTTTCCATTTTAGAACGTGGAATTTGAAAACTTTCCATATTTCAAAATCTGGAAGTTGAATTTGTGATAATTTATATTCTAAATTGCAAAATTGTAGTTTGGATTATAATCTAGTATATAAGTTTTTTATTATTGACTGTGTATTTCGGAATACAAAATTATCATATTTCGAAATAAAAAATTATCAAAAATTTAATTTTTAATATAGAAATACGTTTTGGATTGTACAATATAAAATATGTTACTTTTAGAAATACATTATAGATCACATAATCTAAAAGCTTTTAGATTTTGAAATACATTTTAAATTATGCATTCCAAAATGTATTTTAAAAGTATAATATGTTTTAAATTGTGCACTCTCGAAACATTCCAGATTACTCAATCCATAATACAACAAGATAAAAACGAAAACATCAAAAATATTTTCACCAACTTTAGGTATCAGCATAGTAGAAGCAATATGGATCTAATCTTGGATGAAAAGTTATGGAGGACCATCTACAGATAGGAATAAAGATGTCACAAAGCTAGAGAATTGATCAAAAGCTAAAAAGAAGTTTGGGCTTGTTTAGGTCTCCAATAAGACATTTTGACCCAAGTTCAGAATTGAAGAGATCACTATAGAAGTTGGAGCATGAAGATAATAAAACCTCTACTTGTAGAAATTGTATAAAGTAGTGTATAATTTATTTTGGACCTTGAATTTTTAGGCTAAGTAGAATAGGATTTTGGGCATTGTATTTTGGGTCAACGAAGGATTTTAATTTTGGACCTTGTATTTGGATCAAGGTTTGTAGAACACAAACCTTAACCCTAAAAGAGAGGAAGTGGTGCCTAAACGCTGAGAGAGAGAGAGAGAGAGAGTGGCAGTTCATGAAGATTACCTAGGGCTAAGTGGCTCTCCAAACAAGCTTCTCGTACCTCCTTGCCACATGGCACTCTCCTAATGAAGAGAATCCTCACTACTCCTACCTTGCCACTTGTCACCATTTCATTTGAAAGTTTATTTTGCAAGTGAAAGTTAGCATTATGGTTGACCTAGGGTTTAACATCAACTAAGCCTATAAATAGGTGCCTATAAATAGGTGATGCATGTATTTGAAAATTAAGTTTAGAATAAGTAATAAAATACTAGATAATTTTGCTTCTTCAAACTTATTTATAAACTCTAAATAAAGTAGTCTCCTTAAGACTCTCTTTTAATGTATTGACCTAACTTTAGTTTCTTTTTTCTTTTAACTTTATAACTATGAAATTACAAGTCATTTTCATTATTTGGCTACATCTATTCATATCAATATGAAAACAACAAGAATTAATGAAAAAAGACACTTAAAGTATGTAATGGAACTAACAGTTATCTAACAATTATCTAAGGGGGTGTGGAAGTGCTCTCCAACACAAAAATGAAGAAGAAACTAGAGAAAAGGACAATTGTGCACCTCTGCAAAAAGATATACTAGTGAGAAGATGAAAAAGATGAAGAAAGGATATTACACGTCTATTTATGTTTTGATTAAAGATAAAATGATATCTTCACTACTCCCATGAAATTGGGGTGAACCATCGGCTCAAGAAAGAATTTGCCAACCATAAAAGTACTGAAAGAACTAAACCTGGTGCCTCTAATGTCTAATAGTCTTTCGTCCAATAAGAATTGAATATCGCTAATAGAAAAACATTGTCTACCACTCAATTTTTCTAGTTACATCCACGTGGCAACTGCATTTTATAAGGAAGTGTATTATACAGTTGACTAAGACACAACCAAACATCATAACAACCTAACTGATTGTAACAGATTAGCAAATCATAACAGATTATAACAGATTAACCGAATATAACAGATCGGGCCCAAATACTCCAGGACCACTACAACGCCTATAAATATGAGTTCAATCACCACACATAAGGTATTTCTAAACTCTGACCTAAACTACCTGCACACTCTAATCCTAAACTGACTTGAGCATCGGAGTACCTACAGGACCCCCCTCCCGAGACGGTGGACTTTGGAGCGATTGAAGCAATAACAGACAGGAGTGACCGAGAAGCAACCACATAAGGGCTTGTTGTTGATCTCTTGCAAGATCAAGAAGTATTATATTAAAATAATAATAATAATAAATAAAAGTAAAATATTATAATAAGATAATAATTTATGAGGTTGTAAGTTGAAGAGAAGAATGTATTATAACCCATAGCTAATTTGGGTTGGAAGGGAGTTGAGCGTGACATTCCTTAAAATCCTACGTTAACTTTTTTTATGGGTACTCGAATGAGAAGATGCTCCAACATCGAAGTTTATATTGCACTTTGCTTTAGGAGAAGAACAAATAACATTCGGTAGCTGAAACACAAGCACCATGAACAACAAGAATTTCATAACTCTCCTAATTTTTCTTTAAATGCTATATTTCTGAAAGCTTTTTTAATTTTATTTGATTATATTTTCCAAATTTTAAGACAATATTAATTATTTGTTTGCAATAACGTCTCATTCATTCCACTGATTGTGATAAACGACAGGAATTAATATATTGTTATTTAAGCACTTAATTGGAATCCACAGTTGTGGTGCTGCTTTCAGGGATTGCATTTCATACCAAATGGTGTTAGTATCAATATCCTTTTTCCTTATCGTAAAGGACAAAATTTAATTTCTTTAAATATTTTCTAATCATAATTAATGTTCTATTTGAGAAATTTATGTGGATTTTTAAGGCAAATATATAATTAAAAAATAGATATGAAATTCACTTTTAATTATAAATATAATATAAAACTAGTTAAGAACCTAGACTGTATACATCTTTTTCCTCGTTTTTTTTTTCTCGAAGTTCGACGCGTCGCACAGTTGAACTCTATCAAATTGTTATGTGTTTCATATTTTCTATTCGCATAAACATCAGTAAATTCATTTAAAGATTAAATTTCTTTTATTCAATAATGAACACATTTCTGTTTTATCCCATAAACTTACAAATTCATCGTTTTTATCACTTTTACATATTATTATAATATTTTATTCAATTCTTAGGAGTTTAAATTAAATAACTTAAATGATTAAAAACAGTTTCATGACAAAAAGAATTTAAATATTATGAATAAGGATTAAAATAAATGATATTTAAGTATAAAGATAAAAGGTAATTTTGTATAATTATATAAATTAAATGAATAATTAATTTTTAAATACAAATATGACGTCATTTGTAAATGACGTATTACGTGAAAGACGAAGACAGAATGAAAAGGCGAAAGTTGAGAAGAATCTGAAAACAACGTTATCGTCAATGTCAATTACTCAATTTTCTAGAATGGAAGGTATACCAGCCCTAGCGGTTCTCATTCTGACGGTGTTACTAAAATAGCTTTTCAAACACAAGCCTAAGCTCTAAAATTTGCAACAAAAGAAAACTTCTCTTAGTGAATCAAGATATTCCAACAAAATAAAAAGAGAAAACATCCAACCCCAAATCTTGGAACTATAGAAAAGAATTTAGCTTATTTAGAAAATGAAGACAAAGATTTAGAGGGCGCAGAAAAAACTTGCAACAAAAGTGAAGAACAATTCCTTTCCAACTCCAAGCAATTGGCTTTAAATCTTTTAGACAATTTCTCTTCTTGATTGTTGGTTGTCTCCTCTAAGTTGGATAAACAGAAGCTTTTTGGACTAATTCTAAGAAACAACATCAAGATCTAACGACCAAGAATGCCCGTCATGTCTTGTAATTTTTTACATTTATTGCTAGAATTTTAGAATATTAGCATGATTTTGTTCTCTTTTACAAATATTGCAAACATTGAGTTCATTAGATAATTTTGATTTCATGGATTTGAGGATTATATTTCTTTAAATATTTTCCATTTATGGACGTGATAAAATAATCAGTAAATATAACTTTTACGACATAACTGTTATTAGATAAAACATTTTGAATGGTCCCTCCGACTAGGTAACCACTTGCCAGATTGTCTTGATTTTTTTTTTTTCCATTCGTAGTATTATTATAACATAGTAAACATTACTCGGGAATAGAATAATGTTGAAACTAGAAAGACATCTATTGAAAATACTAAAAGTGTCTAATATTACAAGTGTTTGACAAGTAAAAAGCCAAGATCAAAATGCTGAGCATGAGTAAAGAAAAAGATATCAAGAACACTACAAGAAAACAGAAAAATAATTGTCAAAAAGGTGTGTAGGTTAATGGCCCACACAAGAAGTATGGGCTAAATCCATTCTAAAATGTCATATCTCACGTAAAACGCAAAATAGAATTCAAAAAAAGTAAAATAAAATCAAGCGGGAGCCAGATTCATACATCACAATATTATTTGCAATTAATTAATTGCAAGCATTGTGGGCTAGACCCATGCAAAATGCAAAATAAATAAATAAATAAATAAATTAAACTAAGTGGGGGCCAGACCCATGTAGCACAATATTATTTGCAATTAATTAATTGCAAGCAGCGTGAGTTAGACCCATGCAAAACGTAAAAGAAAATTAAAAAATAAAAATAAAACCAAGCGGAGGCCAGACCCACGCAGTACAATATTATTTGCAATCAATTAATTACAAACAGCGTGGGCTAGACCTACACAAAACGCAAAAGAAAATTCAAAAAAATAAAATAAAATCAAGCGGGAGCCAGACCCGCACATCACAATATTATTTGTAATTAATTAATTTGTGGGCTAGACTCTCGCAAAACACAAAAGAAAATTTAAAAATAAAAAATAAACCCAAGTAGGGGTCAGACCCAAGCAACACAATATTATTTGCAATTAATTAATTGCAAGCAGCCTGGGCCAGACCCACACACCACAATATTATAATAATTGTAATTGAATTAATAAGTATAATAATAATAATCATAACATGATAGAAAAAACTCTTCAGGTCTGATGGTTAAGGGTTTTGTCCAATTGATGAGAGGGTCTGAGTTCAAGTTTTTATTTTACTATAATTGTATTATAAGCGTGGGCCTGACCCCTGCAACTTCTGCTATCTCTACGTGGGTCAGACCCACGCATAATTTATTATATTTAATTATATATTCGGTTGCCTTGGGTACACCTACGCAAGATAGTTTTGTTTCGAGGATTTTAGCGTGGTCTGCTTGCCCACGCATATGCGTGGGTTTTTGATACTTTGCGTGAGCTTTTGGCCCATGCTATATCAGTGTATTCTTGTAGTGATTTCAATTTTGAGAAATGTTACCAAATGAAATGGATCGAGAAGCAATTGTATAAAATTGATAAAATGTGTCACAATGGAAAGTGGTTGGAGCAAAACAAATGCATAGTGGGAGGTTATTTATTTTTTATTTAAAAATTGTTAACTACTACTTGTTACCTTATAAATAGAAAGTTTAGAAGACAGTAATACATTTCTAACACAACACTTTGTAACTAAGCTCCGAAGTAAATGGCAAGGAATGGGATGATTTGTTTTACTATGTATTTCTTCAACTTTCTTACCTTGATCTTGATTGCTTTAAGGTTCTTCTTTATCCTCTAGACCTTTTGTTTATATTTCATTTTTAAATTCGTATTACATAAACACTTACATATATTCACTAGTAGAAAAGCGATCTTTAAAGTCAGTTCTAGAAGCTCCTTAACATCGGTTCTCGAACCGACGTTGAAAATTTCAAACATCACGTCAGTTTCTCAACTGACGTCATATAGTCAACCATCATGTCAGTTTAAATCAGACACCAACGTCAAAGACCCATTTCAAAAGTAGTTTGTAGGATTGCTGAAGAGCCAACACAACGTCGGTTAACTGGTCAAAACCGACATGGTGTTTTTCGACATTTTAAAATTGAAATGGGAACACCACGTCAGTTATGCCCAAAACCGACATGGTGCAATGCAATTCATATTAAATAATATTACGGTTATTTAATATTTCAGTTGGCTGAAGACCGTGAAGAGTTCCCTGTGCAGTTGCCCATTGTGTTTCTCTCTCTTCTTTTTCGTAGTCTTTCTTTGTAGTGAAGGCAGTCTATCATGAACAAGTTCTAAATTTTGAAGATTTTGGATTAAGATCAACAATGCAATTAGTAGTAAAAGAATAATAGTAAAGATGAATAAATTACCTTGTTCTCCAAAAGATTGTCCCAAGCCTTCCCACTCAGAACATAGCGGATTGCGAATTTAAGTATATCAAGTGGAACATATGTCACCAAACTGTAGAGCTAGATTACGCCTGCCCAATCCCATCCCATTCCCTTAATTCTTGCAAAGCCCCAGTTAACATATACTACTAGAAAAGTTGCCACCTGTCAATCATGAAGCAAATTACTATAGCCATATAAGAAAGCCAAACTGCCAAATTTTTTTTTAACTAAGCAATCATTTTTTTGCTAGCTGAAAGAGCTACTCATTGGATTTTAAATTTGCCAATATTTATTGCTTCCAAAAATAATAGAAGTGTTGATTAGTCTATTGACTTGATTTTGATTCCGTTTCAATGCTAAGTTTAGTCAGAGATGTGGTTATTTTTTCAATGGTGGATGGAAATGTTACTACTACCTACATGGTTTTAATGCTTTAGTTTGCATTATATTTATTAATAATGGATGTGGATGTGAAGTGAGGGACATGTGCAAGATCATGAAGATCAGGTTCTTGACAAAACACATTGACACTGCTTCAATCGCAAAATCATAAGACAAACTAACAAACAACTATATGTACCAGGTTGCTAATAATAAGGGAATGAAGATTACCAGTTGTGCAATCATATAAGCACTCAGTAGGAGAAGACCAGGTCTTTCAACATAAGACCAACTGCGGGACCTGGTGACAAAAATCAGTGCTTGACTTATAATACCGACTTGTAGGTATAGGGCTGCCATCATTTCTCTGGCGCTATGTCTTATAGACCTCACACCAAACTTGTCCTGCAATAGGAAAGTTGTGCTTATGGCTCTTACAATTTTCTCCATTTGGTAGTGATAACATTGAGAAAAATGAAGACTATAACTATTACCGAGGACTGCGGGGTGTAATCTATCAATTTAGTGGGTTTCTTGATTCTTACAAGGAGTAGGAATTTAGTGGAACTTTCTTTGCTTGAGGGGCAAAGAAGACTGGACGTAGCCCTTAAGGAAAGGTGAACTAGTATAAAATTGACTGTGTCTTTTTTCCTTGACCCTTCTCTCATAATCTTGATCTGTTCTTGCGCTGCCCACTACAATTAATTGACAATTGATTTGGTTCTGGTTCATTTGCTGAAAAATTGAATAATCTGTTGTATTTCATATTTGTTCTAATTCAAATCAAATCTGATCTGGAAGTTGTTCAGTGTTGTTTTATCTGTGTTTCAAATCCAATCTGTTTTATAAAAAATGTTTCAATTTGTAATTGTCTTTAATCACATCTGGTTTAACATAAATTTTCTGCATAATCTAGTCTTAAACTTGTGGGTAACAGTTTTTCAAATTGGCACTTTATATTGTTCATTTTAGTAGATGCATCAGCTAGTTTGATTGAGTAATTCTTGGCTATATTGAAAATTTCTCATTGATTATGTATATTGATCTTTGTCTCATATTGGTGCTGCTAGTGATATACATACCTTGTTTTTACTGCAGTTTTGGCTAAATTGATATTTGTAAAATCTTGGTGATATCTATCCTTATTGAGCATTAATAGTAGCCTTATGAGATATTTTTTTGATTAATTGATACCTAGATAGTAATTGGGTGTGATTTAATTCTTTGCTGGATTGTATACTGGACATTGAGGGTGCACTGTTTTACCTTAATTCACTACTCTGAGTTGATATTGCCTTTCTGGTATTCTTTATTGTGAGAAGTATTAATTGTTCTCTCTGCCAGAAAAATAAATCAGTTTATTCGTGCTTGAAATCGATTTGTTTTACTACTACAGCTTACATCTCTTATCATTGAGATTCATTAAAGGTTTTCTAGTTACAAAAATTGTTTTCAGTGTTTTAAATTACAAAAATCTTTTAAAGAATTCACCGCCTCTTGAACTCAGCCAAATACATTTTCAAAAAGTAATTGTGTTTTTATTTGTTTAGAAAAATCAATTATTTTTGTTTAGAAAAAACAATTGTTTTCTATTGACATCAAAGTAGTCATTTTTTTGGTGGTGAGAAATAAAGTAAATGTTTCTGTCTAAAGCCACTAGAAACAATGCATGAGAGGAACAAATATTGAAACTGTAGTCGAATGTGCCAAGCACTACTTTACATGTATAGGGGAACTTGAGAAGTCACGAGATCTTGAAGTGACATGATGTTCTGAAGACTCCTATGATGTGATTCTTGAGAATCCCAAAGAGGTTTATAAGAACGCTCTTCTAAGCCTTTTTATCCTTTTTGACTTAAAGTATCTTGGACTTAGTGGTCGGTCTCAAGAGAGTTGAGCTAGTCTCTAATGATTCGGTCGTAGTCTGACCAATGTATGTAGTATAGGTATAAGTTGCCCTTAAGGTGATGCAATTGTTGGACTTAGAACGATCTCCTCAACAGATTCAACAAGATTAACAGGGAGGATGTTCCGTTACCAAAACTTCAGGAATTTGTGAAACAAAACCAAATCCTTTGGTTTCGAAATTTGTTTTTTCTAGTGTTAAGAATTCCTTTTTTCTCAAATTCTTTTCCAGTACTTATACTACCCAATGAGACTCAAGAGGATTCCCCTTCCCTTATCAATACTATACATCTTTAGTTGAAGAGGGCCTTTGAACTTTCTAGCTTGAAATCAAACCTACTTTAAAGAAGAGTCATCATTTCCATAAACTTAATTATTTATTTTTAGAAATTCTATTTTAAGTTGTATATTTATAGTTATTATAACTAATCACGAGTTAAACATAAATAGATTGTTGATGGTCATTTTTAAAATATCCATTAAATTTTAACATTAAACAAATTAGCATGCTCAGGTGGGACAAAACATTTGGTAGTTCTTGTTAGTGTAATGTTTATTCTCATGGTTAACATGTGTTAAAAAAGTTTCAAAGGTGACAAATAATAGTATAATAATAATCAAAATGAAAAGTTCTAATAATGGAATAATAGGAAATGCATTGAGTATAACTTTGACAATAGTATTCAACCCTATATCAATGGTGGTAAGTCCAATTACAAGCAAACCAGTATTAACTCTTGTTGTATGGTGATGGAGATTCGAGTGGAAGTAAAACCACCATCTTCTAGAAACCCAACTTTGGGTGCAAGAAATTTAAGTTAGAAATACCCTTGGTTATGTCATCTTAACAAGGATCTCGTATGTATGGTCTAGATAGCAATCTAGGATCAATATCTAAACGTAGTCAAAATTCAATATACAACTCTGGTCAAAATTTTGAGGATAAAAATCCTGGTACTAGAATATCAAGTTCCACATAGATATACTAAGACAATAAATGGATCACAATAACACATAGATGACTGATTTATTAACTCAAAAAAATGACTTTTATTTTAGATTCTTTATTACAAACCATAATGGATATAGCTTCCAAATTTTAACCAACCAAATGGCGAGATTAAGTGATACAATTAACACTACCTCGAGATGACAACATCACAGGAAATGTTAGGATAAACAATACAATTAATCGAGAAAATAATCCTTGCGTAATACTTAGAGGTCAAAATACAATAGGATATTATAAAAAATGAGAAATAATGCTCAATTGGGTTTAAATCTAGGAAACAATCGATGAAATCATTATATGATAAATAATATGTTCGAACAATTTCTAAATCAATAAGGAATAGAATTATTACACTACTAAATATATAATATAATTAGTAACATAAGAAAAATGTTACTAAATTAAACAAAACGTTACTAATATGATTTTGTAATATCTTATCAAATGTAAAGTATTCCTTATGTCACTAACAACTTTTAGTAACATTTTCATTTGTCATTAGAAACATTTATAAAAATATCACTAAATATTTTTTGTAATATTTATTTAATAAAAAATCACTAAATATTTTTTGTAATATTTATTTAATAAAAAAATAACATTTTAAAAATGTTATTAAAATCTTTTAGTAATATTTTTAATAAAAAATAACACCATATAAATGTCACTAAAAATTTTTAGTAACATTTCACTTGTTATTAGAAACATTTACAAAAATGTCACTAAATATTTTTGTAACAATTATTTAATAAAAAGATAACATTTTAAAAATGATACTAAAATCTTTTAGTAATACTTTTCAATAAAAAAGTAACACTATAAAAATGTTACTAAAAGATTTTAGTAACTTTTTTTTTTAATAAAGAGACGACATTTTAAATTTATTACCAAAAGTATTTAGTTACATTTTTTTTAATAAAAGTAATATTATAAAAATGTCACTAAATGTTTCTATTAACATTTATTTAATAAAAAGATCATTTACTTTTTGTGTTATTTCTTTTAAATAATAAGGCATGTCCAATATTATTTCCCTACAATATATACAATTTTTATGACACTTGATTATAATTATGCACGGAAACTAATTATGATCTAGAATTATCAAATACTTCATTTTATTTGAAGTCCAAATTAATCTTTACATGTCATAATTCAGCTTAAGCTTGCACTTTAAACAGAAAAATGGACAAATTAAACAAATCATTGTCAGAACACAAAACTAAAACAAAATACACTTTGGTGTTGTAGTTAACATCTCTAAAATGTCAAAACTCAAGTTGATATGTAGCTCTCTAGTTGAAGTCTTGTTTTTTCTAGTTGGAGCATTATCCTGAATGTAACAAGTAATATAATTAATTAGTAGATAACAAGTACAAAATAATCCTAAATTGTAAAAGCCTTGATAATTTTTATAATAATAATAATTGAGAAACAAATAAATTGAATAAAATCTCAATTTTGTGTTCGTAGTTGTTCCCTTCTCACTGTCGTAAGCACCATCAACGAACTTCCGAATATCCTTGTTTTTAACATGGCAATTCTGTAGCAAAGCTAGCAAATGCAAAACACAATTAAAGTCTAAACAAGAGTAAATTAGAGAAGGGTTTAGGAGAAATAACATAAACATATACTTGATTAATGAAAGCACAAGACATGGAAACAAGCTCTTTGTCATTTCCATCCAAAATCAACTCATCCTTCACCTTTTCAGATCGAACAACAGAGACACCCTCAAACATCAAAATGCAAAAGATTAAGATTGCAAACTTCTATATCAAATACTTAACCAAAAATTGGCATGTAAATAAAAAACGCACAATAGTAATACACCTCCAGATCTAATTTAAAAAATCCAAAAACTAAATTCATGCAAATACAATACATGGGAACCTAGTTTGCATTATTTTAACTTCAAAGATCAAAATCACACATTCTGAACTCAACACTAAAATCAATTAAATTCCAATTTTAGTAACTACCTTAAAATACAAGACAAATTCTAGACAACCACTATTAAACAAAAAAAGTTACCAATGACACATTGACATATTTTAATTGAAAAAGATGCTTTAGCATCGAATCCATGGACATGAAGTAGAGTATAAAGTGGTGTTATTTCGATGATCATAAGTTTGGCCATATCAGCCACTTGTCAACTAATTATCCCCTCTCCTTTCCACATATGAGGTTTTAAAACTTTGAAGAAGAAAAAAGGGATGAAAGGTTATGATTAAAGGAATATATTGGATGATTTTAATTTTTTATACTTAAATTCAAAACTAATTTCAGTGGTGACAATTGACAAACAAGAGTCACGTTCATACTAATAAGATGTGGATGATGGACACTAGTCTCCTAATATACTCTTCAAGTCTTATAATTTAAACATATTTTTTTAATACCAAGGAGATGCATAGTATTGTCATCCATGTGCACATTTTTCTGTTGAAGGAAAAGCATCTTTAACTGCAAATTAGACACACTCTCAAAATCAACAAACTTAGAAGGCACCATATAAATAAAAACTTAGGATGCTCGCAACTGTTTCTTTGAACAAATCAAAAATAGTGGAAAATACCAGAGAAACTAAATAAAAATTAGTGAAAATAAAAAATACAGTGGTGGAGTATAACAGGCACAATCCATGAGAACGAGCTAACATATAACTAGCTTATATGTATGGTATAAGGTTATATAAACAAAGTGTTGACCATAACCTACTAGCAAGCACTAATGATCTCTTTGAACCCTTACATATAAACACCTATACTTACACAGTCCCATAGTGACTTTCTTCTCCCTCATTATAACTTACTCAAAAAAATTGAAATTAGGAATTGTTCAACTTGACAAATTAGAAAAACTTGCACTTCTTGTCTGTTTCTTATGAGATTTCTCGTCCTTCAATTAACTCAAGTTAGTCCCATCAAAATGAACTTTGGGTTTACGTTCTCTTTTTTCCATTTGTTTCCCTTGAACAATACTGGCTTCTCTACTTGTGTTAGATGGAGTTCATTAATAAATAATTAAAATAACAATAAAAAAGAAAGGAAACAAATTGCCTACATAGAATAAACCAAAAAACAAATAACTCTTATCAATAAAAACTATAATGTGATAACAGATTACATCAATAACCTTTTATTTAATGTATTGACAAGTAGTTTTCCTTTGAGTTTGGCTGCTGTTTTGAAATAAGGCTCTTTTTCCTTATTGAAATATCATAAATAAAAGACTTAACTAATATTAAATTACTTGAAATAAAAAAAGTTTTAGATTGACTTATTAGTCTAAGACTTCCATGCTTTAACAACCTTTTTTTTGAACCTATTTTTAAAACAATATTAATTAATAAATGGGTTGAAATAATTAAAATTTACCAATTTATTGAATTTCACTTACTCTTTCAAAATTTTCTGAATCAACGCTTACTTCTTTACCATTGTTTTCAAAGTGTTGCCTGTAATAATGATCATTTTAGCTAATAAACCAAAAGAACAAAAATTGAAACATACTTTAAAGAACAAGGATTTACAAGAACAATTCAAAAGGCAATGGATGGATATTTGTGATCTTCTAATTTCCTGGATAAAAAAAAAAAAGTAGTAGAATATGTTCCAAAATAAGATTAACAAAATTAGTTACTAAATAATATAAAAACAAAAATAAAGAAGAAATATGTTACATGAGTTTACCTCTTAGTTAACTTAGTGTTAGTTTTCTCCTCCTTCTTGTTCGTGGAGGTGGTATGACTTTTTTTCTACATCAAAATAAATAAAAAACATGTAATTTGTAATATCGAATTCAATAATAAGTTTAATGTAAAATTATATAATATACTCACAACAATTTCTTCTTTTACATCTTGGATGATTTCCAAGTCTGAAACCATTACTTCTGAATAACTGCGCAATTGAGTAAAAGCAAACTTGAAGTTGCTTAAAAGTTCAACTCTCATGGCTTCCACTTGCTCTTTTAGTCTGGCTTCCATTTCCTTTTGCATTCTTTATTTTATGCTTTGAAGTTCAACTTGAGCATTTCTTTGAACTTCATCAATTAATTTTTGCATCTCAGCTTGAGATTTAGACCCCCATAAGTCTGAAGGTACAACCCCTTTTCCATATGTGCGCACATAGTCATGTCTATATTTTCTGAAGACCTGAGAAAATATATCATCTGGAGTTGAATTTTTATCTAGTTCTTTTGAATGAGAAGCAATTGCATCCTCAAGCTTTGACTGAAATGAATGAAAACGACAAGAGATTAATTATAAAAATATTATAAAACAAAATTATTATAAAAGAATAATGATTTAGATTATCATACAATAATTTTTTTGGTTTCCTCATTCTTAGGCTTATGTGTCATGATGAACATTTCTGCACGAGTTGGCTCTCTTCCATCAGTATTCTTCATTGCCTATCATGTAGAAGAAAGAAAAAAAAATCAGTTTAAGACAAATAAAACCATTTAGACAATTCGTTATGTAATTGTTCTAACCTCTTGATATCGTATCTCAGCAAAGGTTTTAGTTCCTATCGTATGTACAACAGTAAATTTGGCTCTACTTATCTTGTTCTTCTCACTACGAACCTTTATAATAAGAGCATGAAAAGAGTAAAAATAAAAACCAACCAAAGTATAAGTACAAATAATCATATGATAAAATCTAGATAATGGTGTAACCTTAGCTACATCAAATTTCCAAAATTTTATAAGAATTTGCCACTACTCAAGAGGAACGGTCAAGGGTCTATTTTTTAAGTTGTAATCATATGACATATTTGGAAAAAAATGTTTTGCCTTCAATCGACATTTATGGTTCCTCCAACTTGAGCATATGCTTCCTAAAACCCACTTTTTGGCACGTTCTTCAATATCAAATTTTGATTGCATATCATGATCAATTAATAAATATTAGCATTTAAATATTATATATAATTGAAGATAAAGGTTAGCAAAGTCAAATACCAAAACTGTTTTCCATATATCATCCCAATGATCTTCCAGTCTTTTCCAAGTACTGAAAGTTAGAGGAGCTAGGTGTGCATTCCTAGCTAATGTTCCTAAATATTTACTTAGTGTAGCTCGATAAGTAGCAACAGGTTGGCCAAGAGCATTAAGTTTAATTGGCAAACGCTCCTCATACTTCAGGCCATGAGTCTTAAGACATTTAGTAGGACCTCTTTTTCTTTTACTAGTAGAACCTGTTAATTAAGTATAAAATTAGTACATTGTCTACAAAACATATACAATAACATATAACATATATATATATATATATATATATATATATATATATATATATATATATATATATATATATATATAAATAACCAATGTCGTGGAGTGTTGCTTGACTAGGTCTTGATGCAACTTCTTCCAACTCATCAAGGATTTCAGCCATAGACCGGTTCGAAATGAGACTTTACAATTCTTGCCCAGCAAAGGTGATTTTTCTTTCTCACCACTAGCCATATAATATCGAATATAATATAGCAAATCATCAGTATAAATATCAGTTGAGTATCAAATCATCATTTTGTATAAATATCAGTTGAGTTGTCAAATTATTGTTCCATTTGACTGAAGTAGACCGCTGCTAGTCTCAATCCTCTTACCCCTCAAAGTCCAGTACGACAGAGAAGCTACTACCCATATATCTTACTCACCATCACCTTACTAAAATTGTTCAACCAATGTCAACCCAAACAAAAAGTGTTGTGCATTTATAAAAATTTAAAACAAATTAACACTATTTTATTTCCCAAATTTCTTGATAAATTCAAATCTATTTGGTGTAGCTGGTGAGATAGTTGCTATTTTGGAATCCTTGTGGTTTGATTTAGGTGAATTGAATTGCAATAAACAATTAATTTTTATCCTCCTAAATTTCTATTTGTAGTTTCTCAATTAAGTTTTGAATAGTTAGTTGCTATCTAATTATTGATAAATTTGAAAAGCAAATAAACAGCATTGTTGGGATGCATGACTTTTAAATTATGGCACACAACTGTATAAGAACAGTAATTTACAATCAATAACTAGCGACTCTTCAACAGAAATAAACAAAAATAAATTAGACATACCTAGTAGATGATGTAGGTGTTACCATCCAATTCTTGTCCATGATTGTGTTGTCTTAGAGATAAAAATAAACTACCTAATAAAAATGAAAAATTATATTGTTAATAATGGTTGTGTAGCTAAGCATACCAACACGTCAACCGATAAAACTTTACAAGCAAAGGAATATTCTGAATACTAAGCTTGATTTACATTTACATACCAATAGATTAGTTGGGGACAGCAGGAACAACACTTCTACAAAAAAGCATAAGATAATGTTTATGAAGAACAGTTTCATCCAAATTGCAATACATCACTTTACAACTTCACATCATCACACACCATAAGAGAGTACACAAAAATCATAGTAGGTTAAAATAGAAAATAGTCAGATTAAATTCCTGTTTACCACAAGCAGAAAAGAAATAATCTTTCCAACAAAATCAATAATAAATTCAATACTAAAAAACTTCCATGAATATAGATGGAAGTGATATAACCACCTAACAGTAGCACAAACAATCACTAGATGAATTTTTCCCCAGACAATTAACGTAAAATCCACACTACAATGTACTCCTACTCCAAACATGACCACTACCAGAAACTGAAGAAATTCATATGAGAAACTATTGTAGTACGACAATTGTACTTTCCAATACCACAGTTCTTAACAAATCAAATGGATCCTTATACTTAGATACATTAGAAATCTCTAATTGCCATTTCTTCAAAGTTTGTGCAATTCTTACTTCAAAATTAAAGCAATATCTAATCCTAACAAATGCACGTAAGAAACTTAAGTTACTACACTAGATTTGGCATAATAGAAAGAGAGATTCAGCAAAGAGAGTAGAATGAAACATCCAAATGCTATAAGTGGCATAATTTATTAAATCAATTTATAAAAGGCTAGGCATCACAATAAAATAAATGATTAAGTAAATCACTTTAAATATAAATCAGACAATTTTATCAGGAAAGTCGTGCAAAGTCATATTAGATCAAACCGCCCTGACAAGCAAGAAAATAGAATTCAAAATCAGTTATTAAGAGAAAAGACGAAAACACCTACATAAAAACAGTTACTTGTAAACAATCTGTAGCATCGAACTACATTAATGTCATCAATAGCAATTTTTTCCACTTATTCTTCTAAGTGAATAAACCCAATTCCAAGAATTTATTATTATTTCTAACGAAAAGCTAACTCTGTTTTACTAATTTATCCTACTTCATTAGTTGGACAGTCCATTAAGTAATTTAACACGTAATAACAAACTGTAAAATATAAAAATGGCATCTCCTTCTGAAATCAGGATATTTTAGTTCGCCCCTACCTCACGAAGTGTCCTACATATTTTTCAAACTCAACAAGTATGCAACAATAACAAAATTTAAACTTGATGGAAAGAATAAATACTTGAGGTCATTGATTAGCCATCCCCTATTCTCTCAAGATGACAACAAAATTAATTATGGTCCCATGAGAAAAAAATTAAATAATGAATCAAGTACCAATACAACCACATGCATAACAGCAAAAGAGAACAAATTTTACCAATTGTCCAAATTATTAACTAAACCAGAAAGGAAACTTAGTTTAAAAAAAAATTCCAACATGCAATCAGTATTAAGACATATTGTTAATTATCCAATTCCTATGAACATTCCTGCCAGAGAAGACTAGACATGTAAATGTCCTTAATTAGGCTAACTAAGAAACAAGCGACAGAGGAAACCAGAAACAATCAGATATTAAATCCAATGATAGAGTCAACTAGAAAAATTAATGAACTAAATAGAAAGTATAGAAAGTCTGCTTCAAGAAAGAGTCTAATAAAGGGCAACGACTAACACCTACAATAGGAAACTGCAAACCTTAATCTTATCAAGATAGGTATTGAGCTCACACCCAATGCTATCCCTCATCGAGCTATTTTCAGAAGAAAAAAGTTGCTCTTAACTGAAGCCTCACCAACCAAAGCTTGTTGCAGAAGTATACAACACCAATTATGGAAAATAGAACGATAGACCAAATTCATCAAAAGTGGAAAAAAGCACCACTCCACTACATTACAACTAAACCATTTCCCCTCCTACTAAAATGAGCTCTATTTTGAAATGAATGAGAAAAAACCTAATTAACCATCTGGAAATAAATTCAGTGGAAAATAAGAAAAAAATGAGAACAGGTTCGTGTTAAAGAGTGGAAACGAGAATGAAAAATGAAAATGAAAAATACACAGATAAAAAACCAGACAAAATCAAGGCTAAAATGAAAGCGAAAACCTTAAATCAAAGCAAAAACATAAAACCTACCTGATAAACAATTTGATCAGCTCCTACCGAATTTGCAAGAAACAGAGCTCCAAAACCCTAACTAGGAACAAATTGAAGTCTGTGATTCGAGTATGTTAGCACCAGTGGGTTGCTGTGAAGATTTGATGAAGCCAACCATGTGAAGAAGTTCAAGACCATGTGATCATATATGGAATGCATGAAGATTTCATGAAGATTGAAAACCTCGGTCTAGAACCTAGGAGTGTGTGTTGTGTGTCAAGTCGAGTTCAAATCAGTGATGCATGCAATCTTAATCAAGGATAAACTCCATAAGTATTTTCTGATTTAACAAAAGATTTAAGAAATCATTAAAATCAGAACTTGCATTTTGAATAACTGTTTTAACTAACTTGAGAAAAACAATCAACTGTTTGACAAAACAATCAATTGAATTTTAAGACAGCTGTCTATAAATATTTGGCATGTTTTTTGAAAACAAATACGAAAGCATTTTAAACATTTTTCTAAGCAAGAATATTGAGTTTTCAAAGAGAGAAAAAGTGCCTTCTTGTCTAGTGATCAAGATCAATCAATCAACTTCATCAAGAACTGTTTTTCAAATTACTACTGGAGCTTTGAGTTGACTGAGACAGTTTCATCATTGATCTGATCATCAGACTAAGCCTTCTATACCCTTTCTTTATTACTTTTGTAATCTGTTGTATAGAAGTGTTTGTTTTGCTGAGTTTGTGATAATTCTCTCATTGTACTGAAGTTTATTCTGCTGTGAGTTACCTGAGTTGGTAATTCTGTTTGTACAGTGGGTTATGTACTGGTTGTAACTTGCTGAGGGGATCAACAAGGGGTTTTCTGGAATATACAGTGGAGTATGTATAGTTCCAGGTTCTGCTATAGGTTCCAACGGATTGTTTTATGCGGAGAGCAATGAATTCTTCCGGGTAGCAAGTTGTTGTTTTTCTGTAAACTAATCTAGTTTGATTTTTTTATAGTGGAAATCCTTACTGTGCAGTAAGGGACTAGACGTAGCTCTTGAGGAAGGGTGAACCAGGATAAATCCTTGTGTCTTGATCTCTCTTGTTCTCTCTCTCTTGACTGTTCTTGTTAAATCTTGTTGTTTTTCTTGATTTTTCAGAATCGGTTAAACATTGCTAATTGAATAATTTCATCAAATTTCTGAAAAACATATATTCTATTTTAACACAGTCTACTCTTAACAGTTCTAGATTTGATTAATAACCAGTATATTAATTTTTCTGTAAATCTGCAGTATTTGCAGCTTACTGGGTTTACTGTTCATCAGTTAGATTTTCTAGAAAAGTTAATCTTTCACAATTGTTGATTAAAGACAGTTTTCATACACTAAACATAGTTTGCATTGTTTGATAAAAAGTTGTTTAATCAGTAATTCATTATAAACTTGAATTTGATATAATTCCTTGATTTCTTGAATTAACTTTCAAGAACCGTTTTTACTGTTCACCGTGTTTTCAAGAACTGTTTTTTGGTTTCAGTTTATTGTATCTGGTTGACTGATATTGTACTGGAACTATTTTTGAGCCTTTGTTGTTTGCTTTACATATCATCTTGAATAGTTTTCTATAAAAATTATTCATTCACCCCCCTCTTGAACTTGGCCAAAACATATTTTACAATTGGCATCAGAGTTAGGACTTGAATCCTAGTCAAGTTTTTCGATCCATGGCCGAGAACAAGTTGCCTTTTGCCGAGGGAGCCTCTATACATAGGCCACCCATGTTTTCTGGGGTTAATTACCAATTTTGGAAAGTGAGAATGAAGATTTTTATTGAATCTATTGACTGGGGTATATGGAATGCAATAGTGAATGGACCTTACATTCCAGTTTCTGTTGTGAATGGAATATCTGTTGCGAAGCCATTTGATGAATTGATTGAAGTTGAAAATAAACGTGTTTAGTATGATTGTGTAGCCAAGAACATAATAACTTCAGCTTTGAATCTGGATGAGTTTTTCAGAGTCTCACAGTGCAGTTCTGCAAAGGAGATGTGGGATATACTTGAGGTCACTCATGAAGGCACTACTGATGTCAAACGGGCTAGAAAGCATGCGCTGATTCAAGAATATGAATTATTCAGAATCCAGCAAGGAGAGTCAATTGCAGATGTGCAAAAGAGATTCACTCATATAATGAATCACTTGATCGGGCTTGGAAAGCAATTTCACAAGGAGGATCTGAATATAAAGATCCTCAAATGCTTGGATAGAAGTTGGCAGCCCAAGGTTACTACAATTTCAGAGAGCAGAGATTTGACAACTCTCACCACAGCGGCACTCTTTGGAAAGTTGAGAGAACATGAACTGGAAATTATGAGGTTGAAAGAGATGGAATCTGCTGAGAAGAAAACTAGAAGCCTCACACTTAAATCAAAGGCTGCTGAAGTTGAAACCAGTGAGGACAACTCAGAAGAAGATAGTGATACTGAGAACCTCAGTCTGCTGACAAAGAAATTCCAGAAATTCATCAAGCTGAAGAGCAGGACAAAGAATCAGCAATCTAAAAGGTAGAATAGAAAACCTGATTGAAATTCAAATAAGTTAACCTGTTTTGGTTGTGGTAAACAGGGACATATGAAAGCAGACTGTCCAAATTTGGCTAACAAAGAAAAGACCACTGAAAAGAAGAATTACAAAGCTGGAAAGGGAAGAAAGGCATATATTGCATGGGAAGATAATGCATCTTCATCCAACAGCTCTTCACAGGAAGACATTGAAGCAAATGTGTGTCTCATGGCTGGAAAGAATTCAGAGGTTAGTAGTGAAAATTCCAGCACTTCATTTAATAGTACAAATTACAGTTCATTGCTTCAAGCTTTTCATGAAACCCATGAAGAAGCAAATAGACTGGCCTTATCTAACAATAGACTGAAAGGCCTGAATAATTGGTTAGAAGGCAGAGTCAAACAACTGGAAGATGAAATTTTGGAACTGAAAACTGATTTTGATCATTTGGAAATGATTTACAAAGCTTCCAGCAGTCTTGACTCTAGTCAACCAGTTAACTGTGAAAACTGTGAAGATCTGTAGAATAAAGTGAATTACTTAATTACTACTGCTTCTAGACTTTCAATGGGTACTGCAAACCTAAATGTCATTTTGGGTTCTCAAAACTATGTTTTTGAAAAAACTGGCATTGGTTATCAAACTCATTTTCAAAGATAATAGCAGAAGTACAGTAGCTTTTTTAAAATAGATTCACAACAGTTTTCATCTCTATTGACCTGTTTTTATTGTATGAGAAAAGGCCACTCTGTGAAGAACCGTAAAATTAGAAAGTTTGATGTGCCTAAAGGACTAGTTAAGTGGGTGCCCAAAAGCACATCTAACACTGCTGGACCCAAGTTTAACTGGGTACCAAAACCTCAAATCTAATCTGTTTTGCAGGTCTGTTTGGCATCCAACAACTTACTGTGGTATCTGGACAGTGGATGTTCCAAACATATGACTAGTGATGCTTCCCAATTAACTAATCTGAAACTGAGACCTGCTGGATATGTGACCTATGGAGATAACAATCGTGGTAGAATTCTTGGAGTGGGTAACATTGGAGAAATTGACAAAGTGATCATCAAGGATGTACTCTTAGTGGAAGGTTTAAAACACAGCCTGCTGAGCATCAGTCAACTGTGTGACAAGGGGTACAAGATCACCTTTGAGCCTAATATTTGCCTCACAACAGACTCAAAATCGACTAAAACTGTCCTAGTAGGTAAAAGGGTAAATAATGTTTATATGCTTAATGTTTCTTGCATAACATCTAGCATGAACTGCCTACTCACTAGGAATGATGAATCTTGGTTGTGGCATAGAAGGTTAGCTCATATTCATATGTATCATCTAAATAGAATTGCATTAAAAGAGCTTGTAGTTGAACTTCCTAAGCTTAAGTCTGAAAGAGACAAACTGTGTGAAGCATGCCAAAAGGGTAAACAAAAAAAAAAAGCACTTTCAAACCCTTAAATGTTATTTCTACTTCTAAACCATTTGAGTTGCTGCACATGGATTTATTCGGTCCCTCTAGAACTATGAGCCTACGAGGAAATTACTATGGTCTTGTTATTGTTAATGACTATTCTAGGTTCACTTGGACATTTTTCATTGCCACCAAAGATGAAACTTATCATGTCTTTAAAAGATTTGTCAAAGTTGTTCAGAATGAGAAGGACTGCAGTATTTCATCTATTAAATCTAACAATGGGAGAGAATTTCAGAATGAGAAGTTTGAGAGATTCTGTAGTAAACTGGGAATTAAACACAACTTCTCAACACCAAGAACTCCACAACAGAATGGAGTTGTAGAAAGGAATAATCGGTCTTTGGAGGAACTTGCTAGAACAATGCTGAATGAGACTGAATTGCCAAAGTATTTCTGGGCAGATGCAGTGAGCACAACTTGCTATGTGCTGAATCGAGTACTTATCAGGCCAATATTGAAGAAAACTCCCTATGAGTTGTTTAAAGGAAGAAAGCCCAATGTATCTCATCTAAAAGTGTTTGGTTGTAAGAGTTTTATCTTGAATAATGTAAGGAAAACTTGGGCAAATTTGATTAAAAATTTGATGAGGGTATTTTCCTTGGCTATTCACTTCATGGTCATGCATATAGGGCATTTAATAAAAGAACCATGTTAGTAGAGGAATCCATGCATATAGCTTTTGATGAAACTAACAAAAATATGCAGGCAAATTCTAAGACAGGTGCAGATGATGAGTTTCCAAACATTCAACAAGCTGATACTAGTCTGAAAAATAAATTAGAAGATACCAGTAAACTACCAGAGGTTCAATTAGATGATCAGAGAGTTCAATCAACTGAATTTGGAGTTGGTACTAGTACAATTAATTCTAGACTTCCAAGAGAGTGGAGAGTTCTCAAAAATGTGTCCTTAGACAATGTTATTGGTCAAGTGCATAAAGGAGTTTCAACCAGAAGTACATTGAATCAATTCTGTGAACATATGGCATTTGTTTCACAAACTGAACCAAAGACTGTAGCTGATGCACTGGAAGACAGCAATTGGATAATTGCTATGCACGAAGAATTGAACCAATTTGCTAGGAATGAGGTCTGGACACTTGTTTCAAGAACCAGTGAGATGAATGTCATTGGCACCAAATGGGTGTTCAAAAACAAGTTAGGTGAACAAGGTGTTATTGTGACAAACAAAGCTAGATTGGTTGCTAAGGGTTATAATTAGGAAGAAGGAATCGATTATGGGGAAACCTATGCACCAATAGCAAGACTTGAAGCTGTTAGACTGCTCTTGGCATATGCTTGCATGAATGGATTCAAGCTTCACCAAATGGATGTCAAAAGTGCTTTCCTTAATGGGTATATTGATGAAGAAGTTTATATTTGTCAACCTCCTGGATTTGAAGATCATAAACATCCAGATTATGTCTTCAAACTGAAGAAAGCTCTATATGGTTTGAAGCAAGCTCCAAGACAGTGGTATGAGAGGTTGAGCAACTTCTTGCTATCTCATGCATGAGAGAGGAAAAACAGATAAGACATTGTTTATTAAGAAAGCATTCAATGATATTATTTTGGTTCAAGCATATGTTGATGATATTATATTTGGATCCACTAATCAAAATCTGTGTGAGCAGTTTGTTGTAGCTGTGCAGGGAGAATTTGAGATGTCCATGATGGGAGAACTTAACTATTTTCTTGGATTGCAAATCAAGCAATTAAATCATGGGACATTCCTTAGTCAAACCAAGTATTGCAAAGAGTTATTGAAGAAGTTTAACATGGAAAATTGCAAAGAGATTTCAACACCTATGGCCACTAACTGTTACTTGGATTCGGATGAGAAAGGAACTAGTGTGGATCAAACCAAGTACAGAGGCTTAATCGGGTCACTGTTGTATCTTACTGCCAGCAGGCCAAACATCATGTTTAGTGTTTGTCTCTGTGCCAGATTTCAATTCAATCCTAAGGAATCACACTTCACTGCAGCAAAAAGAATTTTGAAATACTTGCAAGGAACTACGAATGTCGGGCTATGGTATCCAAGTGAGGTATCTCTGAATTTAGTGTAGTGAAAATTTAAATTTGAAATTGTAGATCTCTGTATAAAAAAGCATTACTATATTAGTTAAAATGATATATTGTAAAGTTTAATAGATGTAAATATAAAAATGTTACTAAAGATAATAAACTAATAATTTGATATATGGTAACATTTTATATATTGTAACATTTAATAAATGTAAGTATAAAAATGTTACTAAAAGATAATAATTTAATATATTGTAACATTTATGTAAATGTAAGTATAAAAATTATACTAAAAGATAATAATTTGATATATTGTGACATTTTAAATAAATGTAAGTATAAAAATGTTACTAAAAGTAATAAATCTTATAGTGTTAGAACATGAAAATCAACCTTATTTTATATCTACTTCAAGAAATCATTTTAGGATCTGAATTACCTCAAGGATATAAAATATCAAAATTACAAAATTCTCAGGAGAAATAGGAGAATCTACTATAGAACATGTAGAAGATATCAAATTGAGTGTGTAGATATAATGGTGAACGAATATTTAAAATTGAAATATTTTCCAATGTTGGCTCTAAATTCAATTATCAATTAGAATCAATTAGAAAAGAATTTTGAAGAATAATTTTATTAAAGAAGAGTCCACAGTAAGCCTTATCAATTTGATCTATAATAAGAGACGTTATCATAAAAGTTTAAATGATAGGTTTAGGTAAAAGAGTAAGATGTTACACACAAATACCTGAACATGACTCATTTAAAATAATTTATTCAAAGGTAGAATTCTCAATAGGAAAGAAAGAAGTTAATCAACCTTTAAGGGCTATAGCTCAAATGTTAAAATTTGGAGGATGATACATGTGACGAACAAGAGATAAATGTAGTCGAATTAAAAAGTGGTCAACCTTAGTTGTGGAAATTATTAACTCCTAGAAAAATCAGAGATGATTTGGAAAAACAAACTATCATAAACTCCCTTTAAATGAGAAGGAAAAAGGGAAAAAGTATTGTAAATATCATAATGTGTTTGGTCACTTTACCAATAATTGTATTCGTTTTAGGATATTGAGAAAGGAGGTTGAAATTTGAAGAAAAATCGATAAATGTAGATACTGATTTGTTTCATCATCAAGTGGTGTTTGTCGATCCAATTTTGATGGTTGATATTACAAATGATATCAATCTTCAACGTATAAGATCTAAAGTTATCGAGGACACAATTGAAAGAGAATTAAATAGTTTCTAGCAAGAGGAAAAAGAAGTATACACAAAAGATCGGGAGACGCTACTTGATTTCCTAACTTAAATGAAAGATAGTTCCGAGGATATCCTATTGTGTCCTAGATGCAAAGTAGTGTTTAATCAAACAACTGTAAAATCATTTGATTGAAGTCAAAGTCATGATCGACCAAGAACACAACAACAATATTTCAATGTCAAAGGAACACAAAATGTGCAGTCATTGTGCTTTATGCAAGATCTGAGGACATGTCTTTTTTAAGAGGGAGCGTATGATGCAAATCCTTTTCCAAAATTGCAGACAAGAATAAAGAAGTCACTGAGCTAGAACCTTTATTAGGAGCTTATCAAGAGTTTGGGCCTAATTGGGTTTATTTGGCCTTCCAAACAAACTTTTGGACCCAAGTTAACTTTGAAGAAGATCACTCTAGAGTTTAGAGCATCAAGAAAATAAGACCTCCATTTGTAAAAATTGTATAAAGTAATATAGAATTTATTTTAGGCATTGAATTTTTTACCAAGTAAAGTAGGATTTTCGGTCTTGTATTTTGGGCCAAGGTAGTGTAGGATTTTAATTTTGGGCCTTGAATTTGGACCAATGTTTGTAGAAGACAAACCCTAACCCTAAGAGAGAAAGTAATGTCTAACCCTAAGAGAGAGAAAATGGCACCTCATGGAGTTACTTAGGGCTAGGTGGTTGATCAACAAAGTGTGAATTTCTCTTTTTGGATTAATCAATTTATGCAACCAACTATGCAAATAACATTCATGTATGTTGGCCTCCCAAGATAGTGTATCTCTCTTACTCTAGAGTGTTTAAGGAAGGTGTATAGCACTCAAACCATTGATGTCCGTTGTCAAACGCGTCCCAAATTAAACTAGAAGGCTAGATTTTGCAATATAGTTGACCTAGGTCATTCTTCCAAAGACCACTCGAACGTTCTCAATAACTATAAATATAAAACAGTAGCACGGGAAGCATTTTATCGAACACCTAGTGTACTAAACCAATGCAATGCATGGTGAGCAACATCATCGGTTCGACTTGACTCCGACTTCACAACACATTCCAATCTAACTGTATTTGCCCATTTACAGAGTCAATCCAACCATTAAATCCAACAATCAAATTAAAACAACAAATGAACAAGTACTTGAGGAAACAAATACAAAACGCAAACCTAAGGATTAACCGAACGGGAGAACCTTTGGGAACTGGATTGAACAAAGCTTTTAGCCACTCATCATCATGGTTGGCATGAACATGAACACAAATACGAAGCAAATGAACACAGAAATAAAAATGCAGAAATGAAGAAGAAGCGAAGAGAGTGAACAAAAATTCTATTTACAAAAAATGACAATTGTGTAGTGGGCCGTATACAACTAACTACAAGATTCAGAGCTTTTCTTAACCTAAGGTGGCCCAGGCTCATATTTACGTTGCCCTAATAAACAAAAACGCACAGTTTTGGTTCCAACTCATTTGGGGTGAAATGACTAAGTTGTCCTCAATTGAATACTTCCACTCAAAGTGTTGTATAGATTTTGTATGCCAACTTCAAGGCTGATTTCGTCCATGTTACAATCCGAATTTGGTCTTGAACCCTCTCACAACATTTGTAGATCCTTGAGTTATCTACAAAACGACATAAAGATCAAGTTAATTTAATTTTTGTAGCAAAATTTATGGACAAAATACGAATAATGCTCAAGTTTGAAAAATTTCTGAAAATTTCATCAATTTGAGTCAAACTTTAAATTAAAGACCAATAAGCCCAAATACATAAAGATGGTCCAAAACTTGTCATTATTCTTATCACTATGTAGTAGGAAAGTGGCTATAAAATAAATACATATCAAATTCCCCCACACTTATCCTCTTGCATTCTTGGGCAAAATTTAAACTAGATAAAAGAAAATAAAGGCTAAAAGGCTGTTCAATTTATGCAAATAACAGTCATGTATGTTGGCCTTCTAAGATAGTGTATCTCTCTTACTCTCGACTGTTTAGGGAGGTGTATAGCACTCAAACCATCTCAATGAACATTGCCTTACTATAGGCTTGTAAGCATTCTAATTCTCCACTTCTGAAACACAAATTTGCATCATTCAAGAGGACTTTATTAAGGTTGTAATGAGACTAAGGTAATGGGTAGGAATCATTTTATTTTTGGCCAAGTAAGATAACATCCAAAGACTGTTAAAAGGGCATGACATATATATATATACACTTCAAAGATCAATCAAATTGACCATGAAAACTACCTAATAAAATTGAAATTACTCAAATATCTCTAACCCAAGTTGTCATTGAATATATTTCTTCTATTTTTTTTTCTCTTTATTTATTTTTCTTTCTATTTTTTTTTCTTTTCTTTTCAACCATACATGATGAATCAATCTTCACCTCTCCCCACACTTACACGTCCCGAGCATCCCCCCACACTTAGTAGTTTACATAACCCAAACGAAAACCATCTTGCTCAATTAATAATCAAAGGAAAGGACAAAAAAAATATGGTCTTACACTTAGGCTTGTAATGAGTTAAATGAAATAATGGAAAAATATAGACTCAAAGGGGTCGATAAGGGGAAATAGTGGATAGGATGGTTGTATACTGAAGTAGGTTAAATAGAAAGAACGCCTCGATCATAATTATGCAAACATGTGAACATCAATTTCAAAAAGAATGAGAGTAAGTTTTGGACAACAACATTCATGAGAGACAATGTCACACAAGAAAAAAAAAAAGAATGGTATATAGATGAATCCATTCATGCAAACCCAAATAAGCTCAGAGGGTCATAAAATGTCATACATGCATAAAAACCGAGTACACAATTGGTTCAACACATTTATCAAAATCCATATAAGAAATAATTCAACCAAGTGAATCAACCAAAATTCAGGAGTTCAATTCCGAACTCAATACTAATAAAAAGATAGAATGTCGAGAAGGTACAGTCAAAACAAAATTGTAGTTTCGAATAACAATGCAAGGAAATGAATAAAATAGAATAAATTAAAAGAAAATGCAAAGGAAACAAATAAGATAAAATAAAATGCAAAGAAATAAGAAAAGAAAAATCAAAGGAGAGAGAAAACTCCCTCTTCGCTTCATGGATACGTGGCATCAGTGAGCTCCACGTCCTGCTCCTCACTATTCCAGGCACACCTTCATGATAGTACTTTAAACACTGCCCACTCACTAGAAATGTGTTCCCTATCCTTTCATCATTAAGCTCGACTACACCATATGGAAAAACATTAGTAATCACAAAAGGATTGTGCCATTTAGATCAGAGTTTACCAGGCATAAGTTTAAAAAGAGAATTAAACAGAAGGACTTTTTGCCCGGTAGCAAACTTCCTATGTAGAATTCGTCGATCATGGAAAAACCTTAGTTTTCTCTTTGTAGATGTGCGAGCTCTCATAGGCATCTAGTCTCAACTCCTCCAACTCTTATAGTTGCAACTTCCTTTCAGCTCCAAATTGGGCCAAATCCATATTACAGTGTTTGACTGCCCAATATGCTCGGTGCTCCAACTCCACTGGCAAGTGACATGCCTTACCAAAAACAAGTCAGTAGGGAGATATCCCAATCAGAGTCTTGTAGGCAGTCCTATAAGCCCAAATAGCATCATTTAATATCTTGCTCCAATCCTTTCTGTTGGAGTTCACTGTGTAAAATATGTTTTGGCCAAGTTCAAGAGGGGGTGAATTGAACACTTGAAAACTTTTTGCAAACTGTTTGGAGAATGAATTATTTTTATAGAAAACTATTCAAGATGATATGTAAAGCAAACAACAAAGGTTCCAAAACAGTTCCAACACAATATCATTCAACCAGATACAATAAAATGAAACCAGAATGCAGTTCTTGAAAACACAGTGTACAGTAAAAATAGTTCTTGAAAATTAATTCAAGAAATCAAAGAATTATATCAAACTCAAGTTTGTAATGAATTACTAATTAAAGAAATTTTTATCAAACAATACAAACTATGTTTAGTGTATGAAAGTTGTCTTTCATCAACAATTGTGAACTATTAATTTTTCTGGAAAACCTGACTGATGAACAGTGAACCCAGTAAGTTGCGAATACAACAGATTTACAGAAAACTAATATACTGGTTATTGAACAGATTCAAAACTGTCAAGAGTATACTGTGTTTAAACAAAATATATGTTTTCAGAAGTTACTTAAAATGTTTCCAGAAAGTTAATGAAATTAATCAATTAGCAATGTTTAACCGATTCTGAAAAATTCAAGAAACACAGCAAGATTTAACAAGAACAGTGAAGAAAGAGAGCAAGAGAGATCAAAACACAAGGATTTATCCTAGTTCACCCTTCCTCAAGGGCTACGTTCAGTCCCTTACTCCACAGTAAGGATTTCCACTATAAAAAGATCAAACTAGATCAGTTTACAGAAAAACAACAACTTGTTACCCACAAGAATTCACTGCTCCCCCGCAAAAGACTACAAAATAAAGAAAAGAAAACTCTTCTTTCAAACTCAAATTACCAATTCGAATGAAATTCTACACAAATTCAGCCATACCTTAGATTATTACATTTGAAGTAAATATAATCAAACAATAAAAAATGAAATGTAAAGTAATTATTAAATTATAGTTAGTTTGGATATTTAAAAAGATACTCTTAAAATTTTCTTACAAGTAATAATATAAGATATAAGATAGACGACCAGTCTATCTAATATATAATTACATGATTATATGTGATGATAATTATCGAGACATTTACTTATATTGACCGATCAATTACTCATGGAACGTAAAGCACAATTCAGCCTATTTGTCAATCATCATAAAACATAAAATATATGCACTGACAAGGTATATATATGACAGATTTTTAACAAATACATCTTAAGTAAAGTTTATATAATATCTTAAATAAGTTGGACTTTGAGCCCAAATTATTCAAGTATCCATTCAAATTCATATAAAAAAAATAAAATAAAATACTATTACTTTAATTATATTACTGGGATCTTTATTAACTTAGTATTGAAATACCTTCAACCTACTCTCATAAGAAAAAAATATTAGAGAGACGTGACTACTGGAACTTAAAAAGAGTTAATAACAATCTAAAACTTAATGATTGTTTAAGGTAACCAATCGAACATAAGTAAAAGTTAATTCGTTCTCCAATTTTTAACATGTTTTCGTATGTACTATTTTTTTTTTTAAAATAGAAATGCATAAGTTCATTTCCATCTATATACGTAAATATCCCCATAATTTTTTTAAATTTTATTATGTTGTTATGGAATATAGAACATTCTCTATCCTTCTCTCATACTTTAACCAACGGAAAACAATCTTAGACAGGACGACCCCACCACCCACCATGTCCACACCAGGTTGTTCATATTCCGTCCTTGTTTTCTATTTGGATTCCATTGCTCCACTGAAATGTTATTTACTTTATATATATCTATAAAAAAAATGGGATCCCTTATTTATTCTACAGAATTCGTATTCTTCTTATGCTTAATTATATTTTAAAATTAATATATATATATATATATATATATATATATGTATATTATCATTATAACATATTATAAATTACGTACATCTTTTAACAAAATAGCACACAGTAAATTGCTCATAATTATTTTTATATAATTACTGTTATTTTTTATTAGAGAGACAGGAATATCTCTTTCCCATTACCACTTTTAAAATCACATGAATCATTAATCATTATTGATTATATACATGTTAAATCTATATTTATAAAATAATGTTAACAATTAAATCATATATAAAATAATATTAAAATATAATTTCATAATTTATTAATACCAAAAATTAAAAATATATTTCTAATAAATTTTTAACATTAGTATTTAGATTTAAGTTTCAACAATATATAATAATATTATTTAAAAAATAATAACTTTATCAAAAAAAATACTTTATTTTTAATTTTGAGTAAAAGGTAAAATTATTTTAAATAATAATTTAAAGTAAAAAATTCCTTAGAACATTTTCAGACTAATTTTGGTAAGTTTTTTCTGATTTTTTTATTGATTTATTAATTTACAAACCAAATTAGAATGTAACTTAATTTTATAATTTAAATAGATCAAATAAAAAATTAGTTATTCTTACTACATTATTTCATACACGTTCTCTTTAAAATAAATGTTTGTCTCTTCGGAATTTCAATCATCATCACTTAAATTTTTAAGTATTTTATTCTTCTGTGAAAGAAAAAAACTTTAAATTATAGAAATTTGATGTCAATCTTAAAAGCCAAAACATATCATTATCCAAAACTTTTTATATCTGAAAATTTTCGGGTGTTTTTCTTTGTCGTGTATGAGATTAAGGGTAGAGAGTAATCCAAACATTCGGTTGACTGCAATATTGCTTTCAAATTCAGTATTGTTTGAAAGATTTATTGATAAGGCATTATCTCGAAATCGTCAGGGATTTAATTTTAACGTAAGTTTTAAACTACAAAATTGTATAAAGAAAGAGATAAACAGAAAGACTGAATAAAAAGTTGCTATTTTTCACAAGAGATCACTTTTATTATTATTTAATACAAAACTATAAACGTTTGAATTGGATTTTTGATACTTTATCTATATTTTATATTTTAATTCAGTTTTTTTACATTTAAAATTTAGCTTTTAAATCTGTTTGATTAAAATTAACTTTATGCTAATTTTTAACATTAAACAGTATCCGTCTTTATATATAGAAGTTATGTTTTTTATATCTGTCACATGTTATAAAGTTTATTAAATTCATGTGATAAATTAATGGGTATATCAATTAAGTCAAATAATTATTTTAAAAGTTAAGGGTGTATTTTAAATTGGATTTTGAGAGATTGTCTTATCAAGACATCATCATTATTTTTTCTCAACACTATCAAGTTTTTTTTTTTTTTTTTAAAGGCAAGAAAAATAGTTATATTTAATTGGGATTCTAAAAGTTAAAAAAAAATATATTATATATTCAAAATCATAAAAAATTCAATGAATTTTTTTATTGATTGAATTTTGTATAAGTTTTGTGTAAATTTTTATTTTTATGTATAATATTCAATAAAAACAACTTCAACCAAATATGTAAGATTTTTTTAATCCCATTAAAACTTCTCTCAAGATTAACACTTACCATTTTTTTATATCTAAATGTGTTATGTTTATAGGTTATCTTTTCTATATTCCATCAACGAAAATATGGATTTTTTTTTCTTATAATTTGGCTTTGATATATGCTATCGCTCTTTTACTTATTGAGATTTTGAACATTTTCCTTTAATAATAGTATTGTTATAATCATTTTTCTATATGGTATATAGACTCATTTATCCTAAACTGGGGTTAAAAATGTAAATGTAAAGAATAAAGAAAAAAATTCAAAGAAGAAATAAATGATATTAAACTAGAAGCCTAGGGTTTGGGTAAACTAGTAATCTATTTATAGAAGTTATATTTTTTATAATCTGTCACATGTTATAAAGCTTATTAAATTCATGCGATGATAAATTAATGGCTAGATCAATTTAGTCAAATAATTGTTTTAAAAGTTAAGGGTGTATTTTCAATTGGTTTGAAAGATTATTTTATCAAGAGTATCGAGATTTTTTTTTTCCTCAAGACTATCAAGATTTTTTAAAAACACAAAGAAAGAAAAATAGTTATATTTAATTGGGATTCTAAAAGATTAAAAAAAATATAATATATATTCAAAATTCACGTGATATTTTTTATAATATATATTCAATTGATCTTTATGCTAATTTTTAACATTAAACAGAAGTTATATTTTTTTATAATATGTCACATGTTATAAAGTTTATTAAATTCATGTAAAAACTAATGGGTAGATCAATTTAGTCAAATAATTGTTTTAAAAGTTAATGGTGTAACTTCAATTGGATTTTGAAATATTGTTTTATCAAGACTATCGAGATTTTTTTTTCCAACAGTATCAAGATTTTTTTTAAAGACAGAAAGAAAAATAGGTATATTTAATTATACAATAACTTCTAATAATTATTTTACATTACATTTTAGAGGAAAAAAGGTTGATTAGAGGATTATTATAGGCTATCACTACCAGAAAGAAAGTCATAATTACTGATCCATCTAATACCAAGAGACTATCAAAAATTTGAGTGAATGTCAGAGTAGAGTGAACAATTCTTCTTAATGTAATTGAATTTATCATTATGTTAGTACTCTATCCATTTCAAAGAAGTAAGTTGAGATTTCAGTGGTGAACGAGTGGGAAAAAGTAGAAACATCCATCAAGTTCTTTAGTTATAGCTCATAAGAAGGTAAATAAAGAAGTAGGAAAGTGATATATATATATATATACATGTTAAGATATCATTGCATCAAAACAAAATTAATGAAATAGATTCACTAAATGATTTGAAAAATTAAGAATAATATATCATCAAAGATAGCATTATTTGAAATAATATCAGGAGCAACATCAGGAATAAAATTAGAAGTAGAGTAACAATTATAGTGACTAGTCAGGATATTTAACTAATCAATAACATCACCCTTTAGCCATGCATATAATATCTTCTACTCATTTAATCCCAAGAATTCAATCCTCCACTGACAAGCATTCCAATTAGGTACAACATGATCATGTGATTCATTCAAATAGTGGAATGTTAACAAGGTACAAGGAAATACAACAAAATCCAGTCAAAATTCATATGAAAACCAGTGCACAAAGGAATATTTTAAAGGTAGTAAAACCAATACCAGTTGCCATGAAAATCAACAAAAAATTATGAAATAATTTAACGGTGTCAGGTTTAGGGGTACATCACTACAAATGAAAATAGATAGTGATTCTCTTACCTTTGAAGTTTTGAGCAAATATCTTCTCATGCAGATTTGTGTGATTTACAACCTTTGATTATAGGGGATGTTGTAATCATTACTCATATTCATTTCAATGATTCAATTGAATCTTAAAGTTTAGTTTTGTTTTATCAAGTTGTGTGAAGGTGTAAGTACTGCAACAATATTCTAATGTGACAATGATAAACGATGAAGTTTTTATCCTAAGTTTATCCAAGCATTAAATGCTTGAAGAAATTTACTCTCTTAAATCTATTTATACCCCTTTTACCTTTATTATATATTACTTACCATTTCTTCATTGACTTGTGTTAACATAAGAAATTTTACTTCCTGCATCATTTGATTAATATGCAGAGACATAATCATCATAGTGTTTTGAATTAAATTTGATCAATTCAAAGCCAATTAAGAACTTTTCCAAATCTTAATCTTAGTTTTTAAGAGAATGTAACTCTAAAGGATCTTTTGAATTATTTCAAAAAAATATCAATCAAACTATGACTGATATTATTGAAAATATTAACTAGTTCAACAGCCATTTTTTTGTTTCATATAACTCATTCTCCACGAGTTTGGTTTGCCTTTCGATTGTGATTTCAAATTAAAGGTTTGAATGAAATTAACTTAGTGAAAGACCAATCAATGAAAAAAACAGAGATAGATTTACTCAGATGTTGCTAATAATATACTAGACTGTCTAAAGATGAATTCATTGGGATGAGTATGGTAGATGAATCCATTAGTGGAAGATTGCTTTTAGACAAGTACACTAGATGATCCTATGACACATCGCCATACCAACAGCCCTCGTACCAAAGAATGAAGTGGATTAAATGATATTATTATGATACACATCTCAAACGATTTAGACAATGGAAAAGTATGATAAAAGGTCCTTGACAGATAATCTGCACAGACAGAGAACAGATGAGTCTGAAGAATAATAGTCTAGATGATTTTCAACATACTAGACGATATAATAAATGATCTCGCATGATCTGGTCTTCATAATAATGTAGTTGATGGAAAAAAAAAATTTTCATGCTTATGCTTCTAGAATTGATTTTAAATTATCTTTAATTGTCTTTTGAAACAAGCAAGTTTTTATAGATTAACAAACTATCACTCTGCCTCTATCTTTATTGAAGATATTTGCTAGATGGCATATTGTGCATTTAGGTATATTTTTAGAGAATGTGTAACAAATAGTCTAAGCTTCTAGTAGACTATTAGGCGATTCATATAAATTTCTTTTGGAAGATATTATATATTATAAACTCCTAGATATTACAATATTTGAAAATATTACAAATTTTGGAATGTTACATAATACACTGGACATTTACAGAGATAAAAACACATCTATAAGACAAGACTCTACCCACAAGCTATTACAAATACAAAAAGTATATGCTTTTTACAAGAAAGCATAAAAGAATAAGACACTCGGATTAAGCATAACCATGCAAAGATAAGATTCACTACGAAAATGAAAGACAAAGCCTTAAACATGAACATCATTAAGACATTTCTATCATAGGAAAAAATCATCTAGAATTCACAAATTGACCTGAATGCATCCCAAAGATAATTAATAACACAAGCAACTGATCCTTTGAATTTGTCTGATAAATATGTCATTACTACAAAGACAAAGAAGTGGCATATGTTAAAGTGTCATTTGCAAAAAACTTTCAATGCAATGACAAAAAGTGTTTGCACAAGTGTGTCCAAAAAAAACCACTAACACAAGGACAAATGAAAGCACATGAGATACAACAATCCAATTTAGGATATTTATGAAAGGAAGCTTCTCCATATAGAAAAAAAGCTAATGAATAAGTTGATATTTACATCTTATGTAAACATTGCATGAAAAACATTATTGGAAGGTTTTAAGTGCTTGAAATAAAACTCATTTGATAGGTAACCAAATTGTACCTTATTTATAAATACTTCAATATTGTGAAATTTGACTCTAAATTAAGAAGTGATGATATATACTCTTACAATAAGTGAATAACCAAGAGTGAGTTAAAGATGACAATAATATTAATTGTAATTAATTAGTAAAAACCTTTCCAATACACAATTGCATGTAGTAAAATTCTCTTATGACATAAGACACATTGAGTAGGCTTTTTATTTCTAATAACAAGGGGACGATTTTTTATAATATCAATATCTATCCTCTTATCAAACTAAGCAAGTATTATCCTCTTTACTTAAACTTATTTAGGATTTACTAATAGAATAGAAAGTAATGAATAAGATTTGAGTGTTCTTAAACTTATTTAGGATTTACTAATAGAATAGAAAGTAATGAATAAGATTTGAGTGAAAAAAATAAAGTCTTCTCTGTGACATCTTGGACATCTTTGAATGAGCTATTAATTTTTTTTTTAATTTTTAAATAGAAAAATATAAATGATGAAGAGTGGACCATGTTGAAGATCATTTAATCACACCCAACCAACTTCAAACTTATGTTTGAGTTGGTAAAAAATATACAATTATTTATGATAAGTAATTTAAAGGTCTTAGACTAGAATTTGAAAAGCTTTCAAACATATTTAACTATGACAAAAGGTCAATTATTTATAAAAAAAAGTCAATCCTATACAAGACTTAGTTATCCCCAAAGGAAGAGAACTAATTGCCACTTGCTTAAAACTACATTTAATAAACTTTTGAGTGTGGAGCCTTGTATACCTACCCACTCTCTTATAAGAACAAAGTAATATCTACATAATGATATCAAATTTAATAATTAAGTAATTGAGAAAAACAAAAATATCTTATATTATCCTGCCTTATTTATGTAAATCCAAAAACCTGTATAAATACATATATTTATTAAAATAAATATCATACTTTTCTCATTATTTTCATAATATTATTATTATTATTATTATTATTATTATTATACTGACTTCAATATTAAAAAATCTTTTACAAATAAACTTTCATAGATACTCAAACATTGTTACCAAAACTCATCCAAAAATAATTTATAAGTCAATAAAGGTAATATTTTTCTTTTCCACAATTCCTTTTATAACTAAAAACTTCTCACTAAGAACAATTACAAAATAAAAATCGACAAAATTATTCATTAACCTTTAAATAAACAACAACGCAAATAATTAATACTAAGTTATAAATTAAAAAGTTATAAGAACTTTTTTTAATTTCTTACATATATATATATATATATGTATATACATATATATGTATATATATATATATACATATATATGTATA
>Ga0209489_100137_pt1 | contig 108698 bp, 68 predicted proteins | sample SiratrowhiteBW_FD_187527 | JGI IMG/M metagenome (GOLD analysis project Ga0209489, IMG submission 187527) | Root nodule microbial communities of legume samples collected from California, USA - Siratro white BW (SPAdes) (version 2) | ecosystem: Host-associated > Plants > Roots > Nodule | place... | reverse complement strand
TTTTTTTTCTTTTGAGTTTGTGCTATTAGATAAATTAATTAACACCAATACATAATTCAGACTTTAATAACATCAATCTTGTCCATTTCAATTTCTCTTATGGAAATAAGCCTTGAAGTTCTATGCCCAATTAGATTGGCTTTTCATCGAGGATTGTTTCTTTCTACACTTCTAAACCTTTTTCAGGCATCTCTTTAAAATATTCCAAAATTATTCATTAAATAATTATTATTTTATCCTTAATTTAATTATGGAACAGGGGTTTGGAGATTCATTTTAGATTTTGGAAATGAGTTGCCGAACAAATAGTTCCAGAAGCTATTTTGGGAGTTGGGAATGTATTAGGAAACAATAAATTCTGAAATTTATTGTTTGAGTTATGGAATTGGGTATTCCTAAGTCAAGGAAGGACAGTTTCGGAACACTCATTCCAAAATTGCATTTCAATAAAAGATCAGTCACCCCTAAATCACAAAAAACTCAATAAAATCATCCAAATACATTACAAATTGTTCAATACAAAATGCATACTTCAAATACTTCTCAAATATGTTGTTATTGATGTATGACTGAACCAAAACGATGAACACAACGACAAAATGGAATGACTGGAGGTGTTTTGAGGCGGCGGCACACGAATGGAATGAGGGAAGGTGAGTGAAAAACAAATTTAAGGTTCAGAAGTAATTTCGTCTCGACACTATTATTTTAGGGATATTTTGAAGAACTTTTAAATTTTTGTAATACGAAAGACTTGGAGGTGGAAGAAGAAGCAATTCAATGGAATTATTGGCATGGTACTGACACCATTTAGGCCCATGCTATTCATACACACTTTTCCCTTTTGTTCCTCACACGTCTACTTGTTTCTTTTTCTTTTTTATTTCTAAAATACTCTATCGTAATTCTTTTGTACAAATCAGTTTCCATAATATATATATATATATATATATATATATATATATATATATATATTAAACCGTATGTGTAGAAAATGTAACTTTATTGTGAAAAGTATATGAAAATTAAACGGTATGCTTAGAAAATAAAAGGTATGAAAAAAAAGTGGTGTGAATAGTATATCACTTAGTTTGTTCATTGAGTCTGTGACTTTTTGGTGGGTTTTCCATAGCCCGTAAGTAAGTAATTCCTTACATAGGACATTTGATCCATCGGAAAAAAAAAAGGACCAGTTTAATTTTTATATATTTTAGGATAAAATTTTTAATGTTTTCTTTTTCTTTGGATTTTTTTCCTTCGTAAACAATATTGTTTAAAACACGGTGAGATACTCTTAGTGGTTTTTGTTTCTTAAGACGGATATACATTGAAATAGTGTTTACAATGAAAGTTTGTTTTTTAACAAATAAAATATTTTTTAAAAACTGAATTTGAGAACGTATCCTTGTAATAGTATTTCTTCATAAAACAGCCAAGATTTGCGAGGGTGAATGATTACGTTTTTTATATATTTAATTTATTAATGTTTATATTTATATTATAATAAAATAAATATATTTATAAAATAATAATAAAATATTAATAATATTAATATTAAAACTAAAAATAATAATTATAATAATAAAAATGAATTTATAAAATAATAATATTATTAATAATAATAATTTAATTTTTATTTTAAAAATATTAATAATCTTATAATTTCAATAATTAAAATAATAATAATTCATTAATCACATTTAACAAATTAATTATATATAATTATATATTAATTTTAACTATTAAAAAATATTTTATCAATTACACACGTAACATAGTTCACAAATTTTTATAAACTTTTTACTCAAATCTTACCATATTTTCTTTAATCCAAATAATTCAACTTTTTTCACACTTTAATCTCAAATTCACTCTCTTAAATTCATTTTCTTATCCAAACAAACCCTTAATAAAATTTAAACTTTCTCTCTGTTGATATTATTTCAACTTCTGTCAATAATCTTTAGCGCGTTTAGTTAACTAGAGATGATGTTACACACGTTCGTGAGCTTCCAACAAAATTTGAATTTAGTTTATAACGAGTAATTTCTTTAACTATATAATAAACTTCCTCGGTGATTTTTAATATGGTTAAGCAATTAAATACTAGTTTAGATATAATTTGTAATTAATTTAAAATTTAAATGCCTATATATAATAAAATACTCTTATTTTTTAATTTTAATTATTTGTAATTTTAGTCCTGATTTTTTTTAAAATATCCCTTGATTTTTTATTATTTCTAATTTTGTTCAATTTTTAATTATTCAAAGTTTTTATTACTTGGACATGCCACAGTAAAATTAGGATAAAAAACCATAAAACTCATGGTTCTTTCACAGGGATGAGGATCATAAAAGCTACAGGGACTTATTACCAAACATAATTTGACAGTAATTAAATATATTTTTAAACAAGAAATTGAACAAAGGTATATATATTGTAAAAAACTAAGAGATAAAAATTGTATAAAAGGAAATTTGGGGACCAAAATTATTGATAAATAAAATTCAAGGAACTTAAATTGAGGAGAGAAAAAAATTAGGAACTAAAACTGCAGATTTAAAAAAAAATATATATAAGAATCAAATTTAAAATTAAAGCTATAAGATATATTTAAATATTTTTGTATGTTATGAAATTTTAATTTCAGTAAAATTATGGGAGATTCATCAATTGAATGTACAAAATATTTTTATGCATGATCAACTAAATGAAACCATTCATATTCATCAAGGAGATATAAAGATTTGTTTCATTTAAATTATGTATCCTAAAAAAATATATTTATGGTTTCAAAGAGACTATTCATATTTGGCGTTAATTTTGTATTCAGCATTGGATTTTATGATAGCAACCAGATCATTCATTATTTATCTATCCAAAGAGTAATTTAATGATCCATGTTCTCTTGTATGTTGATAGTATGATCCTTATTATCTTTTTTCATGATCTTCATAACACTATTATGTCACTCTATAATTCACAATTTGCTATAAAAGATTTAGGGTCCCCTCAACTAATTTTGGACATTGTAGTAACAAGATATGTGACTGATTTATTTTTATATGTTAGAAAATATTTAAAACTACTAGATCATGAACAAGACACACTAAATAAGAAATAAAATACTCACGTATTGTATATAAGATAGACTCAATAAGTCTTATTAAAAGGCTTCTATCATCTTAAAAGTAATATTTTAGGTATAATTTAACCCTACATGTATTGAATATTTCACATACTCTAAAGATATTATTGTAATAGAATATATGTTTACCCTACATGCATGCATGTGTGTATGTCTATGTTTGTGGGAGTGTAGGTGTGTGCGTGTGCGGATGTATATGTGTGCATGTGTATGCACGTGTGTGGGTGGGTGTGAGCGTGAGCATGCATGTATGAGAGTGTGTGTACTTGTGTGTGTGGATGTGGAGGTGTGTGCTTAGGTGGGTGTGCATGTACATGTGTGTGGGCGTGTGTGAGCATGGATGTGGGTGTGTGCTTGAGTGTGTTGGGTGTGTGCTTCAGTGTGTACATGTGTGTGAGTGTGTGCTTGGGTGGGTGTGCATGTACATGTGTGTGGAGGTGTGTATATGTGTGTGAGCATGAATATAGGTGTGTGATTGAGTGTGTTGAGTAAGTCATATCATTTTTAAATATTTAGTCTAACTTTAACTCTTTACCTATTCTATATTTAAATAAAATTAAAAATTTAACATTAATTAAAAATATAATTAATTATAAAGATAAGATTAACAAATACAACAGATGTCACATGATATTATACTATTTTACAATCATAAATAAAAATTTTATACATGTATTCACAATGATAAATTTTGAATTAAAATTTGTTTGATAGAAATATAAAAGATAGACTTTAAGTTATTAAAACATTTACAAGTTATAAAAAAAATCAATAACAAAAAGGATTGAGATTTAATTACATAACCGTATCTCATGTGACTCTGAATCACTTATACATATACATATGTGTTATCATCCATTTATATTAATATATGGATAAAAATCATTAATCATGATCCAGGATAGCTAGATTCTAATTCTACCATCAAACATTAATTCTTTGAGGATTTAATAAAATAATTTATTTTAAGATTGCCCATGTATAACAACAAAATGAGTTAGATCTCATTCCCAACAATGAAACTCAATAAATGATTCAATCCAAATCAAAATATATAAAAATGCTTTTCCGATAGATTTTACATCTGAAACGAAACCACTATTTTTGATGCAGAGTAAACAAAACTTCTCCGAATAGTTCTTTACAAATTAAAATGGAAGTTTTCATCAACAAATTGCCTTCAACCAAGAAATCCTACTTTGAGTGTTAAATTGGTACGAACCACCATTTCCTTGCACACTAGGCTTGAGAGTGTTTGCTAACATGTTTTCAAATCTGATACATATTCTTTTTACCCATCATCATACTGCTTCCTCCAAAAACAAGTTATTTCTCAATTTCACTCTTTCCGACAACGATCCTCTACTGTGTTCTTGAAAAAATGAATGTTGGCCAGCTATAGTACACAAAAGGATTCAATGCAGCATTAGAATTTATATATAATTTAGGGACAACATGTGTGAAGAACACATGAACACATTCCGCAGAATTTGGATACCGAAGAAAAATCCACATGACATGTTTATGTTACCATCACCTTACTTTTTGACAACTGATTTGGAAGCATTTGAACAGGTTAGGTTGGCAGGACTTGGTAATAAAATGTCTCAGTGTCAATTTTTATTTGCAAATTCATGTTACTAATATCTTCTTTTACATGCATATTAATCTTTGTTAAGTAAACTTCAGAAAACTCACTTTTTCAAAGGTATTTTTCATTTATAAATCCAAACTTAAGATCAACCACTTATTCATATTAATAATATATTTTAGATATAATTTTAGCTATTAAATATGAAATAATGAATTGGATTTTATGTACATGTGTATAAAAAATGTATGGCATAAATTCCTTAAATAAATTTTGATATTTTAAAAAAAACAGTCTCTAATTTCTGACAGAAAAAATAGCTAACAACACTCCAAAAGAATTCACAAATCCATGGAATCAAACAAAAGGCATAAAATCCATGATTGATATGGTTGAGAGCAATTGATTGTAAGTATGTTGATGCTTTTATTACACAGAAGGTGGGAGACAGCAAGACAAGTTTTCATCAAGATGGTTCACCTGCGTGGCAGTGTATGCTTTAAAGTCTATACCTTTTTTCTCATACTGTGATACACCACTTGCAGTAACACTGACACTACATAAGGGATAAATTAACCTCAATTTCTAAGCAATGTTTTGTCTCATAAACTTTACCATTATTCCATCTCCTTTAATCATTCCACTACACTACTGTTTTTGATAGTTTTCTTTGCACATACAATCTTTAATATATTTTGTACACTGCAGGTTGCCTTTTCTCTTAAATCAACTGTGTAAACATTCTTAGGTGCTGTTTAATAGAGAGAGGATCTAATTCATATCTTGCATTGGAATCTTTGGTTTTAAGCTAAAGCCACCTAAGAATATAGTTTGAACAGGGTGGTTAGTAATGGAGACCACATATTTAATTCTTTGATTCCACCCAATCTGAATTCTGATGAGGCTCAGCTAAGGTTACTGTAGTTTATTTTTTTATTCTAGGAAAACTGTAGTTTAGATTGGAATCAAAATCAATTTTCATTATTTCTACAACGGAACCAATTCTAAAAAGATAACAAAATATAGTTGAAATTTTTGTTATAATTTAAAATCGGCTTACGTATTTTAATTTTTTTGTAAAATAATAAATATTCTATAAGAATTAAATATACAAATTAACTTATAAAAAGACTTAATTATTATTTTTTCTCTTAGAAACACTTCTGATAAATTAAAATTTTCACTCACATGTTAGAATAGTGGGATGATAATATTTTAAGTAAATTTAGTAATCGGGTTTACTATCCTGTTGGTATCTAAACTTTTAAAAGAATAGTTTTTACCATCCTAACAAAAATTTTAACCAGTCATATTTGTTAAAAAAAATATTAATATATTTTAACTGTTGTGGTCAAGCAACCGCATTAACCAATAATGTACTTATGAGGTTGTTGACTTACCAAAAAGTTATTTAGAAAGTTAACCGAGTTAAGTGCATGTGGAAGTATATGTGCATGCACTACCTCTTCTTTATTGGATATTGAAGTGAAAAACAAAAATGTTAGGCAAGGAAGAGAGTTTCAAGTCGATTTATATTTGTGACCGGTGATGTAATGATTTGAGGAAAGAATAATAATGTGCAATAGATCGTTAGAAATTCAAGCTTAGAAAGTGAGTTTGAAATTTTACATGTAAAAGAAAACATTTTAATAGATTATAACTAATGTATGTGACTTTTGTCTGGGCAAAAGCTTGACTAAATCCATGGAATCCGAATTGCTTCTGTGTTTGAAGTTGCCATTTGGTAACAGAAAGTCCATCGTGACTGCAGCTACGTCAATCTGACATATAACGTGTGTTTCACATTGTTCATACCATGAGGATGAGGATGAGGAAGATGATATATTAACCTTCTACTCATAATACATACAAATATATATATATATATATATATATATATATATATATATATATATATATATATATATATATATATATATATAACAAGGGCAAAAAGGAGGACCAACACATGTCGTGCACAACATCTAGCCTGCAAAGACTTTTGGTAGTATACATACAATTTGCAAAATCATGATCCTCGTCTATGTGAATAAATATTTAGTCTTAATGTTTTCTAACAAATAACTCAAGTTCAAAAATTGTAGATAAAAAATCATAATTATTAATAGAAAAGATTAATTAAAGATAATTTGTCAAATCTCTAAAGAATTAGTCATCATGGTATTTTACATTAATGGTTATAAAAAAATGGAACTTATATAAATGAAACCTAGGTATTATTATTTATATTTCCAGCTGTTCAATAGTATTTGGGATCACAAAAATTAAATAAGTGACAAACTCTAGCTAATAATATTATTGGCTAATATTCATGAAAATAATGAAAACCAGGGAGTCCTGCAACATTATTGAGACAGCTAGGTAAGCTGTTCTACACACCTTGTTTAAGGAGAGAAAAATGATTGAGCAGAAAGTAAGAAAAATTAATACATGATAAGAAAACATCGTAGTTTCAAAACAAAATCACATAATACAAATAAGTAATTTTTTTTAGAATTTAAATCTATACTTCATTTAATCTCAAAAACTTGTCCAAGAAACAAAGATTGTTTCTTATTATAATTTTATTTTCCACATAAACTTCAATATTTCTTTACAATTTATACAATTTCTCAGAAATTGAATGCATAAAGTTGGAAGCAGTTGGTTGGTCCATAATCTAACTGTTCCTTGGTGGGGCACCTAATCCCTGTTCGGTGATGAGAAGATCAACACGATCCATATTATGTCATGAAATTAATTGTTGAAGATGATGGTCAAACACCCTGCATTTTCCATTCGAACACTTAGAAAAAGTCTCTGCCTCTGTTCCCCAACCTCCCTCTTTAAAGTGAACAAGAAAAATACATCACAATTGTTACTAATAGTTCCTTAGTGATGCAACAATGGTTTATTTAATTTATTCAAGTTCATCTCAATCTTGTATAAAAAGAGTGTTTTTAATCTTGTAGCCATGGATTAATAAAATAGTAAGTTATAAGTTATAACAGTTACCAAAATCAATTTTGGATGTCAAAACAGATGTGTTCCCACTAATTGTGGAAAAAAGCCACGTTTTGGGGGTTGGATGGTGGACTCTGGAGATGAATACTTAGTTTTCAATTAATGGTTTCAATTCAGAAGGTGCCCACTTAATTAATACCTTTCACTTCCCTTATCTTGTTGATCCCCAAAATACACTGTATTTACTCATTCTCATTTTTTTTTCTAAAGAATACTGTTAAATGCTTATCTTATCCTCATATATGGTTATGGTATTCCCCTCAGAAAAAGTCCTTGATCAAAATATATTTTATCATTTAATTAAATTAGTCTCATCCTATTCATACTCAATCTAATTATACCAGGTCACAGAGACCTTGAAGTGATACATGGAATATAATTCTTAGATATTACGTTTATTGCTAATGATTTCAATCATTTTATTCTATGGCAATTATTTGAAACACTTTTAATATTGTCACTGCTTCTGAGCAGGGACATAATTATAATTTTGAAAAATTGAGCTGGCATCATTATATTTTTTATTTAAAAGAAATTGAGAGAGAGCATGTATAAAACAAAAACCACTCTCTTAAGCGCATACATACCCAGATGCATTGACCAACTCTATTCCTTTTTAATTTTTGGTGTAAACCTCTCTTTATTCTATTCCAAGCTTTTATGCTTTATCCATTCCTTCACTTTCCTTGTTACCCCATGTGCTAAAAGCAAATTCTCTTTTACTTAGCCTTCCTTCCATTTCTCAAATCAGACATTTTGGCTTCTACTTTAGTAGTTCACTACAATTAACAGCTAAAGTTCTCTCTTTCCTCTTCTGCAATCCCATTCTAAACAAATACTGACTCAGATGAAAAATGAAGAGTTTTTGAGCTGATCTTGAAGAAATTTAGGCCATGATCTTTTCCAGCTCATAAGGTGATAAAGATCAGATTTCAGGAAACAAGTTCATATAATTAACTGCTGCTGCTGCTGCCATGAAGGAGTTTCCTTCTTGCTTTGGAGAAAACGGTGTTCAGGTTGTAGATTCCTCCTATTCAAGTACCACAAGGGGAGCTCAAAATGCTGTTACTTGTGTCTATCAGTGTAAGTTAAGAGGCCGTTCATGCTTGATTACTGTCTCTTGGACCAAATATTTGATGGGACAAGGCTTGAGTGTGGGAATAGATGAGTTGGGTAATCATTGCCTCTGCAAGGTTGATATAAAGCCATGGTTGTTCTCAAAAAGAAAAGGGTCAAAGAATTTGGAGGTTGAGTCTAGTAAAATTGATATACTTTGGGACTTGAGCTGTGCAAAATTTGGTTCCGGGCCAGAACCATTGGAGGGATTTTACTTGGTTGTTGTGTTCAACCAAGAGATGGTGTTACTCCTTGGGGATCTGAAAAAGGAGGCATGCAAGAAGATTGATAGTGACAAAGACAATGCTTGTGCTAACTCTGAAGCCGTTTTTATTGCAAAGAGAGAACACATTTTTGGCAAGAAATTTTATGGTGCAAAGGCTCAGTTTTGTGACAAGGGTCAAGTGCATGATGTGAGAATTGAGTGTGACACACTTGGGCTTAATGATCCATGCCTTGTGATCCGAATTGATAGCAAGGCAGTGATGCAGGTGAAGCAACTCAAGTGGAAGTTCCGGGGCAATCACACTATTTTGGTGGATGGCCTAGCGGTGGAAGTGTTTTGGGATGTACATAATTGGCTCTTTGGAAATGCTATGGGAAATGCAGTTTTTATGTTCCAAACTTGCATTTCAAATGAGAAGATGTTCGCAAGCCAATCTGTTTCTGATCCTTCTGTTCTCACATGGGCTTACTCTCAGCAGTTCAGGGATTCCCAGTTGCAAGGTCTTGGATTCTCTCTCATTTTGTATGCTTGGAGAAATGAGTAGTCCATATAGGAGTTATTGAATCTTATTCTTGAGTGCTAAACTGGTATTGCCAGCCACACAGTTTTCAGTATCATGTGATCAAATTACATGAAACTCAAACTCGTCTTTTTTTGCCTTAGTACTTTCTCTTTTTTTTCTTTTTAATTCAATTGCTTGTATATACCACTAGCCCTCCATATTCCTTCCATTAATAACCTCCTTGCGGTTTCTAAATCTCTGAATCTGTTTCTTGCTGAAATTAGTCATTAAATATATGGTTTGCTAAGCTGAAAGGTGCGTGGAACAAAAACTTTTTGGTGGTATCACTGTCGAGGAATTTCTGTTTTTAAGAAAAATAACGAACACGGTATAGAAGCTTTGATGAACTTAAAACCTAAGCTTCAAATGTTTTCCATTTTCAACGATCACCCAGAAACAATATCACTATTTTGAATGCAGTGATGGACTTTCAGTTCTGACGTTTGACTTTAAGCTCAGGCTTCAAATGTTTGATTTTGATTTTGATTTCCATTTTCAACAACCACCCAAACAATAGCACGAGTTTTGACCTCTTGAACAAGACTAAGTTCTTGGTGATAGCTTAACTTTCACAACCCGAAAGAAAATGGCCAAGTTTCCATCAACCTTTTGAGAATCTTTTTCTATTCATACCGAATGTGGAGAAAGTTATTTTATTCACTACTCCAAATTCTGATGGTTAAGTACTATATGGTAAACGTCTTAAAAGACCTGTTTGCATTATATATATAAACTCCATTTATTTTGCTTAAAACTTCTCCTTTTGATATACAAAGGGATACCTTGAATATCATAATGTTCTGTTTGTAATTTTCAACTAGTTTCCCCGAGTACTCTTGTCCGTAGTCCTGGAAAAAAAGAAATGGCTTGAAAATTATTTTGCCTTCGACTTTATTGATGACATGATACTTGAACGTTCATGATGATGGACTCTGCAACAAATGGTTTGACTATGTCGTACCAATGAAAAGTCCTTCCCACTTCTTTCGCTTTTAACTTTTCATTAGATGAATAACATCTTAGGAAACTTTTTATTGGTGAATTATACGTCTTTTATCCCTCTTCTAAATCTGAAAAAATTCTGACGACTTTTGGTACAGTACATAAGCTAACAACACATTCTTTTTAACAATAACTAATGCTTCGTAGCTGTGACCGAAGCTTTTGAAAAGATAAATGCTTCTTAGTTCTGATAGAAAGATATTTTCACAGATTGAGGGAACAATTCTCAAATTTAATTCAACCAGACCAAATCATAAGTTGATACGCATGAGCGTCCAGTGTGAGAAGACAAGGTCAAATATTTATTATACAGAGTGTTAGTTGTCAAGACTTGTACATTACCCTGTTATCTCAAGCCAATTGGCAGTACTATTCAGTAATTGAATATACAAATACAAGCAGAGGCATAGAGCAAGGAAAGAAGGCGTAAAAGATGGATACAACTCGGGTAAGAATAATACGAATCACTGATTCTTCCTTTGACCAAATGTGTCTTCAACACCATTTGTAACTCTTTCTCTGCGCTCAGCAATCATCTCTGAATATGCCTAACAACAAACAAGAAATATTACATGAATCTTGCTGAAGATTACTGCAAAAGCATTCGAAAATTACACTAGCCTCATATGAGGTTTAGCCCTACTTCACGTCGTTCTCATTTGAAAAGCCAGAGTATTTTCAATACAAGAACTCAATCTAGATTCTTAATTCTCTTTTAATAGATGTCTTGTTATCACATAGAATTTAGAGCTACTAATTTCCAATTAAGAACTCAATTGAATTCTTTACTTGTTTTTATCAGAGTTCTAGTTTATTTCTCAACTCACACACAAAGGAAACCCTCATTTTGACTTGAAAATTTGAATTTTTTTAAGCTTAAGCAACTTCTATAATAACTCCTTTACTTCACATACAGTCACTTTAAGTGTAATGATAATTAAATAACAAAAAGAGATGAATATAACTTCTAAAATAAAAGTGGTACTGAACGTAAGCACAGTAGAACCTCCACACTGCACATAACTTTCTCAAATGGAAACGCTTATGCCATGTAGAACATGCAGTGTGTTTGGATGAGTTTATAAGCTCAGACTCAAACACTAACCACATGTTCCCTCCCTAACAGGCAGGGAGCTTTTATGTTGACACAATATTTAAAGAGCAAATTATATAGGCACTTTCAGAAATGTCACAAGCCTTTTAATTTTTTTTTATCATACACTAATTCCTTTCAAGTGTATGAAAAATACTACACTGATACCTTTCATATATTATATTAATTTTCTCTAATTATTTAAGAAAAAAAGTATGCAGTATCCCTAGGCAGAGATTCACAAAACTTCACCTAATGTCAAGCTAAATCTAAGGTCTACACGAATTTCTTCAGAATCACTTTTGGAAAGAAAATAAAAAGAAAAATTAAAATTAATTTCTCCATAATTATAGAAAAAATCATTTAATCTTTTTTGTCTTATTTTTTGCTTGTAGAAAAACATGGTCAAGCATGTGTTCCCTCTTAGTTTTAATACCCTAAGCCGCAATAAGCAAACAAAGAACCACGTCATGAAAAACAAAGAAAAAGATTAAAAATGTAACATGGATGAGAGAATGGTGACGAACCTTGGGATAAGAATAGAGGAAAATGAACCACCATGCAAATATGAGGGACGATACAAGCGAAGTGACTAAGAGAGAATTCAAAATTAGCCAACTAATGGCAATAACTGCAACACCCGTGAGCGCAATTGTCCAGGGTTGACACCTAAACAAGATATCAAAAAGGATAAACAATCAACCACCAATAACAAAGTGTCACTAAACACCAAAAAAAATGTTAAATTATGGTTTCAAAAAGTCCAAAATGAAGGTAGAAAATAGGGATTAAAAGGACATTTTATTGAAATAATTGGGGAAGGTGACCAACCAAGAGGGTTTGGTGTCCCAAACAGAGTCGTATTCGAGGGAGAGGTGGTTGAGGTAACCCTCCATGTCGTTGACGACGCCATTTTCGTCGAAGAAAGAAGGGTCTTTGGAGTCGCTGGGATTGACGCCGAAGACGGTGGTTTTGTTGGGGAACGATGTGGGGAAAGTGAAGGAAGAAGGAAAACGGTTATGCCAATTGGGATTGTGGGTTTGTGTGGGTAGTCGATTGGAGAGTGGAAACGCCAACACCGACACCGACATCGACACGAGTGTTATCATCGTTTTAAATTTAGTCACGACAGTTACTACTGTCTGCAACTGCAAACCCTGGAAATGAAAGGACATTGAATTTCTGAATTTATTCAGTTTCTTATTTTTCTCGGGAAATACTACCAATACTATCTTATTTTTACATGATTTACTTCTTATTTCGTGGTTTTTAATAAAATTTATGACTAGATAAATTATGCTAGAAAGATGTGTTAAAAAATATGTTAAGTCAGAGCTATCAAACTACCTTAATTAATCCTGACTTAGACGCCGATTAAAAAAAAATAATCACTAGAAACTACAAGGTTGCAAAAACGCAGAGCCGCCTGAATGAATGCACTCTCGCCAACAATTTTAGTAAGATTAACCAGAGTTTACAAGCGTAAGATGTTAGATTAAAATTGCTACTTGAAAATATGCTTTTAAAATTTATCCGAAGTTGCAATTAAAAAAGAAGCTCCAATGTTGTTTTGGAATAAGTAAACCAGTTTAGTGTTTAATGATATTTTATAAAATAATTATTTATGTTAGTCTCTATTGGAACATGTTAAAGGAAAAAGTATTTTTTTAGATATGTTCAGGTATATTGTTTTTAGGGATGGTTAATTTTAGAACTTTAATTTTATCACAATTTGTATTTGAAAAACATTTTAGAGAATTCAAAAAATGTGTATTTATATTATTTTTGTTTTTGATTTTTAAGTAATTTCAGATTATTAGACATACCAAAACAAGTCTCTTAAATTAAGGGCTAAGAACGAAAGTTTATCTTTTAAATTATTTTTCCATCCCTACATATGACACTCATGTTACCATCAATCCCTTTAAATAATATTAATCCCAATATGAAAACAATACCTTAAATATTATGATTGACTTTAGCGATGCTATCTAAATAGACTAGAGATTGAAACATTGACGTCCTTTGTAAAAATGAAAAAGTGATGAAAAAGATAAATACATTTTCCTCTTAACCCTCAACTTAGAATTTGTTATGATATGTTGAATCGACTCACATTGTTTAGAATTTGAGACCAAAGATAATTTGTAATTTAAATATATTTTTCTTCCTTAACCTTTGTATACACTTTACAAAGATAAAATCATAATAAATTTCTAATTCCAAAACACACAATACCTCATATGTAATGATTGATTAATAATAGTTGTAGATATCGGAACATGATAAACTATATAAATTTTAACTATATAATCAACACTAACACTTCTACACCACTAGCAACTTGTTCCCTTAAATAAAATTTTTTAATAGTTAATATTATCTTATAATAATAATCAGAAATTCTAACAGAAAAATAAATATTTGCTTTCATATGATCAATTATCATAGTAATTAATAAATTATTTGTTGTTTTAATTTCGAACACATAATGTTCTAAAATGAATATTAAATGTAGTTAAATGCTTATGTGATTAATGGTTATGAAAAAAAAGAGATTTAATAACTTTAAGTAATGTGTTTAAGCTCTATAATAAAATTAAATCTTCAGTATGGTAGATTAAACAAAGGAAAAAAATATTTAGTTATTCATGATAAGTTAAATTATTAGAGTTTTAATTTGTATTATACTCTATAATTGATTCAAATATGTAAAGAATGAAAGAAATATTGTGTTTTTTTCCTGGTGGTTGTTGAAACTAAAATAACATTTAAATATTAAAGAGTATTACTAAATGTCTAACTTGATTAACATATTACCAACTTAGTTTTAAATTTATATAGTTACATACAAATGAATGTTCTAATTTTTGTTAAAGAAATTAATATTTGATTATTAAATTAGAGAATTTAATATGATCAAACAAATGATTAATTTTAAATAAAATATTATTATATTATTTACTAGCGCATGAAATATTATTAATATAAAATAAACTTTTTGGTTATAACAAATGTTGTTACAATTTTTTTCATGGTCTTCTGATTGATTTATTAGCAAATAATAAATATTGTTATTTATTTAGAAATAAATTTTATTATGACTTTTTTATTTGTTAGTGTCAGAAAATAACAATTAGCAAATGTTTTTATATATTTTAGAAATGAAATATATTGTAATTTTTTTTATTGATTTATTAGCAATAGAAAATAATAAATTTCGTATTTTCACATTTCAAAACATTATAAAAGTAATCTAATAGCTATATTTTGCATAGACAGTTATCTTTCTCTTCCTTCCTTTATAGGAGATGAATACTAAAATATTTTGAGAGATTGTTTCTATCCTTCAATATATCAAAATTATTGATAACAAATGTTCGTTTCAGTGTGAATACGCGTAATTATTGAAGAAATTTTATGCTTCAAAAGTTCGTTAATAAGAGTACATACCCATGTATTAAATATAAAATAGATCCTTTATTTTTCACATTATGTTATGAACCATAAAGAAAATATTTCATTTAAAAAAAAATTGAGTAATTGAATCGTGTTTGGATGCATTTCTTCCCAAGAATCTCTCATTTGTAACTGAGTAATTGAGTAATACTCATCTCCTTCCAGATTAATCTGCCTTTTTATTAATCAAATATAACTCTCCTCTGTCAGTGAAAACAATGATAGTGAATATGCTTCTGATTATTTTCTATAAAAGTTTTACATTTTTTTATCCCAAACCAGAGATGGTCCAAAGTGAAAGTAAGAGAGTGACTGTTATTTTTTACCACATGTTATTCCTTCACTTCCCAACCTGCTTAGGGAATAAGTAGTATCTATTGTGATTTCCCAAAACCTCTTTAAATACACACACTCACACTTGTACGAGGAAAAAACCTTCCAATCAGTGTCTGAGTTGGGGTTTAACCATTTTTCTAGTTTTGCATCTTTTATGACGTGGATAAGGATAGTTTCTTTAGTGGGGTGTTTTTCTTTCATTGGAATCTCATGCAGGGTGATCAAGGCACTCGTTGGGAAACAGATGACAATATGAAACTATTAAAACGGTGGACCAATCTGGACATAGATGAAGGAGGAGTGGAAGAAAAGAGAGTAATGACTTCTGGATTAATTTTTACACTTCTAAATTACACATACTTTCTGAGTTGTAAAATTTCAAACTTTTTATTTCTGAATTATACTGTAAAATAATAATTTTGAATTTGTAATTTATTGTTTTCAAATTAAATAATTGGAAAGATATTTTAACTGTACAATTCAAAGAAAGTATAGAAGTTGTATCATGCTAGATGATAAAATCAAGAAAATTCCACGTGTCTAAAATCAGGTTGAGACTTAATTATCTCTTTTGGAAAATCAAGAACGAAATGTGTTTAAAATAAAAAAATATTAACTCGTGATTTAGATAGCTAAGTGAGGTAATTAAAGTAATCATATTTAAAGGTATAATAATCATAGACTTTAGTGATAGTAATATGATCTAATAATACTTTTATAAATAGAACAAGGCCTTTCAAAAGTAAGACTATTGTCATTTTTATCTTTTACCTAAAGAGTCTCTTTTACATGTATTTTCCAACTAAGTAGCTGAGTTGAGAACTATAAGTTAATCTACAATGCAAGAAGAATTCTGAAGCTTGAAGTCGGTCCCATAACTCAATCACATACCTGTATAATTTTTTTTCGAAATATTTTGATACACATCGTAGGACTTGACTATCTCAACATAATAATGAATACACGTAGAGCTATTAGTAAAGAACGAGCCTTACATACTGTAGCAAAAAATCATATTGACACCAATGTAATGTTGATGGAGATGAAAAGAGGACTTGAAAAGAAGAAATGCAGAAAAAGTGAAGAACCTGAAGCAAGAAAATCAGAAGTTGAAAAGAAAGTTGGCTGAGAAAGAGGAGTTAACCATTCCCCTTCAATAGGAAACCGATGTATCGGTAAAGCCTTATAACAACTTATAGTAAACCAACGACTATTGCCCCATCCACCACATCTCGGTGTCACCCCTTTACTAATGATGTGATGGAGGTATCTCTCCCACCAAATTGAAAGAACCCTTCATTTGAGTTATATGATGGAACTACTAATCCCAAGGAATGCCTTGATATGTATACTATCCAAGTTGGCTTATATATGCTTGAGGATGCAATATTATGCTCGGTATTTCCTGCCTCTTTGAAAGGTGCTGCATTAAGTTGGTTTACAAAGCTGTCCCAAAACTTGATTGATCGCTTCCAAACTTTTACCACCAAGTGTGAAGCACAGTCTGCCACTAGTCGGCCCCACCAGTTGACGTCCCTAGCGCTGGTGAATATTAGACAGAACAAGAATGAACCACTATGAACCTTTATGGAGAGGTTTGGGAAAATGACATTGAAAAATAAAAATGAGCCCGGAGCTCACCCTGCATCATCTGGTCACAACCTTGAGACCAGGACCTTTTTCTGATATTGTGCAAGAAACTCGTTGATTTTGGACTAATATAGGAGAGTTACCAAATATATGGAGCTAAAAGAGTTAAAAGAGTTTAGAAAGCAATTGAAGGAAGAAACTACTCAAAAACCCATTCAAGAGAACCAAAATGATCGTAATTGATTTTCCGGGCAAAGTCAAAAGCCAAAGAATTTGCCTTGAGGACCCCAATTTGAACAATATACCCCTTTAATTATAGATCGATCTTGGATCCTTCAAGAAGCCCTTAATACCAACTTGTTGGCACCACCAAAGAAGATTCCCACTCCACCAGACGCAAACCCAAATAAATATTGTAGATATCATGGAAATTATAGACATGTGATTGAAGAATGTGTAGCTTTGGAAAATAAGATAGAGGAACTCATTCAAGCAAGACATCTAAAGCAATTCATATGAAAAATCCTGAGAAGTTTGGAAGCGTGGGTGAGATGAACAAGATGATAGACGGTGGAGTCCGGAAAGGCAAAAAAAGGCAAAAAAGAAAGAGAGCAAAGGTTGAGACCATGGTCAAGACCCACATTAAGAGGGGTTATTAATATCATTGCAGCAGGCTTTGCCAGCGGAGGGAGTTTTACAACGTCAAGGAAAAGGAGCCCCAAAATAATGAAATGTGTAAACACCATGCTAAATAAGCCTTGTCGCACTATGACGAGTATTACATTCATTGATGAAGATTTCGAAGCAATTGATCCTGATCAAGACGGTCCTATGGTGATCACGGTCAAAATATCTGATTTTGCAATCATGAAAACCTTAATTGATCAAGCCAGCTTAGTGGATATCCTTTACTGGTAAACATTACAGCGTCTAGGTCGTGGTAGCAGATAATTACTTTACGAAGTGGATCAAGGCAAAACTGCTTACAAGGATTACGTCTCAACAAATTAAAAACTTTGCCCAGTAAATCATATGTAGGTTTGGCTTGTCCTATACCATAATTACTGACAATGAAAAACAATTCACTGATAGAAAACAAAAAGAATTTTATAATGGACTAGACATTAAACATTTGACTAGCTTTGTTGAACATCCACAAATGAATGGGCAAGTAGAGGCGACTAATAAAGTGATTATTAATGAGTTAAAAAATAGGGTTGACAAAGCCAATGGGAGATGGGTAGAAGAGTTACCCGAGATCTTGTGGACTATAGATGTACGCCCCAATTCATTATAGGGAAATCTCCTTATAACCTCACCTATAGCACTGATGTCATGTTGCCTATTGAAGTGAGAGAACCAACCATTAGAAGATGATTAAATGATCTGGACATCAACAATACTAATCTTAGAGTTAATCTTGATTTACTATAAGAGTTGCGACAAAGCTTATTTACAAGAAATAATATGTAAGTAGAGAGCAACGTGAAGATATAATACTTGCATGAGACCAAGATCATTTCGAGAAAGGACCTTTCAAGATTCAAGAAAGTCTAGGCAATGGTGCATATTGTCTTCAAACGTAGAACTCAACTCATTTAAAGTTTTACTACAGTTTATGTAAATTCATTACAAGTGAATAAAATCAATTTTTCAAGACAATTTTATATCAACAACAATATAAGATCAACTCAGTTTTAAGGAGAGTTCCCAATGAACCCCCTCCCAAGTATAATTTCAACTTAATTTTAGGGAGTGTTCCCCGTGAACGCCTCCCAAGTATAATTTCAATTCGGTTTCAGGAAGTATTCCTTGTGAGCCTCTGCCGAGTATAATTTCAACTTGATTTTAGGGAGTGTTCCCTGTGAATTCCTCTTAAATATAATTTCAACTCAGCTTCAGGGAGTGTTCCTCGTGAAAACTTGCCAAATGCAAGACCAACTCAATTCCATGGAATGTTTTTACCGAGTATAATGCTAACTTAGTTTTATGAAAAAGATGGTTTTTTTTGCTCACATATAAATTAAATGAAATTGTTTAAAAAAATTTCAACACTTATTTAAGAAGTTCACAATTTGGTACAAAGTAACAATTGAGCATTAAAATCACTCATTTCTTCAAATTCAATCCTATACTAACCAAATGAGTCTTTGTGTGAAATCAACACCACATCCAACTTAATACGTTAAACAAGATAGTGAAACAAAACAAGATATCGAAAGTAGTCACGAGTAGTACAAAACACCGAAAAGGCGAGCATATAAATTAATGTAGTAGTTATCCAACCTATTTCACAAAATTTACTATCCCGTCACAAAAAAGGGGTCAAAACAAAAATAAGCTCAGAAGGGTAGTAACATCATTCAATTATCTCCACCGGTTCTTCTGGTTGAACAGTTTCCTCCCTAAGCGGACTTGTATGAGAAAGGTCAGCACTCTCGACATTCCCAACATCCTCTAGATCTTCTATAGAAATCTCACTAATCGGCATTAGTTCACCCTTGTTGAAGTCCTTACCGACATCAAACCTCTCGTAATTTGCTAAGATCTTGTAGAAAAATGTAGCTTGGTTCAAGGCTTTGGAGAAACCAAGTTTGTGTTGTTCTAGGATACACCTTTTCAAGCGTCGCATTTCCCTTTTAGATTCGTCAATCTCTCTCTTATATCTATCAACCTCCTTCTTCAAGTCAGCGTTTCTCAACTAACCTCCTTCTTTAAGTCAGCGTTTCTCAACTGTTCAACATGATAAGAGTCTGTCATATCATTGAGATCTGACGTCAGCCCTATATTCTCATCTTTGAACTTTTTGATGTCGGCATCAAGCTCAGTAAGTTTGGCCTTCTGAGATTGCTTGACCTCCTCACACCGAGAATGGACGTCTGCAACAATTTTAAGCTATTAAATAAATTTTTATTCGCCTTTAGAGAAGTTTACAATGAACTTCTTGTTTCTTCCAACTCTTTTTGAAAGCTTCAAAGTCCCTCTATTGTCAGCTTCAGTAGACGAGAAGTGTTTGGGCATTTTGCTTTGCAACTAATTTGCAATCAATAAAGTCTAGTCAGTGAACTCGACCATTGCATCTACCAGTTCTTTAAGGACAGAGTTGCGAAAAGTTGCTTTCTCTTTGTTCGAGATATGAAACTTAATCTTCTCACACACTCATCTCTTTAGTCATCAATCCATCAGTCAGAGGAGCAGAAGGTTCTCCACCTTCTCGATGACTTCTCTTCGGAGACTTGGATAATGATTTTGAATGGAAATGACGGCAAGAACTTTTCTCTTTTTTCTTCCTCTTCTTTCCGACCTCTGCAAGCTAACGGTTCAATTTTGGGAGTTGGAGGGACAACGCTCTCAACTGCCACTGTAGTACTTAGTTGGCCTACATTTGTTTGTTCTATTTGAGTTTCACCATCAAGGTCTAACTTGCTCTCCCTCAATAGCCTAAAGAAATCTCGACCATTCTGAATAGTGGATGCCATCAATTATGTAATAACAAAGAAAATTTAGTGAAGTTAAAAATCCTCACATTGCTAAAAGATAAACTAAACCTTACCATCAAACTCGTCAATAGGATGAGCAGAGGCATATAATTTGAGGATTTTTTGGGTTGGTAACTTTCTTGACAACCCCTTCAAAACTGCTATGGTCTTTCTTTCCTCCACCGACATCATTGACTTCGGCTAGGAATTTATTTTTGTTGGGTTATTAGTCTAATAAAAGTGAAATCTCAAGGTTTCTCTATCATAAAAATATTCTCTTCCCCCTTCCTCGATTCTAACTCTAAAAATTGAATTCTTAAAATACTTATAAGACGCTGTTTACATAGCTAATACACATCGCTTCGATTGACCGACTAAAGACAACCAAGTCACCTTGCTCATAAGACGAGTACGAGCATTCAAGTTAAGCATTATGCTCGTCAATAGGACGAGCAGAGACATATAGTTTGAGGATTTTTCGAGTTGGCAACTTCCTTCACAGTCTCTTCAAAACCGAGATGATCTTTCTTTTCTCCACCAACATCGCTAACTTCAGGTAGGAATTTATTTTTGTTGGGTTATTAGTCCAATAAAAGTGAAATCTCGGGGTTTCTCTATCATAAAAATATTTTCTTCCCCCTTCCTTGATTTCAGCTCTAAAGTTGAATTCTTAAAATGCTTATAAGACGTTATGTATAGAGCTAAAACACATCGTTTCGATTGACCAACTAAAGACAACCAAGTCACCTTGCTCGTAGGACGAATACGAGCGTTTAAGTTAAGCATTTTGCATGCCAGCCGAAACGCTTCCAATGCCGCCCAACTATTGGAGTGAAGTTGGGTGGGCGCAACAGTAACGATTCGAAGAACATCTATTGTCATTTCATCCAAGGAAAACTTAACATGAGAGTCAGTTATGAAACATAAATAAAAATAGAAAAAAATTATCTCTAGAGCCTTCTCAGCTATGACAAATGTCTTCATTATATTCACAACCCTCAATATTTACAATATCATCCACTGAATTTTTCTCTAACCTCGTAATGCACCCACTCATACCCCAACCTCAAAGATGCTCTCTTTGTTCTTGTAATTATCTACTGGAGCAATCTCGTTACAACAACGACATTGGAAAAAGGGGAGGTAACTTCCACTGAACTCTCTTATGAACTCACCGAGATAACACCAATTACTTTAATAATCGACTTCTCATTGAACAATCCCGAAAACTCCTAAAAGCTAGAACTGCTCAACATAATTGACTAAGAGTAGAGAATAAAAAATACCTATTCACTTTCGATTGAAGACGATAAGAACAACTAGATTTTTTGTGTTAAAAGATAAACGAGATGTGATAACCCATAAGTGATAATAACATTACTTATAGACGTTGAAAACTGGAAGACTCTGCTTATTACTTTTCATCTTCACCGTCGAGAGAAAAAAAAATGCCAATTTTTGATATTTGAATCCAAAATCATTAAAAGGCTTTTCATGCCTCTCTACAAAACATCTCGATCAAGTCTTGGGGCACCCCTCTATTAGATGATAAAATCAAGAGAAACCAACATGCCTAAAGTTGGTTTGAGATAAGGCTTCTGAAAAACCGAGGATGAAATGTGTTTAAAGTCCAAAAATATTAACTCATAATTAGATAGCTAAGTGAGATAATTAAAGTAATCATATGTTTAAAGATATAATAATCATGGATCTCAATAAAGAGTAACATAGCTTAATAACACACTTATAAATAGAAGAATGTCTTGCAAAGATAAGACTACCTTACTTTTACTTAAAGTAAATAATAACTTAATTGTCAAAACCCCTTTTATAGATATCTCCAACCAAATAACCAAGCTCAGAACTAGAATTCTGAAACATGAAATGGATCCCACAACTCAACCAAATAACCAAGCTCAGAACTAGAATTCTGAAACTTGAAATGGATCCCACAACTCAATTACATATCCGTATAATTGTTCCCGGAACAGATGTCTATGAAAATTACGTGAGAGACGTAAAACAAACTCGAGTAAAACTTTAACCTTATTTGTAAACCCAATACGGTTCAATTAAGTTCCTCCAAACCAAAATATTGCAATGCGAATACTTCAAAAGTCGTGAGATTGGAGATCAGTTTCGTGTCATTACAGTAAATATTTGCCCCTTGGGTATATAGCTTCATAGGAACTTTCAATAATTTTGTCATTATGAGCGAGCAGGGAAGAATATTACATCAATTCCATATATTGTGTACTGCACGAAATGCATGCTGAGTTATACACTTTTTCAAGGATGTCACCTCTCATGAATAGGAATGTGTTTGATCAACTGGCCAAATTCATTCATCACATAGTGAACCATGACCTGCCCATCTCCTATTACCAATTACTAATACAAAGTAAACAAAGAAGTGTTTACTTAATTTTATTTGCGAATTAACTAAAAGGGGTACAAAATACATAATTGAAGAACTCTTCTGCATTATAACCAAAAAAAAATTCCAGCATTACATCGATTGATTCCGAGGAAAAATAACCTCTTTTTTTCTGGGAGCCTGCGGGGCGAAGCAGCAATATATTGACAATATTGCAAATATGGAAACAAGGGCCAACTTTAAAATAACAACCAGCCTCCAATTGTCCTCCAGATTGAAAATTCCACAATGAAGAACATCAATTAGTGAGAAGGACAAGATGGAAGTCGAAAAATCCAGGATCCATCGTTGAAATCCATCCTGTGGTATCGTTCTTCCCCTACAGCTCCCTAGTCCATAAATTCAAATCGCCGTTAGGAAACGCCAAGAGGCGGACAAAGCTAATGAAATGGGTTCAATTTTTAGAAGGAAAACAAACAATCACTAACTTCCAAGCATCAAATTGTAACAAACCTTTTTGTAGACACAAATTATTAGGTATCTGTAATTTCCAATATGGGAATACTAGTACTAGACAACAAAACTTGTCACGTGTCAACCATGACCATGACAATCACTGAAAGATCATTCTGCGTAAGCTTTCAAGTCGTTCACAGTGCATAGTTGTGGAATGTCAGAACCTAAAAGCAAGCTAATCTACCCTTGTAAGTGCTCCTATTAAAGGGTAAAAGCAAGTATCTTGAGGACACCGGAGAGAGAGCATTTATCACTCCCAATTAAATATTTCCAATTCCATCAAAAAACAAGAATTAAACGATTTTTGTATTTATCATATCAATAAATACTATCTAGTTTTGTTTTCTGCACCAATGTCCTCAAGGCAACTAAAACGTTTGCCTTTATGAGAAATCCACTTGCAACCCACCCTAAGCCAACACACACGGATGCACATGCATCCACAGGGAGGAAGGGAGGGAGAGAGGAAGAGAGAGAGAGAGTACCAAGTTCACGAGATTGTTGTCCTTCTTAAATGATGCCTAACAATGAGGATTCCCTAGAGGGGCAAAAAGTCAATCTCATCTGAGCTTTCCTCGTATATCACGTAGTTGGCATCTTGACCATCCTCATTGCCACTTCCCTGATCACTATTGTAGCTGCTTTCAGATGTACTCATAAAAATTGATCCATCTGATGTGTGGCTACTCAATTGTGAGGGCAGACTTATCTCACTATTCATATCAGCATCAAATGTCTCCATATAACTGCGAGACAATCCGGAAACACAAAATTGGTGACCATTAGAATGAAATAAAAAAATCCCTCCACCTGAAACAAAATAAGGGCACCAGAATCCAAAATTACTCAAACTGAAAACTGTCTAACCTTCCTTCTGCTGATGGATATTCAGCCACCAGACACATATCGGGCCTCGTTTCCAAAACCTGTTTTATAGGCATAATACTGGAACGCAACCCCAAATTTGTAAATAAAAAATGAATAGAAATAAGTCATTTAAAAAGTCAAAGTAATTCAAGGAACTCATCATATGTGATAACCGTTACCTAGAGTTGTAGCACCTGTGATACCAGTCAGCCTCAGATGCTAAACCTTCCCTATTTGATATGTCCTGTTTAAAGATAAAAGTGACAACACGAATCAAAATTGAGAGTCAAGCTGAAACATCACTCTTATTTTACAGGAAGGTAAAACATATTTCTATATACCCACAAGATGTACAAGAAATTTGAAATCTCCAGCAAGAATTGCAGTCAACAGCCTCGCGACTTCCATCTGCAAATGAAGTATTAATGTTTCGGAGGCAACTGAGTGAAAAGAGAAAAAGTTAGAAATGTATTACAGACATTACCTCTTTGAGATGCATGCAATCCCTTAAAATTAAGACCTCAAGTAAATTTCCCCCATTGCAGCTTCCAAGGTTTCTGAAATATAAAGGTTTTTTAGTATTTCTAACCAATCCCACTAGATGGACAGAATGTAACAGGCTCTTGCAAAGCCTTGTTAGAAACAACTGACCTTAAGAAGTTACCAGTGATTGAATAGGATGTTGAAAAGTCAACGTATTTCAGTTTCCTAAATCCCTGCACATTTAGTTTAGAATTAATTAGTATGAGAACATGCGGCTTTTATTTTACTTTGATGAAAAGGAAAAGTTAGGATAACGCTATCTAATTTAAAATTAATTGTCCAAACTCCAAAACAAAATAGCTTCAAATCACACATCGATGAATATTAATATAATCCTGCCACCAATATGTAGCGCATAATATTGCAAAATTATTCAGAAAATCAAATTTGCCCACCAGTAATCGATAATCACAATGAAATAAAAAGATTTAAGCTCATACATATTATAAAACATCCACAAATCAACACTCCATGATAAAAGATACGTTATGGGCTGCAAAAGTTCACAAGAATGCCCCTAACTGGAGCACAAGATAGTTTTTGGGTGTAAAAAGTGCAGACAATAAAAAAAATAAGAAAAAAAGAGAGTCAAGTTTACAATTTCCAACAAATGAAGAAACTGAATAAAAGTAGTGTTAAACATGAATCTTTTAATTAATAAAAAAATTCACTGGATTAACAAGAGCAAATGTGTGCACACTGCATAGTTTAAAATATACTAAAAATAAGAATCCGAAACATAGTACATTGAAAATTGCAACTTTCATGAAAACATACCTTAACCAATACACGAACTTTGCAATCATGTAGCTTAAACCCTCTAAGGGATAAAGAAGTTAGATGAGGACAATTGTTTACTAGCTCAAAACAGGTTTGTGCTTTCAAGCTGTCATCTCTACCTGAAAATCGAAAACAGATAAGTAGAGATATCAAAAGCCGTAAAGGGTAACATTAGATGAGAAAGTAAGTTACCTGTTTTAGAAGACTCAAAAAACAAACGCTCTATCAAGTGGCAGTGTGCACTTACTGACATTAATGTTTGTCTCAGCTCAACATGGCTAGCATAAGAAGGAAAGAAAAGGACCATTAACAAATACTATTTAGAAACGACCTTCTCTTTCAAATGAAACAAATTAGTGAAAAAAAGGAAGACAAACACAGATACACATTAAATGCTAATTAAATGATCACACTAGAGTTTAAAACAATAAAATCGACCAAGTTTGTAGTCAAACTTACAGCAAAAAGTATTCCCATCCTAACTATGGCAGATGGAATTTAAAATAGAGCATTTTCTAGATCATAAGAAATTAAATTTGAGTTTCATAACCTTCATGTTTAAGGACTTTCAAAAAGGTTCATGTGATTTTTGGAACTCTAGGAGTAATACAGAAAATTGATGAGGAATAATGGGAAAATAGTAAATTCCTTTATAGAATTAATGGGAAAAAATTTGAAATTTGATTGGTCTCGAGGAACAAACAAGGCTTAAGACATTCTTCAAAAGTAGATTTAGGCCTAACTTAACCCTATAAAATTGACTTACAAGGTAAGATTTATACCACTTATATACTATAATTTGGCCATACCTCCAATTCATGTGAGATCTCCAAAACACTCATCATCACTCCAAGGACTAGAAATGTATTGGGACTAGATATTTGTGAGTGCTCTAATAATAAGTTTTGTGATAGGCCTAACAAACCTTACTAAGATAGGCTACAATATCATCTTAAAAAGTAGATTTAGGCCTAACTCAAGCTTACAAAACTAACTAGCTTGCAAGGTGAGATTTATATCCACTTATATATTATGATTTGATCATATATCTAATCAACGTGGGACGTAAGATCTCCAACTGACATAATTGTGGAGATGGATGCATGCAGCAAGGGATAAGAGATGCATTATAACAAAAAAGCTCATCAAATTCAGTTTATGAAAAGTGATTGCATTCTAGAAGTGGTAAGATTATCTCAAGGACTAGACACTTCATCTTCATCATCCTTACATGCTGAAGGAGTTTAAAATTCCTAACAAACATTAATGTGTCCAGACCAACACAAATGGACCTCTAAACCTTAGGTTTTTCAGTTTTGAAATCCACAATTATCCTGAAATGACAACCAGATAGCCGATGCACTTTTATGGAACACGGCTTCTGCTAGTACCATTTTATAATTGAATGGGAGCAAGTGAAAGAAGTTCAGACTAATTCCGGTTTGCATCAGTCCATAAGAGATCTGATTGCAAGACCCCAAAGCTCATTCAGGTTATGCTTTGAAGATGGCAGGCTATTTTATAAAGGATAGATTAGTTATTACAAGGACTTCTGCTAGAATTCCTAGCCTGTCATCAGAATTCACAAATCAGCCATAGGATTAAGAGGACAGTTAGGTCTGTTCAGAAATAAAATATGCAAGAGAATGTTTGGGGTGATTTATTGGGAAGGAATGAAGAAAGATTCCAGAGTTTATAGTCAAATGTGAAGTACACAAGAGAAATAAGAAGCAAAATCAGTACCCCCACCAGTCTCCTGCACCATTGCCTATTCAGACCCAAATGTAGAGTGAAATCACCACGGATTTCTTCAATGGTCAATCAAAGCCAAGAGGAAGGATAACAGCTTAGCATGGAGTGCAGACTAACCAAATATGCCCAGTTTTGGCTTTAGGTCATCCTTTCCCATATAAGGAGAAAGCCCCACCTTTTTATATCTGAAATAGTAAAGCACCAAGTGTTCCCTAGTTCCATTATATCAAACAGGGACCAAATCTTGCTCAGGCCTTTCTATTCAAAATCAAACAATTTGAAACTAAACTCAATAACAGCTATGCTTGCTTAGCCTCACAAGGAGGTAAACAGAGGTTTGGACTTTCGAGGTATTTCACAGGTTATAAGCAGTGGCCCCAATCATTCAAATGGAATGAATATGGGTTCAACACAAATTACACCCTTTAGAGACTTGTATGGAAGGGAACCAGCCCTGCTTTTATATGGAGTACATTTCCCTCATGGACATGTAAACCAACTCTACAGACTCTGCTACAAGGGACTCAGTTTTGGATGAGTTGAAGCACAATTAACACCAAGCTAGTGTTGCACAACACTGCTACAAGGATAACATCAAGCTCTGCATGGCATAATGTTGCACTGCGAAAGAGAAAATCAGTCCAAGATTGAATGGGCCATATCACAAGATCCTGTATTTCATATCCTCATTTGATTGAACAAGGCTGTATCAGGCTCATATAGTCTTCTGCCATTGCCCAAAGTATTGAAAGACAATTGGGAAATGCAGACACAACCTCAGGATATTTTTGAAATTTTGACACACTGCTCATGTGGAAGATGAGTTGCTCGCACAAAATGACCGACATGAGAATTATTGATAGTGTATCACTATCTACCTCTAGATCACTTCAAAGGTCTACTGAAAGTATGTCTCATTATCTTCTAATCATTTTTAGTTCAACTCCTGGTCAAATTCAACCAGAATATGGCAGATCGCAGATGGATTTTAAAATAGTACATACACCAGATTCTATGGAAGTGCGCTGATCATAGAGGAAATTTTACAAAAATGGTGCAAATTTTCACTGAAAACACACAAATGGGTAAGTTTTAAAAAATTACGGATTTAGGTAAGTCATGCTTGGAAGGACGAGTTTAAATTGAAGAAGTCATGCATGGGAACACGACTTCAATTTTACTGAATTTTTTCTTTCTTTGTCTCACTCAAAGTGGTGTTTGATAACACGTTTTCTGTTTTTTTTTTTTTTTTTTTTTTTTTTTAAAAAGGGCACGCTTTGTTTTTTCTTTTACTCCACGATTGCTTTTGCATGAACATATAACAAAGATGAGATTCAGTTCCAAGATGTAGGCCCTCCATCCAACGAATAACTAATTATAAATCAATTATATAGCTTTCAAATTCTATATCAGCAACTGACCAAGGGATTAAAAGGAGAGAAACAAACCAAGTCAAGCCAAGCCACACAGAGATCATATGAACATATTTGCTTATTACAACAGGCCAACCCCTGGATCAATATATGTTTGTATTGGTGGTCACAGCAGACAGAATTAACCAAATTTTCCTTAATCTCAAGAGGGCAGTGCAAAGGTTCTTGTTTCCAATGGATCAATATTCTATCTCTCTGTTGTCCCACCTTCGTGGGATGGAAGGCCTACATCTTGGAAATTCTGAATCTCATCTTTGTTATTATATGTGCAGGAAAAAGCAATCGCGGAGTAAAAGGAAAAAAAAAAGTGCCTTTTTTTTTAAAGAAAACAGAAAGTGTGGTACCAAGCACGACTTTGAGTGAGACAAAGAAAAATAATTCTGTAAAATTGAAGTCATATTCCCATGCACGACTTCCTCAATAAACTCGTCATTCCAAACACGACCTACCCAAATTTGTAATTTTTTTAAAACTTACCCATTTATGTATTTTCAGTCAAAGTTTACACCATTTTTGTAAAAATTCCGATCATAGAAAAAGTAATCCATTTTCTTCATGTTTAACACATTTTAACCAATGACATTCTCATAAGCATTATCCACTAGCAGTGACAAAATGCTTATAACAAAAAGAAGGGAAAGAACAAGAATTGAAGGAAATAGACTTACAGCCCAACAATTTCCAAATCAAGGAGAGATGGGCATGCTGACAATGCTGCACCAAGGGATGCATTATCCATTCTCTCAATATTATACAAGTGCAACTTTCTTAAAAGAGCCCTACAAAACAAAATATAAGAGCCCATTTAAAACAGATCACCCAAACACACTGAATACTTAATAAGTCCATAAAAAAATAAAAATACCCTGGGGTGCCACCATCACCACTTAAAGGGCTTAAACAGCATCTTGTGAGTATGGATGACTCCCTCCCTTGTCGAGATCTCTTATCATTCCACGAAAAGTTTGATACTTCTACAATAGCATTTCTGATGGTACAAACAAATGGTGGACAAGATCCAAGCGAAGTAGTAGCGCCAGGGACAACACCAAGCTTAAGAGACCTTATTAACAGAATTATAATATGTGAGAATACAATAACGCAAGAAAATATAGATCACATTGTAATGCATGACCGAGAAATTGACACAAGGTAAAATAATGAGAACCGAAATTTTTTATGGTTGAAAGCTAACAAAGTTTACATGGTATTATTCACTTAAAATGATGAAACTAGTTGCACAAATTCTAATAGGAGCTGATAAAAGATGAGAGTCATTAACGAAATGTAAGCACCCAACCAGATGAGCAAGACCAACCAAACAAATAATCAGTATGCAATTAAATAGCCCCTCTCTCCTTTCCTTTTTTTTCCCCTTTTACCAATATGAGCAAAGGTGAAGCACAGTAGGGAAATAATCAGCCCGGTAGGTGATTCATTTTGGACTGTCACAAAGCATTCACCAAAACCACCAGTTGGCAGTAAAATTAAGTTTCCTCCGGAGCAAAAGATATATATAGCACGGAAAGGACATTTCAAACCTTAGTGCCTTTCCAGCTCGCTGAATCATCGTGGCAACTACTGCGTTGTTAACCTTCGGAACAAGTGTTGTCAAATCAAGATTTGCATAGCACAGAGGGTCTTTAGCACATTTGCTAAACATTGAACAAGTAGCTGATGCATAGCACAGGCTCTGGGTATCAAGCATTGAGAATACCTGTGTATGGGGCTCAAAATCAGTACTCAGATACTTACCAATTACTTCATGGACACATTTAAAACTCTTAGAAATTGGTCTTAGGATTCAACACTATAAGCCAGCTCGTAAAATGAGGACTGACCAAAAATTCTCTCTATGTAAGACTAACACATTCCCAAATATGCTGCAATTCGCAGCCCCCCCACTACTATGATGAATTAGGGGTAACCGAAATTAAGGCGACTTTCCAACAAAACAACGATTAGTTCCCAATAATAATTGAAATTTTGGCCTTTCTTCCAAAATACTATAAAACAGGTCAATATGTACATCCATCGTTTGTGCAAAATGCAACTGCAGTCCATAAAATCGTGCTGCATGTTCCTCCGCAGGTACTTTTTATGCATAATCCTCGTATTCAGATACTCAGAAAACTCGGATCCAATTATATTCAGCAAAAAAGCATTTGCACTCTCTAACTACACGTACATAATATAAAGAAAAGGCTCCCCTATGAGAAAGGGGGGAAAGAACGAAAATCAGCACTCTTTAACCACACATCCACCGACTTAATTAATAAGCATACCGACACGAAAGGCAAAACAAGAATCTAAAGAAAGGGAAACAGACGAACGGTAGTATCATTCTACGCGTAGCATAGCATGATTACATTAATACTGAAATAAAAAGAAAAGGAAAAGAAAGTCAAGAAGAAGGGGAGGGAAGCGAAAGTGACCTTGATGGTGAGGTCGGGAGGGAGGGGCCAGGCGAGGGAATTGTGGTTGGAAGCGCGTTTCCGAGAAGAGTGTTTAGCGGCGTCGAGGAGGAGAGAACCCATTTTGAGGGCGCGATCGATAAGATCGGAGTCGGAAGGGACAGATTGGAGAAGCCTCTCGAAGGAAAGATCGAGGGAGAGAGAAGGGAGGTCGGAGAGGGAGAGAAACGCGTCAAGAAGACGCTCCACATCGCTCAGGTTCTCCACTCTAGGGTTTTGCGACGGACACGGACGCTTCGCCATTGACGACGACGACGCCGCCGATGACGCACTCACACTGTGAAGGACAACGGAATCCATACCCAGGGCCAAGAGTGAGTGAGTGAGTGGTTTCGTTTGGTTTCTTCACATTCACACGACCCTCACCCTCTCTGATTCTGTGCCTATGGCTATGTACCGCAGATAGATCCTATGCGTTTCAGTGCCGGTGCCTGTCGCCTTAGCGCCACGTGGACCATCCATTGGCTCACGACCCTCCATCTGTTCCAAACCATTATTTTAAATTCTTTTTTCTTATAATACCTTTTTCTCTCCTCTGTTAGTTCTTTCTCGGACAACGCTTTTTTATTTTGTTATTTACCCTCTTCTCCTTCGACATGACATATAATCCACGTCACTTCACTCCCATTCGTTTACTACCCATGCCCAATCAAAATTATTTCTTGGGTTACGCACCTCCTAATCAAACTCTGACAGCTAGAGATTATACAAAAGTGAATGTGCACTATTTTGTTTTTTTATTACGTCTACAATCTTCTGTGCTTCCTGACAGCTGTTTAAAAAAAAACACTAGTTTAAAACTAAAATATTATACAAACGCCAAATTTTCTAGATTCTTTCTTTTATGTTATTAAAGAAACAATTGAAGCTCGAAAAGAAATGCATTTTTAATTATTCTATGTAATACTTCTGTATAATTTAGTCTCTGTTTTTACAAAAAAACCATCCAAATAAACAAATTAACCTTTCAGACAGAGCACAAATATCTACTAACGAGATTCAGGCCTCAGAGCCCGAAAACGCTACCAAGAGGATGAAGAAGCCCAACCGCGATGCTCTCGTTGATACAGAAAAAAAAAACGATGGACGCTGATTTAAGAAAGCATTAACACAACATCGGAATTTTACAAGTTTTCGCCATAACAAAGCGATCGTAGGAAGGATAGTAGCAATTGGACATAGATAGTATACATAATATGATGATGTCGTTTCAGCAAACATGGATTAACTAGCTGTCTCTCGGAGCAGGCATTATCCTAAACCTCTCCTCAGATGTCTGGTTGACCCCACTAAATCTCTCTTCTGCTAGAAGTGACTGTAAATCACTGCCATTTGCCAAACTGTTAAACTCGACTGCTTTAGACGGCAATGTCGGATAACGCCGTTGGCAAAATGTCATTAATCTCTTTACGGATTGCAAGTACTTGCGAGTGGTCTCGTCATTCATGATGTGAGCAACACTGTTAGTATAGATCTTTTCACGGGCAGATCTTTCGTGAATACCAACCATAGTGACTCCTATAGGCCAGGGTGCATTCCCGATGGCCAGCTTGATATACTGGTCCATTGCAGCTAGATAATCTCGCTTCATACAGCATTCGACGACCACCAACAGCGCCTGTCGAATGTCATCAGGAAGAACCTGAAAATAGAACACACCGCATACATTCCATTAGTTAAATGCTTCAGAAAACATGCAAAACTGAGACATGCCTTATAAACAATAAAATTTTATGATTACTGCTCAATCAATATCCATTACTTAAACAGTGTACTAGTAAGACAAGGAACGTAGCCTTCAAAAGATAAGCTAAATATTCAACGGTTATAACCATGCTCAGTAAATCCTTTGATTCTCTAGTGCAACAGGAGAACCAATAGAGGAGACACTTACTATCTATATCCTTCTAGAAAGGACACAAGCATGGGAAAGTGAAAGCCAATTATATCTTACACTCGCCCAGTCAATAGTGGGTGCTTTATCGACTTGCACTATGCAAAATTGCAAACAATATTGCTCCCAAAACTTGCTAGCCCCAAGATGAAATCGACAAACAGAAATGTTGCGTGGGCCATTGGGAATCCGTGAATAGAGCCAGAAGTCACCATATTCTATTCTCATGCCAGTTTTCCTCTCTCAAGCCCTTCGGGATAGATATGGGGTCCAATAAGCTTCTGTGTTCTAACAAAGCTCTTCTGAAGCCAGGATTGGGTCCTTTTATCGCACACAATGCCCTTCAGACCTGTGTTTTCCAAAGTACAAGGAGGGTGCCTCGACCATTGCGTGTTGGATCCGCATCAGTCATATGTGGAAGTGGAACCATGTTAAAAATGATATCTGCTGGATTGTCAAAAATCAGTTTAAGATGTGTTCAATGTCTGATGCTTGGTTCGAGTCATGTACAATTCCGATTTCTGAAGAAAGTTCCAAGTGGAATTATTGGGTTTTAGGTTGAGGAAGGAAGAGAGATAAATGTGAATAAAACACTGAAATGTTTATATGACTAATAATCCTATTTATACTAATAATCCCTAACTCAATAAGGAAACAAACCATAAAATATTAGAAGCGTGGAAATTTAAAGAAAATAGAGAAGCTAATTGTTAGTGATCATTTTTGAAGATACTTTAAAATATTCTAAGGTATATGATATTGATATTATGAAATTACCAAGCTGGGAGATTTGTGTCACTCAAGGACCCTGAAGACAATAGAGCTGCGGTTGGCTGGTTTTTCTAAATCAGTAACCAGGAGGGCACACTTGTTGGAAAAGCCTCCTAATAGATCCAAGGAACTTTTACTGTGTGATCTTGCTGAGGATTCTTCCCTTAGTTATATTATTATATACCTTAGCCTACGAATGTTTCCGGACCTTCCAGCTAATCAAAAGTTTATGATTCTTGTACACTTACTAGACAACTCATCACTTTTAGGATCAGATTGAGCAGCATCCTATAGAAAGACTAAGATTAAGCACAATATCATATTTTCAGTGTAGCAACAAATTTTGTACATCAACATCAAGAACTACACCTACACAAGCAATTTTTATACCACCTTACCTGTCCCAATTTCAAGTTTTAAACAATAACAAACATGCTTAAGTTGGTTACATTAATCTATCAAGCCAATCAGACTACTCCTAGGAGAATGTTTAGATCAGATTATTTTGGAAGCAAATATGTTTTCTCTTGGGAGCTTCTTCAAAAATACTTTTGGGGAAAGATATAGATTATTTCCTCAAAAAAAAGCTTTCCAAACATGCACCAAAAACTACAAAACAAAAGCTACCAGATGAATACAGTAAAATCCATAAACACGCTTATAATTGATGCATAAAGGATTTGTCAATCCTAAGAAGTAAAGAACTATCTTTATTGGCACTGCTCAGCACCACAAGCAGCCATATTCATCACGAACTCTACAAAATTATTTTGCAGGACAGTAATATGATGATGTCCAAAATATAAAAGAAGATGGTGAAATTAGATTAAATTAAATTAAATTGGTAGAAAAAGAACATAACAAATTAGTTCAAAATTAGCAGTGTGTTAAGTAGGAAGTCTAAAGAAAAAATAAAGAATGGAATACAGGAAAAAGATAGCTCTGTAAGATGTGAGAGAACAGAATTCAAACAGAGGCAACTGTAGGGACCTTAATTGCACTTACTCCTAATTGCAGCCTCTGTAGGCTGCCTTGATTATAGCCTTGAAAGGGCGGGTTGATATCCCTAATCGGCTATAAATATGACCCAACTAGTGCTTATAAGGTTTGTACAGTCATCACCTTACAAGTCAGTTTGTTAAGGATGAATTAGGTCCAATTTAAGAAAAAGCGTGGAACGGTCCAGGAAGAAGAGTATCAAATCCTATTATGTTTCTGGAGCTAACGAGGCAACAGAAAATACGGGAGAAATCAGAATTTTACCCAAAAATAAAAACTTAACATTGTTTCAAAGGAAAAATTGGGGTTTTGAAAATCATACCAAGGTGGCACCCAAACATAGCTCACAAAAAGCTGCTATTTGGGCCATTATTTGAACCCTATAGCAGCCTAGGGCCACTACTACATTGTAGCGCTACTGCTACTGTGAAGAATCACACACATACCCTCAGAATGGCATTACACTCCTACCAATCCAAAATCATAGTAGAATAGATAATACCACCACACTCTCGCCTACACCTAGGTGACATGCATATACTTCAATGAAGACATGATAACAATGGTTTACTTTCCCGTCTCTCTTCATTGAAATTGCATTATACTTACAGAATTTTCTATGTGGTGGAGTTATTCTGCCAAACATTTAACAGTTAAAAATATCATCCAATCACAAAACCAAGACCAACTACATAAGGGTAGTCAAAACGCAAGCACAACCAGTCAACAAAATCCAAAGGAAAGCACATAAAAAACCCAAGAGGCAAGAAAACTCACCTTCTTCCTACAAAACTTGAACAGCGGATTCAAGTACCGCGCACACTGTTTAAACGTAGCAACCATGGACTTCCCCTTAGCCGTGCGCTTCTCCGACTCAGGCTTCTCGTGCAACTCCTGCTTCCACTCGTTCAGGAGCTTCTTGAAAAACACCAAAATCTTATCCTCGTCGCACAGCTCCTCAAAATTCGCCTTCATACGCTTCAAATCTTTATCGGCATCGGCGCCGCTAGAGCCTCCCTCGCTCAAGTCGTCGTCGCCACCTCCACCCTCGCGGTCCTCGGCGGCGCCGTCGTCTGGCTTCTGGCGCTTCCTCTCGCCAATGATCCCAGTCTTCTGGCGCTTCCGGAGCTCAGCGATGTCGCGCAGGAAGTCGTTGGTCTGCCCCTCGGTCATGTCGCTGTCCACCTCGAACACGCCAGCTTTGAGAACGTGCTTCAGGCGGTCCAGCCTGGCATCGTCGTCCTCCCCGAAGAGCGTGACCGGCTGCTTCAGGAAGCGTAGGCGGCGGATGACCTCGGGTTTCGGGAGGACGAGGTTGTCGATGTTTTGTTCGTCGGTGAGGGAGGTGGAGGCTGCGGAGACGGCGGAGGAGGATGAGGCGGAAGCCGTGGTCGAGGAGGTGGGGGCGGCGGTGGCAGCGTCGGAGGACGTTGCGTGGCGCTTTTGCAACTTGGCTTCCAATTCGCGCTTCTCTTGCTCGCGGAGTTTCTGGATCTCCTTTTGTTGGATCTCGGAGCGCTTGAAGAATTTCTTGCCGCCGGTGTCTTGCGCCAGAGATTGGCGCTTCTTCAGAAGCTCTTGCTTCAGAAGATCCATCCAGGGTTTCTGATGACGCGCTGGTGGAGAGTCTGGTGATTTCAGCACAATTCAGTCCTTCAAGGTAAAGGAGAACGAACTTTAAGGGAACGACGCCGTTTTGGGAGAACAATATTAGGGAGTTGGAGATTGATTCTAAGGTTCAGTCTCATAATTATTAATCTATGACAACTATTTGTAATCTTTAATCTTATTACACTTGACACAACGATCTATTGACAAAAATTTTACATATTAGGGAATTTTGCATAAGGCAACCAAAAAATTTAATTTAAACAAAATGTTTCTTCAAATTTTATTGTGAATTTTAAATTCGTCTAACAATTACTTACATTAAAAATTTATAAAAATCAACATAAACTTTTTTAACAGCATGCAAAATTTAAATTTATAAAATAATTATATTCGAAACTTCTTAATCTAAAAAATTCACAATAAATTGTCTTGCAAGTTTTCATAAGTAGAAAACATTCTACAAATTTTAAATAAAAAAAAATACCCATTAATATATTCTATGTGAATGGTTTACCTATATAAGAAGTTTAACACTATTAAAAAAAATCTAGTATGTGGGACGAATTTCTTTTTTTAATTTTAGGACATTTCTATTGGAGAGTCAAGATAAGAGATTTTAATTTACGCTCTTTGTATGGTTTCTGATATATCATAACACTTTTAGGATTTTGTACCTATTGGTCTTGCAATACCTTATTTAATAATATTTTATTTATACTTCAACCTATTGTATGGTTTCTGATATGTAATTGTTTTTCATTACAACGTCGACTTTTTTATACACATTTTACTTCTAATTATATGCTTTAATTTGAGTAAAATCATTTTTTTCCATCCTTCTTCTAAATAATTGCCACAAAATTTATTATTTGACTTTCCATACTCCATTTACTTTGCAATTATTTGTTTTCTTAAATTTCATTTGTTTTGTTCATAGCTCATTACTCTGCCACTAGCGAGGGTTTGTGAAGATGACGACGATACGCAGATTCTGCTGCAACGATCTTCTTCGCTTTGCCTCCGTTAATCTTGACCATCTCACCGAAACAGTAAGAGTGTTTTTTGTCCATTTTCATTCAATACGATACTGAATTTGATGGTGCCATTGTTTAATTGGTTTTTGGTTTCAGTTCAACATGTCCTTCTACATGACCTACCTTGCAAGATGGCCAGACTATTTTCATGTTGCTGAAGGTCCTGGAAGTCAAATTATGGGTTACAGTGAGTCTTTGCCCTTGCTTTCTCACTCACCTAAATCACTATACGCCTATACGCCAAAGCTACTTAGGTTGATTTCATTTTGAAAATGAAAAATCTTGCAAAATTGAAGCAAGAAAGGGAGACAGGGTAATGAATTTTGCTCTCAATAGTTTATTAGTGGCAGAAATTGATGGTTTAAACGCTAGTACGGGTTCAAGAATGATAATGTAGTTCACATTTCGTAGTTGTTCTAAAACACGATAATGACAGTCTTCTGTTGCTTGCACAGGCTAATTCAATGTAGCTTATGTCTGCCTTACTAGTCTGAACAATGTGCCTAATTATGAATCAAGTCGCATGAAAGTGGAATGCTAATGCTAGTATTATTGATGTAGTTATGGGTAAAGTAGAGGGGCAAGGAGAGTCTTGGCATGGTCATGTAACTGCAGTAACAGTTGCTCCTGAGTATCGCAGGCAGCAGTTAGCCAAGAAACTTATGAATCTGCTGGAAGACATTAGTGACAATGTGTAAGACATGCATATGTTTGATTTCTTTTAATATTCAAGTTTCTGAAACATTCCTTGTCCTCTTTACACGATCTTATTTGAATTTTCTTTTCTTGGTAGTGTTCTGGTAAATTGTGTATACTCTGTAATACGTGATATAGTGATACATAATCTTTGTCTTGAAACTGCAAGAAGTCTATTGGAAATAGCTGCATTTATAGGGTAGGTTCATGCATTTTTTTGGATTCATTTACCTAGGAAGTTGCTTGTGTGTTTCTTCTTGTTAATATAACATATATTCAATTCAGAAGTGTGTGTATAAATATATCTAATAACAGAATATAATATATGCACCATTTCACAAATTTTAGTCCTTCCAAATAATCAAATTTCTACTTATCACTTAAAATAGATGGTAATTCAATAGTAAGTTGAATCTTATGCAATGTTGTCTCCTCTTGGAATAGAGGTTATGTAAATCACAAAAGAGGAAGGGCAAGGTGCAAGAAGTGGCCGTAATTTGCCACACTCAAGTCATTTGTTTTTCCCTTTCTTCATGGTATCCTAGAGAGAAGGCAGTAAACATCTATAAGTCTAAAAGTCTGAGCAAAATTTTGGGAAAGAGTATCAAAAAATATCTTCAATTAAAGGCTCCTAGGCAGTCTTAGTTGTCTTTTGCCGCTAATTTGATAATAGTCAAAGTCCACGGAGAATTGATTCAAGTGCCCCCTAATCACATTATTCTGCTACACATGTTCTCCAAAATGTCATCATTTCAATACCCCAGCAGTTGGGTCTAAGGTTGCTTCCAAAGGAATTCGTCATACTGCACCTTCTTTGTTGCATTATTGAACTATGTTCTTACCTCAACCTTGTTCAACATGTCTTCAAGGACTATTTCCTCTTTTTCTAGGACTCCTTCCATAACTTTTGAAAAATTAAATGGAAAAAATTACTTATCTTGGTCTGCTTCATTTGAACTTTGGCTCTTTCGCTAAGGTTTCTATGATCATTTAGAAGAAGATGGTAGTTCAGTTCCACCAGATCAAATTCAATCGTCAATAGTGGAAAAGAACTGATTTTCAGCTGTGTGCTTTATTTTGGCAATCAATAGAACCCAATATTTTGAGCACTTTTGGGTCATTCAAAACATGTAATTCCTTTTGGAAGAAGAGCCAAAATAATTTTGCTAATGATATCATTGTCTTTACGATTCGGCTAATCAATTGCCTTCTCTCAAGCAATCTAACAATGAAATGGTGTCTTTTATTGATGAAGCCCAACCAACAGTAGAGGAGTTGAAGATGTTTCTGGAAGTTGACTCATTAGAACTTAGAAGTGATAAAAAAGAAGATAGATAAGTTTTATATGGTTATGATTCACCGTTCAATGAATCTAGATTTTGATCATGTTAGAGATCAACTTTTGACTGGTCAAGAAGTTCCTTCTGTGGAAAACTTTTAAACACGACTGCTTTGTTTGCCAACTCTTAAGAATGGAAATATTCAAGAATTTGCTGAGTGTGGAATGGTTTTTGCTCATGGAAAAGGAAGCCATGGAACTAGAGGAGGGCGTGGTCATAGAGGACATCCTTAATGCATATATTGTAAGAGAATGGGACACACCCAAGAGAACTATTACTCTTTACATGGCTTTCTTGACAAGAAAGTCAATATTTCCAAAGCTAAAGGTTCTGAGGCAAAGTCCTGTGATGAAGAATATCAGGAATATTTAAGGTTGAAATCCAACTTCCTAGCCAAATCATTTACAACTCCTAGTTTGTCAACAACTTGCATTTCACAATCAGTGGAGAATCAAAATCCATGGATAATTGTCTCAAGTGCATCTGGTCATATTTCTGGTAATATCTCTCTCCTTTTCTAAAACACCCCATTTCATAACCCTAGCAAACTTATCTAAAGTAGCCTCTCAAGGAATTGGTCAAGTTTCTCTTTTAACCTCTTTAAACCTAAAATTTGTTCTTTTTGTACTTGCGTGTCTCTTTAGTCTCATTTCTTTAAACCAATTAATTAAATCATTAAATTGTTTAATAACCTTTGATGCCAATTCTTTTGATATACAAAAATGTGGTACGGGTCGAACTGATTGGCAAAGGATGTGAATCTAGAGGCTTATACTACCTTGGTACTAGCTTATTTGTATGTTGCGTTGCATCTGCATCTCAACTACTGCATGAACGCTTACGACATCCTCATTTGACAAAATTAAAAAAAGATGGTTCCTGAACTTAGTAGTCTCCAAATTTTGGAATGTGAATTATGTCAATTAAGAAAACATGTCAAGTCTTCTTCTAAACATTCTAAGTACCATCCACTCTGACATTTGGGGCCAAGCCATCTGTCATCTTTTGGTTTTAGATATTTTGTTACCTTCTTGATGAGTTTTCTAGGTGTAATTGGATTTATCTAATGAAATATCATTTTAAACTTTTGTCTATATTCATGTCTTTCTTTCATGAAGCTAGAAATCAATCTGGAAAAGTAATCAAAGTATTACGAAATGATAATGCCAAAGAATATTTTTCCTTTGGTTTGTATAAACTCTTAAGCTCACACAACATTTTGCATTAGCCTACCTGCCCTCATACACCTCAACAAAATGGTATGACAAAAGGGAAAAATAGACATTTGGTTGAAACTGCTCATACCTTATTGCTTGGTGCAAATATGCCTGTTCTTTATTGGGGTGATGTTATCCTAATTGTCTATTTTCTCATTAACTGAATGCCTTTTTCTTCACTTGAAAATAAAGTTCTCTACTCCATTCTATTTCTAAAAGAATCCATCTTTAATTTCACTACACGTTTTTGGTTGTGTATGTTTTTTGTCCGTGATATGTTCCTAGGTTTAGATAAACTCTCAGCTAAAGTTATCAAATGTGTCTTAGGCTATTCTCGACTTCAAAAAGGATATTGATGTTACTCTCCTGAGACCAAGAAATACTATATGTATGCAAATGTCACCTTTTTTGAACCAACTCCCTTCTTTCCTCCATCGACACAAGATTCTAATTCTCCAACATTTCCTTATGCCCTTAGTTGAGTTTTTCGTTCTTTCTGCTCCCAACACCCAGAATACCATACAAAATCTTCCTGAACCACCTCTACCTATCAATGCAACAATCGATGGCTAGTCCAGCACCTCAAGGTGAGTTCTTTTTAGCAAGTCCTTCTCAATCATCACCTAATACCACAACTCCTAATCATGATGACTTAAGTTGGCTAATTGCCATTCCCAAAGGTACTCGATCTACTTGTAATCCTCATCTTATTTACAATCATAGGTTGTCTACTTCCTATTTTTCCTTTATTTCTTTGGTCTCTTACATTACTATTCCTAAAAATGCTAGGTGGCGACAAGCCATGATTACTAAAATGTTGAACATAACAAAACATGAGAGTTAGTTCCTCTTCCATTTGGGAAGAATATAGTAGGTTGTTGTTGGGTCTATGCCATTAAGGTTGGACCTAATGGTGAAGTTGATTGCCTCAAAGATTGATTGATGGCTAAAGGATATACTCAGATTTGTGTGCTTGACTACAATGATGCTTTTTTTCGAGTGTCCAAAATGACTATTGTCCAACTTTTCCTTGCCATGGCAACCATTATAAGATTGCTTGAGAGAAACCAATCGATTAGCTGAATCATAAAGGCGTTGGATATCGTTGCAAAATATTTTGGGCCTTTATCTACAAGGAATTACAAGTTTTGAAAGACCCGAGAGTGCTCAAAATATTGGGCTCTATTAACTCCAAAGTAGAGCTCAAAGTTGGAAATTTGTTTTCTTCCATTGTTGAATTTGATTTGGTGGTATTCTACTCTCGTCTTATTTTAAGTGATCACAAAAACCTTGGTCAAGGAACCAAAGTTCAATTGAGGTAGACTAAGATAAGTAATTTTTTCATTTAATTTCTCAAAATTTATAGGATTCTTGGAAAAAGAGGACATAGTCCCTGAAGACATGTTGAAACAAGGCAGGGACATGGCCCAAAAATGCAACAACGAACAAAGGGAACCCTAGGGTTTTAAGAGAGAGAAACCACGACCAACTCTAGACAACTCACCAAATAGTACGAGAACAAAGAATAGAGGGGGGAAATGGGCTTAAAATACTTTCGTGATCCAGAAAGATTCTGACCATTGGAAGGCGGTGCATGAGATATATGTACTAGGTCGGTCAAGACTGCAATGGTGCGTGATGGCGCATTGGCGGGAATTTGGATGTGCTACCTTTAGGGTTCAGTTGCCTTCCTTGAGGCGCACTAGACCCAATCGTCGGCGGACGACAAATATAGGTTGCGAACAGAGACAGGCAGAGCAGGATGAGCTCCTGCTTTAATACCAACTTGAGAAAAATACAAAAGAATATAAAGGGAATTTGAGAGGATGATTTTCCCTCTCTTATGATATCACTTTTATAATAACTTTGGAGATGTTAGATACAATGTAGCACAAGGCACACAACAAATTTTCAATAAATTCTATTTAAGTAACTGATAAAGCACTTGTTCAACCAAAGGTCTTCGAAATTTTAACATACTGTTTTGGCAGTGAAGTGACTCAACCAAGGGATGGAATCATTGTGTTCCCAAAAAGATGTAAGCATTAGACACATCTAGATATAGGTGTGTTAGATTATAGATCCATTGATAGTCCCATGGATGAAAATTACAATTTGTTACCTAGTCATGGTTAGCCTTACTCAAATCTTGAGAGATATCAAGTATTGGTTGAAAAGTTCATCAATTTCAAAATTACTTGAACTCACATTTATTTTGCAATTGGACTAGATAGAATTTATGCAATCTACTAGCACCCATGAACTTGTTTTGGATTCACTCCTTCAAGGATTGAAGTTTTGTGACATCTAGCAGAGAAAGTAGTATCCGATAATCAAGCAGTCGTTCATATTGCTTCCAATGTTTCATGAAAGGCCAATTATAGATATTAATAATCTTTTTGTTCAAGAAAAGGTTTTGTCTATAGAAATTATCACCGAACTTATTATTTCAAATTATCAACTTGTATACGTCTTGACAGAATCTTTAAGGTGGCCCCACATTCAATATACTTGTTCCAAGCTTGGAGCATTCATCTTATGTGCTCCAACTTGTGGGGTTGTTGGAAACTGCAACAAATCTATTGGAAGTAACTACATTTAAGCTTAGTTTCTTGTATTTTTTAAAAGTCATGTACTTAGAAAATTGCACCTGGATTTAGTGCCCTTGCAAATATATGTAATAAATACATATATGACTTTTCTTTTGCCCATTACATCTTATAGTTTTGACTGGACTGCATATGGTATTTCTATTTGCATATGTTTTAAAGGATTATATTTATATATCAAATTTGTTGAGTGCTAAAATAGCAAGTTTGTTAGTTCAAATCCTAAAATCTCAACTTCTCTATCACTGACTTTCCTTTTGCCCATTACATAGTTTTGACTTGACTGTTAAGTTATTTTTATTTGCATATTTTAGAAGAGATGAAATAGAGCAGTGATTAAATGTTGGTTTTTTTTGGTGTGTGCGGGTTGCTCTGTGTAATAAGACTTATGAATGGGATACCAGTCCTAGGAGATTAGGCCATCTCCAATGCAAGGGGGCCTTATCCTTAGGTTTTATTTTGCTTAAGTGGGTCCTACATTGCCACGTCATTTTGAGACCGTTTTGCAAATTTTGCTCTAATGCAAAGTTCTTATAAGATCCACATTTTTATAATTTTTATTTGCACTTCAATTTCTTACAATTTAAAAAATTAATTTATTACATTTTGTTAAGATTGAAAAATATGTTCTTAGTCTTAAGACCCACGATCTTATTTAAGACCCTGTCCATGCCACATCAACATGCTCCAAAGGAGCTTTCTTATAAGACCCAAGTCTTAAACCTAAGACCCTAGCTGTGACTCCTGCATTGGAAATGTCCTTAATGACGTTATGTTTGTGTGGATGCCTTGCCTTGTATTAAATAAGAATGTGAATTTTGCAGTGACAAGGCTTACTTTGTTGATCTCTTTGTGAGGGCATCAAATGCGCCAGCAATCAAGATGTATGATAAGGTAATGGTTATGTGAATTTCATTTCACAACTTAGACCTTCCCTTTCTTTCTTATGTGTTTAATTTTTTTAAAGAGGTTTCTTATATATAAAGAAGGATAGGGAGATCTCTCAAGCTGATACTTTTTTACTCCCTTGTTTACTTGTTTCATATGCTGATAGGATGGTTCATGACACACTTTTACTATTTCTCTTTCACTATATTTTTTTTTTTCTTTTAACAAATAAAATAATTGAAATATGATTGCACGCTACACTTTTATTTTTGTTATAATTATAAAAGTAAGGAACTGATCCTATATAATCAAGAATATTAAGATTATATATGTATTATTAGAAATACTTTTACTTATTCCCATATCATATCTTTGTGTTAATAGAGGATATCAAATCTCTATTTATTATGCTATTTTTTGTTCTCAATATAAATAAAACATCTGTGTTGTCTTAAAAATATGTAGTTTCAATACAATGTTTCTCTCTTTCCTAGAGTTTAACATGGTATCTAAAGCCTTTTTCAAAACTACATTGACCTAGCAGACCCAATGCTTCCAAAGGATTCTTTTTTGCAAAGCTTTCTCCTATGTTTGCATTCACTCGACACTGCTTACAACAAGTTTTTTGGTGACCTCCTTTTTCTCTGGTGAACACACTTGGGATCACACCGTGCCAATCTATCCAATCGTCAACATGAGCCACCCATCCTTGTTTGGTGGTCCAATCTACTATTCCCTCTCCTTAGGTTATTTAATGTCTTCCAACACCACATCAACATCTTGAACAAATTCTCCCTTCTTTGCTTACCATATTGTTTTGAGAAGATGAACAAGTCTAACTATTCTACTTGGGCTTCCAAAATCACGTTATGGTTAAGTGGATTGGGTTACAAATCCCATCTCACTATCACGGTTGAATCCATTCCTACAAAAATTGAGAACAAAGGATAAAGATTTTTTACACAACTCTTTAGTTTTATTAAATTCACTATTCATACCTCGCTCAAACTTATTTTTTGTCTTCGTGTGAGACGTGTGCATCAGTTTGGAGTGAGGCTCATGCCCATTATACTAATAACAAAACATTTATACGATCTGTGCCAAGATCTCTTAACACTTCTTATCCCACAAAATTTTGAGGGTCTTCTGTCTACTTTTCTTGGGTGGATTCATGCTACCTTACATGATTTGAATGATCTCCTTCCACCATATGCAAGTGTGAAGAAGGAACTTGAGAACCACAGTATGTTCTTTATGACCTTGGACATGTATGGCTTGCCACAAGAATATGATGTTACTTGTGATCAGATTTTGGGATTACCAACACACCTACTATGACTTCTGCATTATCTGCACTCCTCCATGTTTCTCAGAAAATAAACATGGAGTCACTTTCTTCGTCTATAGGGATAATAGTGCCTTTGCATTACGTAGTAATTATGGACGTTCCCGCAAACATAATTATAAAAATCATCCAAAATGTGGACATTGCCACCACATTGGATATATACAATTGATAGGTGTTGGAGGCTGCATTGGAAACCCTCTCATTCACACAATATTGCCCAAACATCTACTATTGAGTTACTTGTTGCTCTTGCACTATTGGTTGATCTATCTTAGATAACACTTGAAGACTTTATTATATTGTGTGCGACATGTCACTCTACTAATAACATTGCTTCACACACACTAGTCTGTCAATCTCCTTCCCTTGGTCCTTAGGTCATTGACTCTAGGGGGTTGATCTATCTTAGATAACACTTGAAGCCTTTATTATATTGTGTGCGACATGTCACTCTACTAATAACATTGCTTCACAAACACTAGTCTGTCAATCTCCTTCCCTTGGTCCTTAGGTCATTGACTCTAGGGCAACTAATCACATATCTGGTAAACATTCTCTTTTCTCTTTCTATACTACCATTGTTAATTTCCTTTTAGAATTGTTATTAGTGGTTCACCTAACCTATCACGTCCCTTATTGTTGAATCTAATCTTTATATTCCCAATTGTCCATTTAATTTACTATCTATTACCTGATTGACCCAAGTACTATATCTCTCCATCACCATTGGTATGTGTGTTGACAATCCCTCCAATGATGATTCATGCACAACTACAACATTCCAGGTTCATAAATTGCAAAAGATTCTGCTAAGTTTCAAATGTTGGTCTATTTTCAATTATGAGTTATGTCAGTTAGAGAAACATATTCATTGTTCTTTTCTTGATAGTCTTCATAAATGAGCTTCGTCTTTTTCTTTTGTTTACTTCGATATTCAGGGTCCTTCCTGTATTGCTACCCCATATGATTTTAAATATTTTGTTATCTTTATTGATTATTATTGTAGATGTACTTGGATTTGTTTAATGAATAATCATCCGAAAGTGTTTTCTATATTTAATGAAATCAAAGCACAATTTGGAGTTTTGATACGTGATTTGCATGGTGACAATGTTCATGAATATATGTCTAACCAATTCCAGCCGCTCTTGGCATTTAATGATATCTTCATCAAACTTTGAGTCGTCATACTCCTCAACAAAATGGAGTAGCTGAATGCAAAATCAAATATCTTATTAATATTGAATTCCATCGTTTGTACTGAATAATCGGGTACACCACACTATTTTTTTACTCATTCCCCTCTATACAATCTTCTTCCATTTGTTTTGCCACTTGGTTGCGATAGAATTTCTCCTTGATCATTCAAATGTGTTTGTTGGGATATCAGGGCTCTCAATAAGGTGTCGATGTTTCTATCCTTATGTTCACAGGTATTGTGTTTGTTGACATCTTTCTTTCAATCTATTCCGTATTACACAATTGTTTATTCTAATGACGACATACGTAATTAGTTTTCCACCATCACCAATCTTCCTTCATCACCACCAGATGACTTTGCCATAACTTGGGATGCTTCTCCAGCATCTTTTCAAGTATACAAATGTCATTCACAACCTATTGAAATTCTAGTATGGGATCCATCTTTGACAAGTAATGATATAGTGGAGGTCATGTCTGATACTTTCCTGACACCATCTCTTTACCTGAATTCCATCATTTGTACAATGATCAGGTACACCACACTATTTTTTTACTGATTCCCCTTTATACAATCTTCTCCCACATGTTTTGCACATAACCTTACTATTGGTTGCCATAAAATTTCTCCTTGATCATTCAAATGTGTTTCTTGGGATATCAGTGCTCTCAATTAGGTGTCGATGTTTCTATCCTTATGTTCATAGGTATTGTGTTTGTTGACATCTTTCTTTGAATCTATTCCATATTACACAATTGTTTATTCTAATGACGACATATGTAGTTAGTTTTCCACCATCGCCAATCTTCCTTCATCACCACTAGATGACTTTGCCATAACTTGCGATGCTTCTCCCGTGTTTGTTGACATCTTTTCAAGTATATCAATGTCATTCACAACCTATTGAAATTCTAGTATGGGATCCATCTTCGACAAGTAATGATATAGTGGAGGTCATGTCTGATACTTTCCTAACACCATCTCTTTACCCGATACAGACTCCTCTAAAAATTATTGCCCTATTGTTATTCGAAAGGTACACATTCTACTTGTAACCCTCCTCCCCACTATACAAACCCCTTAGTTATCATCGACTTTCCACCATACATCATACTTGTTTATCCTCATTCTATTCATATTCATAAGTCTTTAGGTGAAGTTTATCTCACCAGACTAGTGTGAGATGTTTTCCCTTCAATCGAAACTACATCTACATAAAGCATGCAATTAGGGACAGTCTTATGAATGTCCAAGATTAGATTAAAAAACAAAATTATATCATCAACAAAAATATGCAATTTGGGATAATATTTTGTCTGTCCTGGGCATCCAAAGCTAGATTAAAATGTAGGGGGTTAAGGCTGAGTTTCAAAGTAATCCTATCTCTATAAGAAAGCTTAGTTTTGCCTCTTGGAGTTTGGAGTTTTCACTTTTCACCTCTTGGAGATCGTACCTGTCATGTATAGCCCTATATAAGTCATGCTAAAGTGGATGGTATATGTAATTATAGGAGATATGTAGATTAATTGTATCAATAGTTTAGAAATATAATGTCTTGTTTATTTCTTGGAATAGGGGATTGCCATATGTTAGATTAGGGTTTATTTATTAGGATTTGTTCAGTCTAAAATTGGAGTTACTAACTAACTACTTTCCTGATTGACATCATAGCTTGGCTATGTGATTTATCGACGGGTTCTACGCTACTATTCTGGGGAAGAAGATGGTTTAGGTATGCCTTTAAGTTCTTGGTTTTTATTTTTGCTTCTACTCTGTTTTAACAAAACAATGCAGCTATTTATCCATTATCATTTTATGTTTTGTTTTTAGATATGAGGAAGGCTTTGTCTCGTGATGTTGAAAAGAAGTCCATTATCCCTCTTAAACGCCCCGTGACTCCTGATGAATTAGAGTATGACTAAAGGTGCTTTTGATGCAGCTCTGTTTTTATGAGCTTATTGTGTCTCAAAGCTAAATATATTTGTTTGGTATTTATGCTAATCGATTTACATTAGTTTAATTATCCGAGTTCATAACCAGTTACATATTTCAAAGTTGAGGTAGTGGGATGTAATCTATTAAAAGTTAATCTTGCACTACTAGAATTTTGACCTATGTTTAGAAGTAATCCCTGTTTGTACTTTGATAGTTTGTCAACTTGAAAGAAATTGATCATAATAATTGGAAGGCTTAGTAAAATATAAAATGATCCTAGAAGATAATCAAGCTAGTAACACGAATAAGATTCGTAGGCCTATACGTCATCAATCTTTGACAGTTTTGGTTGGTGCTGCATTTACTCTTCTTTTTTAAATCTCGTAGTATATCCATTATGTTATAATAGTTAAATAACACTTGCACATGTCATTTCATCAGATTAAAATTATCAAATCAAAGAGACTAATTTCATGTGTTCTCTCCAGAAATTTCTGACCTCGTGGTTTTCTGGTTTTGCCATCTGTACCTGCCTCAAGGGTCCTTTTGGCAGAGTCGGAATCAAATCCAATTTTAGAAAGAAAATAATCCACGAGTTCTGCTTTTTCTGTTGACACTACTGGATAGCCTCCCTCATTCTTGGTTTGGAATAGAAATCGATCCATGACCTATGCTTTTTCTTTACCTATCCTTTTGGTTTTAGGTGCTGAATCTATCCATCATGTCCTTATCACTTGGGTTATGCTCGAGTAGTATCTTGATTACGCATCTGCTGGTAGTGGACGAAGAATATTAGAAAGACTATCTTGACATTACAATGATGAGGAAATTTCTGGACTTAATATGCACATTTGTGGGTAATATTCTTATGTAATGCCCTTGCATCACACAAACCGATTGAAAAGGAATATAAACTGTTTAGGCTGGCCGTTGGCAGTAGTTGCATTGGTGGGCTTACTGTTCTGGCTCTAGTGCTATTAGTGGGCCATATACAAAACTAGATGCCTATTTGAAATACGTGATAATTCGAAGGTATCAAGATCCATGGTTCATTGTCACAAGCGTAAAAGTGATTTAAGCTGTCTGAAATAATTTCGTGAAACTCATATGAATGGTACATGCAACTCTGACATCCTCCTTTTATGCGCTGGTGATCATCAGCAAGTAAATATTGGGCACCAGCGACATTTGTGACATTAACAACGAAACATCTTGAGTTTGAAGGCAGAATTGTGAGATTTAGATTTTCACATGGTTCAACATAATAACATCGACTAAAATCATTGTATATTAAAAAAGGTGTACCCAAAAAAGGACCCATATTTAACCTCCGCCGTGTCTTTTTTTTCTCAGATATCTTAATTTGAGGACCAATGAATTGCATTGCATGTACGATGAACAGTACACATGTACTATATACGTGAGTTCGGCCACTTGTTTACATTTTTTGTCCTACAAGACATGTTTTGAGTCGTTTCATTGTGCATACGTTTCTTGACTAATGACAAATAATCTGTCCAACTTTGATATATTGATGCGCAAGGATTGTATTGAATGTCAATGAACAGTCTAATTGTGCAAATTGGTGGTGTCCACTTTTACTTTGTTCGATCCACAGGACACATTTGAGCCGTTCCATCATACACAGCCTCTTGATAAATAAACAAATTGGACGAGTCGTGCCTTCCAGAATTTCTCATCTTTTTAGATCAAAGTATTATTCATCCAAGAAAACTACTTTATTCAGATCGGTGGATGCTTTGGATTAGATAGGGATTTCCTCCTCAAAGACATTATTGGGCTCATAAGCTAGGTAGTGGTACTGTTAGAGCAGTAGTCTAAATTACATCTGAAGACAAGTTTTGTTTCACATGAGTCTTCAGTGGATCAAACAATCCATTGGTTATGTGGTCCACTAAAATTCCCCCCTTTTCGTGTTCTTCTTAGGTAGAAGTGCAGACCTATTTTTTTTTAACTCATCTTATGGCTTAAGAACCCAAAAGGGATTAAAAAAACTCCAAAAGTTCCTTATGTCTGTATCCTGCTATTCACAGATGTTGGTGGACCAAGGTACCCCAGATTGGTTAATTAAAAGGTGCCTAATATTGCTGGACCAGCTAGTGCTAGAACCCAACAATAGACAAAGATGGGTCACTACCGCCTGTATGTTTCCTGCTCACACAACATGTAAACAGGCTAGAAAGGAGTTGGAGAAGAGAAGAAAATGAAAAGATGAGGTAGAAAAAAAGTGTTGGGAAAACTAAAAAGAGAGAACAATGAAGGGTTAAACTGAGCAGTGGTGAATTGACCATTCAAAAAAAAGTAGTGGTGGGCACGTGCCTTATGTCCATCGTGGGATATATTGTACCAAAACCACAGATTGAAGAAAGTGACAGTGTGTGGGTTGGAGGGGCATTACCAAAATGGGTTACACTCCAAACACTATCACTCCCCCACTTTTCCATCCAGATACTGATATGATGTCAAATCTGAGGATCCTTCTTCTTCTCTGGTTGAAACCTCCACCTCTATCTCTTTGTCTTCTTCACAATCTCTCTACAGGCAACTGATTTTGCAGTTGTTTCTGAACAGTGACTTCTTTTTCCATGGAACACACATGCAGGCCTCATGATGCCACCCATAAATTGCTGGGGGTGTCATGTGTGATCAAGTTGGGGATAGACTTGAACTAGGATTATGGGGTCCTCACATCGATTTGTGCACAACTATATGCTTGCCATATCAAGATACTGAGCCCACAAACCTGTCACCTTCGAGGGCATTTCACTTTAGGTGAGTGATTAGAATGGACGACCAAGTGGAGCCCCGAGTTCTCTCTGTGCTACATCTTTACATGCTTCATTGGCTACTCTCTTTCACAACTCACTTATGTCTTCTAAAATCCCTAACCTTTATGGGAATACCTTTTCACTTATTTTATCTCTACAAATCTTTCACACACTTTCATGCAACACCAACTAGATTACAATAAACACTGTTTATGAATCTCTTAAGCCTTCCACGGATACCAAATTTTAGACTTTGGCTAATGTGCTCATTGCAAGCGTTGTGCAAGCTACCTAGCGTGGAGGAAGAAGAAGGAAAGCGGAAGTGGAAGAGAGGAGAAAAAAAGGTGGTGTTGTCGTTAAAAATTGTCTCTGACGACAACACATGACGAAGAGCATACGAGGATCTTCTGCGCACACACACATGCAGCAAAAGGCTGCTGCTGGTGCGCTACTCGAGACTCTAGCAGACACATTTCCTGAGGATAAATATTTTCAGAATCCAAAGCTTAAATCAGTTTAACTTTAAAAATTTAGAACTACTTCACATGTTCAAGTTAACACATTTAACTACAAGCTCAGAACACAGCATCGTACGTAAAACTTTACTTTGACTACTAATTTTCATATTTGATATCCATTGGACCAAAAGTAAGATAAGATATCAGATTCCGCTTTTCTCGGGTGCAAAATAGTACCTTTTCATTTTGATTCCAATTTAATTTGCCAAAAATTTATAACTTTTAAATATATTTTTGTTCTAATTTTAATAGTTTTATCAACCACACTAAGTAGTCTAAAGAAGCTTTTTAATATAATAATTTACTATCTTGAAAAATTTTATCTCAATCAATTATCTATTAAAATAAATTAAAAATATATTTGGTCTAGCGTCATAAAGTCTTAATTTAATTTTTATAAATTTTAGGATATCACATTATTTTTAAGACTTGTTTTCAATTTAACTTCCATACAAGAATTTTAACATACACTCTAATGTTTTATTTAATTATTGACAGCATAAAAAATATTTGTTTTATTCTTATAGTTCAAGATCTTAAATTTATTTTAATAAAAATGTCCTATCACACATCTTAAATATAATTCTCTTTATGACTTTTGCAATAAAATTAAATTAATTGTATAATATAAGAATAAATTCTTCTTTTAAGATAAAATAAAAAAAGGAGAGGAAAGAAAATGAAATATATAAGATTCAATAAAATTTATATCTTTCTTTGCTACTTCTTTATTACATATCAAGGAAAATATATTTTTAAGGTGTGATAGGTTAAAAGATCATTTATCCTTTACAACTATCACAAAATCCATTTAAATAATATTTTCATTAATTTTTTTGTTAATTAACTTAAATATTAACATTTATTTTTACAATGAAATTGTAAAAATTCTATAAAAAAAAGTTGGTTTTTAAAAAGATAATTTTCCTATATTTTTTTCACTTTTTTATTACCCTTTGTGAATATATTTGAAATGAATTTATTAAGGGTAACTTCAATAATTACCGCTCTTAATTAAATTTCAGCCATTTGAATTTTTTATTGTAATAAATCACATTAAAACCATTGTATTTTTAAAATACTTGAAAAGACAAATGTGAGGAGACAAGAAGACAAAGAGTGCTTTTATGAGTAGCAGCTAACACTATGAACATGGTCTGGATTTGCGGCTACTATGGCGGTGGATTCGGATTTTTTTCACTGATTTTAGCGTTGAAATACTCCAACTTCGTTATGAGAACGTCTCTACGCTTTCTAAGTTTTCTTCTCTCCACTATGGAGTCTCAGAAGAAGGTGGCGCTATGGGTGGAGAAGGTGACGCTTCGAAAAAGATGTTTCTTTCGTTTTCTTAGCATTACAAAGCAAAGAGAAACTCCTAATCATGTCCCCTTTCTTTTCACATCTGTTGCTTTCCACATTTGAGTTATGCCCGCCAATAGCCAATTTCCTAATCTTCATTTCTTCTCTAATTATATCACAACAAACCAAAGTCATGAGAAAGAAAATACAAATAAGAAATGCAGCAAAAAGAGGAAGAGTACAAAAGGGTGTGTGTGAGAGAGATGAGACAATGTTGATAATGGGAGGAGTTTGTGGTGAAGAAGATGGGAAGTGGGACAAGATGAGGGAGATGATCGGAGATGATGGCCTTGGTGGGCACTGCCCTGCTGTGTTCTTTAACCTTTCTTTCTCACAATTTAAATAAATAATTGTCTGTGTTAATGTTCAAATTTAATGGCTGGGATTTAACCACAATAAATTATTGTTATTCATTTATTGGCTGCAAAAGTCAAGAAAAACATTGGCCACATATTTTATAACAATTATTTTCCAAACGCGTTTTAATATTAAGAGTTATTAGACAAAAGTGAGATTTTGAAAAATTATATTTTTTTAATAATTTAAATAAATCACAATATATATATATATATATATATTAAAAAAATAGAAAGTTTATATCTATTATAAAAAAATATAAAATAATAGTAGAATGTAAGTTGTTCAAAAATAAGTTTATCAATGATTACTCTTAGTGCTCAAAACTCAACAAATAGAAAAGACCAATCATCTAGAAAGAAGAAAACCTACCAACAAACTCTCACATGTTATCTCTAAAGATACAAGCAAATGTAGCAATACCAAGTGAATCTTTAACCATATATATGCTGTATCAACTTTAATCTAACCAGCTAAAGGGAAGTCTTACCTAAATCGGATGAAAAATTTCTGCAAACCTAATATTTGTATAAAAAATTTCAAAACAGAACGATCAATAATATAATTATTCACAGAGAAAATACCTCACATTTTAAAATAATTTTATGTAAAATTAATGGCCACACAAATATTAATATCTTACTAAAACTTAAAATAATTTCTTCTCTTCCATATCATTCAAAAAAAAGACAGTGGTAAATCTAACAGAACTTTTAAATAAAAACAAATATCATGACATTAAAAGAAAGAAAAAAAAAAAACTCCTCCTATAATTACATAAATAGGCATCCATAACTTGTCATTTCATTTGTAAACAAATTTAATCATCAATTTCAATTATTGAATTCTTAACCTTTACTCAATCATTTTGAAAATTTCAATTGGATAAAATCTTTGAAAATTTTTCATTATTTTCTTTCTATCATGCAGGATCAATCGTACATTCTATGAAATTTGAATCTGCGCCTTATTTTAATCCATTTTTTCAATATTATTGGCTTTTTCGTATTTTATTAGTAGACATTTTTACATATTTTTTTTCTACATATTATATATTATATCACTAGGAAGATTAGTGGTTTTTATTTATTTATTTAGACTCCAAAATGGTAGGAAATACCTGCAGTCAGGAAAATGAAAGAAGAAGTCATTAAATCAACAGAAGATTCCATATAAAATATTAAAGAAAGTTCACCAATATTATAAAGAATGTATAGTAGAATTCGCACATGTTATCTAAAATCAAATCCAAATCATATATAACCAATTAAAATAAAGCGTACAGAGCTTTCTCTTTGTTTTCATGCATAAGAACAACATATGAGCACAAATGAACTTCAATTTTACACTATTTCTTTTATCTATTTTTAAATTTAGGTTTGGAAGTTTGTTCTCGTTGAAGCATTTGGTTGAATTATTACATAGACACGTTCCTGTTACAAGGCAATAATAAATGGGTGATGTGTGAGCATATTCCTTCACCTTATTAGTATTATGACATGTTGACATTTCATAATTGATTTTAGTGGGTGGAAGATAACGCTGTTTTCTAAATGATATTTGAGAAAAAATATATAGAGAGAGAGGAAGAAAAAAAAAGAAAAAGAAAAAAAAAAGAAAGAGTAATAAATGTGTGGAAAAACGAGTTGTTTAGTTGGAAAAGAATTGTTTTATTCATTATTAATTGATTAGGAGGATGTTTTCAACTATAAGAAGATTTTTTTTTTAAAAAGTCAATATAATGAATTATATCACGCAAACAAATAATTGATTATGTTGGACCTTTTTCACATTTTACTGGTAGACTTAATATTTATGCCTTGTTTTCCCTTCCTTTGCATTTAGGGAGACAATAAAATCTATATATGTGGATATTCTCAAGTAAAATAAATTATAACCATTATTTATTGTTAGTATATTTTTACTTAAATATTTTTTTAATCAAATTACTAAAGTAAAGTTATTAATAATTAAAAAATTATTTATAATTTAATTTTATAGATTTATGTATTTATTTAAATTTATGGAATTAAAATTATTTTAAAAATTAATTTTATTTGATTTTTAATTTTGTAATACAACTTATGTAAATATATATATTTTTTAGAAAAATAGTTTTATTTATACTCATATTTTATAAGTGATTTTTTAATTATACTTTAAGATAAAGTTTTAATCTAGGTTATCTTTTAGAGAATAATTTTCAAATAATTTCGAGAAAAGATATTGTATGGTATTCATGATGCCTACAAACATTATTAAAGTGTTAGAATTAAATTTTAAGTTTTGATAAAAAGTTAATTACCTGAATTTATTGATAAAAGAGTGAAGTGGTTTTAATTGTTTTTCATACTTGAGATAACCTCTTTTAATAATCTCTATGTCTCTTAAGAAAAGAATGTAACCTAATGTAGGAAAATCTACAATATTTAAGACGATTATATTATCTTTTAATATTTTTATTTACTTGACATAAAGTCAAATATCAAAGGTTTATAATTTTTCATTTATGTAATATCTTAAAAAATTATTTCAAAGTAGAATTAGTATAATTAAAAATAATACTTAGATGTTTTATTATAAAAGTAAAAGTTGATATAAATAGAAAAATCAATTATTTAGAATTCATCTTAATATAACCATTATTTCTCTAGAAATTTTTTTTATTCTTTTCTACCTTCTCTTTAAGTTCTAATGTCATTTGTCATCAGATTGACGATCAGATATTCTCATTAGACTCGTGGTGGTTATTAGAGTAAGACTTCTTTATAAGAATCTTGAAATGAGTAAGCTTATTTTCTGCTCATTTTCCTTTTCAAGTACTCTTAGTTACCTTATTATAGTGACTCCCATATGTCCTTTGAGATTTCAAGATGAGTTTCTATTAGTTTAATGTCTTAGTAAGGTGGTCTGATTGTTAATCAGAATTTTTGTGGTGCAAGTTAGGTTATCTTTGTCTTTTCTAGGTTTCTGAAGCTCTTTGTGAGTGTCTCTTCTTCTATTCAGGTAAGGAAAACTAGCTTTCATGTCATGTGAAATATTGATTTTATATTCAAATAGAACTTTAAAATAGAAGACCTGGGTGTGGAGGTGACGTGGTTAACATGTTCAAAATTTTCATGGAGGTTGTGACTAGATTATTAAATGAATTCTTAATTTATGTTGATTATGATCTCAACTTTAATGATGGTATTGTCTAGATATGTAAACTGATTTTCTTTAAGTGAATGAATGCTTGAATTGTGTTTGATGAGGTATGCAGATTTAAATATTGATAAGTGTAAATACAAGGATGATTTGGAGTTGATGAATGAATTGATATTAGTAAAACAAGGACTTTTCTACTTATTATGAGTAAAGATGTAATTTGATTTGAAATAGGTGTTTTGTGAATGAAAAAAGTATTCTCTTAAGAAGTATAAATATAGATGAATTAAGTTAAATGGACAGTAGGGTATGAATATGAGAAAAATCTGAGTCTTTTATAATTATGTAGTAGCTTCGGGTGTCACCTCAGATACATCGAACGTATTTCAGGACGAGTGCCTTTGGGTGTGACTTGTGTCGGGGCGCATTTCGAGGAGAGTGTCACACTTGACACCACTACACTAATTCGGCTCTCAAATTAGTGTCACATTGGACGCCACTACACTTGGTCTGGCTGGACTCTATTTATTTTGAATTCTATATTTTCCTTAAATGTATGTTATCCTCGTGTTTTGGTTACACTTTTATTGTTCTTAATTGCTCTTAGATGTGGTAATTACTTGCTTTATTAAGAGTGGGTTTGAAAGTATTAAATTGAATGTAATTGCTTATGAAAATATAGAGATGTTTTGAATGAGTTGGTAATGTGAATCAATTGAAATTGGGAAGTTCAATTATATGAAATTAAAAGAGAATATGATATTTTGAAATATTGATTGATGTGGTTGTGGTTAAGAAATAGTATTTTTCAAAAAGGAAATACTTATGTTTAAATCGGTTAGGATGTGAATTGTTTAAGGATTTGCTCAATAAGGAGGTATCCTCACTCTACCAGAAATGAGAATCAAATAGATAAATTATTACTAGGTGATGAGAGTCGAAAAATGTTCGAACTAGGTGATTGCAACTTGAAATATAGTAGGTCAGCCTAGGTGAACTAACCCTATCATACAAAATTGTTAATTCATTAATTGAGGGTTGTGTCGATTAACAGTTTGGAGTTGTATGTTAAGTACAAACATATGAAATTATTCAATGCATGAATCTTCCAAAAATAGAGCAAATTTATCTATGCATGTGGATGTTATGACTTAAAATTGTAAAGTATTAATGATGTGTGATGTAAGTGTCTTTATGTGTTGTTGAATTATGAATTAAGAAATTTTGTATACAAATATTACGTTTGATAATGATTCTTCTTTTTCTAAATTTTGAATTGTTGGCTTCTTCTATTTCTTTGAGTTTGTGTGTTTATACCTATTTATAATGATATTAAATTACACACGGATAAATAATATTTCAAAGTCTTGATTGAGTAAACTTTAGTTTTAATTTTTTTTTAAATATTTGTATGTATATATCCAATATATATCTTGTTTTAAATCTCTGTAAAGAGGGATATCTTTTGAAACAATTTATGAATATATATTTGTAATATACTTATATATGTTTTATTTACTTGTTATAATAGGTTTGATAGTAGTAATATGGAGTGTTATAATATACATAAATTATTTCTATTTCACCACTCCCAATTTGATATCGTAATAACATATCTTTTTGATATTTTTAATATATAAATATTTAGTTATAACATCAATGTTCAACTAAGTACTCAATGTTAATAGATTTTTTTTAATAATTGCCATATGCATTTGTTAGGAAAACCGATGTTTAAAATGTATTTTGACTTTAATACGCTAAATTTATAAGTGAAATATAGTTTATTTATTTCCAAAAATATTATTTCAGATGAAATTTTAAGTGCCTGGGAGGAATACTTTGCAATGATAATAAGAAATAGTTGATTTGAAATACAGAAATGATCAAAATGTGTAATTTGGGATCTGATTAATTTTGGGGTAGATATTTTTGTGTGATGGGAACCACAATTGATGGAAATTAGAAAGACCAAGCCACCAACTTTCTCACATGTTCAAACGCGCCACCTTGTCACCTTGTCTGCCATTGTTATTATTGCCTACTTTTATCAAGATATCATAGGACAAACAGGCCAAAACATACTAAGAACACTTTAACGTGCTTCACTCGTATCATATTCCACTTGCTATTTTTGTTCAAACCATATTCTATTTAATCTCCTTTCAACATATCTTTTTAATGTCTCACTCTATCACTAATCTCTCAAAATACTAATTCAGTTAAAGTTTTATACATGTTTTTCTATTGACAGACATAATCAAACTTCTAATTACATATATATAAGATAAAATTATTTGTTTTATTCGTATCATTCATATTAATTATTACACCATAGATTACGTACATTATAGCTACATCTCACTATAATAATTTTCAAAGTTGATATTATTTTCATATCTTACAAGTTTCTTTTTTTTTTTTTTTTTTTTTTTTGTTATTTTTCCAATATATGAAATTAATAATTATGGTCTACCTTTATCTATAAAGATATTGTCGCCACGGCACTAAACATAATGGTTGAAGAGTATTTTGTCTATTTCTAACAAAGATACGTTCTTACAAACTAGAAAGAAAACTAATATGAATATAAAAAAAATAAATTAAATTTCTCACATAAATTAAATCTTCAACTTCTTTACTGGTGCTTAATTAGAAAATTAACAAAGTAAGTATTTGAATCTTTGAAAGATATTAATATTTTAATAATTGAGAAATTCTCAGCTAATGTAAACTTAAATAAAGTTATTTTTTCACTTAAATAAAGTTAGATTGAACATAATTTACACTAATACATTTTAAAATTTAAATATATTTTTTATTAAAATCTACTAAACCAACTTTAAACATAAAATATAATTATTTAAAAAAAAATATGAATTAACGCAAATAAAGTTAACTCGAATTATAACCAATTATTAGGGTTTAGGATTAGAAACTTTTTTTCATAAGCTATATCAATTTCTAAGACTAAAGCTATAACATTCATCTAGTGAGAAATACCTACATTTTGATCAATGGCTAAAAGCACTCCACAATTAGACTTGTTCAATACTTTATCATTGAGGAAGAATATGTCAAACACTATTGGCTCGAAAAACAAGGTTGTGAGAGACCATAATGCTTACATTGACCAAACAATTTAGTATAGACAGCAACCAAAGGATCTTCGTTGTTGTGCTTGTTCAAGGTTTCCATATTCAACTTTGATGATGGAACAATAAGTATTTGCTTTGACTATTAAGGAGTTGGTGCTAAGGTATGCACAATCCATATTATAGAATGGAACAAGGAAGAATGAATTAGAAACATATGATTAGAGAAGAATATACATGGAGTAAATAAGATACAAAAATATCCTTTTAATTATTTTCCAATATGATTTAATAGGTTGTGTTAGAGATTGTAACTTGGTGGTGCTACAAAACATTGTATCAATTAAGTTACTACTTTTAGCAAGCTCACTGGATGAGCAGTAACTATGATAAATAGAGTTTTTATTTCAGGTAAATAACTTTAATTTACACAATTTGAATGAAGGCAAAACAAATATAATGTCATGCTTATACAATCTAAAAGTAATAATAAAAGAAATCAAAGAATGATTATCTTTATGATATTTGGAAGGACTTTTAATCTGGTGTTGGGAGTACTTAATAATGCAAATTCCTTTTATGTATCTTTTGGATATCTCTGAATATTACGGTCAGCAGGAGATTAGCGATAATTGTAACATGTGTACGGATAATATGAGAATAATTGTTCAAATTGTTGGCTACGTGGACTTTGTTGCTGACTTTTTTAACAAGGGGATCGGCTTTGTGGGAATACTTGAGATTTGCTCTTTTAGTAGCTCTTTGCTTACTGCTGTTTTCTGTTTATTTTTGTTTTGGGAGAATCTTTGCAGATAAAATTGATTGCCTAACACAGTTTATGTTGGTTTTAGCTCATCCCCGCTCGTTCAATTTATGTGTAGCTTGTTGGTTATAGGGCTTGTGTATGTATTAGTTCATATTTTGCAATCTTGGATTATGATTAGCAGTTTTACTTGTCTTAGCTATGGTATTTGTTTTGGGTGGATAGGTTATTTGAGCATATTGTTGTGAACATTGTCCAAGGTTATTTTGTTGGTAGTTGTGCTGTGGCACAGTGCTCGTTTCTGGTAGCAAATGCTGAATTTTTTTTTATAGTAGTAACTTTATTACCCCTATTTTATACATTGTTTATTATTGATAAAAAAAAAAAACATTAGTTGAACCTGTACTATATAGGGCGGAATGGCTAATCCATCCAATTCATAATTGTTTTTCACTACTCGACTGACTGACAAGTATTTGGTTATGACAGTAACATCCGCGTTGCGTAAGCCGACCGAATACTGACCAAATTGAAACTAAGGCAAATTGGTCAATAATATTAATCATTCTTAACAACGTAGCATTGACAAGACAAACACATGACAATTATCAACATAGACACCCTAAGCAAAGTACAAAAGATACTTTTAGCAATTTGGGTCCTTAGCCCAAATGTCCAAGGACCCATCCAGAACTCTATAAATAGAAAAATGATTTTAAGACATAAGTTACTGCTATTCTAATCCTATTCATCCTATATTACTCAGATAATCAATGACGACTTAAGCATTGGAATATCTGCAGGAACTCCCTCTTGAGATCGAGAACACTTTAAAAAATAACAAAGATCAATAGCACAAGATCGAAAGCGATAAAAGCTAGACAAAGACTCTACAATCGTTAATTAGTACTAACCGGTTGTAAGAAGAGAACCTAATTCAAACATGTATTTGAAAGTTCAAATTTTAATAAAATAAGCTTCATCCAATTTCTTAAACTAATATGTCTTACTTAAACTAATATGTATTTAATAGTAAATTATGAAGTACTATTCCAAATATTAACACAAGATAAAAATAACTTTAGTCAAAATTAAAACATAAACATACTTCTCATAATGCTTATTAGATTTGCATCATTCTTAAAAAAATGTTAATTAAGGGAAAACATAATATGGAACAATTACAATTGGAATAACCAAAACCATGATGCACAATAATGATGTCACTAAATATTCAAGCTCTTCTATTCAATGGTTGAATCTTTAAGGTGAGATCTAATATGAAAAAAAAATTGGAATTAGGATGAGTAATGTAAAAGTATTTATATAAATTGGTACCAACTTAACTTGTAATAAATTTTAATACATTACTCAAACGTAATGATTTGAAATCTCACACTGGTTAAACATCTTAAATATTAACGATGTTGAAGTATAATCTTTAAAAAAATTTCACACAAATCATGTATGATGTTATAGTCTATAAAAACATTCGTGTTCTCTGAAAAATCTTTGAGTTTGAAAACCCTTTTTCAATAGAGAAGGAAGAAATAAGATAAAAGGAGAAAAAATTAGAACATAAGGAAGAAATAAGATAAAAAAGAAAAAATTAGAACATTTTTCAGTCTCACTTGAAACATGTATTTTTTTTTTTTTTCATGGAACAGGAGGTAGTTTCTGACTACAATTAGTTACTACAAATCTCAAAATATTTCTTTTCATACTGATATATTCTTCATTAGCCCATAAAAACCATTTGACAATAGAAAAATATATCCATCAAAAGACTCAAAACATTTACTCCTCTTTACTTTGTTAAATAAAGTATCCAAAGTTTAGTATTATCAATAGCAACATTTTTCTATATATGAAGTTATTGTGTGTCAATAGATGAATTATTCATATCTTTCTTAAATAGAATAATTTTTTTTGTTAAACCTCAAAACAAATACAATCCTTCGTTCTTCTTTGTTAAACTTATAATCCAACCTCAAAATATTTTAGAAGTTTTGAGAAGATAAAGTTATCATGATTGTTATGTTAAAAATTCAATTTAGTGTTCTAAACTTATGTATCATTTTATAATTTGGTTTCTCTAATGTTGAAATTTATAAGAAAACGATAAAACATCTGTAAAAGTTTGTTTTTAAACATTTACCAATATTTGACTGTAATGGTTGGCATATAATTGGTAGACAAGTTGAAATAACTTAATTACAACTTTCCAACAGAACCAAATATGCAATTAAGTCAAACTACTATGATCCAATACATGTACATATCACATCATACAGTATTACATTAGTAAAATTTATTAAATCAATCATGAAATATTAATTAACGGAAGATCAAAATAGTATAATAATAATAATAATAATAATAATAATAATAATAATAATAATAAAATACAAAAGATATCTTATTTATACAATTGAATTTTAAAAAAATAAAAAATTAAAACTTGCACAACTATATTACTTGAAGACCAAAGTTAGAATTAAGTCAAGTTAATAATATCAATTTTCTAATTATAATATTATTCATTTGAAAACTGTTAATTTTAGATACCTTGTAATAAAGATTGTACTAATAATATCATTTTCACAATATTATTTCAATACATTTTTTATTCTTGAGTATTTTGCTTCATACTTATTTTAAATTTTTTAGATTATAAATTATATCTTTTGCCTTATTGATGGACAATTGTGTAGCTAGAAAAACACCATTTTTAATTAAATATAGAGATCAAAATAAAAAAATTTAAACATGAACTAAAATGAAAAACTATTAAAAATTGTTGGATTTGAGGAAAATAACTGTTTTCAATTTTCTTACTTTTAATTATAATAATACTTTTTTTTTATTTTGTCTTGAAATGTTTATACAAGAATTAATGAAAATAACTTTTAAATTATTTTTACTGTGTTTCAATGCAAATATTTACAAGTAGAAAAATGAAAGAAAATATAAAATGATAATTTTGAAATTATAAATATTTGTTTCTTAGAATAAATCATATATATTGGTAAATACATGCCACAATATGTAATTTAAATAAGTTTTATTAGTAGACAAGTTTTAATTTTAGATAATACGAAAGGTAGTTGAAAAATAAGATTTAACTAGGTGAACAGGCATGTCCTTACAAAAAGAAAATAGATCTTTGCAAGAATTAAAACTGAAGAAGGGCACATGGAACCGCAACTACTGATCTTTTTCTTTCATTAGAATGTTACAGAAGCAAGATATTGACAATGATGGAGAAGTCTAGTAACTGTTCTTCAAGAGATCAGATTTTATTCAAATAACTTTGTCAAACAGAACTTTGGCAATGTGGAAGTTGATGGTCCTCGAATCACAGAAAGCTGTATAATAATAACTCTTGACCACAGTGAGGAAAGTATTCTTGATATTGGAATCAATGCCAGGAGATTTTTCGTACACCAATTGCACCAGTTCTTGCATCTTTGACTCAACTTCCGGGGAGATCATGCTCTCAAATTCCTAAAGGATTTTGTTAGAAAAAAAAAATAGTTACTAAAAATCCTGAATTTTAATTTTTGGATACATAAGCATATAGAATATTATTTTAGAAAACAGACTACAATGGACACCTAACCTGAATATCGTGCAATAGTGCACTACTGCACTAAACGACAAAGTCTGTCTTGTGTTTGGTGCTATTGTTGGGTGCAATACTAAATGGTGTATGCATTCTGATTACAGGTCTCAATTATGATTATTTTGAGAAAACCAAATAGCTTGCAGTGCAGTGCCCAAATGGCCACTGGGGTGATCTTTTTTTTTAATATATTTTTCTTTTTGCTATTGTAAACCCTTTTCCTTAAAGCTGCTGAGTTCACTTTCCTAGTAACAATAATCCAAACTATGCAGCTTTTTAGGTACACTAGAAGATCATATGAAATAATAGTAGCATGCTCTTTTATGCTGAAGGGAAAGTGGAGAAGCTAAAAAAATGCATTAAGGGAAAGGAGCCAAAAGATGAAGGTTTGGAAAGTAGGTAGCATTTGTCGTAGGATATGAAATAATGGTTGCTCTGTCACTGACCTTGTCCTTTTGATGAGAATGGAGTGTATGACAGAGTGTGTTAGTGAGTTGAAGGAGAGTCTCATATTGAGGATCGAACATTTGATTCTCTGAAATCCAATGCCCGCCACACAGGTTTATTATCTGCGCCAAAAGCTCTCCTTGTCCTTCACATTTGTCTCCTTCCTTATGCCAACTTGAAAGCCACTTTTCCCACTATAATAACATTACAAAAAAGAAAAATCAAAATGGTTAAGACATTGGAACCAGTACTATGATTTGGTGGTTGTAATGGTCAACTGATGTTTGATTCTCCATTTTTGTTTCGAATTCCATTTTTCAACTCAGGATTCCCTTTCATTTGCTGAGAAATCATTATATTTGTGAGAAATGTCAAAGGTGACGGAGCCTCAACTGAATTCTGGTGCAGTGCAGATTAACTGTTTACTTTTTACTTTTCAAAACCTGACAATTTTTACAGTGCTAACATCAAAATTTTTTAATCACTCTGTCATATAGGATTGGGAACTGCCATGCTGGGTCCACTAAAAAAGTTTACACCCCTACTTTCTTTCTCTATAGAGAGCACATGAAATTTCATTCTCTACATAAAAATAAGAAAGGTATGTTTTTATTTTATTTAGCATTTACTATCACATAACTAGATAAAATATTAAGTTCATATATTTTGAAGAGCTCGACGTGTAAATTCATTTATCAAGAAAAACCAAGTTTGACTGAAATATAAGAAACAAAAAACACGTTTTTGGAACTGAAATCTAAGAAGGTCGGCACTGAGTGGGTAACCTATATAGTCTTACTTTTCTTAAATTGTATTAAAATAATCAATGCATTTGTTTAACCGAATATTAGTAGATCAAAAAGAAAAATTTATGATCATTTATATATATAGTAAGAAATAGTAGACTCACGCTGCGATGCATATCATATCCAATTTCATGGCCATGAGAAACAATTATATCCCAGGATATTTGATCAATGGTGGCAACCAAAATTTCAACTAGCCCATTTCCTGTTCTGTTCCTGTTCAACCTCCTGCGCATCCAAACACATAAAATGATTATGTTTAACTACTCAATAATAAGTATGAATTTGGAGCATGAACTTAGCTATTGAATTTTCTTATAGTTATACTGAAATAGATAGTTTAGATGAGTGTTGAAGTACTGACATTCTCACCTTCATTTTCTTACTAGACCATACCTCATTCTTACCCTCTTTAACTTGAAGTACTGACAGGTATTTGTATAAACATGGTATTGGTATTTGGATTATATATGTATATAAATAATGCAAGAGAGAAAATGGTATAGGTATTTACATCTCTAAATGTCCATGAGCAAAAAGGAACCAACAGCAACTATTGTATAACCAAAAGAAGTTTGAGACTTTAAGTAACATTTGACATGTTTCAATATTTACACCAACTAGGACGAGATAACTTACCAGCCAATGGAGTAGTCTGGCCTGCTAATACAGTCACTGAATTTTTTCATGAAAGTTTCCCTCGTTTCTGCATCACTAACATAGGATGTTATGGTCTCAAGTAAGATTGCTGTTTTGGCCCAAGCAAGCCTCACATGAGACTTTTCAGGTTCAAATATGCTGGCCGCTGCTAGAAAATATGCCAGCAGAAGACTTTTTCTGTTCATTCCAAATTCTACCAGCCTAGATTCTGAGTACCACCTGATACAAATATCATCAAAATATAACAATAAATTACATTTCTGGAAGAATGAAGAAATTTATTGAAGCATTATAGTGGAATGGTTTTAGTTGCTCTTACTTCTGAATTTTCCCCCACTCCATTAGATGCAGTGCCTGACAATTGTTGTAATCCAATTTAGCAAGTTCCAAGTAGTTGTTGTTGTTCACATAGGGCATCCTGTATCGAAAAAGTAGTTAGGAAAGATTTTAGCTAAGCACTTTAATTAAACACTCATATAATAAATCCTAATTACGTAAAATATTATGATATAATTTTGAACAAAAAAAAACCCTAATTTGCAGGTTTTAATTAAATACACATTTAATAAAATATAATTGTTCAATTTAGTTCATAAACACTTATTAGAAATTTTAAATTTTCTTTGACAAAGTGTTACATAAGTATTTACATAAACAAATTTAAAATTTATAATATCTATAACCTTACACAAGTTATAGTCTAATATAAAATAGCAAGGAACAAAATATAGTTAGCATGTGAAAAGGATGAAAATTAATGAATCTTAGGTCTTTTTCTAGGTGTTCTTATAATTTATTTATGTGATTACAGTATGTGAGATGTGAGATTGCGCATAGTTAATAATTAATAATAATAATAATAAGTATTGTTCTACACACAAAAATTAATAAATAAATAAAGTATATTAAAATTAAAAATAATTTATTTATAATTTTTGTCCATCATTAATATTATTAGAGATATAAATAAAAAATAATTATTTTTCTATATTATGAAAGTTAAAACAATATATGTTTTAATTTTGTATACTATACTTATTATAATATTATAGGACAACGGAAATAAAATAAAAATTTTATGTGAAGTATTAGAAAATACTAATGAATTATTGTTTTTACTATACATTTGTGATATTTAAAATGAAGTGATTCCAGATTCAAAGTGCATAGGCAAAAACCTTGTTTGTGAATGCATTTGAGGTTTTTTATATTATATCTATTTGTCTCAATATAAATAAATTGATGATCCAACAACCAACAACATTATAAAAGGGTGTGTCGCTATCACGGTTTTATGTTAATTTGACAAGTGATAAATGACAAACAGTTTTATAAGATTACTTTTTATAACCAAAATTATCTTGGAAATGATATAAAATTGTTCTGTCCTCAACTTTCCTTCACAAGAACAACAATAATTATATTTATTAAACAACACTAATATAATTTCCTTTGTCCACATGCCAAAATGTGAAGGTTGAAGTGATAAAAAAATGCTGGTCAAAAAAATGTTTTTTTACTAAAACATTATTTTCACAAATCTCAATAAAAAGAATATTTTAATTTCTTATATCTCAATAAAATTATAAACTTGTATTCTAATCCTGGATTATTACTTTGAAAAAGTTTATATAAATTTTAAGGTAGTTGATGTAAAAGACAACAAACTTATAATGTATGATTATGTAATTAGATGATAATGTAAAATTATATTATATCTTTATTATAATCAAAACATTCATTATTGTGACAAAAAAAACTTATGAGAAATGATAACATCTTTTTTAAACATCTTAATTATTGGGGTTATTTTATGCACAATTAGTCAATGTAATCTTTTATACACTAACAGCAAAAAAACAAACAAAAGGATTATACTTTTATTAGTTATTATAAAATTCAACAAACACGTCAATCATGACTTTTATATTAAATTTGATTACAAACTATCATGAATGATAAAATTTGTTTTATTTACTTCTATGTGTATTGTATATTAGGATGAAAATGTATAATTGTTAATAAAAGGAGAATTGAAGAAAAAAAAAAGAAAGAAATATTGTTTGGAGACAATAGAATGAAGAGTGGGAAGTGTACCTATAAAGGGTCTTGCCTATCCATACGTCACTCTCACCTCCATATTGATCAATGTAAAATCTTGTCTCCATTCTGGGCAAACTTGCATACCATGGCACGTCCAGTGCATATGCCACCTAAACAATTCACAATCTTAACTTTATTGCTACTAACAACACAAACTTCATTAGCTCAATCTATCATTTATTTTACCTCTTCTGGTAAGTTTTTCATTATGATCCATTTATCTAGTAGCTCATTTGCTTCTCTCTTCTCAGTCAAAAATCTTGCAGCAAACTTTTTTGCATCTTCTAGAATCTTCTCTCCGGGGAACATTACTTGAGTCGCCCTTAGCAGATTGAACATTCCTGTCACAGCTTGCGTGGATTGTCCGCTAAAGCAGAAAAATTCACCTTTCCTCTCAAAGTGCTTAAACACATCTGTCAGACATCAAAATCACTTCTATCAGTGCTTACATCTTTTAATAGAATAGTTTTTCTATGTAAAATATTTTTTTCATATTCTGAATATTGTGCTTATCCATTTTACTTACCTGCAGAAACTTGATGGCCATATAGTCTCAGTAATCTGAACCCCATTGCAGTATCATCAATGTCTTGAACATCCGAATTTCTTGCCCAACAGATACCCTTTTCGGTCCAATACCTGAAATTTCAGACATAGATTAGAATTGTTTTTGCATGGCAGACCTCTGTTTCATGGTGGGTTAATTACTTTCTGAAGTGTTCTATAAAATAATAATCTGAGGGTGGTGAGCATTATTACGGTACCTCGAAACGTAGTTCATACAGTCTTTGAACTCTTGCTGAAAATACCGAGATAATCCTAGGCGTTCCAGTTTATCAACCACCCAAATATGTTCAAACAAATCCACTGGATACACATTTGGAACTGGTAAAGGAACAAACCATCATAAACCAAATTATTAAAGAAATGTGGGAATGAAGATTAAACTGCAACTCACATTGATATAAGCAATCTTAAAAGCAAATTATAAAGAAACAATCATATTATATAAAATACATCGAGGTTCTAAATTATGATCACAAGACAAACTTGTCACGTTTCGTGATACTAGAGAAAATTGTAGATAAATGCAATGCAATGCGGTCATAATTGTGGTCCCAGAAGCTATAAACATTCCATGTTAGCAGATAAAATGGAAACAAAACTTTGTTTAAAACTTTGGTAGGATATGCATATAATAAAAAGAAAAGAGGGAAAGGGGAGTGAGAAGTGAAACAATAATGTGATGAGGAAGAAGTAAATAGTGTTATAGATATGTAGAAGGGAAAACAATGAGAATTTACCTCCCCCATTGAACCTCTTGACCATTCGATTCAAGTAATTGTGGCAATTTTGATCTTTGGTTTGCATGAGAGCAAAAGCGGTGGAAGACGGAGAAAACAAGAAAGACCCGTCTTGAGACTGCAGTTTCAGAAGTGATTCCCAGTCGAGGTCTGACATCCCTTCCAAGCTATGAAGCAGACTTGTGGGCACTTTATGCATCATCTCTCTTGGTATTCTATCCCCACACCAAGGCCCACACAATAATGACACACACGTTAAAGGGAGTTTTTGCAGTACTTATAATAAATTAAAAAAGTTATGACTCTTATATTTGTATACTTTCCCAGAAAAAGAGTTGCAAGATAAGGTTGCTTTGAATCTATTATCAAAATAGACATGGGCACAAACCAGCTCGCTGGCAAGCATAATCATGACCACAACTATGGTACCTTGTGAGTTTTAAGTTTCTCATTGCAAAGATTTTGTTCAGGATAGGGGAATTGTCCGGCACTTCAATGTCCAACCCACGAGCCATGTCAAGAAGTGATGGGAAAGCTACTTCAAACCCAATTGGCATATGCTCCACATTCTCATTCTCAAGCTTGTCAAGATTCTCGTTAAAAAATGCCATTCCTGTGTAACATCAATGAAATTTGTAAGTAATTGGCCTTTATTAAGTCAGAGTGTAGTACATAATTCAATATTATATTACTACCTTTCTCACACTTTTCAGGGTGTATATTCCACGATTTTAATGCAATAACACAAGCCAACGTGTTTAGGATCCGATCATGGGCTGAAAACAATTCCTCATCTCCCCATGATCCATCCTCAAGTTGATTTTTTGCTATCCATTCTAGACTCGCTGGAAATTGAGGGGTGCCACTTCCATCAACATCTTCTACCAGAGCAACCCAAGCAGTGTCATAAGCAGACAAAGTTATCTCTCCATCTTCCAATGAACCCAATATTGATTTGACAGTGTCCACTCGCTTCTTGATCTCTTTTGCCACCAAAACCTTCTTTCAACAATGTTGTATTTGCAAAAAGAAACGGCATATGTAAAAAGAATAATTAAAAAAATTTCATCAAGAAAAGGCACAAAACAGAGAAGTGAGAAAGTTAAAGCACCCCAGTCTCTTGCTCCACTTCTATGTCATCCTCCACATTAATCTCAGGCAACTTTAACATTGCTACACCACCTTGAAATACGTCTGAATATTCTGCATAACCAACAACATAACATTGGTTCAACAAAAAGTAATTAATATTAAACTGTTTGATTAAAGTAAAAAAAATAATTAAAAAACTCTATCATACCTTGCGTTCGCGGTTTGGATATAGCTCTGCGTCTTATCTCTTGTTTGTCGTTAGTATCAAAGGACGCAGAACCTGTATATAAAACGAAACAAATATTTCACTAAATTACTTTAGTGGGTTGGAATTAAGTGCTCTCAGCTTGCAGTGAAAAACTGTTCCACTCTTGTTTTGATTCTTTTTATACTGTTTTGTTCTTTTGGGTGGACTAGCAGAAAACAAGAGACAACGCATCTAGCAACTTTAGTCCGCTTGACAGTGAAATCCTGAGCTGAAAGTTACAGAATAGGAACCTCTATGTTCTTAACGAAATTGATTAAAAAATATTAAGCTCCTATCAACACAGGAAGAAGCCATGCACATATGTCAGAAGAGAAGTATCACTAGTGAAAGAAAATAATATTTTGGCGAAGTTTATGCACCATTTGGCTTCTGCAGTTTTCCAGAAGATAAATTGAAAGTATTTGCACTTTCACATTCTTAGGTAATAGAGCATGTTTTCTGATCAGCAGAAACTCACAACTCAATTACAATCTTAAAAGAAAAAGAAAATCAAAGACAGACTAAGAAATCGGCAAAAACATTATTGTGGTGAGAAAAGTTGAATCGGCAAGAGAAGATGGTGCTTAAGAAGCGGGTATAAGAAATGAATTGGAGAAAGTATTGCATATATATAAGGGACTTACCAAGAGAGGATTTGGAGAAGTGAAGAAAAATAGAAGGGTAAGAAGATGATGGAAGAGGAAAATGGTTGAAAGAAGAGAAAGAGGGATGGTGACAGTGGATGGAGAAGGGAGAAACCATGGTGTGGTTGTGTTGATTCAAAATTGTTTGTGTTTGGCTTTGGAGAGAAAGGCAAAGGCAGAGTTTAAAAGGGAAGGGAGAGAGGCAAACAGACAAATGGTTGCCCAGGAGATTCCCGCTAATGGTTGCATGGCATCATCTAAAACTACACAATTAGGGGTACTCCTGTCCTTTTCCTATTATCACTTTTCAACCCCCAATGTAATGTTCTGCATGCATTACCACTGTAATTACTATTTCACTATTTTATATATTCATTAAATAGAAAATATTTATTTCTTGTCTTGCACACTTTTCTATGGTTTAAAAATCAGTATTTTTTTTTTTAACTTGGGAAATACAACAATCTTAAATTCGTCGTCATCGGAACACCTAATCGTTTAATATCTATTTTTAATATTTTGTATTACGATGAGTTATAAACTAATAATATAAAATCATTAATTAAAATAAAATGAGGTCAAACTTATATTAGGATGAAGAACTAGCAAAAACAACAATGCAGGTTAATTAAAATTTTATTTCACATCACATTATTACTTTTTTTCTATTCCCTTTATACTTCTTATTTCATTCCTTAGGAGAAAGATAATATTTATATCTACTTTTTCATTTACATCGTTTATTACATTTCCCACCTTGTTTCTAAATTGTATGAGGTATTTTCTAAATTGTATGAGGTATTTTTTCTAAGTTGTATGAGATATTGGATGAATATGTAATACGAAAGATTGTATACATGTATTGCATTATCCAAAAGAAATATTGAGGACAATGTACTTCAATCATTATAATTATAAATATACAAAATAAAATTGTAAAAGTTTAAAGTGTTTATCATATTTAAAATATATATAATTTTTTAATAAATATAAGTTATATGACAATGATGATGATTTACCTGTCTTTTATTACTTCTATTAATGGATTAAAAGTATAAGTTTGTGGAGGATTAGGTTAAGAAAAATTTGAACTTCTTATTTTATATTGTTGTCTTGAATAAATTAATTATATCATATTAATGGGGTGTGTTTCCAGTTGTATTATATTTTTTAACTTAAGAATTTGATTGATAATCTTGTTGATTATGAATTTAATAAACTAGTTATGATGGTTTGAAATTTGATTATTATATTTTTATAATTAGTAGTTAGAACTTAGGAATTAATATTTTTCTCTTTGGTAATGGTAGATTGTTGAATTGGAATGCTAAAATATAACAATTGCATTGATTTCAAATTTAGAAGATTTAGAACTCTGTGTTAAAATAAGTTAAAGTTCAAGTAAAAAGAATGTAAAGATGATAAGATATGAAAAATTAACTGGTGTTTGTTATTGGGCTAAGATTTTGCTTCTAATTGGAATTTGAAGTTTTCTACATTGATTTTAGTTCAACTTTTCAGTTTTGTTAGTTTTCTGACTTTTTGTATGATTTCTTTGACAAATAAAATTCACAGGTGGTGTGAAAAAGAAAAATCTTAAAAAAAATTATTAGAAAAACCCTGAATAGAATTCTTTGGAAGAGGACTTTTTTCTCATAATAATAGTGAAACATGAAAATTTGTTCAAGAAATTAGACCTAAAAATAGTGTCACATCCTAACCTAATATCGCTGAGTGGATTTGTAAGAAATTAATTTTTATTATCTATTCAAATAATTTTTGTGTTTTAAATAATTTTAACAATTATATGATTGAGTTTTATAAATACTACATATTTCAAGATTTAATTGATTTGTTTATTGAAAACTAAATATATTATAGAATGAGTTAATATTTAATGAATTGATGATTATTGATATTTACTAAAGAGATAATAACCTCCTATGTAAATAAAAGATGATGAAATGAGTAGATGATTCTCATGACATAAAATGACTAATGTGATTGTTGATGAATAGGGTAGTTATTTTCTTTTTTACCATCATAAAACATGGAATCACAAATTTGGGATATAAGAAATCAAACTTAACTACTTCAATTATAAAAAAATTATAAAAATTCGTGCATTTTATAGAATGGATGTAATAAAAACCAATTTCATTTTTATGAGTATCAAATTAGATCGAAATTGTAGTTTTAGTTTAATCTCAAATATTCAAATTTGATATAATTTTATGAAAATCATAGTTATATAAATTATTTTTTTTTTATCTTATGGAAACTTCGTTTCAATAGAGAATAGTGTTTAATTCATTATTAATGGTATTTTGAGAGAATTAATATAGTTCTTTAACAAATGGATAAAATATAACATGAATTATTGATTACAAGTTAACTTCTCCTTTATTTTTGTTTGATCTTTTCAAACTGTGATATCAACAAATTATATAGATAATCAACTATTTAAGATATACTAACATATATATATATATATATATATATATTGAAATCATGATTGTAATATTAAATATTTATAACAAGAGTTTTCTTATATTAAATTTTGAAAATGTTTTATTTTATATAACTCATTAGAAACCACAAAAAATTTGTGTATATATTTCTTTAATGATTAAATTTAAATACAATCTGGGTTTCAATAAACTTTAATTAATAGTAAAAAAATATGGAAGAAATGTAGTAACAAAATTGTGTTGACAACACTCTTTATACATCAAAAAAACATATTAAAAAGTATTTATTTTTTAAAGAACTGGTTTGTGCATTACTCCTAGCCAAGAGATGAGAAATGCTAAAATTAAGATTTATGAGATTGATATGTAAGCACATATGATTGGTATAGTACTTGTGAAAGAAATAACATGTGGAAGTTGTCTACCTCTAGCACCTGCATATGCATTATTATGGCACAAAATGGTACATGAAGGACTAAGACAAAAGTTAATTATTTATTAGAGTTTGGCCAAGTTGGAAGGAGCAAGTACATAGAAAAGTTTTTGTTGGTTAGATAAGAGAAGCATCAAATCTGTGGCTCGGGTAGAGATTCCAGGTTAGAGAGCAGTACTAGAAGCCGGAATGTACATTGTCGTCTCTGAATATCATCACTTCACCACCATCACAATCTTGTTGCTTTATATGCTGTCCTTACTTCTTAAATAAAATAGCCCTACTCATTAGTGCTCATGGATATTCTTATCAAACACCTCATACATTCAAACTTATAATATTCCTCCTTTCATTCTCCAACTATATCTTTTCATTATTGGTTCAAATTTAGTGAGACATAATTTGTATGTGAGCATGGTCTTTACAAATACAAAATTGCACTAAGCTAATTCAACACTCCATATAGCCTGACATACACATGTTACATACACCAGTAGGGTGGGGGAAAAGGAAGACTAGGACTGTTGACAGGGCAAGTTGTGAGACTTTTTTTGGGGGCTCCAGTAACATATAAATCTACCATAATTATATTTAATTTAAGACTTTTTCTCATCTGGCTGTAAATTTTATTATTTTTTTCTTATTACTAATAGAAGGAAAACTAAACTAATTTCAACTATATATGCAACTTTTATTAGTGTTTTAATATTTTTAAATTCAATGTAATACTTTGTTTATATAATGGTTATCTTCATTGTTATAGAATATATTTAACACGAATATTTTGAGAAGTGTAGAATATTTTGGGGAGCGTAGAGTATAACAAATTACTCTAAATAGTTAATATGTACCTGAGGATTTATCAATATTTGTTGATATTTTCTACAGTGAAATGTGATGTGCAATTTATATAGGTTGTGAAATATAATGTGAAACTTTTATATATATTACACTTTTAAAATTTATATAATGTGAAATTTATATAAATTTCAAAATTATTAAGTAAGTTACTTCTAATATAAATTTCATATTAACACTTCTCTTTTTCTATATACGAGTTATTGAAAGAAAAAAAATATCAAGACATCAACTAATATTTATCATAATATTCTTTAATAGTATAATTGTAATATTTTAAAAATATGCTTAAATTTATATTTACCCCCATTCAAAGAATACACGTTTTAATATATATTAAGATAATAAAAAAAAGAGTTTTACACACGTTATAAATAATTCTAATGAACTTAACATTTCCTCACAACCTAATCCTCATAAAAGGACAATGTTTGTTGGAACTTTAAAAGAGGAAACATTTGACGGTATTGAAAGCTGAAACCATTTGTGTGGAACTCCGTATATAAATGGTAAAAGCTGCAAAAACCATTTTATAATATTTTTTATTTTTTATTATTTAAACTCTGTTTTCCTATATTTGAATAAGTGTGTATAACACCTTTATAATATATCTCTAGTTAATACATTCTTATAGTTTTTTTTTTTTAAAGAAAAAACTTTAAACGATATCAATTCTATTCTTAACTGAAAACAATATAATACAAACTCATGTAATTCTTAAACACAAATCGTATGTGAACATGATCTTTACAAATATAAAACACTTAGCTAATCACAAATTGTATGCGAACATGATCTTTACAAATATAAAACACTTAGCTAATTTAAGAATCCATGTCAGCTTGACATGTACAAGTAACATACAGGAGTAGGGTGGGGAGATAAAGAATAGGCAAGGACAAATGGAGAATGTTCTTTTGCATGTACATTAATAGTTATCTATTTCATTAATAACATAAAAATGTGCCATAATCACTCTGTTTTATTTTTTTATGACTTTAGAATATATATGAGTTGGACAATTTCTAAAGTATAGATTTTTTTTTTCTTTTCCTCTATTATTGATAAAGTAAGCTAATCTTTCACCTATAAACACGTTTAAATTAAATGTAACTACAAATGTTTTCTTTATATAAGATTTCAAACATTCAAAATGATACCATATGTGGTTTAAATTATATTTTAAATTTAGGTGATGATATTTGACACCATATTTTTTTTTTACATTCAAATTACGACTTTATAAGTTATTATTTTATTATAACATTTTTTATATTTGTTATTATTGTTTTAGTATAATATTTTATTATAAAAAATATCGCCAAATGAATGTAGGTAAAAAATTGAAAAGATATTTTTCTCTAAAATTTGAGAGATAAAAATATGAATATATATATATATATATATATATATATATTTTGAGTTATAGATTTTTATTATCTTAACTAATTATATTGTATGTCAAAATAAATATAAAATAAAAGTAAAATCTTTCCAATAATGTATACGGTGTTTATTAGTATTTAATATATTCAATTCTGCAAACACATTGTTAGTGTAATATTATCTAAACTATTATCACCTAAAATAAATAATTTATTATCAACAAGATGAAGTGTTATTAAAACATGTGAACTTTGTGCAGAATTTTTTTATTTTTCCAGAAAAAAATACCTCTCCAAACTACCCACGTCCAACAAGCCAAATATTGAGGGGCGGAATGCAAATATATATTAATAACAAAAATTTAAAAATCAACTATCATCATATTTAATTATATATGAAATTTCTATCTCTACTTATTAGTCAGAGGGTCTAGTATGAAACTTTCATAACATTCAAAGCAAGAGAAAATTAATTTAAACCAATCATACCTTTAAATATATAATAATAATAATAATAATAATAATAATAATAATAATAATAATACTTTTAAAAGCATGTAAAGTAAAAAAAAGACATAAACTTGGCATTAGTGATGGTTACTCGAGTTCACAAATTATGTCCAACTAATTATATCAAATTATGTATAAGTAATATTTATATCTCAAATGTATGATTACCTTTTACATCATAATATTTTTTTTTCTATCTCAATGAATTTTTAAAACTCACCTTTCTTTATAAATGATCAATTATATTAACTTCAAGTTAAACTACTATGGAAACAAGAATAAATTTTAATAATTGATTATTTTAAATCCCTGTACCGGTTTTATTTTATTTTTTATCTCTCTTTCACACAATACAAAACAATAGAATTTTCAATTAGAAAAGCATTTTTTTTAGCACATGAAAATGAAATAAAAATTTAAAATGTCTATTTAAAAAAAAGAAGTAATTGAATAATTTTAGTGTGTGTTTTTTCAAATTAATAATGATCCTAACGTAAAATTTGAACTCCCCCAGGCTTTCTCTAGTCCCATCAAGAAAAGGTTAAATTGTGTGTTGATGATTAGTGATGGATGCACGGGATTAACCCGGTCCAAGTGCCCATCATTTCCCCAATCTTTTCATACATTCATCTTCATAAGTGAATTCTTTTTGATGAATCCAATATTTTCTTTGATTAGATGGTAATGAAGATTATTTAAAATTACCTTCAAAAGTTGAACAAAATGATACGTTAAGGAGAATTTAGGGTCCACTATGAAAACCAAAGCAGATGCCGACAAGGTCCAACCGCCAAATAACAGAGGAAAACACAACACTATGGAAGAACCAAAACAACCCAAGTTTTGGATATTGTCAAACTTTCACTCAGCAACACACTTACTTCCCTCTTGTCGGCGTAGATAGTCTTCTTGGATGGCTATTAATTAATTTGGGCCTGCGTTAGGTGTTAAATCCAATCGTGTGAGAGAGTATCAGGGTCCCATTCATCACGCAATAAGGTTCAAATAATAATCCCAATAACCTCAATTAAAATATTCAAATATCTACTAAGATTTTGTTTGATTTTATAGGTAAAAGCTAATGTGAGAAAGTAATTATTACGTTACATTTCATAAACTGTGTATAGAACCATTACATGGATATCACTCTATGTTGAAGTTGAAACATTGAACTATACAAGCTTTTAAAAAAAATCAAACTACTATTCTCAGTCCATCATATGATCTTTTTCGTTGAAAAGACAGCCTAATCTGATTTTAATAATGCTTTGAATATGAAAAGTTGCTGCTTTTGGCACTGAAGTCTTATCTTGGTTCTATTCACTGACAACCGCAATGGCTTCTCTATTCAGAGAAAAGTTTTAGGCCCTTACGTTGAATATGTTCTAGAATGTAGGTTATATTATCTTTTATGAGAAGATTATACAGTTTAATCAGTTTTATGATAATGTCATGTATAATCTTTGTGGTTGGTGAAATACTTTTGATATAAAAAATATCTGTTTTTAGGTCAGAACAACTTGTTGTGGTGTTTCCCCATCACCTCAACTGAATCCATACACATTTAGACAAATCTCTTGCATGCATAATGAATTCAAATAATACTGAGCAACGTAATCAATTGATAGGTGGATGAGGTGATGATTTCAAGATCAATTGCATGCATTCACATGATACAAATACCAAGTCAACAATAAAGCAGAGACGCTCTCCCACACCACACTCAGACCTGTTCATTATCAGAAAACCATAAATCACATTTTAGGGGCAGGGTAAAGAATTAAATGTGTATTTTACTTTTTCAAAATTTACACAGATATGTTTACTTGTACACTCAAAAACAATAACACAGAGCGTCTGAAGAATAGTAATAAACACTAAACAAGAGAAGAAAAAAATTATATATGCCCATGTAAAAATATTAATAATATTTATAAGAATATATTTCAAAATTAAAGATATTAATAAATTTTTACTGTTTAAATATTATTAAACTCATCTTTAATTTTCATATCATTATAAAAAATCAATAAAAAAATAATTCCATTATAATTATTTATACTCTCTAAATCAATATAATATTGATTGCGATCAATAAAGGAAACAAAACATTTGTCATACTATTTTTTTTTAATGAAGAAAAATAAAATAGAATACTTGAACAATGAGAACTACAAAAGAAACATACAATTGTTTTTATAAGTAAACTATGATAAATAAATAAAAATCATTTTATGAAAAAAATAATTATCTGAAATTAAAATACCAGATTCATGAAAAAAAAAAGTGTAAAAACCTAAAGGATAAGGTCAAACTCCTAGGCATTCATGTGTCTCATCACTCTCCTTATCACCAAAGATGTCATTAATGTGAGCTAAGCTTAATTGGTTAGTTCTTTGTGTTCTCTAGAAATTACTCTCAATCATTTGTTGACATTTGGATGGTGTTTGCAGAAACCTTCTAGATGGGGTTTTACTGTATATTTTGCATGCATTAGAGGGGTTTTATGAAAAAATGCAGGACCACACACTCTGCAAGGGAACACAGTGTCTGCACATAAATATAAATGAAAAAGATTATGTCTCAATACTAATAATACTATTTACATTTACTTTCAATTGATTTTAAATCTAGTTTATAACTCGTTTTAATAATTATCTACTTTGATAGACTTATCCAAGTTTTAGTAATTGCTTAGAGAGTTATCTACTAACTTGAGATGATGTTGGACAATTGTACATGTAATTTTAAAAGTAAATTTTGGCCTTAAACTAAAGTATGCAAAGGATCTGTAATGTAACCGCCAACCCCAATAGAAATTAATGCATTCACAAATCTATTCAATGTGATTGAGACTAGAAGATATCTATATCTCTTTAACTCTGTTTAGCTGTGCTAATACCTAGGTTGTAAATGACAAGTCCAACAATCTTTGTTCAACTTGTTACGTTGAGTCTTGCACCATCAAAAGCTAGGGAATCCAATTGGATATTGTGCTGATCAAGATGAAAGGTTATTGGTGTATGCATGCATGCATGCCATTGAAATCACATGAGGATACTTGATAAGATTCTCCTTGCTGGTGCCATTTCTACTGAAATTTCAAAGGGTGGTATTTAGCATTGATAACAGAAAAATTAAAAAGTTAATAGTGAAGTTGACTTAGTATGTCACTATAAAATTTCTGTATGGAAAGGGACCATCATAATTAACACCCCAGCCTGTCACACAAATTAACCTGCTGTTATTTTTTTGAAGTTCAACCCCTTGCTTTAACCTAGAAAGCAAGATAACTGGCTCCTTATCAATGCTTTATTGATCTTGGTGCAGGTCTTTGTCCACAACTGCAGAGTCTCTAGATTGGTTCATCCGGAGGCAAATAGCATTGGATGGTGCAAAAAGTTTGCAGTTTCACAACATACATATTTGTTCTTATCCTTTATCTTCTTTTACTGTACTAAACTTATAAATACAGTTTTATAGTAAATAAATTTATATTAAGTGTATTTCTCTTTTAGGTTTTGTTTGGTGGAGGAAGTAAATTTATAGATTGTATGTGTATTATAGGATTGTTTGGATTAATAGATAGATGGTAAGAATTAAAGAGATTTGAGAATATTGGTTATGAAAGTTTGAGAATAATTTGATAGATGTTATAGATTTATTTTAATTCTTTTAATTAATATATTTTTGAAATTACTAATTGATCATTGTAGATAATGAAAATCTTAAACCCACTTAAAGGGGTATTTTGTAATTTCCAAAGTTATATTTTGTAATTTTTAACTCATTTATGAGGACTATTTCGTAATTTCAAGTTACACTCCTTCAAATCTCTTCCCATCATCAAATGTACCATCCTGCAAATCCCTCCTCATTCATCCCCTCAAATTAAGTCAACCAAATAGCCTTTATTCTCCTAAATCCGTCATCTTGTATAATAAATCTATCAAAATTGGTTCAACCAAATAGACGCTTAATGTAGGTTAAACTTTTCTTGTATATTATTTGTAAATATTTTATTAATTAACACCGGAAATACAGGCACCTAATAAAAAAGAAAAAAAATATAATTCAAACATTAATTATTAAAATAAAATGAAATGATTTTGTTTAAAGTTTATAAAACAAATGTTGAACATAAAAAGCTATAAAACTAATTTTTTAATTAATTTTAATAATTTTATAATTATATAATAGCAGTAATTACATTTTTTTCATCAAAGTAAAAAAAAGTAAAATTAGTGTGTGTATTATATAAATAATAAATTGTTTTAATTTTTATTGATAGTTTTTTTAAACAAGTTTTTATACATAAGAGAAATTTATAGTCTGGAAATTTTTATTTAACTCATGAGAAATAGGAAATAATGTTTTCTGTAATGATTTTTTTGTCAATTTTTTTACAAAAATATTCCTATAAATATGTGTGAATCTAATATAAAAAAAATTATAATAACAAAATAAATTACTCTTATTAAATTACTCAATATAAAAAATATTTACAAAACGTTTTACTAACCAAACAAAATTTATTCATTCTTAACCATTATAATTTGAAGAATTTGTGATTTTTGGCTATAATTTTTTTTCAGTACCAAGCTCCTCTGAATGTAGGAAAAAAAAAAGAAGAAGATAAATTCAGTTATTATTTTTTGAAAATAAAAAAAAAATGTAATTATCAGTTTAACATTTCTATTTTTAAAAGATCTTGCTTATCAAATATAAAATAATTTTATATAAATATATTATATTTCTTACATTATAAAAGTTAATCTAAAATTATTTATTTTTTAAAAATTTTCCTATTTATTCTATATTATAATTTATTTACATGTAAAAATATAAATAATTTTAACATTTTCCTGTAAATAAAAGCTAACAGTTTAATACATATTTATAATATTTTACAGTATTACTTAAATTTTACTCCAACAAAAAATTACAAGTGTTTTTATTAAAATATACAAAATCATAGTTCTTGTAAAACCCTTAACATCATTCCAATAAATTATAAATAATAAATTAATTAGATATAAACAGATAGTCTCGTCTTGAATAACAAAATATATATATAATAAAAATATAATCTAAGTTCATGATTGTTTCACAAAGTTTAACAAAAAAATTTGTTTGTCCAAATAAAAATTGGATTACCAGTATGGTAGTCTAATATAGGATGAGCTCAAGGAGGGGAATATTATTAGCATTGTTTTTGCATTACAGGATTTTTTTTTTCACCTTCAGATGATAAGTAAAAGATAAAAATATCCTTAATTTTCATAGTTTTTTTATATTATTGTTTTTGCTTGTCTTATTTTTCACTATTCCTCTGATGCTGGTTTTATATTTTCTATATTTTATTTTATTTAATCAGACAAAATCAATATATTACATTGAATAAAACACTTTCAATCTTTTATAATAAAGCTATTTTCAATCTTTTATAATAAAGCTATGTAAGTAATATATTGATTTTCTTCCCCAATAACAAGTTCAATGTTATAACATATCTTTTGTAATGATCAAGACTGGTAAGTCCATCGATCCATAGAAGATTTAGTGGCTACTGCAACACCTGCTTCTTCAGGTGGAACTCCAGGTTAAGGAGCTACTCAGAATGATGCCAAAATATTATTACTTTTGGTTTCATAGTCAGACGTATAATAAGTTAGTTTATAACCTTTAATACCAACTTTCAACCCAACATTTGCTTTAGTCTTTGTTTGTAGTGATATAAATCCCTCCATACAACTCATGAATTAAGAATTCTCGAAAGAATAAAGTCTACTCGATATGACTTAGGAGTTAGTGAAATCTTTTGCAAAAATCAACTAATATTATCAATTAATCTCAAAGGTTGTTATTATTAAATTAAGTGATGGTATTTGATTTGTCAAATACATCATTATTGTATTCTATGTTATTATTTTGATGGTTAGGTGACCATCATGTGCATTACAAATTTGATGTGACAATCATGTGATTTTCAAGTAGATTATATTTTGTCTCTTATCCTTTTACAAAACTTATAATTAGTTCCTTGACTTATTTTCTTATTATTTTGAGTTCCTTGATAGTGTTTTCTTCATCTTATCTTTTGAAAATAAGCTCATAGAGACTGAGACCGAACTAATTGACCCACTACACACTTAGAGCAATAACTTATATTACCAATGGTCTCAACGTAGAGTGTTTCTCACCGCACCTTCATGATTTTCTCTTGCACTCTATTAAGGAAAAACTATCATTCTACCTTTAATGAAAATAAATAAATAAATTGTCATACACCCTTTTTTATTCGAGGTTATTATAGATTGTACAATTTAAATTACAAAAATTGTATTTTGGACTTTTGTATTGCAAATTGTACAATCTATAATAAATTTTTGGATTGTGTTTCAAACTATAATTGGTTTTTGGATTATAGAATACAAATCCTTATTTTCAAATTATACAATCCAAAATATAAATAATTACAAATTTAGAAAAGCATTTTCAAAAGTATGGATGTTTAAAAGGAAATTTTATGGAGGTGAAGTGAAGAAAAAACCCACAACCCATTCACATGACATTGATACCACTTTATAGACTTTCACTTCCTGCACTATATCACGTTATGACCTACACCATATCAATAATGTGAAAAGACTAAGATGTCTCTGTTAACCTTTTTTGGCAAGTGTACCGAGTCAAAAGTAATATAAAAGTAATATAGATTTATAAAGTAAGGATGTCGATCCCACAGAGAACAATTTTGCTATTAAGTCTCAAATTCACGACTCACTAACCAAATAAAAGTTTCAAGATGGTTTTATTATAATTTGAATTAATAAGCAATAAAGACAATTAAAGAATAAATAACGATTATAAAAAGGAGTTTGTACGATCTATAAGGACTCTAGGATTAAACTTCATCTATCACCCTCATTCATATTTTGAATTTGATAATAAAGTACAATATTAGTAACTACTCACTATTGATGCACATATAATAATCATTCACACTGATTTTTCTGATATGAAATTCATAAGGTAATTTCCTAAACACTAATCTCTTAGCTATTTAGTAAATTACCCAACATTAAAAACAAATGTTATAGCAATCAATATACTGAAACTTATCCCTAGTATTCCAATATATTGAGTATTTTCATCTAAGTCAGAAACTCAAAAATACTTCCCAGTTAAATTCAAGAATCAAAATCAAGACTCTATTGATCAGATAAAATCTAGCATTAAGTGTAAGATGAAAATACCAATAGAGTAGAACCTGAATATTATATTTAAAATCACCAAAATACAAATGAGTTCAAAAGATTACATTCAATTCCAAAGATGAAGATTTAGCTACTCATGGTAGCCATTACAACTCAAGCAAAGAAAGATTGCAGAGAAGAAGAAGAATAATGAAATTGCTCTCGTTCTTGATGGTGGCTCTCCTTCCTCCAGATCCAGATGCTTCACAAAACCCTAAAAATCTCCTTTTAAACTCAGTTTTTGGCCTAGGTTAAGTGACTTTTCTCTTGGGATTTTTTTTTTTATTTTAAACTATTTATTTCTTTTCTTCATGAATCTTCCAATCTATCATTTTCTTCATTCTTTTATACTTAAAATTTCACAATAATTGAGATTAAATGATTTCCTTTAACTCAGGACTCAAAACATAAATTTAGATCCAAAAACTCTAAAATTAGGAGTAATTACTAATTACTATTTTAAATAACACTTAAACTCACAAGTACTCAATCTTTTTCATGTATAAAAACACTTAAAATTTGCACTTATTAATCTCTAAGATTGTATACTTAAAAAATAGGGTTTTCTTCACCTTCACCGTGCACGTTCACTTGTCGCCACTACTAGTGGGTTTTTCCTAGAAGGTTATGTTGGTGGAGATTTTACAATTGTGTGTGTGGTTGGTGATGGTTTTTGGTGGTGTTTGACATAAATTTTGGTGGAACTCCATCCATTGCATGTGAATTTTTGTGTTTATTTATGTTTTGGAATGGTAACTCGATTTTCAGAAATCACCTATCCCCCATTAGACTACTAATATAGGCATAATCAAGAGCACCTTTCATTCTTTGTTATGCCACATTGAATCTGCCCATACAAGCCTTTCTAAAGACACATTGCTCACAAAATTCAATTTAGTAACTTTGTCACAATCAAACAAGTATTGCTTCTACAACTTAACTAAGTTTTTCTAACTAATATGACCTAGCCTTCTATGTCATAACTCAGTTTTGAACAAGGCCATTTGCTTAGAAGTAGATGTTGAGTTAGGTACTATCACACCTTGCAATGAATATATGCCATTTTTCCTCACACCCTTCATCACTTTCAATCATCCCATGTAACCTTTAAATACATACTTTTTTCAGCCCACTGATAGATGATGGATTTCTATTCAAGTTAGGTATAAACCTAACTTGATCATGCAAAACTTTTATTCCATCATGAAAATGTAACTTAATTCTAGCAATCGTAGTTATATTACAAGACTTGTTATCATTAAGAAGAATTGAACCTCTTTCAAACTTTGTAAACTCCTATAACCTTTGTTAGTTAAGTGTCATATGGAATAATCATTTAAAATCTATTATCCACTCAACATCATCAGAACTACTAAACACCACTAGGAACTTCAATGATTCATAATTGTCTTCAATAAGAGATGTTTAACCTATCTTCAACATAGATTATCTATTAGACCCAAATGGTCTGCTAGGTCCAAATGACCAGTTAAAGTGCTTAGCCTTATTTTTCCTATTAGGATAAAATCTCCTTGTGTATCTTTCCTTCTTACAATGATATTATCTAATGTTAAACACATTACCTCTACTACCATTTCTAGGCCTCGATTTCAACCTCTTTCCATTTTTATTCTCATTGATAAATGTTATTCCCCTTATTACAAGATCATCTCTACTATTGGACATTTTCACATCAAATTTATCATTCAACTCTTTCTAGCTAAGACCCACTTGAACTTTTTCAAGAGAGAGGGAGTTTCCTTTTCACACGACAAGGTCTCCTTGAAGTTTTCATGTATCTTAGACAATGAACATAACAACAATGCGTAATTATCATCGATTTATACGTCAATATTCTCTAGATAGAGAATCAACTTGTTGAACTCATTCAAACATTCTTTAATTTCCTTATTACTACCCATCTTTACCTATTTCAAATATAGATGATTGAATATATACTTCTTCGTATGCAAGCTTTGTTTAGACTATCTATCACGTCTTTGCTTCCAGGACTTGTCTTAACACCTTATACCAAGGTTAAGGAAATTGCACTATGAGCTTCTCCAACAATGTTTTTTTATCTTTTTTGTTACGACCAGGGTCACGACGAGGAAGAAATATTTTTCAAAAAAATAAAAGAGTTGCCACCATAGTTTATTAATGAAAACTGTGGAAAAATCAGAAAAGGAATAGTCCACGAAAATATATTAGGGTCCAAGAGTCAGTTACGTGTAAAAAAGGTATTAGCGCCCTACAACGTCCGTCTTAAGACGATACCTCTAATTAATTGAGGAAAATGAATGTGGTTTTTTAAAATATTTGTTTTTTTCCCAAAAAGGAAACAAAAGTTCAAGTAAAAAACAAATAAAATATTTTTTTAATTTTTTTGGTCTAACAATGATTGAATTTGCTCCTTTGTATTTCCATTATCAGGGATCACATAGTTCTAAGTAGAAAACTGTTTGTTTGAAAAAGTGAATCCGACAAGGATTGACTTTACTTTTACGTATTTTCATTCATGATGAAAAATCAGGGATCATGTAGTTCTAATTGTTTATTGTTGCATTGATACTCTTTTAATTTTTTAAATATTCATATTTTTAAGATTTTACAATTTTTAGAGTATACGATAATGTGAACGATCAGAGATAGTGTAAATCATAAATTGATATTGTAGGTTGTTTATGTGTTATTTAGATAAAAATATTCTTTAAAACATTTTTTGAAAAGGTGAGTGTATATATAAAAGAGGTGGCAAAAAGCAAAATTGTTAGGTTAATTTAGTGAGGCCAAGCTTTTTAAACAAGGGGTGTGGTATGAAAATGAGTTGTGTAAATAGCAAAGCTGCTAGGTTAGTTTAATGAGTCCAGGCTTTTTAAACAATTGGGTGTAGTATGAAAAGGAGGTGGGCAAATAATAAAGTTGTTAGATTAGTTTAATGCGCCAAAGTTTTCTAAACAATATGATGGGGTATAAAACAAGATGTGCAAATATAATAGTTGTTGGGTTAGTATGGACTTTTTCAACAATGGGGTGTTATAAAATAGGATACGCAAATAATAAAGTTGTTTGGTCGGCTTAACAAGTTCAAACTTTTTAAAGAATGAAATGTGATATAAAAACAAGGTATGCAAACAACAAAATTGCTAAGTAACTTTAATGAACTCAATTTTTAAAGAATAGGATTTGCATATAAAATGAAGTGGGCAAATAGAAAAGTTTCTGGATGGACTACTTCTTTTTGCACCTCCAAGCCTTCTTGAGGCACCCCATAATTTTAAAAAATTCCAAACTTACCCTTTATGGAATGACGAATTTAACCTTGAGGTTTAAGAAGGAATACAAAAGTAAATATGGAGGTGGTTGGGTATAGCTGTGCAGAAATTGGAAGCGTGAAGGTGACGGTGAGGTGTAGTGGCTGATTGGTGGCGTTATGTGGCGGTGGGCGCTCTTCGCGGCAGCGGACGAATGCGAATGCGGCGACGTGACGGAGCAATGATGGCAAAATGAGTTGCAGAACAGACCATTATGTAACTGTGCTACGGATCTGTAGCACAGTTGCGGAATGGTCCGTCCCGCAACTCATATTTTCTACGAAATGAGTTGCGAAACGGAGCATTCGGTAACTGTCCTCCAGATCCGTAGCACAGTTGCAGAATGCTTCGTTCTACAACTCATTTCGTACGAGACGTAACCCATCCCGAAATCGCAACCGCACCAAATCGCCCCAAATACTCTACAAATCCAAAAATATATCATACATACCTCAAATAATCCTCAAATGCATTGCTATTGAAGGTTGACGGAATAAAAATGGCCAAAAAAATGCATGACGAAACGGTGGTCGTGCTTGGAGGTGGCGCCGCAGAAGTGAAATGAGGAGAGGTTCGTAGAGAAGTAAATATGAAGGTTTTAGGATAAAATGGCATTTTGGTCTTCACAATACTATTTTAAGGGTATTTTAGTTCAAATTTATAAGTTTGAAGGTGTCCCAAGATGTGCTTGGAGGTGCAGGAAGAAGCAGTCTTTTGGATGAGATTAATTAGCCCATGTTTTTTTAAGCCCATAAAATTCGGGTTGGGAATAGCCTAACAAGGACGAATTCTTCCTCCAACTCCGTAGTTTCTTGGGGCACCTCCATATATTTAAAAAATTTTCAAACTGTCCCTCATATTTTATCGCGTAAACAAGTATACCCTTCCCAACCTTAAACCTCCGCACCTGCACACCTCCATACGTTTTTCCACCTCTATTCAAGAATATGCATCCACACCTGAACTAGTCGCCACTGTGAGGAGATTCTACTGTTATCGCCACCGTCGTCAGAGATTCTACTGTTATCGCCACCGTCGTCAACCACTACTGCCGCCGCCATCTACCGCTGCTGCCGCACTAGCCTGATTAGATTTAGAAGAAATTAGGAGAAGAACCATAAAGGTCTCCCAATGGATTGATAGGCTCTTTGATTATGTCATTGAAAAGCGAATGAAGGTGACTCGGATGGAAGAAAATAACTCAATTTTTTTTAAATCAGATGCCACTATCCAGTATACAAAAAGGTCTCAAGTTAATATTTTACAAACCGAATGACTGTCATCCGGTTTACATTTTATTTAAAAATGTAAACTAAATGACATCTCATCCAATTTATATAATTTTTCAAAATGTAAACTGGATGTAAACCGAATGAGGTGCCATCTGATTTACATTTTATTTGAAAATGTAAATTGGATGACACTTCATCCAGTTTATTTTTTAAAAAAATGTAAATCGGATGAGGTGTCATTCAATTTACATTTTATTTTGAAATGTAAATCGGATGATACCTCATCCGGTCTATTTTATTTTTATTTTTTTTAAAAGTGTTCATTTTGGTCATTTTTATAAAGACAATTTTGGATTTTAAAATTTATCAAGGTGCATAACGATGTTATGGAGGCGTTATTCGTCCTTAACAAGATATCCGAAGACTCTATAAATAAGGCCCAAATCTTGAAATACATTTGCATGTAAATATGGCACATAGATTAGCACAGAAAGCAAATAAATAATGACAAATTCTTTCTCCATCTCCATACCCTCTTCCTCCACTTCCATAGTGAAAATAAAATTACTCATATATCCTTATCTTAAAATTGGAAAAGTCATTATTATCCTTCATCCCCTTCACCTCCATAACCTGCTTTTGTTCTTTATTTTCATTTCACCAAAACCAAGTCCCACCATTGCACGTTTCCATGCATCACCAACAACCTTCTGTCGTCATTCACCTTCTTAGTGTCGCTGCTGTGTAACCACCACGCTTCCACCCTTAACCTTCACAAACAACTCCTTTCATGCTCTTCCCACCATGCTTACATGCACCACACTACAATCTCCATGACTTTATCTCATTCCTTTTGCAACCACCACTTAAGATACTATATCTAGGTTTGTCATTATATGTGTGTATATGTTAGGGTAGTGAGTGAGAAATGAAAGTATGATATATACCAGTGATGACATCCATTTCACGAACAGTGGAGATTTGAGGACCATAGCAGAAGGTTTGGCCACTGATGCCAGCATTGGAGAGAGTTCCTCCCACTGTAAAGTACAAGTAATCAGTCAAAAAGAGAGGTGCAAGTCCATGCTCGAGCGTGGCGTGAAGAACATCGATCCAAAGTTCTTCACCTCCGACATCAGCGTAGTGAAAGTAACCAAGAGAAGGTCTATCAGAAAAAAAAAATTGTAAACCGGATGAGGGCCATCCGATTTACAATTTTTGTTCCAAAATGTAAACCGGACGCGGAGCATCCGATTCAGTATTTTTTTTTAGCAAACAGAAGGTCCTTTTGGTCATTGTTACAAGGACAATTTTGACATTTTTAAAACTTATGGAGGTACAGGTCGAGGGTATTGGGATGCAGAAAGAATAAGTCATAAATAATGGGCCCGACCGACGTTCATATAATTGGTAATTAAATGGATTATATGCATTTAAATAATCATATAAATTAATCCTAAATGGTGGTGGCCCATGTACATGCAAATTTACGTGCAGGTTATAAAACCTCATCTAGCCAATTCAAATAAAGCAACGTAAGGTAGCCCTACACGCATAGAACCTTAATAGAACATTGTCATATGCAATTGGGTTCGCAACCTTCTGGATTTTAACATCATCACTGGGTACCCTTCCTTTTTCATGTCATTCCTTTAATCTGTAGTAACTAACATATATGCAACTACACACAATGCTATAGAACGAAACCCGAAAAACATATGTCTGAAATCTTTTTTCTTTTTTTTTCTCTTCTAACATGTTTGTCTTTGTCTCTTCTTTACTGTTGTTGTTATATGTGAGTGCAACCTGTGTGTCCTTTACCTTAACGTTTCTAAATCAATAGTAAAAAGGGTTATGAGAGCCACTGAGTGAGTGAGTTTTTTCTGTGGGTGGGATAGTGCGTGGTGAATAATTGAGAATAACAAGGAGTTGTGAGGAGTTGAAAGTGAGTGAGTTTAAGAGTTGTTTTTATTTTTATTTCTGTTTCATACTAATTTTCGTTTTTATTTTAATTATTATTTTCATTTTATTTTTTTATTTTCGTCTTCTTGGAGAGTGTGAAGTGATAAAAAGGGTGTAGGAAGTAAACATGGCTTGGAGTCAAGTTTAGGGTTTAAGGTTTATATTTTTTCTAGAAATAAATTATAGACATATCTTTTTTATATTTTTTCTAGAAATAAATTTTATTTACAATGGCAAATTGAGTGTTTGACATTTTTCAATCATGATAACATCAAGTTTAACTTCACGTTCTAAAGCTTATAAAAGACCTTGTTCAGTTAGGAGTACACTTGTCTATAACTAATTGAAGTCATTGACTATAATCTTCTCGATCTCATAGTTAGGAGAAGTTATGATGATTGAATACTTTTATGTCGAACATATCAATTTGTATTGAAATTCACCTGAAAATATAAAAAATTTATCATATAAACACTACAATTAATAAGGACAGAGTCAAAGATCAAAAAGAAAGGAAATCAAACCATAAAAAACTATCATAATTTAATTAAAGTGTTAATAAACTTCAATTTACATCCCCAAGAAAACTTTAATAAGAAAAAGTTTTTTTGCAAGAGTTATAGAAAAAACTTAATAGAGATAACAACTTAAACACCACTCTATCAATAAAGTTAAACACTTAGTCAATAACTCTATTAGTTACTATTCATGTCATGCTGTTAAAGAGGTGTCTATTTATACAACTTAGTAGTAACTAACTCTCCATAATTACATTGGGTATCATATAATGAATTTTGTAAGTGCTCCACCTAAAATACAAAACACATTATATAATAGTGAATCTAACTGGTTATACAAGATGATGTTCCTCCATCAGTTGAATTCAAGATCCGCTTCATTAGACTCTTTATTATACACGATTTACTCAATTGTACAAGACACTTTCACTAAACAATAAATATATATAAATATATGCATATGTATTATTAAAAAAACCTTATTTAACAAAATGATAAAGATTTTATTAAACTTATTCAAACTTACAAAATTCATATATCTTATAACTCTGCTATAAATATATTTGAATTGCAGAAACTTGACAATAAGCAGTTTGAATAATACAAAGATAAGAATTACATATATTTCTAACAATACAAATATTTCTGTAACAATAAAAAAGCAAAAATAATGCACATCTTCAACTATTTCGTACATCAACTTAATGATTTTTATAATGTCGTAATCTTTCTTCGGTATCTTATAATTTTCTTCCAACAATATTTGCAAAGTACTAATGGAAAAACCATAATCATAATTTTTAGATCCTTTCTATAGTTAAAAATAGCTCAAGAATAATAAAGGAAACCTTAACTTTTTTTAGGAAGAAAATTCAATCATTAATATAACGTTTTTTACAAACTTAGAGCTCACTCTGTGTTGGTTGTTGTACTAGTTATTTATAAAATTGCATTATTTTCACAATGACATAAAAGTATCGAACTAGTTGTTCTATTTAGGAATGTAATTTGCAAATTTAGAAGAATTCACCCATGCCTCCATATGGACACACCTGAATCAATAACCATTTAAAAGAAAAAGGAAGCAAATACGAGAACCTTAATTTATTCAATCTGGAGCAGAAGTAATAGTTAAACCTTAATTTGTCAATTATATATATATATATATATATATATATATATATATATATATATATAAATTTAAAAATTTTCATTACAGAAATAAGTGAACAACTCAATTACTTAATGACTACATTGAATTCTTTCAACATTAGAATAATTAAACCGTACCATTTTAAATTTAGATTATGGTATATTGAGACTCAAAATCATTTGACAACTGCAATTTTTAATTAAAACTAAAAATACTTTGATAGTCTCTCTTCACCCACAACCTATTGTCATGTATTTTTTTATTAAAAGAATTTCTTCCCATCAATTTTCAATTGTTGCCCAATAATCACGTTATAACTTAATGACTCTATCAGATTCTTTTAATATTTGTCTTTTCATTATGTATATACTTAACGACTATAGTGGACTCTTTTAACATTTTTTTTTTCCTGTCATGGAAATAATAAAATCATACCACTTTAGATTTAGATTATGACACTCAAAACCATTTGACCACTGAAATTTTAATTAAAAACAAAAAACACTGTGATTTTTTTTTTTTTATTGACAACCCATTGTCATGTACTTTTCTTTCCGTTAAAAAAATTCTTTTTCACTTTGATACCCACTTGTTAAATTATAATTTTCTTTTAAATTTTAAAACACTAAACTGAACCTTTTTAAAATAAAGGATATTAAAATAAACATCAAAATTAAAGTATTTTAAAAGTAAAATTTAGTTCACATTAAATAATAAAATATACTTATATTTATAAATAATAATTTATTTTTGACACAAATCCTTAAGTACTAATTAAAATAAATACTATTTAATATTAATTACATATTTATAAAATTATTAATTTAAAAATATATCTAACTTTTTAGCATCATAATATATGTTATTTTAGTATTAAAAAAGTATTTCTCATTGATAAAAGCAATAAACAGTATTCAAACGTTAGTGCAATCTAATTTAGCATAAATAATTCGCTAAACATATTTTCAAATAATAAATTTTAATGTGAGTATCTGTTAATGTGATATATTTATCAATATTATATATTTATTATTCAATATTTAATTTTTACTCTCGTCTGTTGATTTATAATACATAGTATTAATAATAGTATATACATATATCAATATTGAAAATAGGTATTTTTTTATTTAATAATATATTTTATATATAGACATTTTTTTAAAATTATACGTTTAATGAATTTACATTTTTAATATTAAATTTAATGAATTAGTAATAAATAAAAAACTAATAATATTCAAAAATACATTTTTTTGTTTATATTATGATGAAAAGTTATACTTAGTAAATTCATATTTTAATGATTAAATTTGATAGTTAAATTGTCTGCAATAAATATATTAAATAATATTTAACTAAATATTTATTTCTGTATCTATAAAATACTGAACTAATAATGTTAAACACTTGGACTAATATGCAATCGAAAAAACAGTACGTTATGTAATATGTGAAGCAGGCATTTAATAACATAATTATAATAATTTTAATTTAATAATGAAAATATAATTATGGGCGCGCGTGTAGTTTTTCCTTGTTGTGATGTCTTGTCTATACTCTGGATCGGTGGAACTAACGAAGCCAAGATGGCGTCCATGCGCTTCCCTTTCTCGTTTCCGCAGCCCCAACCGCCTCAATTCCCTCGCCCCTTCACCGCATTCGCTGCTGTTGCCGCCGTCGCCGGTGCCTCCGCCGCCGTCGTGGCTGTCTCCTCCTCCGACCGCCCCTTTCTCCGGAATGCCCTGAATTCCGTCCTCTCTTCTGGCCACTCGTTGCCTCTCTGGGGTTCACTCAGTTTGTCCGACAGTGGGGTTTCCGTGCTTGAATCAAAGACCGGAACTTCCTTCCCTTCGGTTCTAGCCTCTTCTCACAAACTCTGCGGAATTGGGTTGCGGAAAAAGAGCGTCTTGGGATTGAAGAAAATTGATGTTTACGCATTTGGTATGCCATTTTACTTTGGTCTTATGAAATAATAACTTGGATGAAAAAAATCTACGTAGAATCCCTTTCAGATGTAGTGTCGGCATTTTTTTATAACTTAATTTTACTAATTTGCTACGACTTTCATCTGGGCTGGGAAAATGGAAAAGGAAAATGTTGTTTTGAAATGTACATGGAATAGTAGTGATGAAGGGACAATCCGAACTTTTATTGTATTTGGAAATTTGTGTTGTTTGTTGCAGGTGTTTATGCTGATGATGAGGACATAAAGACTCATCTTTCTGAGAAATATGGGAAGTTCTCTGCATCTGAATTGCAGGGCAAGAAGGAGTTTGTTGACGATCTTATGGACAATGATATATCCATGACAGTTAGGCTTCAAATTGTGTATGGGAAATTGAGCATTCGTTCTGTGCGTAGTGCATTTGAAGAGTCTGTAGGAAGTAGGCTGCAGAAATTTGGGGGATCAGATAATAAAGAATTGCTTCAAAGGTGAATAGTTCCTTCAACTGCCAATCTTATTTTCGTATGTTAGAATTAGTCATCACATGTATGTGTGTTTGGTTTCATGTTCGAATCTGTAACGTGGATAAAAAACGTGAAAAAACCGGAAGCTTGTAGGTATAGCTTTTCACTTGACGTGGGTGCAGATATGAATTTTCTATTATGCAACATGAAACTAAAAATGCATTACTTCTGTAGAACATGTCGTGAAATTGCAGATTTATGATTGAACCCTCCCTTTCACACACAAAAACTTGCAAAATGTTTGTCAAAAAGGTAAGTATGTGCATATGGTTGTGACACTTCAGAACTCCTTTTAAAGTTGGGTAAGTTGGCTTTTGGTGGATATTAAATTTGAAGCTTTTTTCTTTTTGCTTTCCCTTTTCTTCTCTAGCACTAGTGCAACTGTTGGTTCAAAGGAAGGAACAATTTTAAAAAAGGACACCTAGTTTGGTTTGCAAAGGGGGAGAGGAAGGAAAAGAAATATATTTACCATCATACCTAAGTTTTAAGATAAATAAGACTGTTAAACTGAAATGTTCAAGTTAAATACAATTTAGTTCTGTTGCATATTATCATTGTACTTTACTGGCATGCTGTGGTGTAGGTTCACTTCTCAGTTTAGAGATGAAATCAAAATACCTCGTGGATCTGTAATTCAACTCTCAAGAGAGAAGGGCCACGTTCTTCGCACCTCAAGTAGGTCGTCTTTCTCTGTCTGCATTTCTATCTCAAGTTTCAGAATTATAATAGAGCAAAATATTTTTCCTTCTTCATATGTGTTCTGTACTAGGAAAAATCTTGTCTTATAGGACTCAAGATTCAACTGAGAACTCGTGAATTTAGAACTGAATCTAACTTATGGGGTACCCCATTATACACCATGCCAAATTGGCTACATGAAGCTTATGTATTAAACAGAAAGAAAAATAAATGATGATAGTTTATTAATACATTTCCCATCAAAGGAAATGGGTGGAAAGAAGCAACTACTGCTCTTTTATGTTCTGCAACTGAAAGTTTGATTATGAGAAAGAGTTTTGTTTCAAAGAATTCAGGTAATGTTGAAACATGGTTGAGGTATTTTTCTCATTTTATAAGTTGAAATGAATCTTTTGAGAAATTAGCACTGGTGTCCGATTGTAATATCAGGGTTACTGTAATAGCTAGTATAAATAGCTCAAGTAAAGGTTTCATTTTTATATACAAAATTCTTTGGGAGACCTTTCAAAGTGGAACTGGTACAACAGGGTGCTGTATAAATGTTCTTCAAACAATACAAATCTTCAGCACGTAGCATTAGGTGTTTTAATCACTTTGTGTTATTAATGCAATGCTCTATATTTTGCTTACATTGCAACAAGAATTTTTGACATTAATTTGTCCTATTTCTTGTAGTTGATGGACAGGAAGTGGGAAGCATCAAGAGTAAACTCCTATGTAAGTCAATTCTAGATTTATATGTTGGTGAAGAAGCATTTGATAAACAGGCCAAAGAAGAAATTGAGCACAATGTGGCTTCTTACCTGTAGAGGTAGAATGTTAGATTGGAATAATGTTTAAAACATGGATTCTGTACCCTTGTTAATTCCGTGCTCTGAGTAATTTTTATTTGCTGCTCAGTGTTATTAATTTAAACTCGTTTATGTATACCCTGAACTTCGACATTGCAATATGAATTTATTCATATTTCTAACAGCTATCTTGTAAAAGAGTATAAGAGGGTTGACTAGACCTGGAACTGTTTTTGTTGTGAAAATCGAAATTTGATCCTCACTTGGAGTTTAAGTTTTTTACTATACAGTGTCCCTAATTAATAATATTTTCAGCTTTTAAGTTAATTATTTGAATAGCAAATTTATTTGGAAGATCTTACTTCAAGAGATTCACATTAAAGCTTAATCATTTGAATAGAAAATTACTTGTCATATTTCTTTCTAATGAGAAGCTATTATTATTATTCCGCTAGATGTTACATTATTGCTCTTAAATCTCAATTAAATAAAAAATCTGCATTGATAAGTTTTATCTACATGCTGGGTATTTCTTTTTTCTTCTCAATTATCGTAACAAATTAACTCGAGGTCTATACCTGAATCTAGTCATGGTGGAAGCTTAGTTTAGAACGTCTTTACTGAATCATAAAATAGATTTATAATAACTATTCTGACATTTGGCATTTCAGAATTTTGAGGATTACAATTTATTATTATAAGTGCACACATTAGCTTGTAAGAATTAGGAAACACTCTAAACACTGGTTTTAACAAAAAAAAAAAAAAAAGGGAACTAAAGAGGTAACAATAATCTTTTTAATTCTCCACTCGTTAACCTAATCAGCTTAATTTATTATTAGAGTGGATTCTTAAATAAAAGGAAGGCTTAAATCCACTTTTCGTCTCTTTAGTGAATATAAAATTTTGGCCTATAAAATATACTTAAATTTTATGAATCAATAATTTGAAAGAAAGATTAATTTATATGAACGTGTGAATTTAATAAATAAAAATTATTTTTTTATTCAATAAAATAAATAATTGAACAACTTTTTTCTATTAAAATAAATAGAATGTATATTATTATAATATTATTTTTTATAAAATTTGATATATTTCTAAACTCTATTATTTTAATATAATAAAAATTCATTTACACGTGCTCTCGTTATGCCTGTTTCCATTAATTTAGTATAATTATTATAAAATGAAATTATGGCAATCTTTAATAAAATAATATAAAAGATTGACAGAAAATAAAGAGATGACTGCAAATGAAAATATTATAAATAGATTAATGCGGGAGAAAATAAAAGTTAAAAATTAGTGAGACTGATAATTCTATTATATATTTTTATCTCTCTTTTTATCGCTTTTCTAACTTTTTTTAATTAAAGATTTGTAATTTATAATTTATTTTTTTATATATTTTTACTCTGTTAATTTTTTTTCATTTTTCTTATTTATTTCTTTTTTATCAAATATACCATTTGATAAAAAGGAAGTAGAATTTTCTCAATAAATAAAAAAATTTTAACATATACTGAAATCACATATTCATACAACTCCAACAGAATGAGCCAACTTGAATGGAATTTTCAAAAATTTCAATGGATAAATATATTTATTCATCTCTATAGTTTTTTGAAAAACTATTTTGGTCCTCAAACAAAATTTTAGCATTTTTAATTTTTTTAACTTTTTTTTCTATTAACATTTTTTCCTATTTTGTTGTCAAATATTATATAGTTAAGTGATGAGAAAATAATTATTGATAATAAAGTGAATTCTCATGTCATCAAGCTCATAAATAATATTTTTTGATAAATTATTTTGAATATACCATGTTATAATAAAATTTATTTGTAACATGTAAAAAACAATTATACTAATGCGTTTTCACTTTATGTATATAAGGATTAATCTTAAGCAAGAGAATGAGTTATTACATATTTAAGCTGTGAATTACAACATGTAATGAATATTTAACACTTGTAGTGGTGTTCATGAGCTTAGTTGCTTGGAAAGAGTAAAATGATGCTTAAACAACTACATCAAACAATGTTACTTGTAATAAGTATGTAATTCTTAAAGCACATTCATGAAATTTGTCAATAATAAAGTGTGATATCATGTTTACTTAGATAGTGTGATATCATGTTTACTTAGATGTTGATTAATCACTTAAAAGTTTAAGTGACTGTATCAAACAATGTCACTTACAATTAAAAATGGCATTATATTCACTTAAGCATTGATTAGTCACTTAAGCTTATTAATTTTTAGTTTAATGTGCAACGAAATCATAACTTAAATAAGGATAGATCCAACAATTTTTGTTAGGATAGACTTTGATACCATCATTTCAGAATTGGACTTTAAATACTAACAAAACTGATTTTAAAAATAAAGTTTACACTCACTTATAAATTATTAAAAGACTTAATCTCTAATAGATGTGAGATCTTATATTTTAGTAAACATATGTTATAAACAAATATCACTTTTTAAAATTAACTATTACACAAATTTTGAATATAATTTAATTAATTCATTATAAGTAATCACTTATAAATCATTAAATACTGGTTTAAATATCATCATTTAGCGCTTAAGTAAAAGTTTGATTGGCTTAAATATCATCGTTTAGCGCTTAAGTAAAAGTTTGATTGGCTTAAATATCATCGTTTAGCGCTTAAATAAAAGTTTGATTCGTTATAAATTAACAACTTTTTAAAATGTACTCTCACCTTTTATCTTGCTTAAGCAAAAAGATGATGTTTATTTAAGGAATGATAACTTATTTTTTTACAACACATTTTTGTTACAAATATCTCCTTTCTTGTTAAAGCAAAACTTTATATATCTTTAAGTAATGTTAACTTAATCATTTTTCTACAAGGTATTTTTGCTTCAAACATCTTCACCTCACTTAAGGGAGTATTGAATCGGGACGACGGTTGTTGCTAACATTTTCTTGGTTATTTCTTTTAAATTGAATAGGAATTTTGGAGATGGAATCCTCTTATTATATTCATCATACATTTTTGAATCCATATTTGTGTCAAAATCAAATAGAAAATTCAGCATCGTGGTAAATTTTTTCACGCTGGATTCTTTTTCCCTTTGATTTCATTACATTCTCAGCTATAGAAACAACAAGATAGGCGTTTCAGCACACTTATTCTCACGGAGCTAAAAGGGAAAATAACATTATGAACGGTGACACTGCTATATACATTTTTACTGATTTACATCACTCTTTCAAAGAGAACTTTCTCAATATGAGAGTTTATGGTCTCTGGGTCACAATATGCTCCGTAGTAGAAGCCCTTGGCCACCGTGAGGAACGAATTCTTCACATTGGTGTGCACCCCATCTGAGGAATTTTCTAGCACCAGTTGCACAAGTTCTTGCATGTCTGATTCTATTTGAGGGGTAGTCATGCAGGTTCTCCTCTCGCCGCTGCCACTGTCATGTGCCTGACAATGATCACAAAAGTGGGAAAATTCGGGTCTGGAACTCAATCTAAGCATAACATTATTCAAATATACAAAAGTGATTTGTAACTTTTGTTACTAACCTTGCTGCTTTGATAATTACGGAGTCCATGACAGACTCTATTAGTGGTTTGGATCAACCTCTGGTACTGTGGATTGAGCTGTAGTTCTTCAGACCAATAGCCAGCCATTACATTTATGATTTGCACAATCAGCTCAGCTTCTCTTTCCAAGCTGTTCCCTTCATTCTGCCAATTTGATAGCCAACCCTGCCACTGATCATTTTATGAAGCATCTTTAAGTTTTAGCAAGAAATTTAGTAATTTGTTAATCTAAAAAAGTGTTTTCTGTTTAATATTCCATTTTATTATAGTAATGATGTTAAACTTTGTTTTCGTTTTCTAATATTCGTATGAAACCAACTAATTCATTTTCACATATTTTGTAGTGAAACTTTTTGAATGTTTCTCAGAAGTGCATAGAAATTTATAAAGTTCCGAAGGGTTTCCACTCACTGCTTGATTCAAATAATGGGGCAATTCACGACCATGGTAATCAAGGTTTGTCAGCAAAATCTCCAGGAGTTCTTCCTCTCTCTTGTTCTTGTTCAACTTCCTTCAGCACACATTCAACACAGCTTTTATTACGTCATTATTATTATTTTTTCAACATATATTTATCTTTTAACAAGCACAAAGTTTTTCACCACATAAGGAACTCGAAATTAATCAAACACATAGCAGATAGTCATGCACAATAATTGGGTGATATATGGGACAGACAACGAATCAGAGGTTTAGTTACTTGTTGGAGAAATTTCGTCCGTTAATGGTGTTGTTGAAGAAATCTACAAAAGCATTCCTAGTTTGTTCATCTTTTATGTAGGACCCAAGTGTCTCGAGCAATGTTGCAGTTTTAGCCCATGCAAGTCTCTCTGGAGACCTCTCAGGGTCAAATATGCTGGCTGCTGCTATAAAGTAAGCAAATAGTAGACTTTGTTTGCTCAATCCAAATCTCTCTAGTCCTGCTTCCGAGTACCACCTAATATACAATGCCATTGCAAATATTGGAATTCATTTGTAAAATGAATCAGTACAATACAATGTAATGGAGTGTTTTCTGGTTGATTATACACTCACCTTTGGATTTTTTCCCATTCTGCACAATGCAAGGCTTGACAGATGCTGTAGTCCAATTTTGCAAGCTCGAGATAAACATCATTGTTCACGAAGGGCATCCTGTTAAAGAAGAACAAGAACAAGAACAATTATATTTTTTATGCATTAAACTGTCTCGAGAATTTAATTCAGAAGAATGATTTATGGACATGACAAATATGACTGTATATTATTTTATTATAAACTGTCCATGTCTATATTATACTTAATTATAATACTATTGTTATAGGTTATAGGATTACAAGGTTGGTACCTATAAAGGGTCTTGCCAATCCAAACATCACTGCTACCTCCATATTGTTCAAGGTAAAATCTTGTCTCCACTCTTGGCAAGCTAGCATACCAGGGCACGTCCAGAGCATAACCCACCTGTAGGGCACAAGTAAAATTGCATAATCCACATGTCTAATAAATTTATTAAAATCATAAAAAGATAATTTATGATTAAATAATTATATACAATTATTTTATATTGTCATATTATTATAAAATAAATATTTCTAACCACGTAATATAGATATTTTTGTTGTTTTTACACATGCACATAAAGTACCTAGTATAGATTTGTCTGTTTTAAGCTTTTATAGGTAAGTTACATGGTATTGGAACACACCTCGCCAGGTAAATCTTTTGTTATGATCCATTTATCTAGGAGCTCATTTGCTTCACGTTTCTCAGTTAAAAATTTGGCTGAGAAGTTCTTGACATCCTCAAGAATCTTCTCTCCTTGAAATAGCACTTGAGATGCTCGATAGAGATTGAACATCCCTGAAACAGCTTGGTTTGACTGCCCAGAAAAGCAGAAGAATTTCCCGTTTTTCTTAAAGTGCTCAAACACACCTACCAAAATTTGAATCAAAATTTGGGAAAATGATATCTCTCTATAAGCAATAAGAAAGATAGGTGGAAACTATGAAGGAACTAAGCGATATGTTAGGTTTTGTAGTATACAAATAACTCACTGGCTGAAACTTGGTGCCCATGCAACCTTAGTAGTCTGAATCCCATTGCTGTGTCATCTATATCTTGAACCTCTGAATTCCTTGCCCAGCAAATACCCTTCTCAGTCCAATATCTGAAAAGTTGTGTTGTGATTAACTATACAGAAAAGCAAGCTCCTTATTTTTTTTTTTTTTTCTCTCTCTCACATTTATCCTATTTATTCTAATAAAAATAAGTTTTTTATAAGAATAAAATAAGTAATTAAATATTATTATTATATATCAAAATATTTAATATATCACGATTTTAAAATGCCATTTACTTTTTAATTTCTTAATTATACTGGTATTCATAACATCTCACATACCTTGAAACGTATGTCACGCAGTCTCTGATCTCTGACTGAAAATATCTTGAAATTCCAAGACGATCAAGTCTATCAACGATCCATGTGTGTTCAAACAAATCCACTGGGTAGACATTAGGAACTGAATGTAAAACAAACCAATATTAGATTTAACAAGCTATTTTTTCTATTCTTTTTCTTGTCAATCTAACTAATAAAGATGTCTTAATAAAAATTCTCTATTAAAAAATAACATAACTTTGATTGTTATATTTCTTATTAAGTAGGTATTTTTAATTAGAGGAAAAAAGAAGGAAACATCTAAATAAATTATAACTTAAAAATCATCTAAATTAGATGATTACATTTTTGAATAATATATATATACACACATAGACACACATGCGTGAAAATGGTAATAAATTATTTATTTGTCTTTGAAGTTAATTCAATCTACTTATAAGTCATCACACCAATTCAATTGGAAAATACTGTGTTAAACTAAATGAAAACTTTCTGTTCATAATTATTTTTACTGACAGTATTTGTATATCTAGATAGTGTAATAAAATTAGAAGTAAAGAAGAAAATTTTACCTCCCCCATTGAACTTCTGGAGTGTTTTATGAAGGTATTTGTGAGCACTTTCATCCTTAGTTTGTATGAGAGCATAAGCTGTGGAGGATGGAGAGAATAAGAATGAGCCATTTTGGCACTGCAACTTCAGTAGCTGTTTCCAGTCTAAATTTTGCATTCCCTCCAAACTATGGAGCAGTGTTGTAGGTACTTCGTGCAGAATCTCTCTCGGTATTCTATCCAACAAGCACCACACACGTATGCAAGTAAAATATTAGAGTCCACTAACAATAAAATAACTACTATTATGCTACTATATATACAACTAAAAACCAGGAAAAAAAAATGCATAAGAAAAGGTCAGAAGAATTGATTTATACTTATTAAGCTTCACGTCTCTCATGGCAAGGATGTTTTTCAAGATAGGAGAGTTATCTGGCACTTCAACATCCAAACTTCTAGCTAAATCGAGAAGAGAAGGGAAAGTAACTTCAAACCCGATTGGCATATGTTCTGGATTTTCATCCTGAAGCTTGTACAGATTATCTCTAAAAAACTTCATTCCTGTTACACATGAATTCATATGTATGATAATGTGGAAATCAGAATATATATTAAAAACTAGTTCTTTAGCATTTCTACAAATTTCCCTCACCTTTTTACTCTTTCTAAATTAACAGTGAAATAGTTTGAAGGAACTTTCTTAAAGCAATAATGAAGTTGATGAATGTAAAATTACCCTTCTCACACTTTTGAGGGTGCATGTTCCATGATCTTAATGCAATCACACAAGCTAAGGTGTTAAGAATACGATCATGGGCAATGAATAATTCAGCGTCTCCCCAGGAACCGTCATGCAGCTGATTATTTGCAATCCATTCAAGACAGGAAGGGAACTGAGGAGAATTCGTGTCCCCAACATTTTTCACTAGAGCAACCCATGCAGTGTCATATGCTGATACTGTTATTTCTCCATCTTCCTTCGAATCCAATATTAATTTTACCATATTTATTTTCTTCTGTATCTCCTTTGTTACCAAAATATTCAAGCCTAGAAATCAATATCAGCTGTCAAAAATGTGATTGATGTAAAACAAATGTAGAAACATACCTGATTAAGACCTTCCTCCTCTATATGACCACGCTTCAAGTTATTATCCTGAGACACTTCAGCAACAATTTCTGCTAAATACAATAATTTTATTAATTTTTTCTAACGTACAGAGTAAACATAGTTATTAAGTTTTAAAATATATGAATAAAAGATTTTTATCAATTATGTGATTTTGACAAAATCAAATTCTTAAAAAAAAAGAAATAATAATTATTTGATTTTGTTTTTATAACAAGAATCAAATTATTATCAATTTTATTTATTTTTTATTTTATAACAATATCAAGTTGTAATATTTTTCTTTATTTAACTATATTTAAAATGATATATTATTTGTATATATTGAGTTTTTTGTTTTTCATCAACATATAGAAAAATAGAATATTTTTAATTTCATATCTTTTGTTATTTTTTTTAAAAAAAAATCAAATAATTAATATTTTTTTCCTTTTAACAATTTAATCATGTCATAAAAAAAAGTCATAAAATTGATATTAATTTTTTTTATAGACGTTGTAATCATATCCACTTAAACTAAGTTAACTTATTTCACTTAATAATTATATATTATGTGATGATATTGGTTACATCACCTCGAGTCCGAGAGCATATTGGTTGAAATCCACAAATATTGATATGTTTGCTTTCTGTGAATTGGAGGGGAGGACGAGTACCTATGGAAATTCGAAGAGATGTTCTATCAGTAGTTTTACTACTCTAACAACAGTACCACTGAATTTATAATAAGAATCACATAAAACTCATTTAATAAAAAAATAATAAATATTCATCCATTTTCTCATTTATTTTTTTCCTCACATTTTCTTTTCATCACGTTCTATATTTACTATTTTTATTGTAAGTTGGGTGATAGAGATAGCCTTGACTTCACGCACAATTAAAAACAAAAAGAGCGTGAATGATCAGTAGCATGTGTCTTTTCATGCATATAGTGTAAAACCTACTTTGACAAACTTCACATCACATTATCATAAAGGTTGACTTCCACATAAATAATTGGTGTCTATTAGGAACCATACAACACTGCAATATACAGTATCAATATAATTGTACGGATTATTTTCTGATAGAGAATATTTAAAACTTTTAAAATCATTTTGGAGGTTATACCGGTTGAACTTTAACCAGTGGAAATGAAGAAAATCAAGTTAAAACAAATCTCGCAGGTAAAAACAAAGAAAACATAGACACATGACGTACCCCTGAAAATATCATATGATGATCGAAGGTGAAAACCAACAGAGTCAAAGGATTTAGCTGCAGGTCTGGCACATGATAAAGGAAGCCTGTGACTGAGAGTGAAGGAAAATTGAGAAGCCATGGGTGCAGCAGTTCTTAGGAATGCTTTTGGTATTGTTGTGGAGTATGGTTTGGAAAATCAGGAAGCATTACAATGTATATTTATACCATGGAACCCAAAACAAGTGATGTGAAAATCGTTGTCGATCCACCTCACTTACATTTTGGTTCGTGTATTTTGCCGCAGTGTAAAACCGTGACTATCTTTTTCAATTTTGGTAAAATTTTGAACCATTTTGTTCGTGTACATCTCACCTCTTTTCCTTTTTGAATTGGTACATATCTCACATATTTCTCTAAATGCTTTGAACTTTGTTGCCGTGTTGGTGAAACCTTAACCAGAGTCATTCTTAGTTTGACCATTTTTCCACAATTGATGCTTTACCTAACATATCATAAAAACATTTTTATTTTGGCTAAATTAACCTTGTTGATACGGCAGTTTGATAACAAATTTCCCGATAACATAACAAATACTCTACATTTTTAAATGCAAATTATATTTCTTGTTTATATTTTTAATTTAGGTACTCATATCAAGAATTGATAAACTGTTCATAGATATATGCATGCATTTTTGTCAACATTATCAACTAATAAAAGTAATCTTTTAAATTATAACATCATTACCTAAACATGTACTTAGACTTTTAAAGCACGAAAACTTTGAATACAATAACATATAAGAGATCATACCGAAACTAAAAAAATATATACTATATATATTTATGAAAAACTTATAATTTAGAAGAACAAATATTAGGCACTGGACATCAGGCTTAGCACCAAGTTGTAATTTTTCCATATTGCACAGCATGATTATGCTCTCCTCTTGTTCATATAACTCCTAATGCTATGACAATTACCATTAATGCTACTTGAGGACACTGTAAATCACTAATAATAATGTAATAATATTCTTATATTTATATTATATAATTGGAGATGTTACAGATAAGATTTAAGAGTGTTCATTATAATTTTTTTTTTAAGGTTAGCATTACTGTCAGTTTATGATTTTTTTTTATCATGTATGTTTGAAATATTCGTAAGTCTAGTTTTTTTTTTTTTTTAAGAGCCAAAATTCGTAAGTCTAGTTCATAATTAATCATTGTGAGAAATTGGATGATGATTAACGAAATCTCTTCTATTAATTGTGTTTTTTGCTTCATAAGATTTGAATCCAAAATCTAATAATATATTGGCATTTTATTGAATAACATTATAATTCTGTTATTATTACAGTACATATATTTATTCATTACATTTTTCTGATTTTTATAATATTTTTTTTAATTATGCCATTGTTTGACAAATTTCTATGCATAAATTACTAATTCATTATATTATGATATTTTTGCTTTAATACCTTTTCCAGTTTAAATTTTCCCATTTTTCATATATGAATAAAGTTTTCAAGTTCAAATTTATTTAAATGAAAATTTACTTTCAAACTTCATTATATTTAACGTATTTCTATGATTACATTTTTTTCTAGTTGAAGTTTCTTCCTTTTCATCTACAATATTATGTTTTCCAAATTTGGTTATTATTTTAAATAGATATTGAACATTTTCAGAACTCATTTAGTGTAATATAAAAAAAAAAATATCTTTAGAACAGGTGAGCTATAATCCGATAAAGCCTTGAGATAACTCTTTGTCGTTTTCTTTAATTTTTGAGAGAAAACCAAACTTTTTATACTTGTATGCATACTCACCTCTACTCCCTCCACTTCATTCCTATGAATACTACTAAAATCGTTAACTATAGCAGAAATCATAAATAAATACATCGTATTAGAAATTCTCTTAAATAACTTCAGAGAATCTCTTGTAGTATTAGTTTTAAAAGAACAATGTGGCTCTGTTAATATTCTAGAACTAGAATTCGAGAAAAAAAAAATACCACACGAAGTAATTCTGTATCTAACTCCAAATGGAGATGGTACCTTATAAAAAATTTGCACTGTTCATTACCTGCTTTAACTATTCTTCCTTGAAAATAGTATAATTATTAAATAGAGTGAATAAAGGAAATTACCAATATATATATATACACACACATATATATATATATATATATATATATATACACATATATATATATATATATATAAATGATTAAAAAATAAGTGGGAGATAAAAAAATTTATAATATATAGTATAGTTCATTCATATTTAAAAAATCATAATTATATAAAATTAAATAAAATACTTTAAATACAATATATATATATATATATATATATATAATGAAAAGCTCCACTAATAGAATAATACATAATACTGACTTTTGCAAGTATGTTAGTATGGAAAATTAATAATAATACATTACATATTATTATTAATATAGACTTATAATGATTTCATTATAACAATTTTGATTTTCTATGAAGACAAACTTATACTAATAAAATCACCAATTCAATTCTTTAAATAAAATATACCTTTTTAAGTTTGTTAAATAATGTAAATTTTAAATATAAAATTGTTTTAGATACTTAAAAAAAACATCTACTATTTATGATCTTAAATAACTGGAATAGGATTATCTCATAATATTCGTTCACTCTTCTTTGTTTTAATCTTTCATCACATTATCTTGACTAAGTTAGTGAGAAATATGTAAATTAGTGTTAATTGGATACGAATATTTATTATTAGACAAAAAAACTATAACAAATGTTTTTTTTATTTAAGAATATAATAATTTTAATATCATGAATCAGGTTAACTCGCCTAATTCTACAACAAGTAAACTTATTCTTATCAACAATAATATTATATATATATATATATATATATATATATA
>Ga0209489_100136_pt1 | contig 109015 bp, 51 predicted proteins | sample SiratrowhiteBW_FD_187527 | JGI IMG/M metagenome (GOLD analysis project Ga0209489, IMG submission 187527) | Root nodule microbial communities of legume samples collected from California, USA - Siratro white BW (SPAdes) (version 2) | ecosystem: Host-associated > Plants > Roots > Nodule | place... | reverse complement strand
TTTTTTTTTTTTTTTTTTTTTTTTGTGAAATTGATTATGCTATATTATTGATTTTTAGGTTTGGGGTTGTTTGTGAGTGTTGCAAGAAAAAGCTTTCTGGGTCTTTGCCACTTTTTCTTACATTTTTTTCACAAGATTGGGTTTTTTTTTACCCTTTGCATTTGTGTCGGGGTGGGGGCTGTTCTTGGATTTTCTGTTAAGATTATGATAGAAGGATGGTGCTTTCAACAAGTTTCGTGGGTTTTACAGAAGAACCTTTCTAGAAGGTTTTATGAACTTTTCGAGAGCTGAGTTGAGCTGAATGGTGGTCCTAGAATTGAAAGTGGGTTTGGGTTAGTTTACTCAACACCATGCATGCATTAGATATAAGCTCTACAATTTTCTTTGGTTTGGTGTTCTTAATTGAACAATTTCCCCTGTAATTGCTCTGTTGCTGTTTTTTGGAATTAATTCTTACAAGGAGGAATTAATTATGATTACCTACCCACACTCGGAAGTGATACATGAATGACATAGTTAGTGGCACAGAAATTGAGGATGTGCTGTCTGATTGATTTCATGATAAAATTTATGCTCTTGTTGCTCCCTTTAAATTCAGGAACTAGTTGGTTATTTACATTTATGGAGCTATCTTCCTCTGTTTCTTTAGTAGTGGAACAAGGAAAATTTAGCATAGTTATCAATCTTGGCGCATAGCGGTTGATCCCAAAAATGCTATAGCGGTGTAGATGGTTGTAATTGTGATTCTTTGTTTACACTGAGTATATGATTTATGTTTATGCTATATACATATAAAAGCTCAAAACTACTCAAAATTCATGATTTCATGATATATTAATAATAAAATGTCATAGGTATAAAACAAAACATACAAGTAAGTAACAACAATATTCAAGGAAATAATATATCTCAATTCTTAAAGTTTCAAAACATTTAATAAAATCCCTACCCTCATAACATAGTGAAGAGTGCAGGGTGGGTGTCTCTGAAAATTGCTAGAGATGATGGGTGCTATGAAGCACGGAGAGATGATGGGTGCTATGAAGCATGGATACTGACACGGATACGGATACGTAGACACATGTAATCTCCAAAATATAACCACGGGGGACATAGGATGGGTGGCTTTATTTGCACAAATAGAGGCAGCCTCGGAATAGAGAGAAAGAGATAGAAAAGGTATTTGAGCAGATAAATAGAGGAAAAGTATCGGAAAAAGGGTTCGGGCTTTTATCCTTCTTTTAAGGGTAAAGCCAACTTAATAGTCCCAAATATGTTGGGAAAATGTAAATGTAAAATGAATTAGAATTTAGAAGTCAGAACTTGGGGCTTTACTCTCCATAATGAAATAGTGGCGTGATCGGTAGTGAATGGAACGATATTGTCTGTGAATAGTGATACATTGAGTGTAACATAAATATTCTTGCAAAATTAAGATCTGTAGTATCCCCAATTTGCGATATCGATATAACATGTTGTTATGGGACAAAATGCGGATATAATCTTTGTTTTGTTCTTTTATACACTGTTTTCAAATGGTAGCAATGGTGGAATAGTGTTGTGGATTCTTGGTATAGAGGTATTAGTGGGGCATGGTGCGTTGAGTTTTGTGTGCTGGCTTATGGTTTCTGCAATTGGCTTGACAGCCATAGTGGAAGACACATCCTTAAAATGTTATTGAAAGGACAAAGATGCTATGTACTGCAATTTATTTATTTTACTTTTTAACCCTTGAAAAATCACAGCTTAGCCCTCATGTGACCTTTTGTTTACTGAACTCCTCTCTTATGTGACTTTTACTTTCCATTCCAGAGTGAAAATACACTTCCATCTTTGTATAAACAAGGTTCTTCCATTCTCAGGAGATCAAGGGCCTCCTCTTCCTTCCCATTCACACCATCCTCTTCTTGATCATAGTAGTTAATCGTGTGCAAAATGCCGCTATTGTACTGTTGCATGTGCCTCTTGCGTCTCCTAATGTCATCATTTTGCAGTTTGCTGTTGCAGTTGCTGGAGCCCAAATTGCAACACAAATCGTGCTTCTCATCATGACAAAGAGCAGGCACTCTAGGTGTCTCAGTGCAGATGGTTTTTCACTGACAATACTGATGATGATTTGGCTGCTCCAACAAAGGCTTTGTAACCCCCACCAATTTTGGATAGCCTATACCTCCTACCCCTTACTGCCACCGACTCCCACTCCTCCATCTGCAATGTCTGCCTTAGGGAGTTAGGGTTTTATAACAACAGGGGCTGACAGTTATCTAGCATCTGTGCTGTCCCGGGGGCCTAGGTTTTCAGGGGGAGTTAGGCCATGTGGTTAAAATGTTTTTGTTTTTTAACTCTTTATTTTTGTTTTGGTTTGTTGTGCCTCATGTTAGACCTAGTTTAGTTTCTCAATTTCTTTGTTTTTATATTATTTTTTATTTAAAGTTTAACTTATACTATGATAAACTGTAAATAATATAGTAAATAGTAATAGTGATTAAAATGGTAGGATGTGATCAGGGTTATAAATAGCGCTATAACAGTGTAGCTTTTGTAGCATATCAATAGTGGGTGCCATAGCAGGGCTTGTCTGGAGGGCTATTTTTGGGATTGTAGTATCCAAAGTTGAAATCTATAGATGTAATACTAATGAAAATGATAAAGAAGACTTTAATTTAGTCGATGATGACCAATAATTCTTATCTAGGAAACGTGTGTTTGACTTCTATTGGTGTTTACTTGTGTGTTTTGTTTGACACCTATGACATTTTATTGTTAATTTTGAATGTTATTAATTTGAGTAATTTTTATTATTTTGAAAATTTATATGCATATAGTATACATTATAGAAACTATAAAAGTTTTCATAATAGTGTGGTTATCCTGCCATACTCTATCTCATGGTAGTGTATATTTATCAGTTTTCTATATTGCTTATATTTTGCTGTTTTATTATAAGTCCTGTATTTTGTTTGCCTCCACTATAATCCCAATCCCATCCATCTTAATTTTTTGTTGTGGATTTTAGGCTTGTGTATAGCTTTAAAAAGTCTTGCTTATAATATTATTTGTATGACAAAAGTTTGCTAAATTGCAAGAGATAATTACTCAGTAATAATAGGAATTTAAGTTAATGAGGAAACACAGTTTTAGGGCAGCTAATACAGATAAGAACAAGAATAGTACCGCTGCTAAATAGCTGATAATTTCCCTAGATTGGAGATACCTTCCAAGTGCTGTTCATGAAGGTGGGGATGATGAGGTATTGTTTAGGTGGTGATGAAGGGTTGTTGAATTTCCCAATCTTACAGTTAGTATTATTATCATAACATCTTTGGTTTTGTATTCTTAGTATTTAATAGTATTCAGAACCTAACCTGTATTTTTGCATTTCAGAGGATTCCGGATAATTTTCTGAGGAAATATGGGGCCCAGCTTTCTACAATTGCTACCCTCACTGTTCCTGATGGTAGTATTTGGCGAATAGGGTTGAAGAAAGCAGACAACAAAATTTGGTTTGTTGATGGTTGGCAAGATTTCATTCAACGGTACTGCATTGGTGTTGGATACTTTTTGGTGTTCATGTATGAAGGGAACTCGTCCTTCATTGTGCATATTTTTAATTTGAGTACCTCTGAGGTAAATTATCAATCGGCCATGAGAAACCATATTGATGGATCATGCTTTGCCAATTACAATCACATTTTCGAGGAAATGGAAGACATAGACTCCATTGATTTGTCGCCTCCATACCTTACATCCGGTTCGATGCAAAACAAGGGTTTTGCCGGATCTGGAGATCAACTGACACCTGCAAAGAGTCATACTCCAGCTCTGCAGAATTTGTTCAATGGTGGATCAAAACTCAATCGCGTAAACTGGGGTGATGGTGGGAGTCCTTATTCTTCTAAGGCTCATTCACAAGGCAGCCACTCAACCAGAGACATAGGTGTTCAGTTTAATGCTGTTGAGTTTAAAAGGTCCACAGAAGAATTGAAATTGCGGTATTCTAATGAGGAAGCAGTTAATAAAACTGCAAAAAAGAAGCGGAAATCAGAGTCCCGTAAGCTTTTATCCCAGTTTTCTTTCTGTCTAGTAACCTAAAAGATGAGTTTTTTTTTCTTTTTTCTTTTTGTTACTAATGCAATGTGTGTGGAACTATAGAGGGTGAGGAAGGCTCAGGTGAAAATGAAGAGGAGGCAGAAATGCGCTATAGGTTTTATGAAAGTGCATCTGCAAGGAAAAGAACAGTGACAGCAGAAGAAAGAGAAAGGGCAATCAATGCATCAAAAGCATTTGAACCCACAAATCCTTTCTGCAGAGTTGTCCTGCGACCCTCCTATTTATACAGAGGATGCATAATGGTGAAATGTTCTTCAATTTGATATTTATCATTATTCTTCTCCAGCATCATGTTATTTTGCATACTCAAATCCTGTTTTTTCTGTTTTCCAGTACTTGCCTTCGTGCTTTGCGGAGAAGAATCTGAATGGGGTATCAGGATTCATTAAACTTCAATTGAACAATGGCAGACAGTGGTCCGTTCGCTGTCTGTACAGAGGAGGTCGAGCCAAGTTAAGCCAGGGATGGTTTGAGTTCACAGTGGAGAACAATCTGGGGGAAGGTGATGTCTGTGTGTTTGAGCTCCTCAGAACCAAGGAAGTTGTGCTGCAAGTTACAGTCTTCCGTGTAACTGAGGATGCAGCAGGCTTGTTGAACTCTCCTATGCAGCAGCACAGCCAAAATATTAGCCACACCAAGCTCTTGAACCCTCATTTGCAGCATCGCGTTAGCAGTACAGGCAAATTGATTAGAAATTAGCGGTGACTGTGATAATTAGACTTTGTTTCTGAGTGATCTGTTGTTTATCTAATTCTTCACTTGGAACTTTGATGCTTTACATGTTCATAAACATTTGAACTTAGTTATCCTAGTTCTGATACAAGTATATTTCGGTTTTGACTTGGGTTGTAAATAGATTGTTCAATCTAGTTGATCAAAAACTGAGTTGAAATGCTTTTGCTTTTGCTTTTGCTGTTTTGTTTTATTTTAGTTTATTCTGAAATTATAGTTTTTGTAAAAATGGTTTCATTCTACTGCATGTTTTTATAGACTGCTTAAAATGAATTTTTGAATCTGATTTTTCTTCACATTGGTTCTTTAAGATTTTGATGTACTTTCATGACATTGTGTTCGGATAGAATTTTAGGATGTATGGATATTAGGTATAACATCAATGATAGTTTTCTTCATTCTATATGTTCTTATTTTCCATTTGTAAAGCTGCATTTGAAACAGATTGTTCAATTCAATAGCTCCAGGACATATTCTGACAAAAAGTTCAACTATCTGAAACTAGGTTACTATAATGCATTAGTGTTCTATCTGAAAAAATGGCAATTGCTTTCGGCACCCCTCAATTTGAACTTGTACCATAACAATTTTTCAGAATGACTATTTTATCTTTTTTTAAAGGGACTTGTGGATTACTTGTTGATGAAATTTATAAATAAGACATTTAATAAAATGATATGACCATATTATGACGTTTTTAACCAATAGTTTCTTTAGAATATATATATATATATATATATATATATATATATATATATATATATATATAAACTTTATTTTTTAATTACATTAAAATAACTAAACATCTTTTGCTAAACAAAAAAATAAATAAATTAAAAGATCATATGGTTTATTGGGGTGAGGATACTTTCATTTCCATCGAATTAACAATTTTAAGAGTTTGAACGTAAATTCTTTTGTAATTTTATAAATTAAGTGAAATTATGAATCTAATTTTTAAAAAATCAAACACAGATTAGTATGCCAAATTGCAAATCTTGAACTCTGTTTAGTTGAACTAATCTATTATTTCATTCAGACGATGTGGAACTCTCAAAGCCAAGAAGTAGCTAGCGGAAAAAAGGTTCATCAAAAGGAGTAAACTCAACTAGCAAATGATGGGGTTTCCAATTGTTTGTTGGTGAGCATCTAAGTGAAATTGTAGGCCACAAAATCACTAAGCTATCGCATTTTCTTATCAACCAACCACACTCTTTCTACCTTATCCTTTGATTCCCGTGGATCCAAAAGTATACAAAGTCCCTTCAACACCACTGTGAACTCTACTCCAAGAACCACACAACAGGATATAGAGAAGCCATTCCAGCTTCAACACCAAAGGTAAATTTACTCACATCACTAGCACTTTTACACACTTGACTCACTTTTTCCTGTTTATATTGTTCAAGCAATCTTCAATAGATTCAAGGGTGTCTGACCAACTTAACCAATCCTTCATTTTTGACCATGTTTTCTCATTTCAGAGAGAATGGCCATGGCCAGTGCAACAATTCCAGCCACAATCACTGTTGTGGGCAGCACAAGAAGAAGGGAGAGGAGTGTGCAGTTCATCAGAGGGATCAATTCTTTTGGGGGGTTGAAGGCTCAGAACAGTGTGACATCATTAGGCCTTCCTGTGTGCACTGAGCAGTGCTTTGCTAAGGTGGTGAGCTCATTGAAATATCCATCTAAGGGCAGAAGAGGAGGTGCTGCCTCCTCAACATGCAATGCTGCTGCTGAGATTTTCCAAATTGCTGGCATCATTAGTGGGCTTGTTCTTGTTGGGGTTGCGGTAGGATTTGTCCTTCTTCGAATTGAAGCATATGTGGAAGAGACAGAGTGAGAATTTCATTTTCATATATGTATCTCTATCGAAAAAAGGGATAAAGTTGTCTTTCTTTGATTCTTGATATGATGTTGAACTAAATAAGTTATTTTTGGGCATAATAGTACCATATGAATTTATTTGGAGAGAAGAGTTGTACACAACGTGATCTGGCTTGTTACATGAAAACTTGATGGGATCTTTTTTGTGGACCAGGTATGGAAAAAAAAGCATATCACCCTTTTGAGAATTTGGCAACAGTTTGTTGCCTAAATATGAAATCCACTTCAATTGGCTTCGTAATTGTTATGAAAAAGCAAAATTTTCTTTGTATCTGTTACTATAGTGAAAACTGGAAAATTTTGTTTGCTAGAAATCAGAAGTTAGTACCTCCAGTTTGTGTTCTCAATCGATTATACAGAAACAAAAACATTGCATATGTTTCCATTTCTGAGGATTGAAAAAGGTTTGAGATCAGTATTCCTCTCACATTGAAATGAATCAATTTTAGGAAAGGAGCATCCATCATTGCATGCTTCTTGTACTATTGAAAGAAACTACAATATTATATAGCTAATGATTTTGTTGAAGATTATATCACAAGTTGCAAAATCCAACTAAGAGTTGGATATGGCATCTTTGTAAACCCAGTCTAGTATTTAGTACTCTAGTCATGTCATGAGGTTAGTGCTTGCTCAATGTGAAGTCTCTTTGTGAATCCTCTCATATTCAATCAACCCTTTTGTGATGAGAAATCTTGTGATTTGAGTCTGAAAGGTTCTCCAAATATTAAATTGCTGCAGAGATCTAACTGCACTGTAAATTGACCAATTCCTTTGCCTGCAAAACCAGCCTCATAAGAGTCACTGTGACTGCTCAGTCTTGTCATTATCACTCTCTATGCAGGAATCCATAGTGCAAAATCCATGTTATATATACATAAACCAATATCCTTGACAGTGAACTACAATAGAAAGAAGGAGAGCTTCAGTTAAATTCTAAGTGCATGTTTGGATTGAAGTTAGAAGAATCCAACAGTACTTTTACTCTACAAACAACAATTTTCTTCTTCTTAATTTGGTGAATTGGAATTCATTATTGTGCGTCAGAATTTGTATAAGTGTTTTTTCAACTTCAATCCAAACAACTCTCAGGAAGACATAATGCGTTCTAGTGTTGCATGCCAGGATCACTTGTATATCTCATCTGAAGATTTGTACTATAAATGGTGTGTTCGGATAGATACAAACTTGAGTATGCATCACACTCCTAATAACTTAATCATACAGAATCTTGTGAATCTCTTCCTTTTGAGTATTAGTAACTTAAGCTGTATTACCTTTTGAATATTAGTAACAACAATCATAACTTAAGCTTGTCTGACTCCCAATGGGTGCACTCTTGCTTTATTACCTTTCATATTATATTTTTTCAGAAATGTACTGATATATCTTTTATGATAACCCCATAATACCTCCAGAATGATCACAGCATCTTTCATCTTGAATTCTCTCTGAGGAATATTTTGGTAATTGAATGATGTGAAGGAATAACATTACCATAAATTACTAGATCTATTCTTGAATAATGATAAGTATGTTCATTCTCAGTAAGTTTTTATTTATTAAACCATTATAAAATGTATTAAAGAAAAAAAAAAAAAAACAATAGGAGATTAGGCCAAGACCCACAACAAAGAGTCAAATTACAAAATCTAAAATTTGAAAGTCCATTTATATATAAAAAAGGCCGTAACTAGTAAAAGAGGACATAGAATCCTACCAAACTTCATCTTATTCATGATTAAAATATGAGAGTAAAAAAATTTAAATTTTAGACTTAAATCCTTGGATTTTCTTAACCTTATTCTTAAATTCCAAGAACGTTAGCCACTAATCACATTCAAACCAAGGGTACTTACATCATTTCCAAGCAGTAGACAACACTATTTTTTTCTCTCTTTCAAACTCAACTTCCTCAAGAAAAATCTCGCACCATGAATAGCTCACTTATTTTGAACTCCATATAAAATTCCTTAAAAACTTGGAAGAGATTAGAAGTCTTACAAAACTAAATCCAATTTGTACACGTTTTTATTATGATTTTTAAAAAACCTAAGTTGCTTTTAATTCATAAGAGAAAATGGTTTGGCTAAGATAGCATATATTAGTTTGGAACCCACCTATTTGTTTCTATATGATTTCTACGTGATGTCAATGTTCCAAGATCAACGTTTAATACTTTCGTATTGTTTTGTGATTTTGGTGGGTTTTTTTTTTTATTATGTGTATATTTTTTTCAAAATTTCTAGAATGGGTAAATTGTGTCATGTCACCGTGATTTTATATTCCAACTTTAGTGTAAAGATGAAATCGTGCTATGTCATGGGTTAATTAAAATTATATTGAGGGACACGATTTCAGTTTAAAAAAAATTCACTAAAATCGTGTCATCTCAACACGATTTCAGTATATCTATGTATATCTATATTTTAAATTATGATGATCAGTTTCCTATGCAACTCATTCACCATGCATGCATCTGAATCCTAGTCCTATGTCGAAAATCCGTTTCCTAGAAGTCTCTCTCCAAACCCCATTCTTCTAACTAAAATCCATACAAATGATCCACCATTAATGATAGGCACAATGCCAAGTTCTTAATCACATCGTTGCATGATTGCTGCACCCACCATGATTGCTGCACCCACCACAACCATTCTTATGACAATCATGCATGCAACCTTTCCGCTACCCATATTTGAAAATAGTAATATTATATCTTTAGAGTCAACTAGTTCAAAGACAAAGGTGTAGAGGTTACTACAATTTGTAAGTAGTGTGTACAAGTGATGTAGTGTGGGGTTTATATAGACCCGTTGTTAGAGTATTGTTTTTGTATTATTGGAAGAGTCCCAGATATAAATAAAAATATTTTTGTAAACTAATATTTAATTATTTGAAGAGAGTTTTCCATTTCCTTATATCAATACGTCATGAATAGTCACATGCACCACCAGTTCAGGATTACAAGCTTACCTAGATGATGGAACAATGAGAAGTACCTTGCTATGCCTTAGGTATATTGTGTTGCTCAGATAAACTGTGCTTGAGGTGAGGTATCTCTGCAACAACGTTCACTCATTTCAAACTGTGCTTGAGGTGAGGTATCTCTACAACAACGTTCACTCATTGCAAACTATTCTTGAGGTAAGGTATCTCTGTAACAACGTTCACTCAATGCAAAATGAAAGTAAGAAAAGCACGACTATGGTGACTGTGTTGTTTAATGTAGGGGTGAAGAGGGTGAGGAGGCACCGCAAATATGTAGGTTTATAAACCCTAAAACCCTAAAGCAACGTTTTTATTCATTGGGCGCACTTCTATATTGGACACACGCTTTTGTATTCTTCTGCATGGCACATGCATTATTCAATGCAAAGGAAAAGCAATTGAAAAGCATTCAAACCTGTGATCGAGTGCAGTATTGAACGAATTAAAGGATTCATGCATGACCTGCGGAATCGGAAGCCGGACTCAAAATTTCAACCAAACAGATATCGTGCCACGCTCCTACGATTTTTGTGTAACAGAACTCATGCCACATTAGCACGATTTTAAAAACAATTTTCGTTACACAAAAATTGTGGGAGCATGACACGATATCTGTTTAGCTAAAATTCTGAGCGCTTTCATACACGCCAAGGCTTTTTCCAGAAAACGTGTAAAAGCAATGAACGAACGTGAAAGATATTATAATGAGTAAAATTGGTGCAGTATACCTAAGCACACCTAAGAACACTTAATATTCTTCCCTAAATTGCAAATTTGTAAGATTCAACGTACTCCATCAATCACACTATTTTAAAAATTTTCAAATCCGAAAATAGTGTGTATTATGCATTCAAAATCGTCCAAACATTACATAATAGGTGCCTTGAATTGAACAATCCACACTCTTTTCCACCAGTCTGTTCGCATAAAAAATTTCTTTCATCTTCACCGAGACAAATCTTTTTTACCATAGATTCATGGAATGCTGAAAGCAATTCTTATGTAATTTCAGATGAACCATTCATTCCGGATATGGTCGATGATATGTCAGATGACGATGACAATGAGAAACTATTGTCAGATGAACCATCTTTACCTAATTTTCACAACATCATTCAGTCAAGCATCACAAAATATTCAGTTTGATCTAGAAGAGCGCATGTGTTTTCAAAGTAAAGAGGTTATCGTCAGTGCGATCAAACAATATCATATTGACCAAAGATACATTGTACAATGCATTAATTATGACAATGATTGCCATTGACGACTTAGAGCATCTTTCAGCAAAGTTTGCCAACAATGAAAAATCAAAAAGATAGAAGCACCTCACACGTGCTTGTCAACTACTCTTTCACAAGATCACATTAATTTTGACTCTTCCGAAATTGCTGCCATTATCGTAAATTCAGTGAAGTTCAACCCTCAATACCGATAAAGAGTTTAGTGGACAAAATAAAAAATTGGTACGGTTATTCTGTCTCCTATAAAAAAAGCTTGGATCACAATACAAAAGGCAGTTGCGATGGAATTTGGTGATTGTGAGGACTCATAATCATTTTCCTAGATGGTTACAAGCTGTCCAAAGGCAATTGTACAATTTACAAGACGTCCGAACATTGTTGATGATGTTCAAGACCATTCCACTTACATCTTGGAGCGCGTCATTTGGTTTTCAAACCTTTCATTGAAAGCTTCAAATAATGCAAGCATATTCTTGATGGAACATTTTTTAATGTCAAATATCACGAAATATTATTAACTTCCATTTGTCAAGATGGAAACCAGAACATTTTTCCTCTGGCTTTCGTCATTGTTGAAAGGGAGACAAAGGAAGCATTGATCTAGTTTTTCCAATTATTACGCGAGTACGTCACACCTCAAGACAATGTTTGCCTCATAAATGACAGAGGAACAACAATTTTGTCTGCATTACAATCGGAAGAAGTTGGATGGGAAGGAGACAGGTTGTCCTCAGTCCATTGTATTAGACATATTTCATCCAACTTCAACAAAAGATTCAAGAACTCCAAGTTAAAATGACAATTAATTAAGGTGGGTATTTTTTATCATTACTGTCATTCTGTCCATTAAATATATACATAATTTCATGTTTGACATTTTTTTTACATTGTTAGAGCTTACGAGATGAAACAACTAACTCTTATGGCCAAATTTCCTGGCATGCGTTCAGAATTCCAGCAATCAGTTTCTTGGATAGATCAAATACCACTGGAAAAGTGGGCTTACGCATATGATAGGGGTAAAAGGTTCAAGCACATGACAACAAATCTAGCAAATGCATTAACTTCGTTCTAAAGGGTGCACAACCACTTCCTATATGTGCTCTTGTTGAGACTACATTTGAACGAACAAAAGACTGGTTCGTTGAACGAGGCACAAAGGTGGAGTGCATGTTACGAGTAGGTTACCTATATCCGAAAGATATTACCACACAACTACACAAAAATGAAAAACAATCAGCTATGTGCATTGTGCAGCGCTATGACAGACAGAACTTAGAGTTTGATGTCTAGGAGATACCCACTTCCCAAAATTCACTGCCAACCTATGTCATACAAAGTCAAATTAAATGAATTGTAGTGTGATTGCGGAGAGTTTCAAGCCCTCAAGTTGCCTTGTCCACATGTCATAGTTGTTTGTTCATTTTGTCATCTATAGTTAGCCACATTCGTTTCTCCCTTATACAGCCTTAGAAACATTTTTAAGGCCTATGAAATTCAATTCCATCCAGTTCAGAACCAAGACTATTGGTCTTCTTATATGGGTCCAAATATGATACCTAACCCGTACATGAGAAGAAGAAAATCTGGAAGACCAACTACAAACTGTATCTATAATGAAATGGATGACTCAAATCCCAATAGACCTAAAAAAATGTTCATATTGTAGAAATGAAGATTACAATAGGACAAATTATCCCTATAGACAGTAATTTTTTAATGTAACCTATACTTTTATTTTAATGTAAAATTACACATTCATCTTTTAATTTATTTATTATCAAATATCACTTTTTCACTTTTATTTTTTTATTTTAATTAACTAAATGAATAAGGCTCAAAAGGGTGGTTTGTCTCTTGGAACCGGCTCTTCCACCCTTTTTTTTCTTAACGTGTGCAGAACAAAATAATTTTTCAAATTAAAACACTCCAAAATGGTCAATATTCATTGTTATACGAGTTTTCCTATTTCTTTGTCCTTTTCCTTTTCACAATACAGGTTATTTTAATGTGCACCACTAATCATTGTTGAAAGAATGAACTTTGTAAACAAGTTTATGGGAAAAAAAAATTTAAACATAGGATCAAAATATAGATATACTGAAATTGTACTGAAGTGATATAATTTCAATATAATTCTTTTGAACTGAAATTATAAGAAGACACAATTTTAATTAACACATAACTAATTTTCTCGTTTAAATTAATATCGTATTGATGTGCAATAATTTTAATTTTATACTAAAATAGTCTTTGACACGATTTCATTATCGTGTTAAATAAAATCATGCAATCGTGAAATGATTTTTTCGTTACAATATCAGAGTGACATGGCATAATAATTTACGTATAACTATAATTAAAAAAAAATTACCTATTCCGAAAATTTCAAAAGAATTACCCTGAAAAAATAAAAAACTTTTGGTGAAGTAAAGAAGTGCATATAAACTATTTCTAACAGTGATATTATATTGGTACATCGAAAGATGGGCAGGGTCAAATTCAGAAAAGATAAACATAAAGTTTTAAAAAAATATATTAACACCAGTGAGTGTGTTTAACTCAAATGTGGGTAGGTACAAAACAGTGCAGGGTGAACAGTGATTGGGTTATGCGGGAAGAAAATTCCAGAGTCCAGCATCCATTGTTTTTGTACATCTTTTAATATTTTAAAGAGTGTTCAGATAAGCTCAACTTCAAATCCTAAAGTTTTCCAAACAAAAGCACACAGATAGATAGAAAAGGTGGGAGCCACTTCCATTTCCTAATCCAAATCTCTTCATCAACTCACCGTCTCTCTGTATATAAAACCTCACCTGATCATTCATCATCATTTGTACTTGGAAAGTTTCAAACACCACCAAGAAAAGATTCATCATTTTTGTGATCACCCTTTAAACAGTGTGATCTGTTTAGGGTTAACCCTTCTAGGAGAAGATGTCTGAAGCAAGGGACATGTGGACCAAGCTGAAGGAAAAGGGTGAGACCATTTTCTCTCGTGCTGGCTGGAGCCCTTCTAGCCGGATTCAAGAAAAGGAGAAGACTTCTTCAACTGGGTTGCCTGTGGTGGCTTCTACCCAACACATGCAAGTTCACACGCCTAGGTTCGTGTGTTCCGAGGCTTCACTCTCCATGCTTGTGGACTGCTTCAGTGCTTGATGGATAAAACAATATACAATCATGTGTTTGGTTGGTGTTTAAGTTCTTAGTTTTAGCTTCAACCTGTTCATCTGAGCCATGTTTGATTTCATCTCTTGTTCATTTTTCCTTCTGATCAAGTTTTCTCAACGGAAGAGGTGATATATGTATATAAACTATATGTATATGTATATGTTGCTTTCAAATGTATATATGATGTATATTAACAATATATAATAGTGGGTTTTAGTGAAACAAAGTTAAGTATGATGAATGTTAGAAATAAATAGTATTGAATTGGGAATAAATAATGTTTCGAATTTGAGATTTGAAGTAAAAGAGCTTTAGGATCTATTTTAAAGAGTTTTAAGACTGTGTTCATCTTATAAAAAAATTGATAGATATTTTATGGTAGTAACATAACTAAAAAATGTGTATCTTACTAGAATATTAATAATTGCTTTATATATATGTAATATTTTTTAATGAAATTATTAAACAGACATGGTCTATTAAAATTAGAGTGACTTAATTAAATAACATTCTTATAATAGGCCCGTTTTTGTAAAGTTCATCTTGAATTGACTGTACCCATATTATTAACATTTTTTAAAACATCTTATCAAATGACCATTTGAGAAAGATAATTTTTTTAAAAAAATTATATTTTTAATCTACGAAATTTGGAATAAATATTATTTTAGTCTTCAATTTTTTTTAAAATATTTTATTCTCAAATTTGGAAAATACAATTTTAGTCCTTCAAAATCTTTCGGACTAAAAGTGATTTTCCAAGAATAATTTTAATCTTCTAATTTTAGTATTTAAAAATTAGAATTGTATTTTTAAGATTTAAATGATTTAAAAGTGTTTAAAATTATTTAAAATTGAATTCATCTGAAACTCGAGAAACGAAAATTATAATTAAATCTAAAAATTAATTTCAAATTGACAAGAGGCACTAAATTAATGTTATGTTCAGAAAAAAAAAAAAAAAAAACTAATCGGGAGTTGACTAAAAATCATTTCATTTAAAATTTGGTCTCTTCTGACATTACAGCCATAAAACAGCTGTTTTGAAACGAGAGAACGAAAGAGTCCACAATTATTCTCTAGGTTAAGAAAATTAAAAGGTGTTAATATTGTGCAAATGTATGTTATTAGAAAAAAGTCAACAATCATCTTAGCTGAATAATTTTTTTTAATAATTTAACAGGTCCCAATCAAATTGATTCTTTTGGATGAAAATGTTACGTTTTGGGAATATTTTTTAATTAATCATTATCTTTTTATTTATTGACTTTACATGTACTTGTGGGTGACGGATGTGAGTATAATGCTATATAGACATCAATATTAAGGTATTGAGAGTTATATATATATATATTTCTGAATTTTAGGAATAATTAGCCAAACACCATATAGGTAGTAAGTAAAGGTGTTATTCTTTCGAAGTTATATTAAAATTCGTGAGCTGAATGATATATTCAAATTGTCATGATGTTTTATTCATTCGATGATATGCTATAAGTCGTTTTTTAGGTGATGATTTTCTTAATTTTAAGTTTTATCTTATAAAAATATTAAGTGTAGAAATTTATTTTCTGAGATGATATGTATACAAATAGGGTTGTAATTTAGGTAATGACATTGAGTCATTTTTGGGATTGTCTATTGACTGATGAGTGATAATTACGATGGATTATATTTGTAAGTTTAGTCTGATTATTATTATGTCATATTATTCTTGTAAAATCAGTAAAATAGGCAAAAGTAATAAATTAAGATTGAAATTATAATAACTCACTCTCTACATATTAGAAATTATATTTTGGTATCTAATATCTCAATAATCAGTTGAGGAGGTTTGAAATAAAAAAATAATAAATAAAGAATATAATAAAGAAAAAGATACCTCTTATTTGGATTGACATAATCTAGAAATTTGAACCAGAACAATATATATGTCACATGCATGCGAACACTATATGCATGTACAACACACATATAATAAAAAAATATATTTATTGTTTCATTAATAATAAAAAATAATATAAATAGAAGCATAAAAGGTACCTCAATCTTATTTAGAAAATCCATAATACTAAACTAAGATTTACTGTTAAATCTACGAAGATATAACAGACTTCCAAAAATATTGTACTTAATCATTTCTCCACAAAAATTATAGACAATAAAAAAAAACTTCGAAAATATAACCTTTAATGAAATATAAGATTGTTATTATTCGCATGTTCATTTAGATAATTAAGTAAAAGTAAAATATATATAAGACTACCAACATTAGATTATCTAAATGTTTGGTGTGATCTTTGTATAACATTTTTTGGTACATTATTACTCCAACTTTAAATACTGTTATATAAGTTTTTAGATCTTTTTATTCAGCTACACCTACAAATCTTTGTCACTCCATAGCAAACACTTGTACTATGTTAGGTAAAAGTTGCTTGAATAAATTACAAATCTTTTATTGTTTGATCAACCATCATTTTTTTTGTATTGCTCAAAGCTTCATATCACTATTTATATAAAAGACTTGTGTAATCCTACAAGTTTCAAAAATAATATGTACACTTTTTCTGAATGTTTATGAGAAGTGAGAAATGTTCTGAGTAACTTTTTAAATTATATACTACCAACATGTCTCAACACTTAAGTAACTACTTGTCATTTAAGCTATGAAAATTCCTATTAAAAAATATTTGTCACTTTCTTTATCTCTCTCCCTCTTTTCATCTCTCTTTCTTAAATCTTAAGTTCCTACATAGAAAGATGATTGCCACATTAAAAGTTTAATATATTTATTAGATAATTTGAGATGCAATCCATTTTCAAAAAATATCGTCTAGAAAACAAAATCACATATTTTAATTTTTAGTACGTAAAAAAAATACTAAAATAATATTATTTCAAATTATCCCATGATACCAATTATCTTAACAATAACTAATATATTCTTTATCAGATTTCGTTACAACATTTTGATTATCCAGCAACTATACACATAAGTATATAATTATATTTTAACGTTAAACCATTTCAACCGCCATACAATCTACGATATTCAATTAAATAAATGTTATAATTAACTTTCATATTACTTGAAGGTATCATGTTTTACAATTCAACTAACTACATGTTCCAACAAATTTAGTGGAAAAAAATACATATTTCCTCATAATCAAACCAACATTATTCTTATATTCTTAATATACAGAAAGAAAGAAGAAAGGATTAAACAAATTGTAGAAAAACCGAAAACATACCTTAATCAAAATTTCAATTAGCTGCTATTTATTTGACAGCTAATTATAAATATTATTGTAGTGTAGTTTCTAATCATTTTCATTTTTTATCCATTAAAACGCATACATTCAAAAGCTTAGATCTTACATTTTGTTGATATTAATAATTAAAAATAAATAAATCAGAATACTAATTTTATTTACCAATTACATGATTGGGCGTAATAATTAAGGAATTATTGCTTGGCCACATGAGAAGTAATAATCAATCAAATCAAATATATATCATAATTATTTTCATTCCGATAGGCATTATTATAATGGTTTTTGTAGGTTCTATGCAAGTCTTGCCTCTTTGCCTATAGGAGGTTCTAATTTACTTGTTAAATTTTGTCCGTAGCATTAGTCTATGAAATCTTTAAATTACAGTTATACTTAAAAACTTGTTTGAGTTTGGAATTCCAATATTAATGGATGATAATCATGCTGATGGAAAAGAGTAATTCTCTTCGGTGCATGAAATTGAACTTAGCATTTAGTGTAGATTAACCACCACTCCCTCTCAAGGTCATGTTTGTGTAGAAAGGGAAAACTATAAGCGATCTAATCACCTAAGTATGATGTTAATTAAGTATCATAAGCAAACGTTTTCATTCCTTATAATGGTAGGACTAAAACTTATATATGAATAATAGTTGTTGAAGATCTCACATACATAACATATAAGATATTTTAATATTTTATAAATATATAAATAAGTATAAACCTATCTTTATAAATTAGTTTTATAAGATTGAATTAGATTTAAATGAAGAATAATTTATTACTTTTAATAAATTTATGAATAATTAGTGTTCTAAATAATGAAAAATTTTACATGAATGAAGAATGGTAAAAGCATAGTAGTATGGGATCACAATGTGGAAATTAGGATATTAAAAGTTGTGGAAATTAGGATATTAAAAGTTCAAGAAGTTTAGAAATTTCTAAATTGTTTCTAATATATGTCAAATTGAGATATTATATATTTTGAAGTAGTTAACCAATATTATTTAAGAGTCCAAGATAAGAATAATATAAATATATCTTTTTTTTCTTTAACTTTTGTGATATATCTTTTAAAAATACTTTCAATAGAGTAATTGATTATAGGGATATTATCTTAACGGATTCAAGTATTGTCAATTTTATTATGTATAATTATAATTATAGAATATAATATAATAACTTATTTGTTTAAATTTTTTCAATAATTTTATTAGTATTTTTTTTGGTATAGGTAAACATTTTAGTGATGAAACCGGTAATTAAGCGAATATATAATTTTAATATATGATGAAATTTTAATTTAAAGATTCTAAAAAAGAGGTATTTATATTCTCTTTAAAAAATTGATCTTTTATACCTAAAAGGTTTTTTAAAAAAGATATAAACATTTTCTTAAATGAATTAAAAATGTGAACAGACGCGAGTAATAATTTTCTCATTGATATAAACGGGAGAAAGAAGGTGGAAGGTGCTAATAAAGATATTATAAGCCTCTCATATGTAAAAGCACCGTTTGTTCTGAAAATCAAATAGTATAAATAGGACCACTGTTTCGTCTGTTTCATAACCATTTTTGTGGCTCTCAACATCGTTACAGAATAATATGTATGCCATTCTTGACTCATTGCTGGACCAATTGGCTATTATTATTCTAAAAATGAATTTAGTGAGTAGTATACTCGAATTTAATTTATTTTTTAAATGTTTAATTAATAAGGATTTTTGTAGGGTTGAGATCTTGTCTCTATCCTGATAATACTTAAATAGGTACCTTACTATGCACTATTTCAAATATTAATAAAATATTTATCTATAAAATTAGAACTATAATAAAAAAATATGGTATTATTAAAAATTTAAAATCAAAATAAGATATTTTTTAATATTAAATATCAGAAAAAAAAATTGCATAAATTTTAAAATAAAATATCAAATAATTACATAAAACTAAGTACTGAGTACTTAAATTAAAGAGTAAACAATAACATATTATTGAAATTTGATCATAATTATAACATCCATTATTTGTAAGGGAGTGTTGAGAAAGAAAAAGAAAATACCTTATCTTACAAATTTGGGTGAAATCCAATACATAATAAGTAGAACATTACATGCAATGAAAGAATGATTATTTAATTAAAGAAAAAGGAAGAAAAGAAAAATTTATAATTATCTGCAAAATTAAAGATTTACATTGTTGAGCATTAAGAATGAGACATTCTCACATGATAAAAAAATTAAACAATAAATACAAATATTAAATTATTAAATGTATTTCTTAAAAATAATTTAATTAGATCAAATTAAGATTTGTATTTTCTGAAATACAATACTAGAATACGGAAGAAGAAAAATACTTTATATATACGAGTAAACTTGTCAAAAGACAGAAAAAAAAAAGGTTATGCAGTAAAAATTAGTAGTGTTTCAAATGAAACAACCCAATCACCAAAAATAACAATGAGAATGATTTTTTTTTAATTTATTTTTTATCCCTAAATTTTGTTTTGTAAAATTTTGATCAATAATTATTAATCATTTTTACTAATAATTAGGTTTAATTTTTTGTATTCATTATTTTATAAAAGAGAAAATTATGAAGTGAAATATGCACCACTCATGGAATGTAATGAAACAACTAAGCAGCCAATAAATCTTGGAAAGAATATCCCACAATTGAAGTATATTCAATGGATATGTGCCACTGTATCAAAGAGATGCCAAAACATCTTTTTCACAACTTCCACACCTTCTTTCATGAACCCTAGAGGCTCATTCTCCTTCCTAGTTCTATATAAACATGAACAGTTTTGCTCCAACCATGTACCATTTTGACTCAAACTAAAGAGAGCTAAAGGGCTTCTTAGTTGTTGCATTAGATAGTTTTATTTGTGAGTGAGTGAGGGAAAAATGTCTGCCATGGTAGCGGTGTGGAAGGGGGAGCTGACAAAGCTGAGAGAGAAAGTTATGGCCTGCAATAAGAGTATCTTTTCCAAAGGCAAAGAGGGAGCAGGAGATGAACATGCAGTGAAGAATAATGAGGTTCTTCAGAAGGGGATCATGGCTGTTCAGAGAGACACTACTATCACAGAGGCAACAGTGTGTCTGCTTTTGGATAGATTTGTGCCATGCTGATCATCATTTCTGTTTTCTGCTCAAAAATTGTTCTTTCTTTCTTCATCTTATTGTATGATTTAGTTCATAGAAGTTTGTAATTAAAATGTTGTGGTTGTGAAAATGAAAAACTGGTTGGTCTAGTTGCTGTTTTTTTTTGTTGCAATGCTAAAAGTTTAATGGATATATGTAGAAGGCTAAGAGTTTTTATGGAAATCCTAAGAGTTTTGTATTCTCGAATAAAACATTTACACATCTAAAATAATTTTTTTGTTCATGAAAACTCATTGGATTAGAAAAACAAAAAAATTTAAAATTTTATTCTTAATTTATATTTACCGAATTGCTTTCAAATTTAGAGAAAAAAATCAAGACCCGAAACTACAGTACACAGCCTATTCTAAAAAAAATAAAAAATCAAAAGATCTAAATTAATATAAATGTATATCTTTTTATTTAATAATGATATAACTATCAATTATTAATGTTTCAACTCTATGTTTTTATTTTCAAAATATTTTTTATGGAAATAAAACAGTTCAAATTAAATAACTTCAACATTTTTTTTTCAAATAAAATAAATCAAACTAGATAAATGTTTGAATTAAAATAAATGTATCCTTAATCCCGTAATATGTTAATTATTAACTTTCAAATAAAAAATATATATGAAATAGTAACATATAATTGATGTTAAAAAAAAGAATGTGGAAGATAGATGCAACATGTATGAGGCATAGTCCTTTTACTCTTTTTGTTTATAGTTATTACAAAATAAACAACAATACAACGATAAGAAATTGTTCACATTGAAATTTGAAAGGAATTTATGGGATCAGATAAATTGACCGACTATATTGAAATGTAAACCTTCTCTTCACTATTTCTTTTTATTACAACTTTTGCATCAAATACACAATGTAGAGAAAAAAAATTCTAAATCTTCACATCCAATATATAATTATTCGAATTCAGAGTACTTTAAATTCATTTTAAATTTAAATTTAAACTTTTTTGAATTTTAAATACAATTCATTAAATTGAATTTGGATTCAATATTAGATAATCTTTTGATTTAAAAAGTTAAAAATCAAGTTGAGATTAGGTTATTTAAAGTTAGAGGCTAGAGGTTAGGTCAAGTTAAATTCAGATAAACTAGATTTGATTTATTAAGATTTAATTTTTCACTATAAGAAAAAAAAACTATTTAAAAATCAATTTTTAACTATCAAACGAAATCATTGCTAATTGTGACTAAAATAGTCATAAAATTAAATTTTGGTTGTTAAATAACTATAAAATAGAAGTAATAATTGAATTTAGTGACCAACTAAGTTAAGATAATTAGTATCTAATATTAGTTACCAAAAGTTTTAATGACCTATATTATTATATTCTAAAAATTGATCACCAAATAGCTTTTTTCTTTTAGTGTTTTTATCATATTATATCCAAATTATGCAAGATTGAGTTAGATCAAAACAAATCCAGTCTTAAGTTAAATCAACTTAAGTTGAATCGAACATAACTCAAAGGTAGACTAGGCTAAACCTAGGTCAGTCTTGGTTAGGTTAGACCCATGTCAAATTAAGCAAAGCCAAAATCATGTGAACTTAGTTATACTATACTCAAATTAGGTTAAGCAGACTAATTCGCATCATGTTAATTGAAATGAAACCCAAATTGATCCATGTTGATAGTATTTAGATTGAATCATCTTGAATCCAATTAAGGTTGAATCGACTTAATCCGAATTCATATTCAGTCATTCCTAGTGTACATTACACTAAGTCGGAATAGATCCATATCATACAAATCAAGTCGACACCAAGTTAAGTTAGATTAAATTAAAGTTAGACCAAATCACAAAATTCAAGCTAAGCCAAATCAGCCTTAAGTCATCTAGTCTATCAAATTATCAAAATGTAAATAAAATTTAGCTTTACTAGTAATGAAAACATCTTATTCATTTTGCCAACAATATTATTTATAGCTGCTAAAATTGATTTGTGTTGAAAAAATAGAAATCATCCACACTCTTGAGCGACAATGTATAAGTTTTATCAACAATAGTACAACCAGAGTCACTTGAATTTATTTTGAATATATCATTTGGTATTTGAATGTCAATCTTTCCATAGTTTCTCTCTCAAACTTCCTTTTCCAATACTCAACTTCCAATTTAAAAATTCTTTATGTCTTTACCATCATTTACTGTATAAATGCAAATGAAAACATGTGTTGAAAGGGGGAATATATTCCAGAAAATATTTTTTTTCTTTATCTATTATGAAATAAATCTGACAAGAGTTGAGTGAATTTATCTATAGACGCAAATGTTATTATTAGATGCAAACAAACGAATATCATTCTCTTCTCTTCACAAAAAAATAGAAGACAAATCATCTTCAATTCATATTACAGATGACAAAATGGCCAACCCTTTTCTCTGTTCTTCCCCTTTATGTTTCGTGGTGTACAAGTACATCTATACATAGAATTTCTCAAGACTAAGGGCCATGTGAACAAGATCATAAATAAACAATTTGGTCCAGCCTAATGAATCTAGCCAAAATTTTACTTTTATCCCCATATGAAAAACCATGAACTCTTATAAACTACTTTACAAGTTTATCTGTACAAATATTTAGGAGAAAACTAACATTATATGTAACTTGGCTCATCAATGGTTGTTGATGTAATCTCGGACTTTGGATCTGTTACAATAGAGGGGTCCCATTGTTCCCACTGCATAACCTCCCTTCCATTTCTGAGAGCTTCATCAACAGTATCACGTTCCAACCCATTAACCAGTGAAACAAAGAGAATTCGGTGAGTGAGAGAATGGAACAATCTCTTAAACTTGATAGCAATGTATTGAAAAGCAGATTGAGCTAACAAAGGGTTATTGCCATTGCTACAAGAACCTTTCTTCATATTGGGACTGATAAATGGTTTAAAATCACTAAACCATTCACATTGTGCTAGAGGAATGTGTTCAATCTTTTCCTCAAGTAGATCAAATTTGGTGAGTACTAGGAGAAATTTTTTGTTATGGAAGGCTGGATGTGCAATGATGTTTTCAAAGAGAGCCTTAGCTACCATCATTTTATTGGTGGAAACCCCCTCACTGTCTGTAATGTACTCATCATAATCAGATAAAGCAACTGAGAACATTACAACATCCGTGTCTTCAAACATCTCCAACCACTTGCACTTTGCTCCAAGGCTTTTAGGATGTAATCTGATCAGTTGGTATCTATAAATGGAATATAAAATGGGGTAAGAATCAGTTAACAACTTAAACCAATTACACACACAGCATAGCTAAATGTGTAGGTACAAAAGAAATTTACTAAACCCTCCACACTGTTCATAAGATTATAAGTATCAGTTAGTGTATTCTTTATGAAGTTAGTGACAAAAATATTTTACTCTTACATTAAAAAGTGAGTTTAAGCCTGACTTATCCTTAACAAATCAGCTTAGTAAAGTGAGGATTGACTCACTTATATATTATAAATTGGTCCTATCTCTAGTCGATGTAGGATCTCCACCAACTTACAATCTAAAAACCCAATTTGGTGTTTGCTCCAAATTAAAATATTTCAAGATCCGGTTGTTTTTACAGTTACAGAAATAGAAGTGAAATAACAATCGGTACTATTTATCGGAACAAGCTATAATGTAAATTAATTGAATAAAAAGATGAAAATTGAAAATGTGTGTCATCTATGACAAAACATGCATGCGTACTACTTTTGTGAAATTGTTATATTGTTAAGGGTTTATCTTGTCAGTTTGGAACATAAGTAAACTTTTAATACATTACTCAGAAACTAAAAATCATTAGTGGTGGGTGCAAAAGAAGTAACAAGTTCCTGTGTGAAGAACTGCTCGAACCTGAGAGAAGAGTCATGTTGATACTCAGGATACAAAGAGTCCTCACTGCTTAATTTAGGAAAAGAAAATTCCATTGACGTGAGGCTGTTGGATAACGATATGCCCTCAGCATACAAGATGTCCATATCAGATGGCTCATAGTCTGTCTTGGAAATTTCAACACCCTGCATGTGAGATTTAATGAGACTTTGATGAAAACCTAGTGTTCATTGATGTGATGCACCTACCACATTGATAACCAAATACCTTCTCAATCAAAGGATTTATTCATCTACTGTTGAGTTGAGACAATAAATTGTTCACCAGATCATTATAAGTAAAGCTTATCAGTTCAAGAATATTTTACCACTGCTTAAATTCACAAAATCTATAGAAATCAACTTAACTGATTTAGATAGTCATGAACCTCATTGAAAGACATGGCATTCAAAAGGAAAAGAACAAGACTGTAAGTGTACTAATACAAGGATAAAGCTTCATTCAAATTTATTGTCTAGTTTCATCATCTGATTATGTGTCAACTAATCAATGTTCCAAACTCCATGCTGAGAATAGAGGATATGAGTTAAAATTGAACAAACTAAATAATCATATAGCTTCATTAATATTAGAGAGCTTGAATGAATGATCATTAAGATTCATGTGAGGATGAGCAGATGGAAAACCAAGTATTAACTTACACGGTCCAAAAAATAGTTTGCACTTCTAGGTAGCATTTCTAGTTCATTTCGCCGCTCATACGTTGCTTGAATGGCTTTATCCTTCCACAAACCTTCCACAAGTGGTCCATATTCACGTATAGCAGCAGGAAATATTGCATCCAGGTTACCGGAGGCCATGTATTTGAGTAGCCAATCTGAGAAAGCTTTAAATCTTGGGACAATGGAATAGGGTGTTGTTTCAACATGATCACTGCTGATATTCCCTGCTGCAAATTGAAACTAATGACTTCTCTGCATAACAAGTATCTTCAATCCAACTAATAGCAGGTAAGCTTCTATCATCAATGTGAAAACATAAGCACAAAACTGAAGGTGAAAAGATTTCTATTAGAACTGAAATCACATTACACAAAATTGTTGCCCCTTACTTCATCCAAAGTCCAAATAGAAATAGCCTTTCTGGTTAACCTTTTATAGAAGGGAGAAAGAATTACCTGATGAAGTGGATTCAGCCACAGGCCTTTTTCTCCTATTCTCCAACAAACTCTCTGTTTCAAAAATTGCTCGCCCCTCCAGCAGTATACCAAGGTAGTTAAACAGGTTGCTTTGGATCACCAACTTGATATTTTGGAGCTCATTTTCAGAGAAAGGCACATTATACCGAAGCTTGGCCTGAGATAAAAGATTCAGTCTTTAGTGTCATTCAAAATGAAGGTTTCAATTAAAAGCATAAAGAATTATTCCGAACAGCAGTCACATACACACCAAAGAGGAATGTAAACTCCAAACTTTGAAAAATTTCAACTTAATTTGACAAGAAATTTTGAAGATATAGATCAAGCACTCAAAACTTATCTGGATCTCATGAAAACTACCAATGTGACTGATAAGAATCCACAACTTGAGCTCTTATGATCCTAACATTGACATCACACGCATAAATGCCCTCATAAACTGAGAATTCCTGCTTTCTAGAAGGTATTATAGAGAACACAACAGCTTTAAAGAAAATCATACCCAGGGACCTCATAAAGCTGTTGTTATTGCACTTCACTTAAAAACTAATAAGACTTAGGGTCTGTTAATTCCATATTTAGTTCTCCTATATCCAACTCTATATTGATGTGACAAACATAACCCACATTTTGAGACTAAAAAGTAAATTCAAGAGCTGTAAATGAATTGGACTTTCCTCTGCATTTAAAATCACAGAATAAAAGAAAAAATGAGTTCTCTCAAGGAGAAATCTACCTGTTTGAATATAGTGGATGCACCAGAATTGGCAGAACCAACAAGTAGAAATTTGTGAAGTGTTTTCGGAGGAAGACTGTCTTTGTTTGGTGTTTCACCTTCACAAGAAAGAGTTACAGACTTAGGAGGAACTGGCAAAGACAGAATTGCACAAGCCAACCTTGCTCTGCGCTGCAAAAGGGAAATCCAAAAATATTGGTGAGCTGTTATTACTATAAAAGCCAAACAAGGAAAGGAAACATGCATCTCAACAATGATCACCTTTTCCCATATATACCCCCTATCATTCCTCTGTCCCTCTTCCCTGTATGATCCATCAGCATTCACCCAAAAGTTCGGTGTTCCCTCACACGGCACTCCAGCCAACTGCAACAATCAATGCAGTGCAAAAGTTTGATTAACATTCTCAAAAATTGTGTGTGTAAGTAAGCAATAAAATTATTGGGAAAATCGAGAAAGAAACACCGGAGAGAAAAACAAGAATGAGACAAAAGTTTGACTCACACAAGGGACTAACACCACCTTCAACTTAAAACCTTAAGGCTTTGGGCGGTGTTTCTCCCCTCGAATTTTCCTAACAAAAATATGATATGGTTCAAGACAACAACCTTCAGTACCAGTAGCTCCTTCTTTGTAATCAGGCGATCATTTATAATCACATTCGTGTCTCCATTGCTTGCATGCTTGTCCAAGCGACCCCCAACATCCAGCTGGGGGCTGATAACCTCACTGGGTGGTTGACTTACCTGTAAAGTCAATCAATACAACAGATTACAACCTCATTCGATAGAACATTTAATGGGGGTTAAAGATTCATGAACTAAATTTTGGAAGTAAAATGAAATCACATTTTTTAAGGCACACTAAACTAATCCTAGAGATATATCAGCACAAAGACGTTTATAAGCTGTATTTGGTCTATTTCTATAAGCTTCTTCATGAATCTTATCAAAATAACTTCAATTCAGCTTATGTCACCAAGTCCTATGATCAAGTTTAAGACATAACCTTTCAGACAATAATAAGAGCTTATTGAACATGAATTTAATAAAGTTTTCACCCATACACGACCTAAACAGATTTGATTAAAGTAAGTATTTGTTGAGATTAAGTTTTCACCTTTCCCCAAAGTCCAGATGCTCTGTCATACCAATAGGATCCTGGTTTAAGTTGTTTTGGGGGATTTCGACAGTTTAGGAGCAACAAAAGCTGTTCCCGATTCAGAGGTTGCGAGTTGACAAAAACAAGCTCTGGTGGTATTTGATTTTCTTCACAAGACTTTTCATTATCCATGACTTGAGCCACAATCAACTCAGACAGCAACTGTTTCATCATCCGCGAAGATTTTCCCAGTTTCCTTCTCTTGCTCTCGTCAATTCTGTATCCAATGCAAGTCACACATTTTCTTCCCTGTGGCATGGACCCCATGGCCCTCACCACACAGCTGCGACAATACTTTGCACTACAAACAATGCAAACCTCCTTCGGTGTGAATCGGTTCCCCTTGAGGCACTTATAGCAAGAACCCTTCTTCCCAGGTCTCACTGCACGTTCCATCACAGGAACACTCTCAACCTGAGAATCACCAAACTCATCACCATCACTCTCCAACATGTAGTTTGACTCAGGATCACAGAAGGTCACAGCAGAAACACGCTTCACATGCTTTGGACTTGTTGTTTGTTCTTCTTCTTCTTCTTCTTCTCCCAAAGAACAAATTCCATCAGAGGATGCAAAAAGAGAGGTTGAACCTGAACCTGTACCTGATTCTGTGGTGTCCAAAGTTGTGTTAAGAAAGGCGCCATCTCTATCACAGGGCAGTTTCAAAGTCTCGGGCATGTCATCACCAATGTCATCATCACCATCAGTATCAGACAGTAGTGGCGGTGAATCAATTGCAGGAGAATCCAAGTTTGAAGGGACAGCAGAATCTGCTGAACACGGATTGAGCTTCCTCTTGTGAAGGCTTTTGGCAAGAGGTTGGATTACCGGGACAGAGAGGTCATCATGAGAGAGAGGAGCAATGGTTGCAACTGGGATTTGGTCAATTTTGAAAGCAGGAATTTCAGGAATGGAGTAACAGAGAGGAGGGCCATTATACACCATAGCAATGGAGTACTCATAGCTGCTGCTTATGCTGTCTTCAGTTTCCACGGCAGCAACATGCGCAGAAGAAAGCCTTAACTTTCTCATCAGAGAAGCCATTTTTGAGGCCAAATCCAACAAAGTAAATATAGCACAGCCCTCACCAAGTCATCTCATCAAAAGAATCCTTTTTGGGGAAAGCCCATTTTCAAAGGAGGGAAATAACAGCACCCCATAAAAACACAGAAATAAGGCCTCAGAAGAGAGAATTATTGTGGGGTTGTGAGGAAAGAGAAGAGAAGAAAAATTGGAAATGGAAGGAAGGAGGATTGAGAAGTAGACAAACCAAGTTGACCCAAGTGGAAAGAGTGAGAGAAAATTAAGGTTTAGTAAGCAGTGGACGTGTTCCTAACATTTCGAGGAAAATGCATGCTGACTCAGAATGCTTCAAAGAACCGTGTTATTCAAACTACCTCATTAGAGTCACGTGCTAGTGCTAACTCACCCTCTCTGTTCCTATGTTTTTCCTTCAACTTCACTTCAAATTTTCTTTTTTTCAGTTTACATGTGCAAATTAATTACAGAATGCAATTTCCAACACGTGAAAATCAACGACATTCTTCGACTGCCTATAAACTTGTTCTTGTTCACATTAAAAAGACAGAACACAGTTTTATGAGTAAATATAAGTCAGAAATGGAATGAATGTAGTAGTAGTATTCTTTAACATTCCATTTTAGTAAAAACAATATCATCACGTTTTCTACTACCAAAAGTGTACAAAGAAAAAGGGAAACAAGTCTTGTTAACCGCGTTCATTCACACGCAAAAGACAAAAGAAGGGGTCCATAAAAAAATGCATATTTTGGTCAAAATATAATAAGAACAACCAAGATATTGTTTTCTTACTAAAAAATTACATTAAAAATGAAAAGGTCAAATAATTTTCTTAACTTTTGAAACGAGTGTAAACAAATCTTAAGAGTTTCTGAAAATTATAAGTGTCTGATAAAATATATGCAGTGAGATTTTGGGAATTCCTGATTGGTTGTTGGGAATGCCGAGAATGAATGGTCGGAATGCAACAATGGTTTCGGGAAAGGGCAACGTGTTTTCGGGTTTGACAAAACAAAACGCTGTTTTTCTGATTGTGACAACCATAACTCTATTTGGGATGACTACAACAACTATTTAATAATTATATTATAATAATGATGTTAATATATTATTATTATTAGGAAAAAAATGAATAGGATTTTTTAATAGGAGTGAAGATCCTTGACATCATACTATATATATTGCATGATATTTGGGATTTTACCGTATTTTGACCTTTAAATATGGTTGGTAGTATGATGATGTAGAAACCATTCATATATATTTAATACAGATTTATCCAAATGGATCATACCAAGTCAAAGTTGATGCAAACTTATCTTCTCATGTCAATTAGTCCAAGTTAATGGTAATTAGTAAGAAATTTGATGTAATATAGATTATGCATATGTAGTATTTATAGGATTGGGAGCAGCTGAAATTGGTATCCTATAAACATTGATGAATAATTAGGGAGTAGTTTAATTATATGAATCATTAACAATAGTGATAAGTAAGTATGAGATAACATATAGATGATTAAGATGTAATTTTTTTTTTAACTACCAACTCAAAAAAAAAACTTTTAATCAATATTTAATGATTGTGTTAAAAAGAAATAAATACTTCTAACCAGTTGTGTGTGATTTATAACATATATACTTTTAAATAACCAGAATATTTATTTCATTTATCTTTAGTAGAAAACCTTATACTTCAATTCTTAGGATAAAATTCATAGTTTAAAACACATACTATAATTTTTGTATTTTTATCTAGATAAAGTTTGAATTTTAAGAAGTAATAAGAATTTTAAAAAAATGAATAAAATTTTCTAAAAAATTAAAAAAAATAATCTATTTTCTTCAAAAATAATAATGTAAACAAAAAAAATTGCACCACAAGTTTTAAAATAATAATGTTATATTAAAAGGAGGGATAAGAAAGAAGTTAGTAACTTGTATACTTCACTATTAAATATTGAATATATATTTAACTCATCATTTTCTTCTTTTATTTCTTTTTCTATCTTTTTCACTTTCTTTTTTTTCACCATCTCTCTTCCTAGTTTTCTTCTTGTCTCTCTTTTTTCATGATCTTCTTTCTCTATCATTTCCTTTTTTTTTTTCTTTCTTTCCTTTATCTCTTTCTTGCTCTCTATCTATTATTATTCTTTCGATTAAACGCTACCTCATATATATTCTCATGAGTTTGATCACTAAAAGGTAAAAAAAGATTGAATTCTTTTTAATAGACTTATATATTTTTTATTAACTTTTTATTTATTTTATATTTTATATTCTTTATTTTGTTTAATTTTTTTACAGCAATATATTGATATATTTTTATGTTTCTTTTATTTAAAATATTTTCCCAAATACATTCGTCTACATCCAATTATCTATTTAAAATTCTTTCTTTAGTCCCTATTTTATTTTTGTATTATATCTTGTAAGATATTTTAGATATTATTATTTGATAATTCAAGCTAATAAATTTATATAAAAGAGGTGAATAATTTTAATATAATAAACTTGGATAAAAAGAAATTACTTATGCACTTTAATATTATAATTTTTTTCTTCTCAATTATTTTTTAATGTTTGTTTGGATTATTTGTATAAATTGTTGGTTAAAACAAGGGATGAAGAACCTTAGTAGTCATTAAGTTTTATAATTCTTAGAACATATGTCTTAGAGTTTGTCAATTTAACATAAAATAAGTTTAAAGTTCTCTTGTGACGAGTTAAGACCATGATGACACATAAATATTTGTGTTGGAAAATCATAAATTGATATATTATAAGATGAAAGGTAAGGACTAGAAGTGTGGGTTCCCTTAAAGGAAGTACTTAAAGGTAAATGAATATGTTAATAGTTTAAAGTAGCACACTTAATTAGGATATTTGTAGGTCAAACTTTCGATTATCCAATACTTATTCAACATCATCAAAATTGGGTAACGACTACATATATCTTTTATGAGTTGAAAAATGACCGATATTCTTAAGAAAAATAGTTATGCTTGTACCAATATTTTTTAAAAAAAATCCTAAACTATATGTTCACTTTTCAAATAAATTTTGATGTTAGTTAATTATAAAAGTTTGATATAGATTCATATGTTTAATAAAGTGAGATTCGGTCTATAATTATAAGTCAGATCATCTTTATTATTTGTTGTTGTATGGTATGTTTATTAATGTTTATAGAGATTACAAAGATCTCATGTTTTTCCTTATTTTTCTTTCATATATGTCTATAATACGAGTAGAAGATAAACTTCCTCAATAGATATTCCTCTGCTCTTATGTAGAACTCTTAATATTAGGAACCATTACATAACATACATTTATATGTTTTTATTATATACTTTGAATAACTATAAAGATGTAAAATATTATATGTTGATATGCATATTATATATGAGGTTGTGTTATGACTAATGTTCTCTATAAGAAATCTTCACACACATATATTACTTCCAATTTCTAATTAAATAACAAATATCTTTTTAATATTAGTAATGTTATGTTATAGAATGCATCATCATTGCTTAATAATGATGATGCATTATTAATAATCGAATGACGCCATATATAATTGAATGACGCCATATATAACCCTAAATGATTAATAATCGAATGACGCCATATATAACAAAATGATTGTCAAAAACTATAGTTTGATGATAATAAAGTTTGTTTGATGTCTCTGTCTTCACACCAATGTCTACAATTAGAACTCTTTGCTTCAAATTTGAGAAGGCATAATTATAAGAGTGTAAAATAAAGTTTAGACCGAGTTCAAGATGGGGGTAAATTGAACTTTAAAAATCTTTTCGCAAATCTGATTTGTTCTTGAAATAGAGAATGAAAATTCTTAATTCAATCAGTCAACTCGTGTAATTCTGGACTGTCCAGTAAACAATCAATTGTGCACAACAAAAATTATTAAAGATAAACCCAGAAAACAGTTTACAGTATAGAAATGTGTTAGTCTAAATTCAAGATGATTAAACACAATCCAGTAGATTAAAGATAATCCAGAAACACAGTTGATTCAGATATATGTAAACAGATGTTCAGAATATAATCAACAATATGATCAGATTTTAATCCATAATCCAGAAACACAGTTGATTCAGATATATGTAAATAGATGTTCAGAATATAATCAACAATATGATCAAATTTTAATCCAATCAATTTAAATGATAATGGCAGTTGAATAAAAGAAATCAAGAAGAGTAGGGAGAAAAGCAAGAACACAGAATTTTTATACTGGTTCACCTTTCCTCAAGGGCTACGTCCAGTCTTTTGCAAACTAACAAAGATTTTTACTAAAAAAATCACAAGATCATTTTACAACCCTTGCTCCCAGCAAGTTATAAACTGCTCCCAGCAGTAAACCCACACCTCACTGAACCCTCAGCTAGTGTGAAACCAGTACAGAAACCCACTGCACCACAACATTTACAGTCTGCAAGCAACACTGCTCCCCGCAACACTCACCCTCTACTGAACCCCTCAGCAGATGTGAGACCAATGCAGAAACCCACTGCACCAACTCAATTACAAACCCAGTAATTGAAAACAGTAAACAGATTACAGAACAACAAGATTAGAAATGATCACACAGTACTTCTACACAGAACAGATTACAAATAATGAAGATCAGGTGTAGAAGACTTAGCTTTGGTCCAGAACCAAAGTTGCAAGAATCTCACTCAAGGATGCTTTAAAGATTCACGTTCTTGGAGGTTTTTTGATTTGAAAAGCTTTGTGAAAAGAATGATCACACAAAATGGGCGCTCTATCTCACTTAGAAAATCTCAAGGAATGTTTTTCGAAAGTCTTAGATAACTGAAAATGATAGTGACCATTCCTTTAAATACCCAAATCAGTTTTAAAAACAGCTTATCTGTCACAGTTCAATTAATTAAACAAACCATTCAATCGATTGAATTGACCGTTAGTTGACCCAGTCAAAGATTCCAGTAGTAACAGAAATAACTGTCACATTCAATCGATTGTTTTAGAAATTCAATAGATTGAAAAACATTTTCCAGCAAAAATCAGTTTCGGCTATTTTTCTTAAAACCAGTTTTAATAAAAATATTTGTGAATCTCTTAACACCTCAGGAATGATGAACCATGCCACTAATGATTAAAGACTAAGCCAATCACCAACACACAAACCCAACAAAGGACCAAGACCGAATCACCCAACCATCTTCATGTTGGCTCAAAGTCTTTACTTGAATAATTCTGGTCCAGGTTGGTTCCAACAGATTCTTCATGAGACAGTCTTCATCAGCTCATGTGTTAGGCATTGATCTAACAAAGTCCAGATCCAATTCATCAGAAACTTTAGCAAGCTATGGTCTTTCTTGACTTCATCAAATCACATGCTTAGCCTTAGTACTAACAAAGAGATCCTAAATAATTTAGGAGATTCACATTTGAAATACTACCTTTCATCATTTTTTGTTATTCGACCAATGCAACACACAATTGCAAGAAATGAATTTGAAAAATTAAGTGTGTGTGATGCTAAATTGCTTCATATGATCAATGATATCAATAAGTGAAATATGTATTTCTCGACCGCAAACAATCATTTCATCTTTCACTTATTTCAATTTATAGATGCAATATTAATGTGTGTCTCCGTGACTTGAGACATTGTTTAGAGGTTACTATTCATGGTTAGGTTCATGAACGATCCTAAACCTTACTCTTCTGCATCAGGATAAAGGAAGTATCATGACTAGATATGGTTTGGCCAACATAATAGATTTGTTATGCATGACTTTAGATAGTGTTCATAGGTGACTATTCATGGTCAAATTTCTGATTGGTGTCACAAAATATTGTCTTTTGTGCCAAGAAAAAACAGATTCATGATCATATTTGATCAACGCAATTCATTCACTTCATAGAACCTAAGACATTATTCACGGGTCATTGTTAAAGACTACATTCTTAATTAGTACCATAAAACGTTGCCCTCTGAGTTAAGGAAAAAGCAAGGACCAAGATTAGATCTAGGATGATTAACACACAAGAGTCACTGTGCACAACTTAAGGAACTATTCACTACTCATTATTCATGGTCAAAAACTTAAATCTTGCCAAATAACCTTGTCCTATGTGTCAGGAAAAAAAAAAAGAAAGAGCTATAGAATTAAATCCAAATTTATTGATGCAGCAAATCTACTCCATTCAATCTTAGGCACTGTTCAATAACACCTCAACAAATAACCCTTTGTGAAATTGTTGCCTTCATAAAAGTCTCATATAAGTCAATATGAGCTTTGAAACTTTGTTCTTCTTTGTCAGTGCCTTCTAAACTTCCTTTTACTTTGATAAAATACTCTTTTTGTAAGCACATAAACACAAATTTTCCTTCATTTATGATATTGTAAGTTCGTGATATTTTGGTTTACCATCCTTTATTATCACATGTTCATCATTAATTGATTTTCTATTTGTTACAAAACTGTTAAATTAATATTGTGGAGTCTTATTATTCAATGTTAGAACCAAATCCTCTAATAGTTCTTATATTGGGACAAGTAGAATTTTGCCAAATAACAAAACCTGGATACTTAAAGTTGGATCATGTCGTGATAGCTACTTTGGTGGATACGTGAAGACCTTCGACTTAGATTTCATTTTCCAACTACTGATTATACCATAACTCTACAAGATATTGGATTTCAACTCATACTAAGAGTTTATGAATCTCTAATCGTTAGCCTCACAATGTTCAACTAAAATGAAATGTGATCCTTATCTAGATATTGTGTGCATCAAACGAAAGTCAGTAATAAACTTTCAAGTTAAACTAAGGTGGTTTAAAAAAAAAAACAATTTTTACAGCTACTCAAAACATATATCCTAGATTTGATAACTTATATACTTATTGCTTTTTAATAATCTTTATAGGACGAGGTGTTACAATTAATGTTCGTTAAGTTATTTTTTTTAGAAGAAGATATTTAGAGTCATAAAGGCCATTGCAAGAACAAGAAATGAATTTGCCTAATAAAAGGGGACACAACATCACACCCATTTTCACCCGACAATCATCTTACTCTCACTGATATACCTATGAGGCGAATGCAAAATTTTGAATTTAAGAAAAGTAACTCATAATGATTGATCTATTAAAATGGTGTTTCACCACATATGCACTTTGACCCACATGTTTTAATAAGACACATGAGTGCTAAAAATGGAAAAAAAAAAAAGTCACGAAAATAGAATAATGATGTTTCATTCAAGTTTACATTTACGAAGTCATCCAACAATCAATTAACCAAAAAAAATCTAGATATTCTAATTTGGATTAAAGCATATAAAATTTCGAAGATATCTTCTTCTATAGAAAAAAACAAAAGTATAAGATTGAACTGTTTCTCCATATAAAAATTGTATGCAGATCGCAAAACATAACATACTTTCTGATTTGGAAGTCTCTGACAAAGAGAAGAGAAATTAATCATACACATATATTTTATAACAAATACAGTTAACTTTAATTCTAAATATTAACAATAACTTTACATAATTCGTTTAATAATCTTAAATAAGTATTTATTGAGTAAATAAATTTAATTTTCACGTATTAGTATTATTGATATTATCTATATATATACTTAATATTAGTTTTTAATAATAATCATAATTTTTAAATCAAATGATTAACTTATTAATCAAAACTAGTTTTAATAACATTATTTAATATCAATCTTATTATGATTATTTTTATTTATTATTAAATTTAAATATTATTTTATTAATTATATTAAATAAATTAATTATGGATTATATAATTAATAAAATAAATAAATTAAAATTTAAGAAATTATTCGAAATATTTTTTAAATAAAAAACTGCATAGAAATCGGCGCCGATTTCTAGCAGGAAAAAAGGGTTGAAAAATCGGATTTCGGGAATGTGATTTGTGGAGAACGTTTGTTTGGATTTTTGTTTCATTTGGGGAAAAAATATAATCAAAATATAAAAAAAATTGGGAGGATAAAAAAATTACGTTTTTAATTTTTTAAATATCCTTATGAATAATGTTAAGCATGGCAGCGTCATCAATATTTTTAAGTACCATTTTAAAATTCTCAATATTTCGTTTGACAGAGTAATTATACTATTTTTTTCCCTCTTTGTTTACGTGACATTCCTTTTTCTCCTCAATGAGAATCCGACTCTCTTCCCACATTCCATGACTTCTTCGTGCTGTATTCCATATTTTCTAAAAATATTCAAAATATTTTTTTTAGATTATATAATTTAAAGTACAATTTTTTAATTTTAAATTATATAATTTAAAATATAATTTTTTTGCAACACAATAAGAAATATAACTTTAATATTTTTAGTTATACAATTTAAAATATATATTTTTAGTTTTGATTGTATAATTCAAAATATATTGTTTTACTCTGAATTATATAATTTAAAATATAATTATATTTTAGATTATACAATTCAAAATAAAAAAAAATATTTTAAAATATATAATTAATAAAATAATTTTTCAGATTATATAACTTAAAATATAAAAATTTTAAAATTTAAGAAGGTATAAGAAGAAAGCATAGAGGTGCACCAAGAATTGTATGCAGATCGCAAAACATAACATACTTTCTGATTTTGAAGTCTCCGACAAAGAGAAGAGAAATTAATCATATACATATATTTTTATAACAAATACAGTTAACTTTAATTCTCAATATTAACAACAACTTTGCATAATTCGTTTAATAATCTTAAATAAGTATTTATTGAGTAAATAAATTTAATTTTCACGTATTAGTATTATTGATATTATATATATATATATATATTAGTTTTTAATAATAATCATAATTTTTAAATCAAATGATTAATTTATTAATCAAAACTAGTTTTAATAACATTATTTAATATCAATATTATTATGATTATTTTTATTTATTATTAAATTTAAATATTATTTTATTAATTATATTAAATAAATTAATTGTGGATTATATATTTAATAAAATAAATAAATTAAAATTTAAAAATTTATTCGAAATATTTTTTAAAGAAAAAAAACTGCATAGAAATCGGCGCCGATTTCTAGCAGGAATAAATGGTTGAAAAATCGGATTTCGGGAATCTGAATTGTGGAGAACGTTGGATTTTTGTTTCATTTGGGAAAAAATATAAAAATTTGGGAGGATAAAAAAATTACGGTTTTAATTTTTTAAATATCTTTATGAATAATGTTAAGCATGGCAGCGTCATCAATACTTTTTTAAGTACCATTTTAAAATTCTCAATATTTCATTTGACAGAGTAATTATACTCTTTTTTTCCCTCTTTTGTTTCTGTGACATTCCTTTTTCTCCTCAATGAGAATCCGACTCTCTTCCTACATTACCTGACTTGTTCGTACTGTATTCCATATTTTTTCAAAATATTCAAAATATTTTTTTTTAGATTATATACTTTAAAGTAAAATTTTTTAATTTTAAATTATATAATGTGAAAAATAATTTTTTTACAACACAACTAGAAATATAACTTTAATATTTTTAGTTATACAATTTAAAATATATATTTTTATTTTTGATTGTATAATTTGAAATATACTTTTTTATTTTGAATTATATAATTTAAAATTATACAATTTAAAATAAAAAGAATATATTTTAAAATATATAATCAATAATATAATTTTTCAGATTATATAATTTAAAATATAAAAAATTTAAAATTTAAGAAATATAAGATATGAAGGTGTAAGAAGAAAGCATAGAGGTGCAGGAAGAATGCATATGAGAATCCCTAAGTTCAAACAAATTAGGCCTAGGTGACCTAAATTGGGCTAGGCCTTAGAAGAAAAAAATATGCAAAGACAATTACTTCCTGTACCCCGAATCTTTGAACCCACACCTCCACAATTTTCAAATATTACTATTTTACCTTTTTTTAAAGTGACTTTCTGTTCTAGAAATTTTTCTACAACACACTTTTCGAGTTATCTATTCTAAATTACATTTTACAGGACATATTTCAAGATAGGATAAGATTTTTAAAATACAATTTCTAAAATAAAATTTTGAAAGCTCATGAAATACATTTCAGAAATTTTAAAACATTTTTTTTAAAACATATATAATACCTATCAGAATGTGTTTATTTGAATGAATTTTCCAGAACAAACTTTTTGGACCAGATATTTTCTTTCTCCTCTTCTACTAACTTCAATCACTTTACTCAATTGTGGGAGTAAAAATAGGAGGTGTGGGAAGTATTTGCCGAAAACAAAATGGGCAATTTCTTCTTGTACCCATGGTTTCTTCTTGGGCTTTTTTTTATGCATCCTTATAATTTCTAACGGCACCTTCTTAATTTTAAAATGATCATTTTATCTTTCATAAAAGTACGTGTTTTATAAATCTTCTGAACAAGCTTTCTAAAATTTCTGGAACATGTTACATGATATAAGATGTTAAAAAGTGTAACATGTTTTAGAATTTTGGATTAGAAAATTTAGAAGTAATTCATAATACATGTAATTCAAAATACACTTCCCAAATTCAGATTACAGTTTAGTCTACATTTTCATATTCGGACTACATATTGTAAATTTGAATGTGTCACATCACTTTTTAAATTTTTTTACAAATCTTAATGCTTTTGTTCTTATAATTGAGACTTTTACTTAAGCTGAAGGTGTTAGTTAAGTACAAATTTAAAATTTTATACGTATTTACATACTATATTTCGTATTATTTTCAGATCTTAAATTTATGATCTGTATGACCTGCAATAAAGATATCCTAAGTCGAGTTTTTCCTTTCTAAAAGTGAGTCTCATTTCACATTTCTATCTTCTCTCTTATAATAAAATCCATATTAAAAAATATAAATATAATGTATACCTTTAGTTCTTATAATATTCATGTTAATAATTAAAAATTATTGATATTAATATTTAGCATTGTCAAGAAAAATAATGTAATATTACATCTTTAAAAAAGTGTAATTTATTAAAAAGAATGATGATTCTTTGACTTTTATACTTCTATCTGAAAACTGATTATATCAATTTCATATTCAATAATTCAATTAATATTTTAACTAAATAACTTAATTTAATACTTGATTGTTATTTAAAGTTGTTAAATGAATGTAATAGAAAAAGTGAGGTGTCACGTTCTATTATCTATTAAAAAATGCTCTTGATTCACTTTTTTAGGTAAGAATCTCCTTAATTTCCAATCTTATGCCATTTTGGTTTGGTTAACATTTTATGTGGTTCTGAATTTGTTTGGTCTGGTTCTGTAATTGAATATCCCTTTGAATTTCTTTTGTGTATTTCGTATGCTCAACGACAACTTCAAAGGTAGCTTGGTCCATGCATAATTCCAATTACAACTCCAATATCCTGACTTTTGAATTTTCCATAATTACAATTAAATTGTTGTCACAATTTTTTCGTAAATCTTTAGTATTAAAATTGCAATAAGACCCAATTTTGGCTGCTAAGTTCTTAAAACCTTAATGTTTCGGTCAAACTGCAACCATGAAGCGATTTTTAAAACCTTGGTATTTTTAATATGTTTATATCCTTGTAATCCATAAACCATCATCTGGGTAGATAGCATGTTTGCATCATCCTGAATTAAATTGATCACAACGTGTTTGTTTTGTTTTCTTTATGTTAAGTGTGGAAATTGTTCATTTTTTTTCAACTATTAGAACAAGAAAGATAGTGTTATCTGATTGGTTGTCTTGTATTTTTGTTTTGAAACAGAAAGAGTAATTTTTGTTACATATCTCAATGTGTAGCAGATTGTTGTTCCCTTAGTGAAGTGCCTATTAGATTCGATGAAAAATAGAGTGCAAAACAAACAAGGTTTGGATGCAGTAATGCAGTAGAAAGGACACCATTTGTTTGTGAGAAGGACCTTGTTTTTGTTGGACGTGGAGAGAATGAGTTGCACAGGTTCTTCAATCAGAAGACGTTCAACGAGCATATCAAGTCATACAAGCCATCACACAGATAATGATGATGAATGTGAAAAGGTTTCAGAGGCTGGAGACATTGGGGATAGAGCTCTTCCAAGCACCCGGTTCAGTGAAAGTGGTAGCATCCGTTTCTCTTTTGACAACAGGTCAGAAGAAAATGGAGTTGTTGCAACTGCAGAGGAGGAAATATTGCACCCAAGCTCCACTCTTTCAACAGCTGCAATAGTGGACTCTGAAGTCATAAAGCATGTGAGTTCTCTTCAACACTTTCATATGGGGTAGGAGGTTTTTGGTTTCGGAGTTTTTTTTTTTTAAATGTTAATTTACCGTATCTGTTGATGAATACCATTTCATGCTGCTTTAGTGTTTTATACGGTTATTTGCTCTCAGGAAACTCGTAGAGGTTTGCCAAAGTTGCTGGACTATGCTTCATGTATGGTTCATTTAGCTGTTTTTGGAATTCTTGGGGTAATATATATGCTTAACCTTTCGCCTTGGATTTTCACATATACTGATGATGATATCATTGCTGCATTAGTATTGCTGTGGTGTTAATATTTTCCAGTTGATGTAAATACTTTGGTGTAGCATTATTATCTGCTTTTTGATGAGGAAGGTGCTGAACAGTGTTTGGTGTGTAATGTTTGTCCTGTTTTCTTAATTCATACTTATTTTGCTTGTAACTGAGAGGTTATGGAATGTTTTCAGTCTGAATTAGCACTGTTATAACTTTTTTATTATCAAATTTCATGTTAGGACACATGCAGTAGTTATCCTCAAGAATATTGTAATGCAAAAGGTGTCATGATGCTATGCAGGTCTTGACAAGATATTTACTGCAAAAATTATTTGGCCCTGGGATTGGCAATGTGACAAGCAACCAAACTCTTCTTTACCTTGACCTTCCTTCTAATATGGTGCGTCCTCTTTTCCAGATTCATAACTTTTCTGTCTCAGTTACATACAAACTAAGTCATACTCACAGACCCACAGTGAAGAATTATTTGTTCAAGAACATTGGCTTCAGGCATTAAAATAACAGGTTTAAAGGTATCATGTATGTTTAATTCTTCGTCTGTGTATATATATAATAATAATAATAGTAATAATTTTCTAAGAATAAGGAAGATTTATGCCATCTTTGAAGCAGAGGCTAGTCCAAACAGGAATTATCTGACTTTTTTGAACATCAAGTAGTTGTTCCTTTTCTCTTGGCAGAAGATTGGCTGATTTTCATTTTTTCACTTTATTAATCTTTGATGTACAGAACATATTAGAAAATTTTATGGTCAATCTTCCTGTAATACAGTTAATCTAAGACATTTTAAATTTGCTTCCAGGTCACACTTAAGTCCTTTATTTATGGAACGCAGTTGCAAATTCTTTTTTGATCTTCCATTAATACAATAATCAAATAAAACTTTAAATTGTTATTTAGGTGTACCTGAAACTTGAATCGATTTTGAAGTTCATTAGAAATGAAACTGATTCAGATAACTTGGTAATGCAAATTTCTTTTCGTTTTATTCCAGATAGGTTCATTTCTTATGGGATGGTTTGGTGTTGTATTCAAAGGAGACATATCTCGTGTGTCAGAACATCTAGCCATTGCAATAACAACTGGTTACTTAGGGAGCCTTACAACCTTCAGCGGTTGGAATCAAAAATGCTTGAGCTCATCAGTGTTTCTGGTCACTGGCTTTTGGCTGCGCTTGGATTTGTAGTAGGTATAATAGTGTGATGAATAAGGGTGCGTTCTAAGAGAAATTATTATAAAACTTCCATAGGTAAATTATAAACATTGCTTTCTCGTTTTATAGGCTAATAGTCTTTTAATTTGAAGTTCTCTTTAAAGAAGGTATTTGTCCCAAGTAGGAGAGTTTCTTTTTCATCCATCAGCATGGCTCATTGAAAAATTGAATTTGTATTACTATTGGAAATTTTCAGGATTATTTCTTGTTGCCTTTTCCATCATATTTGGGATTGAAACTGCTAAGGGTTTCAGGTGGCTTCTTAACAAGCTGAGTATGAGTTGTGGAGCAGGAAGTGATGGCTCTAAGATGAACTGCAAAGTAGACAGCAACAGCCGTCAGCTGGCAATTATGATGATGTTTTTGGTGATCTTAGGCATATTATGGGGTGTCTGTGGGGCATTAGTAAAGGCTGAGTTCAGGCATGGTGGCAGTGCTGCTGAGTTATGGTTTGCTTGCATGGTTGGACCAATAGGTGTGTGGATCAGATGGTTCTTAGCACGGCTCAATGGTCGTGGCTTAGGAAAGGCAGGGTTGTTCAAATGGATTCCATTTGGGACTCTAATTGCCAATGTATCTGCTGCTTGTGTTATGGCTGCACTTGCTAGTGTGAAGAAAGCGGTAAGTTTCTTTCTCATTATTCATCTTCCAATGCCACCACCACCACCCATATTTTACTGCAGTAGCTAATTTCTAAGCTAGTTAGATGAGAAATGTTGGAAACACTATTTAATACACTCTTTTCAATACAATGTCTATCATTGGTTGAAATTTATTGTGAGTTCCAAAATTTAGTGGATTTTACATCATATTTAGAATCTTCTTACTTTTATAGTTTTCAGTTGATTTTAATCAATAGTAATGTGTTTCTTATTAGATGTGAGAGAGCTAGACATACCTCTATCGGGAAATTAGTTTTCTTTCTATAATTCTACCATTGTTTCAATTACTCTGTAGATAATAAGAGAGTGATGAGATTTGTGGTATGAGTGTTTAAGTGGCCATCCTCCTCCTGGAAATGACATGGTGTTGAGGCTGAAGTTTGAAGCCCCTTTACATTACTTCTGTTAAATATTTTTCTATATAGTAAGGATATCTGCGTGGCTCCTTTTTTTTTTTTATCTCAAAAACTTTTCATAGACTCCAAGTTGGATTCAACAGGACCATTAAATTAATGAGATAGTGTGACCAAGTTGTTATCTTGTGGCTTATGTGGTATTCTATTAGTTGCTAAGTCGTTGTAGTTGTCTTTTACTTCTAACAAAATTGCGTTGGATTGTTTCTCCTTTGGTCTAAATGGTTTTTTTTCTCTTCCCTTTTATAATCTGGCGTCATATGCCGATATCTATAAAAACCAAGAGGATATGCATTATGATTGTTTGTCACAAGCAATATTTATTTATCTGATGCAGGTGCACACCAGGGATTGTGACACTGTGGTAAGAGGAACTCAATTTGGTCTGTTGGGGTGTCTGAGTACTGTCTCTACTTTTGCTGCTGAGTTTAATGCAATGAGAGAAAGTAACTATCCTTGGAGAGCTTATGCATATGCCATTATTACAGTATGTGTCTCATTTGTTCTTGGAATATTGATATATTGCGTCCCAGTTTGGACAAATGGGGTTTGAGATTGATGCATAGTTTGTGACTTCATGTATTCCAAATCAAAGTATCATCACAACCTCTTTTACATATAGCAGTTTGAGAGAAAAAAGAGTAAGCATTTAATAGTGTACAGAGGTTTTAAGCTACCAAAGTTTTCACAAAATCAGTTTGGTGCACTAGCAAAACCCATTAGTATTGCTCTAATTCTGTTCTGAACCCTATCAAATTTGTGCCTATGTGCTCCAAACCATGTGCAGCCTAGTTATAATATACACAGTGTTGCTAAATGGTAAGAAGCAACTTGTTACCAGTAAATATGAATTCAAGTGTGTAAATTTATTGATTAATTAATAAACTAAAAGTGAAAAAAGAAAAGCCATTTGACAGAAATCATGAAGATGGTTTTGTTGAGATGAATTAGAAAAGAGAAATGATGCTAAAATTTCAAATGCATAAAATAACCTTCCTTCTTCACTGTGAAAAAGGATTGTTAATAGTTTCTTTTTAAGAGAATATTATTCAACAAAACAGAAAATGAAACCACATCATATGATACAATTTGTTTGCATATAATAAACATACAAAAGGTTCAAAAATTAGATTGTTTGTATAACAAGTTGACTCTGACCACACGAAAATGAAGCGTCATTGTTGAAATCTCTTGAAAAGTGATTCTACCTACTAGATAATCCATTAATCTCAAGTAAAGAATGAGTATCCAATCAGTTCTATCGTTCACATAAATATTAGAAAGATTATATACAATATATTCTCTTAATAATTGTATAAGAAGTAGCAACTAATTATGTAGGCTAATTATAAGAATATCATAGGAATCAAATATGTAACTTTAAATTATATAGTTGAAATATAGGAAATCACACAAGTGTAAAATTTAGATTTTACAACTCAATTTATCAAAGATTTTAGAGTTATCATCGTAAAGGAAGATGCGGCAACAGACAGTTTTGTAAATAAATACATCTTTTTATAATGGTTAGTCTATAACCTGCCATGTTTCAAGAAAAGATAGTAAGATTATGAAGTGACATAGCACTAAGCCTAAATATTTTGATGACTATGACATAGTAAAATGAAATAAAGATTACAAATAAAAAATTAGGTCTAAGGACATAGCATTAATTTCTTAGGTTTTTTGACTATATGTATGAGAGTCCTTCATTTGAATAAAGGCAAACGAGAATTATCTAGTCATTTATTTTCTTATTTGTGAAGGAAGCCTAACTTGTAAAATAAACATTGTAATTTGGTGCTTTCATGGATAGAGGAACTCAAGGAGAGAGATCATGCATGTGTCAAAAAGCTAAAAAATGGATTCTGCTCATCAATCATTAAAAAACCAGAAATCCTATTAAGAAGCTATGAATGTTCACATGACCAATTTAAAAGTGTGTGTATGCGTGTGAGAGCGCGTGTGCGTGTGTGTGGGAGCGTACCAGAGCGCGTGCGTGTGTGCTTGTGTCCGCGTGTGTATATGTGACCAATTGAACACATTTCCAAATTTTAAATTTTAGATCGTATTTTCCATTATCAAGATAAATTTATCTTAGATTTAGAATTTACAGGTAAGACTAACTTTGGAAAAAAAATATCAAAAGTATTTAGTTTAGTTTAATTTAAAATTTTCAAGTCTAATCAAATTAAATTATAAAAAGTTAAGTTGGATTAATTTGAGTCTTCAATTTGAAAAAAATAGAAACATCATGTTGAAAAATAATAATTGACATTTATCATGTTAGTCAATAAAAGACTAAATTTTAGACTAATTTATCTTTGTAAGAATACAAGAATCATAAATTCACATATAACTATTTCTTCTACTCTTATAAGATTGGAAACAAAGTTTGTTTCACATATGAAATCATGCAAGACAGCCACTAAAATTTGAAAATTCTTTTTATTTGGAAGGTTGAAACTAATATTTTCTTCTACATTGTTTGTTTGCTATCCCTCCTGTGATATACTGGCCAAGGCTAAGCAGTAATATGGAGGAAGGACTATATTTTAAAATAGGATTTATGTTATAATTTTATTTCCTTATGGATATTGTGTATTTGATGGGATGATGATATTCTGAGAATTGCTTGAAATAATATTAAGCTTAACCAAAATGTTAAAAATGAAAGAATAAAGCATTTAGTGCCAAAAGAAATAAAGATTTTGCATTGGCCACACAGCTTAATATGTGATTTTTTTACGAAAGTTTATGTTTCAACATACTAGCAATTCTATCTATGATTATGATTTTTCACATCAATCAATACAGTAATGAACCAAAATATACAGAATGCCAAATGGATTTTGAGTGGCCGCTTGCATCATGATTCACTGCATTGCTCCCTTTGCTTCTTTGTATAGTTGATCAATGCGATCCTGCAAAATATGTTGACAAAAGTGTAATGTTTATTGAGTAAATCACTCAAACATTTGATTGGAAGTTATAGATAAACATTTGGTGCTGATGGAAGCCAAAAACTGATGCATATTTGGTACGAATTGTGGATCAAACTACTAATTCAAAAGGTTAATAGTTAGAAAATTTTGACAACAGCACCTTATAGTACTGGAGCAATTGTGGTCTCTTCAATTTGAAAGTTGGAGTTATTAAGTCTCTCTCCATGTCAAAGGGATTTGGTTCCAGGTGAATGGCTTTTAGCAGCTCAAATCCTCTAAGCTGAGAGTGTTTCTTTGGTGTCAGATATAGCTAAAACAACCAAAAACTAGCAGCACAACATAATGAATGAATTATTATATATACATACTTGGTGTTTCTGACCAGTGCTGTTGAGCTCATCCAAAATGTACTTTCTTGCTTTTAGATTATCACATAATGATTGAAAATCATCACTGACATTGTGCAGTTGTGCCCAATCCTCAATGGCCTTTCTTTCAGGGACCACAACAGCCACCAAGAATGACTCAAAGCTGTTTCCATACACCCAAATCTGCATAAGAAAGAAGTTTTTTTTGTCCATTATTGAATCACATAAATTTAGAATTTGTGGTACTAATGCTGCTCCCTCTATTCTCATTTATAAGAAAAGAAAAAATACACACTTTTTTTCTTAAATATAAACAAATTTTAACTAATTTTACTTTATTTAATGATATATTTCATAAAATACCTTAACTTTAACTAATGTCTAACTTTTGGTTATACCATTATCATCTGCACTTTCTGTTTTACCACATCTTAGGAAGATTAGTAAGAGAATTAGTAAAATTTGTTATAGTTAATTTTTTCCCTTTGTTAAGTATCAATTTAATTATTTCTTTTGCTTATAAATGAGAACAGGTGTATTACTTTGTAAATGAACTCTTCTTGTAAACTTCTATCTGAACAAAAATGAATTCTCACTATTGTTTCTCTAGTTTTAATGACTGCAATGTGAATGAAGCAGAAGCTTACCGATGCTATAAGGGGGCATTGCAAATACTTGTTTTCAATATTTTCGACAGCAATATATTCTCCTTGAGACAATTTAAAGATATTCTTCTTCCTATCAATGATTTTCATGGCTCCATTTGGTTGCCACTCTCCAATGTCTCCTGCAATGATGTACTTGAATGTGAATTCTTTTGCTTACTTACAAATTACTGAATTTTGAATCCAGAACAACTATCAGAAGTGGACTTTAAGTCTAACTGAATCTTACAAAACCGGCTTGTAAGGTAAGGTTTATATCCACTTTATAAACTATTGAAAGGCCTCGTTTGTATGCATTTTATAAACTATTGAAAGGTCTCGTCTCTAATCAATGCGGGATCTCTAACAGCAACATTGCTTACCTGTGTGAAACCAACCATCAACCATAACCTCTTTGGTCAGATCTTCACGCTTGTGATAACCAGAGAACAAGGTGTTTCCTCTCAGACAAATTTCTCCACGTGCTACATCAGAGAGAGCATCATATTCCATCTCTGGCACAGATTCAAGCCTGGCTTCAATGGTTGTCATGGGAACCCCAACTGTTCCTATCATAGAATACACATCACCTATGGCTGTGAAACACCCAGCACAACTTTCAGTAAGACCTGCCACATCAAAGTGATAACAAATTAATATGATCATGCACATGTACACAATTAACATGTGACACTTATATTAAAATCATGCTAGAATTCTTTCATAGGATTGAACCATCATTTTCTGTTTTCTAGTTAGATAATTTTCTGAAAATTAAGTCCTTGATTCAGAAAACTTTGATATAATTTTTCTCCATGGTAGAAGATTCATATACCATACCATATCCTTGTGATAATGTAGATCCACTAGTGACTCTCATAAACTCTTCCACATGCCTAGGCAAAGGAGCAGCTCCTGATAACAGGATGCGAACACGTCCACCCAGTGCTTGTTTTGTCTATCATTAAGACTTATATTTTAGTATTGAACCAGAGTTTACGAAAAGAACACATGAAGTTAAAGTGCTATTATACCTTGTTAAACACAAGCCTATCGAACAGAGGTGCTGCTTTGTGTTGTGGAAGACCCTTCTCCAGATATTTTAACTTGCTGTCATTAGACTCCAAATTAGTTTACACACAAGCAGATAACTTCACACTAGAGTTTAATGATGAAACGTACTAGTTGTAAGCACACTGAAACAGTGTACTCTGCAGTGCTCCTGCTGAAGAAAGTCTGCTTTTGATACCTTCAAATGAAAAGAAAAAAGCTTATTTGTTGGATAATGTGGTCACACAAAGATAAGGATTTAAAAACATTGTTCAAGATCATGATTCTTGGTTTAAATATGGTAGTCACAAAACCAAAGATGATCAGAAGAAGCATTCTTGTTTTACCAGCACAGATACGATCAAAAACTCTAGGAACACCACAAAATATAGTTGGTTGCAGTGCCTGAACATCTTCCAGCAAGAACCTGACATCCTGCATGAATCAACAAGAAAAATCAAATGGAATCAAAACAGAATACTTAAAGAACGAACCAAAAACTAATTCCATAACGTGAATCAAAATCTTACTCCTTGCCAAAATCCTATTGATGAGCCCTTGGAGATGCAATAGGTCTCCATTATTTGATCATATACGTGAGCAAGAGGAAGAAAGGAGAAGTACACATCGTCTTCTCCTGCCTAAACATATTACAAAATTTTTCTTGTCACTGTCAATTATCAGCAAAACAGTTTTTAATTCAACAAATATAAGATATTCAACCTCATCTTCTCATTTTATTAATTTTAAATATGATTAAAACATGTACCACATTTCCCTCAGAAGTGATGAGAGTAGAATTACTTTTCTTGGCATAACGTGAGGAAAGTAATTGATTTTAGAACCACCGGGCCATTTATACAACCAATGTGCATATTTTTTCCTGACATTATCTTATATCAGAATTTCACCGTCCATTAATTGAAACATGATTGTGATTCGATTTTCTCATCATTGGGTTTAAGATTTTAAGTTGCCGTTTGAAAATCAGAGATATTTATCAAGATGGAAGCCAAAGAAAGATTGGAGTGGCATGGTTCCGGAGTCAATAGTATAATTTATATGTCATGAAACTAGTTAAGCTTCAAGAAAAAATGGTTCTTACCACTCTGTCTGTTAACATAATTATGTGGTCAACAGACAACACTTCAGCCATGAAAGCCTGATTCTTAATAACAACACCTTTGGGATCGCCAGTTGTTCCACTTGTGTACATTATTGTGCAAATGTCTGTCTTCTTTTTCGGTGGTAAATCCCAGTCCAGACATCCCTAGAACAAGGAAGAAAAGAGAAGATATTAAACTGTTAATAATATCTCAGAATACTCAGAAAAGATGATTCATGATTCTGATTTTGAACACCACATAGGCAATTGAAAAAGCAGTTTTAACATCTTACCAACTGGAGAAACTCTCCCCATGAGAAGCAGGATGCACCATGCTCCTCAGCTTCCTTCTTTTGTGTGGTTGAAACACTTCCAAAGCTCACAATAGCTACACCGATAATTAGAGCTCGGTCAGCATGGAAAGGAGTAAGACCCTTAATCTATGAGTAACTAAAACGTCAATGCTTCACTTACTTTTAAGATTTGAAGAACACTGCTCAAGACATGACAAAATCTGTTGAAACAGATGCTTGTTCATTAGGAAACTTCAAGGAATTCAATGAATAACTTGCTAATTGCAACTGTGTTCTATAAAAGACAGCATTGAAAAGGACTTGCAGTAGGCATGACATATTTTCAAGTTCAAAATATGGACCTGACTTTACATCTAAGCAAGTGGCTAATATTAACATCATATAATAGCTTATGTATATGTATATATATAATTCATCTAAATAGGATGCTAATCACGTTCTCATCACATAGTTTATCAGGAGACAAGACATGATCCATACTTGATAGCTGATCTGAGATAGAAATATGTTGAAAGTTGTGTGAAAAATATAGCAATTAACTGTTAACCAATGTAATGATGATCCTTATATAGAAGGCATATTTACTGGTAATGTCAAATATGTGGAAGAGCTAGAAAAGATAATCCTAGTGAATTTGAAGGTTCAAGCAAAGTCATATCACCAAATAATGAAACAGCAAAACTATTTGTCACACTCACACTAAATCTAGGATGACTAAGCAAATATGGTAAGACTAAAAATAGAACAATTCAGTGTTTTAGAAAATCTAGAAATAATAAAAGAAAACTGTGATCAAAGAACTGGAACATACTGATGGAATTTTTTTTTCCTGAACAAATGCAATTGAAACTTCAGCATGATTTATGATAAACTCCACCGCATTAGGACCTGGTAAGCATGCACCCAAGTCAAAGCCAAAGTCAATTACTAGCTGGCAGAATGACAGAGTGAATGAGTGTTGAGCAAGAGAAACTCTTTGATATATGCTCCAATTTGTGTCCACAAGTTCTTCAGAGGAAGTGTTTCAAATAGTAAAAGCAAAGACACTGACACAGTTGCTAAGTCAGAAAACACATACCAAGGGTGTCATATAAGGGAACATATGACACTGCACAGCTATTGCAAGCCTGCAAAACAGCAAAGCTGAATCAAGCGTAGTCCCATTGGAATAATTAACAAAGCCAATTAATTTTCCTAAAGATATCAACTAAATAGAATTCTCTTTTTTTATATGCAGCTTTCCATATTGCACTGACAGTGTAGATAAATTTTACATTGTAATTCAATCACAAATGTTTATGTAGAATAGTTTGCTGCCTTTTATGATTGCTAATTTAAAGTCATACTAATGATGGTTTTCGATTAATTGCTTGATGATGAAAAAAATTTATGGCACAGGAATTAAACTCTAAGATACCAGACTTTGTTAAATGAGAATAATATATGGTGATACTGAGAAAGTGCTATACCTCCATTGCAATGATCCATTCAGGGCAGTTGGATCCATATATGCCACAACGATCTCCCTTGTGATTTAAAACCAGTAGTTATATTATCAATTTCACATTATTCAGTGATTCCAATGCAATTATCTTGAAAGAGCAAGAAATGTTGCAAACTCACTGGATTGACACCACGGCTCCTCATGGCAGAACCCATTTTCAAGGCAGTATCATAAACCTCTTGATATGTTAGCCATGCATAGGAACCTACCTGTAAATTCACCCCCCAATGTTCTCATGATGTTTTTCAAAAATTTGAGAAAAAAAAATATCGTTTTTCCAATAATTTAGACTCTTAAAGCTATCCATAACAAGAGAACCTGTCCTTATTTCCCATACTTTTTTATGTTCCCCCAAGTTAGGTAAAATTGACATGTATGCATAAAAAGTCTAACAATGAATAAAAAGAGTGCTATTTTCATTAGTGTGTTGTGTCACCTTTTAATTAAGGGGACACAAAACAAAAATAGGAGATTTTAATTCAAAGTTCCTAAAAAATGGTGCATGGAAAGTTGATACCTTAGATTCTGTTTTTTGACGCCTACCAAGCATTTTACTGTTGGGGCTCCTCTTAACAGACTCCCTGCCAAATGAAGCACCAAAACTGAGTAAGAAGTGGCGTGTTGTTTTTCTTTTCTTACATAGAAAATTCCCATAAATAGCCATTTGATATGATCTTTACATGTAACTGATAAATTAAGAAATTATAGTAGAGATATGAAACAAAACTAGTTAAAAATAGTTAACAAGAAAATATACATAAAAATCAGTATTAGCAAAGTTAGATAAAAGTATAATAATGTTACTTCTTCATATGGGGCCAAAAAAAACACTAATCCACTCCAACTTTGCTACTCTAAACTGAGTAAAGATTAAGTAAGTGATCATAATGAAAAATAAATTAACTGTTGACATTCTAACACAGTCATGTAAGTGCATGAAATGCTGAATGTTAATTTTCTCATTTTACCCTCTAAAGTAAGCTACTCAATTTAGAAGAGATTTCCTCAATGATTACCATTGTCATGTTGTTGTGTGTCATAGACACATCAAAAAGGATAAAACTTTCCCACAAAATGACTTAATGCATCTGTTGATTATTTTTACTGTATAGTAACTTCATTTGATGAAAAAGAAAAGTACACAAAATTGTGTATAGTGACCTGAAGAAATCCCAAGGGGACTCCAAATCAGAAGGAACCTCCAAAAGACCATCTTTAGCATAAATGCTCCTATAGACAGGACCTGCTGATGGCTTTCCATCAGCTGCAGGCCTTCCCTCCTCAACCTTCACAGTGAAAGCCTCTGGCATTGTAAGATGGAAAGGAATGTGCAGGTGTGTGTCTCAGAAGTGTTTCTTGGGGATGATGATGATAATGATTAGTGATCTTAGTCACAAGTGGAGTTATATGTGAGCTAATAAAGACAAAGGGGTGTGGATAGATCAAGTTCTAAGGATGAAGAAGTGCATGTGAACCAGCAATGTGGGGGTTGAGCCAGAGCAATAAATTCAGTGTTTACTTTTGCTACACATTTTCTGAACAAATTTTTGTAGCTGGTTTATTGCTACCCTTTCAGCTCATATGTGACTTTTGTGTTTGCATGTTTTCAACAACACAGCCTCTACGAGCATTTATATTGGTTGCAAAAGTTTGGTGAAGCTACTCTTGCCTTTTTCCTAACAGACAAAATGGGAAACAAAAAACCAAACAAATAAAAGGGCATGTAAACTTTGGTTCTGATTAAAAAAAGAAAAATGTTTAATATATGCTCCTTTTTCTTTGTTTCTATATTTATGTTTTTGTTACAAAATTATTAATAGACTGTATTTACAAACTTCATAAATGAATAATGTGATTGTAAAATTTTACTTATAACTCAATTCACCTAATTTTTTTATTTTTTAATTTATTTGTATATATTTAGGATGACAGATGGAAAATAAATAGAACAAGTCACAATAGAATTGTAATGTTTTTGAATTTTTAGACTCTTTAAATATAAAGAAGTGTGTCTTAATTATATTATGACTTTTGTTCTATTCATAAATATTTTATCAATAAGAATGGATGTCTTCAAAATCAATGTCATGAGTTGAATTTTGGAACGTCATAATTGTTGAAGGAAATATTATATTGGATGATATCAATTATCTAACGACGACGAGGGAGTCTACATGAGCTAACTTACGATATAAAATTTTAATTAAATTTTTCTTATTTTTTTTTATTAATAAAAAATTGATACTTATACATAATGCATTTATGTTATTGTTAGTTTTTGAATATTTTTATATTATATTCTTTTATTTTAACTATTATGCTATTTATAATATATATTTTATTACTTTGCTATTATATTACATTATAAATTTAGATTTTGTATGCATCATATATTACATTATATGCATGGCCATTAATGACCACCGTCAAGCATTTGCCTTCGCAATAATGCATCCTCAAACTATGCATCATCATCTTCCAAATTTTGGTCAAATAACCAAAGTTCTTGAATGAATGCTTAGTTGGTTATGTCTTCTCAACCAACACTGCCACTTTTCGTTCAGTACTCCAGTCTTGAGAATTTCTTCAGCAAAACATGAATAAATACATGTATTCAATTTTACTATTTAACTGAATTATAACTTCGGTTTCTCTTTAAATTTTCATTGCTTTCTTTTTATAATTTTACTCTTCCCATTTTCAAAAATTCATAATTTTGTTCCATTCACTTTGCCCCTCTACAACTCATTATTTAAGATATCATCAAGAAATGACTTAATTAATTAAAATAAAGAGTGAAATATATAATTTTTAAAGTTATACTAAATTTGCATTTTTTTTAATGTAGAGATGAACATAAGGAAATTTTTAGAAAAAAAGAAGTTGTGTTTATGGCAAGAAAAAGATCTCCTTACTCAAAAAATGCCTAAGAGATTATTTACATTTACTGGGAATAAATAAGATATATTGACGATCCATTTAAACATATAACCATATAACAATTTCATTGAACTTATAAATTATCTATTTATATATCATATTATTATGATATAGTTGTCAAATAGTTATTTTTATGGTTAAAATATTGTTTTACAATAAACAATGACTAGAATGTGACTTGCGAGTTCTAAGCTGTGAGAACCTTATTTGTTTCACTTTATTAATTCCGAGGGCTATTTTTAGTCGAAAAATTAAATAGAATAGGTAAAAAATAACTAAATTAAAAAGTATTTAGTTGAAAATAAATAAGGAATAAAGTAAAAAAAAGTACTGATCACTGTTAGTCATTTTTCATTTATGATATTAAATTCATTATCACCATTTTCACTCTCTCATTCCACCAAACAACATTAAGCTTGGGCACTGAATTTATTTTTATTTGCTAGCTTTGTGTACCATGTTTTCCCATTTCTGCAAATTCTAAACAAGTTGGTAAAGATGGAGTGAAAAATGAAACCAGAATAGAAAAATGGTCAATGGGGCAGTAAACCACAAAAGAAGAAAAAATGTAGTAATTGCAAGTTAGTTGGGCAATGTTTGGCTAATGGAATAATTTTATGCATTCAGTTGGAAATTGGTGTGACAAACATTAATTTGGTGGAATATGATGCAATTGGATAAGATGTGAGGTGGGAAAAAAAAGTGTAACATTAATTTGGTGACCAAGCCACTCATAACTCATACCTAATTTTATGTGCTACCATTAATGTTCCATGTAACATTAATTACCAACCACAAGTGGTCGGTCATATGCCAATTTTGATTATAGAACTATAATTGTTGATTGAGAAATTTAAAAAAAAATTAACAACTTAATATTTTGTTAATATTATTGTGCCATGATTCTAATAATTATTATTTTTCTAATCATTATTTATAATTTTATTTTTTTTTAGTTCATTCATCATTTTAAGAGATTCAAATTCAACAAATTTTTGTTTAAAAATGTTTTTCAAAGTAAATATTTAGACTTGGTACATTCATAAAGTGGCTTAAAATAGATTGGATTCAACTGTTCAAGAGATCGTCTCTGACAATTATACTTGTTTGGAGTGGTAAGAGATAAAGGGAAGGAAAGGTGTGTATAGCAAAATCGACAACTGAGACTGGGCTTTAGGTTTAAAGACATTGAAAAAAAAAGTTAATTTATGTCTCACATTTTCTTCTTACACCCTTATTTTTATTTTTTTTCAAATACCCGTTTTGTTCTTTGCGATTTATATCTTTTTAAAGCTAAAATAACTATACTTTTGTGCTGCTCTCTATTTATGCATTTGAGCTCTTGGTTTTGACCCTTTTTGTGGCAAAAGATATTGTTAGAAATTAAGGTTTTGTAGAGGTTGAAGTTAGCTAACTTCTTCCAAGAATATTTGTTGTTTTTCTTCTTATGGGAACCTATGATGGGTTTTAGAGTGTTTTTAGATTGTCTAAAACATTATAGATTGAGCAACCCAAAAGATAAAATTTAAGTTTTAAATTGAGCAATTCAAAAAGAATACAAGTTTGGCATAAATAATTATGTGATGACAAAAATAATTATATGCTTGAAAGTTGTAACGATGATTATGTTTTAGAAGATCATCAATTTTTAAATAAGATATGAGATGAAGTTTATATAATAAATAGTAAAGATGAAATTCGTGATATCATTAAATGTGAGTTTAATATGTTAAATGATATTCTAGTGAAACTTTTACAAATAATGGTAAGTAAAATATCCTAATGTTATAATGTATGTGTAGGTATTTGTTAAATGGTATAGATGAAATTAATGATATTGTTATAATGTATGTGTAGGTATTTGTTAAATGGTATAGATGAAATTAATGATATCATTAAATGTGAGTCTAATATGTTAAATGATATTCTAGTAAAATTTTTAGAAGGAATGAAGTAAGTAAAATATCCTAATGTTATAATGTATGCCTAGGTATTTGATATGTGAGATTACTTACTTGAATGAGTTTGTGGAGATATAAGTTAAGCTTGGAGTCATTATCATGTTGAGGTATGATGAAACAAATGGACAATAAGAAAGACATAGGTCGTGAAAGATGTGAGAAATATAAGAGTTATAAAGAAGTTTTTCAAATTAATATAACTAAAACAAGAACAAGAAGTTATTGTCGATTTAAATTATGCGGTAAACCACTACATGATAGAGGTGGGTGGATTGTAAAGTTGTTATGTCAAAACTATAATTATGAACTCATTGATATGTTAGTAGGTCTCTATTTTGTTAACACTTAAGAGAACACAAAATTAACTTTCAAATCATAACGCTTGACTTAAGTTGACTCTAAAGCGAAGTAAATATTTTTTTAAGTTAAAAAGTATAAAATTATTTTTTAATTTATTTTTATATTATGTAAAACATATACATTGATTAAGTTCACACTAACTATAAGAATAGAATTGACTTAGTTAATGTTAAGTCTATGCTCATTTTTTAATAAATAAAAATATTTGTGTTAGCATACAATTAACATTGACTAATTTGAAGTTAATAGAGTTCACTTGTTGACAAGAACTAATAGAGGCTTAACAATTCTAATCAATCACTAACTATTTTTAACTGTTTTTAGTAAGTAAAAATAATATGAAGTGTTAGATTAGTGTAAATTTAGCCAAGCTAATTAAAATAAATATTAAAAATAAATAAGGTTAGTGTCCACCTAGTTAATATTAATCTTATTTATTTTTAATATTTACATTTATTTAATTTAGGATCAACTAAATATACGCTAACTTTATTTATTATATTATTTATTTAACTTAATGTTGATTAAGTTAATTATATCTTTAATATTATTTAAGTTACCCTTAACACTAACAACTTATATGTTTTTATGCGTAATATTTGTAAGACCGAATATACACGGTAAATTATTTTTAATTTAAAAGTTCATATTTAAATATAACCTATTTCATTAGTTAATTGTTATCTCTTACTCTTTTTTTTGTGTAAACTCATCACATTCATCTTTTTAGTCCACATTCATCTCTTTCACCTAAATTCATCTCCTTCATTTATATTTATCTCTTTCATTAATATTCATCTCCTTCATCTATATTTATCTTCTTTGTCCAAATTTATGTCCTTGATCCACACTAATCTTCTTCGCCCATTATAAAAAATTATTTATTTTTTTATATTTTATTTTTGTTAAAAATAAAGGTGTTGTATAACTTTTTGTAAATTACTCTTATTATTATTGACCACAAATTAAATTAATATTAAAAATAGATTTCATTTAATAAAGACTTAATGTCAAGTCAACTCTAAATTAAATAAAATATAAAATAAAAATGTTACTATTGTCTTGATTAATATCAAACTATTTTTAACTAAAAATTAATTAAGAAATAATAATAAATTAGTGTTGATTGAACTTTAAACACTATATAGAGTCAGTTTTTAAAAGTGTATGTTTATAAGTCAGTTTTTAAAAGTGTATGTTAATAAGTCAGATTTTAAAAGTGGATGGTAATGAGTTAGTATCCATGATTATTAAGTCCATACAACTCAAATATGACATTATTTATTAATTAGTTTAGACTTTTGATTGTAAATGTTAATTTCTGAGTGATACTAAATGTTAATTTTCTTGTAATGTAATTAATGTATATATATATATATATATATTTTGTTAATATTATTGTAGCATGGTATTAATTACTATTTATAATGCTATTTATTTAGTATATTGATCATTTTAAGAGATTCAAATTCACTCAAGTTTTTTTTTTTTTATTAATAGCCTGTCCAGTATAACAAATATTTACATATTTCATTTTTAATATAATTAGAAAGAAAAATATAACCTTACTATAAAAATTTTAATTCTATTATTTTTGTTTGAACACATGTTTGGTGTTAGAAATTAATGTGTGCTTATGAAAGGAGATACCCTTGAAAGGAGTTTTTTATCCTTTACTTTTTATTTTGCACATTAAAAATTCTTAGCGAAAGATAATTGCATATTAATATCAATTTTTACATTAAAAACTAAAGACTAAATGTACTTCATTACCTTAATTATTAACATACTTTAAAAAAAATTATCGAAATAAAATTTTTATATTATAATTGTGAATTTTCTTATTGTACTTGTAAGTACTTGTGATATTGAATTGCCTATTTATCCTATTTTTTCAAAAATAGGCTTTATAAAGTGACTCAAAGATTCAGCTATTGAAGACGGTGTTCTCTAACCATGATGCTTGCATCCTGGCTCACTCTTCATAGAAAAAAAAAAGTTTGAAGTGTTAAGAGAATAAGAAAAGAAGTGGTGTGAATAGCAAAAAACGGGATATGGACTTTGGGTTTAAAGGATAGTGAAAAAGCCAATTCGTAGCCAGTGCTTAATTTTGACATCGTTATTCAATCAGAATCATTAAATCTATACAAAACTTCATCAAACAAATTATACATCGATAGAGATAAAAAAAAAAAAAAACTTATATTTTACTAAAAAACAACCTCAAAAAGACCTAATGAACTAAGTTTCTTCATAAGTGAGTTAATCCCTTACCTAATTATAATTTGTACCACACTTGAATTGATTCAACATCACCCACACTTCTCAATTTCCAGTGAATTATTGTATGGTTGAGCATAATTTAATCCTTCTCAACCAATATATACACATCACATTTTTTTTTTTTAATTTACACAAATCCAAAGATTTAATAATATATCACATGAAAAATAAGATAAATAACAATATATCTCCTTCCAAATATCAAGCTCGCGAGACCAACGACCCCACGATGCCGGCGATAAGAGCGGTGGGATCACCAAGCACGGCGGACACCGCCACCTGCACGGCCACTCCGGCGACCTCACAGCACTTTTTCACCCTACCACCTTTTCCTCCTCTCCCCTTGTGGCAAGCACTCTCAACCAAACTCTTCAACCCCCCACCCTCATGCCAACTCTCCACCACCATCTCCCTCACACACGCCACATGCAAGTTATACCTCTTGCATGCCGACCGGTAGCTCCACCCCCGCCCCTTCTGCCCGCACCGGTGGCACGCCGACCTCACCGTCCGGTACAAGAGCAGCCTCACCTCGTTGCCGTCGTCACTGCCGATGACCGTGGGCAGCTTGGCGCAACAGGGGTGGAGGTCGAAGCCGCAAGAGAAGCAGTGGTAGAGGAAGCCCTTGACGGGCTTCTGGCAGGCGTTGCAGTAGCGGGGTGTGTCGCCTGGAGGGTGAGAGAGGAAGTGGAAGGAGCATTTGGGGTAGAAAGGGTGGAAGAGTGAAGGAGAGGGAATGGAACAGTGAGTGTGAAGGTCGAAGTCGCAGAGGGAGCAGCTATAGCGTGAGCCTATGCCCAGTTCCTTGCAGCCGTCACATTGGAACGGGGATTCGGAGTAGTCGAACGTTAGCTTGTGTTGTTTGTGGCTGAAGTGGGATATCTCGCTCAATTTCTTGGTGGGTGTTGTTGTTTCATGGTGATCATGATCATGGTGTTTCTGGTTTTTAGGGTTTTGGGGATTGGACTTGAATGAAGTGTACATGGTTAATTTCGACGTGATATGTTGATTTTGTTTTTTAGGAAAGCTTTTGGAGTGAAGTGGGAGCGTGGAAAACTTGTATATATATACACAAATATTTCGTCTGATACGTTGTGTGACTTCAAATAAGTTGAGATTATACTGTTAACACTAATTATCGTATTTGAAATATTATTCTGTATACTCTTAAATAATGTAAGCTTATTGGATATATCGAAATAAGTTTTCTACTTAAGAAATAAGAAAACGAGACTTTTATAGATGACGTTAATGTTCTAACTTGAAATCCGTTAATGTTGTAACTTAAAATATGTTAAAATGATATTGTCAGATCAATTATCGTATACGAGATATTGTTTATTTTAAAGCTTAGAACTCTGTCACACTTTTATTTAAAAAGGTATCTCAGAATATTAAAAGAATAAAATATATTTAAACTTTCTTTAATCTTGACTCTTAAAAGATATATGAAATTATTAAAATAATAATAAGGTTATATTATTTGTGTATTTTATTTAATCTCTTTTATATATCATGTATGGTAGGAGAGTAAACATTAGAAGTCTTAAATTTTGAAGGGCACCAATGAATTTATGAATGAATTTGTGGTCTTTGTTAGGAGATGAAGGTGATGGTGGTGACGGGGAAGATGAGGTGAAGGGAATCCATGCATGAAGAGAGAAAGAGGCAGACATAAGGCATATTATTATTTAGGTCATGTGCCCCACAAGAGAATATATCCCAATTTTTTCTTTTCTTTGGATGATATCTTATTGGATATATATTCTTAATTAACCTTAAACCTAATGTTTGAAAGATTATGCAATATATTATGCAATGACGCAAAGAATGAAAGCGTGGATGTCTAATCCTAAGAGGCATGACATGCACGCAACCTAAAGTTTTGAAAGAAGGAAAGAACGAAGGCATAAATTCTTTATCCCAATAGTTTAACTTTTATAGCTTCTAACTCTAACTACAATTCAATGTAGGCTTTTCATGAAGACAAATTTTAGTTTTAAAAAACTTCTTTACCATGAACCTAACACTTCTTATTTCTATGCCGTCTTGAAATTTTATGAACAATGCAAAGAAAAAAAGACATTGTTTTAAGTACGAAAAACAATTCTTAATTGTTACTGTATTAGACTACCTAATAATAAAAAAATACACAATTATCAATGTCATGTCATATTTTATTTTTTACCATAAATAAGTCTTTTGATGAGAAAAAAAAAAGTTGGTTTACCCTTCTGTCAACATTTAAACTTACAACTCCCTGTACACAAAAGAACTTGAAATATATTGTTATAGAAACTTTGAATTTTAGAAATATAAAAAAATTTCTAGAATTTTTTTTAAAAAATAAATAAAATATGTAGTTATTTTGAGTTTGAAATTTTAGAAATATTTAAGTTAAACAGTCATATAAAATTTTTGTTCTTTATAATAATTCTATTAAACTCAAAGAAGACTTTTTTATGAAAAAAAAAATAATAATAATTGACACGTGTCACAAAAAGAATGGTGTAAGCAGCAGGTGAGATAAATGATTGGAGAGAATCTATATATTCTACACTGTTTCTTTAAGAACAAAGTGAGAAGAATAAAGTAAACTAGCCGAACAAGAATAATTAAGAAGGTTTTTTTTCTCCCTCTTTTATCTATATTTTGACCATTATTTTCTTTTACCAATGAAACAAACAAGCATTATGAATCTTCCAGAAAGTGAGTAATTTGTTTTGATACTTACTTCATCCAATGGCACTTGGAGGAGAATCATACTAATTCTCGTATAGGTTGAAAGGAACTAAATTGTGGCAATGAAAAAATAGTAATAATTTCAATGCATGTTTATTGCTAAATTATTTTCGATTTTTTATATAGTTTTTATTAATTTAAAAACACCAATAATAACCAATTATGGTAGACTACTAATTGATTAATTTTATTACTAGATGACAACAATTACTTCTTGCACTCCTTCATTTGCTTCCTGTATTCCATCATATTTTTAAAATACTAGAATTATCCTTATGGATGTAAAAATACTTTGAAAACATTTTTGAGAATGCAAAATTAACACATAACTCATTTCTCGCACCCCTAACCAGTTATAGATTTCATTTTTCGGAAGTCATTTTCAGAAACCAATTTCCATAAACAACATAAACGAAATTAATATGTTAAGGATAACAATAACATTTTAAAAAGTTGATCGGTGCAGGAAGCAAATGTGAGGAAGCAGGAAGCAATTGCCTTTTCACTCTATCCTTTAAACCCAAAGTCCATATGCCGTTGATCGAATTTGCTATTCACACCTCTTTTTTTCTGATTCTGTTAACACTCCAAACTTTTTTTCCTTTTTTTTTTTTTTTCTCTGTGAAGAGTGAGCCAGGATGCAAGTATAAAGGTTAGAGAACGCGTTTTAATAACTGAATCTTTGAGTCACTTTATAAAGCGTATTTTTGAAAAAATAAGATAAATAGGCAATTCAATATAACAAGTACGATTTTAGTAAAATAAAAAAAAAAATCACAATAATAATATAAAAAATTTATTTCGTTAATTTTGTTTGAAGTTGGTTAGTAATTAAGGTAATTAAACATATTTAGTCATTAGTTTTTAATAGAAAAATTAATATTAAAATGCAATTATCCTAGAAGGAATCATTTAAGAATTTTTAATATGCAAAACAAAAAAATAAAGGATAAAAACTCCTTTCAAGGAATATCTCCTTTTGATAAGAACACATGATAATTCTTAAGGACCAAACATGTGTTCAAACAAAAATAATGAAATTAAAACTTTTGCATTAAGATTATATCTTTTTTTTTTTCTGATTATACTAAATATGTAAATATTTATTATTCTAAAGAAACTATTTATAGAAAAAAACCTCAGAATAAATTTAAATCTCTTAAAATGATCAATATACTAGATGAATAACATTATAAATAGTAATTAATATACTAAAAATGAAATATGTAAATATTTATTATACTGAACGAACTATTTATAGAAAAAATCCTCAGAATAAATTTAAATCTCTTAAAATGATCAATAAACTAAATGAATAACATTATAAATAGTAATTAATATCATGCTACAATAATATTAACAAAATATATATACATTAATTACAGTACAAGAAAAATTAATATTTAGTGTCAGTTAAAAGTTACATTAACAATCAAAAGATGATATTAATCATACATAGGGTCAAATTTGAGTTATATATGCGATGGGCTCTACAATCGTGAATACTAATTCACGCATCAACTTTTTGAAAACTGACTTTATGACAATCATCGTTATTTTTTAGTTAATTTTTATTTAAGGCAGTTTGGTATGGTCAAGTCAAACACTAATATTTTTATTTTATATTTTATTTAATTTAGAATTGCCTTGGCCAGATATTAAATTCATGTTAAATGAAATCTATTTTTAATATTAATTTAATTTATATCAGTGTGATCAATAATAATAATAACAATTTAAAAAAAATGTGAAAGGCCTTTATCTTCAAAAAAAATAAAACATAACAAAATAAATAAATATTTTTTATATGAAGAAGATTAATATGGATAATGGAGATAAATATGGTGAAGGAGATAAATATGGTGAAGGAGATGAGTGGGAAGGAAAGAAATTAATATAAGTGAACGAGATTAGTGTGAATCAAAAAGATGAATTTGATATCGGGAGATAGATAATAATTGAGCAAAGAGATATATCATCTTTAATTTGAGCTTTTAAATTAAAATAATTCACCATTTATATTCATATTTCCAAGAGTACATCCATAAATATAAGTTACTGTTAACACTAATTTAAATAAATATTAAAGATATATTATATTAATATCAATTTAATTAATTAACATTAACTTAAATAAATATAAATATTAAAAGTAAATAAGATTAATATCAAGATCCACACTAACTTTATTTTTTTTAATATTTATTTCAGTTAGTTTTGACTAAACTTACACTAATCTAACATTTCACTAATATTTATATTTATTAAAAATAGAAAGTGATGGATTAAAATTGTTAAGCCGACTCCATTAATTGTTATCATTAAGTGAACTCTATTAGCGTAAAATTAATTAATATTAATTTGATACTAACAAAAATATTTTTATTTATTAAAAGATTAACATTAACTAAGTCGATTTTATTTTTATAATTAGCGTCAACTTAATCGATATATTTGTTTTACATAATATAAACATAAACTTAAAAATATTTTTTTTGATTTAAAAGTTAATTTAGTGTTATCATATAGTGTTAACAAAATAGAAATGACTTACTAATATATCAATATTAATAAATTCATAATTGTAGTTCATAAACAAATATGTTTTTTTCATTACTCAATTGCTTCTTGCATTTCCTCATTTGATTTCTGCACTCCATCACATTTTTAAAATACTAAAACTATTTTTGGAGATGTAAAAATAGTTTCCGAAATTGATATTTCAAAATGAATATTAGGCTTATAAAAATAACTTCCAAATTTAGTTTTTGAAACGAATTTTGGGGTGCAAAAAGTGATTTCGAAATTTTTTTTAAATTCAAAAATGACTTAAAAAAACATTTTTCGAAATACAAAATTGATTTTTGGAAAACCTTTTCCATAAATATATTATGGAAAACCTTTTTTCATAGACATGGAAAACCTTTTCCATAAACATGTTATGAAAAATCTTTTTTGGAAACCCCAGTTCTAGATTTTGTTTTCCAAAAGTTATTTCTAGAAATCGATTTCCGCAAATAACTTAAACGAAATCTAGACCAACCCACACGAAATCAACCAAAATGCATTCACCTCTAACTAATGGAACTAAAACATATTGTTCTTCCAATTATATGCTCATGAATTCACTCTATAAGAAAGAGGAAAGTAAATAATTAATTGTAAAAACACACCAAGGAAAAGATATATTATACTCTACTTTATAATATTTATTAACAGGGTGACACTAAATTCTAAACTTCATCATCAAATTATAACTCCAATGTTTTTTTACTGCCTATACCTATTTAAGTATTGACTTAACACCAAATAGTTTAAAATAAAAATACATTTTTAATATAAATTTTAGCTAATTATACTTCCTATTAATTGGTTAAATAAATTTATATTATAATGAAAAATGAATGTATTTTGACCATGTTTTGGTAAATATTAAGGTTTAATGTTTAGAAGTGCTTGTAAGAGTGTGCTTTCAAATCCTTTATAATAATAATGAAATTGGGAGATATCTTATAGATTTTGCCAAAGGTGTAAGATTATTAAAGTTATTAGAATAACCCTAAACCCTTATAATAGAATTATTTTCCATAATTTTACTTACATATTTTGAAAATTTTCATTGTTGTGGTCTAAAGTTTAATTTTACATATGTTTTTTTTTTTTAGTTGATTCAATTATTTTTTTAAGGTAAAACAATTATGTATGTGGAATTAAAAATGTATAAGTTCAATATTGAATTGGTTTAAAATTAAAAATAATGTATGTGAAATAAAAAATTATAACGAAATACATAATTTATAAAAGTATAAAAATATAAAATGAAATAAAATCACATATTAAAAATTAAGAAAAATAAGTTAAAAAAGTTACCATAATTTTGAGGACATACAAAATATGAAACAATAAATTTTTTAATGTAATGGTCCCATGGTCTAGTGGTCAGGACATTGGACTCTGAATCCAGTAACTCGATTTCAAATCTCGGTGGGGCCTTTTTTTCAAATTAATGAATGTTTCATATACCAAAAACTTAACTAAACTTCAAATTAACCAAAGATTTGTTTCCATTTTCTCTTTACTTATTAAACTTTTAGGTTGTAAGTTTCTAGCACATTTTTATTAAATTCAGGTTTGTTAGGAATGAAGTTTGTTGAGCAAAGAATATGTCAAAAGAACTTCACAAGAAAAAGTGAGCCATACACTCCATCAAGTGCATACATATCTAGACACTCAATTCAGAGTTTATCCATGTGTGAATATTTAGCTCAATTTATACACTTCAGAAGGCAGGTTTCATTGCTCTTGTGAAGGAGAACTGGAGAAGACATTTAATAGACATAGATAATCCCTTTGCTTACAAAAGGACCACAAATTTAAATTTACAAACTCAAGCAGGCAGTTGCAACTTCAAGATGTACAATCAGAAGCTTCAAGAATGAAAACAAACTTTAAAAGAGACATACACAAAGAAATTATAGCTTCACGTTTACAAGAGAAGCTCAGAAAATTCTCCATTTTATTGGTCATAGACAGTAAATAGAAGATACAAACAACACAATCAGTTATATCAATTTCTTTCTATATCCTACTCTAAACATCAACTCTAAAACAACCAAAATGTCATCCAACCTATCTTCTTGTGATAGACAGTTAATAAGGTACTCAAAAGTATGCTCCTGGGGTTTCAGCCTATTTAAAACTCTTATTGGCTATCTCAAATGTAAATAACCAACTAAGCAGTAAACAATTAACATTGTTAGCCTATTCTACTACCTTGATTTTCTTACTAATTGAGTAGTAAAACACAAATATTGAAACTTATATTAAGACTAAGATCAAACAATATGCTAAACACAAATATATGTATCTTACAAAATAATAACAATAAATACATGAATAGGTATAATATTGTCTCAAAAGAATAAGTTCTAGATTCCTACACAAACAAATAGTCAAATGTCAGTATTTTTCAATATTTACAATACAAACCCAACTTTTCATGAATAATAAAATTTCATCACAAAGAGGAGCACAATATATGAATTGTCCTAAAAACAACAACTACTTGAATGCTGGTTGAGAAGACAAAATGACATCTTCAGTTGTCGGGAAGCTTTATGATTCTTTGTAGAACCACAGTTCTAGCTCTTATAATGTCTCTGCTACAAGTATCAGCTTGTACTCCTAAATCTTCAACATTCTTCATAAACACTCCCAACTTCTTCTTGATCTCCTCTATTGCAACCTTCACAGCATCATCCTCAATGGCAAATTCCACATTCTGCAATAGAGACTCAATTTCAATTTCCAGCCTATCAATGAGGATTCGGATATTGTCCAAGTCCTTTATAGCAACATAGGTGCCAACTTGCATGGAGATAACTACTTCCTTTTGTCCTTTCACAGCAGTTTCATAGTTCTTTAACATGGAGTCAATCCACTTTCCCATTGAACCAATTGGGATTGTACTAACAGCAGCTAGAATAGCTGCAACATGTGGAGTAGCAATTGCTGCAGCTACAACTGAACAGATCAGCACAGCAGCAACTGTAACTACAAATATCATACCTAATACCTTCCTCCAAGTATGAATTTGTTTTACTTTCTTATCTAGCTTGTTTTGTCGCACTCGCAACTTCTCAAGCATAAGTATCTGTTGATTGTAAACAGATTGATACATTTGGAAGAATTCTTCAGTGAAAGGGTCACCAGTTGCCTTGAAATTCTTCAATTCCTGTAATGTTCTTGTGTAACGCTTCTCTCCCAACTCGGTTTCCTCTTCAAACTCTTGAAGGGCCGCAAGAATAAACAATTGGCTATCCCTAGCCCGTTTCAGACACTTTTCCAATGCAGTACAGAAATCTAGAGTCTGCAAGCTATTATCAAAGTACTCCTCAACGAGCTCAAACAGTTCTTGGTTCTTCCATATATCTTTCTTACAGTTTAAGATCACCTTGACAACTTCCTGATTCATTTCCAGAAGACACTCTGTCACTTGTTTGAGAGACTCAAAAGAAAGGGATCGGACCTCAACTCCAACTGCCAGTGTATTGATGACTTTATTTGCTCGAGCTTTAACTGTGCTGTCAAAAGATCGCAAATCAGAGTCAAGTTCATAGGCAGCCTCATACGACCTCAATTCAGTTGCCATATCAGTATTGAAGTTAATTCCAGATGATGTTTCAGGGGTTTTCTTGCTCATGTGTCCCCCCATTTTGAAATGATCTAATAAAGAACAACAAAGATCCAATTCCAAATTCAGTACCTGTTTATCAGAAGAACAAAAAGTTAGTTTCACTAAGAAATTCCTTTATCTATTGGCAAAGTTGAAAGGTGCACAGTTTATGATTAGGGTGCACAAATAATCTTGACCTATTTCCAAAAAATTTGAGGGCAAATACAATCTATTTCAAACAAATCAACATAGCACACATGAGAAATCTTATCCTATCACAATCAACTTGAAACAAACCAACTACTGGATACACATGCTATCTCAGAGATTTGTCCCCATAAGATACATTACCATATTACAATCAATTTCAAGCAAACAAATTAATGGATTTTTTGTAGAATTTCACACATGAGAAACTTCACAGTGTCACAATCAGCATTAAACAAACCAATTAACAGAAAATATTTCTAAACCCTAACATTTACCCACAAATCACAATACTCCATGTTGCGAAGAAACGTGAACAGGCGAAGGAATCAAGAAGAACCACATGACAAATTTTGCAAAGTACAAACCTTTGAGAAGGATTGAAGAAGATAAGTATTTGGCTTCACCCTTTTGATCTATTTCTAAGAAGGGAAAACAAATTGAGATGCTCAATGTGGGAAATTGAGAACCTTGAAGACAACCAAAATGCTGTTACTTATCTACAATAAATTTGGGAGATTTGAGATTTGCACTAATGAATAACTTGCACGCATAAGATAATTTCTGCCCAAACGCGTGAAGCAAAGCAATGCACCTTCTCTCCCTGCACAGTGTTAAGATTTTGCTTGTTTAACGCGCAAAGACTCGAAGAAAAACAGTGACAAAAGTGAAGTAGCACAAGTCTAAACTTAGGACTTCTTGCAACAACCTAAAAAGTGAAAACAGCCAATGGAATCTTTACATATACTAGGTTTTTTGTTCAGACAAGTTTCTACATTAAAAGGACCCCTCAAAATTTTTTTTTATTTATTTTTACCCATATGACCAAAATAATTTATCAAGATAGATACTTTATACTATACTAATAAAATAATTATAAAAAAATATTTTTATTGGTTTTTTCTTTTGAATTTATCCAATTAAATATTTAGAAATCATGGTGCTTATAATTTTAAACCAATTATTATAAATGTAAAATATTTTAACCTTATATAATAATATAATAAAAAAGTATTTATATTGTCACGATGACACTTATTTTTCGAGTAAATTAAACAAATTTAAGTATTAATAACAATCTCAAAAGTTATTTTTCAACCATCCGATAATAAATTTAGTCAATAAATATTAAAATTTTATCTCTAATAAAAAAAATTAATAATAATAATAAATTAATAAGAAGAGTTTGAAAATTATTATATATGAAATTAAAATTAAAATAGACAGAATTAAACTCAATTAAACAAAGATAAATCAACTTTACCATAATCTTATCCTTAAAATAAAACAAAAGTATACTAATATATTTAATATCTTATTTTATTTTTAATATTCAATTAGATGTATATTTTTATTTTTTGACCAAACTTATAAGAAATTGATAAATTAAAACCAAAGGAATTAACCAAAAATTGTAATTAAAAAAAATAAATTCTCAATAAAGCATTACAAATAATAAGAAAAACAATAGACTCTTGCATGTTTATAATAAGATCATATATGAACACCTGATTATCAACATATCAACATAGATACAAAATCCCACGTAGTCATTCTACTAATGAAAATTTATAATTTGAACAGAAGGCACTAAGATCCTAAAACATCTTGAAATAAAATCTTAAAGCAATTCATAAAATTTCATCCCAATGAGGAGCACAATATATGAATTGTCCTAAAAGCAACAACTACTTGAATGCTGGTTGAGAAGATGACATCTTTAGTTGTGAGGAAGCTTTATGATTCTTTGTAGAACCACAGCTCTGGCTCTTATAATGTCTGTGATACAAGTATCAGCTTGTACTCCTAAATCTTCAACATTCTTCATAAACACTTCCAACTTCTTCTTCATCTCCTCTATAGCAACCTTCACATCATCATCCTCAATGGCAAATTCCACATTATGCAGCAAAGACTCAATTTCAATTTTCAGCCTGATATTGTCCAAGTCCTTCGTAGCAACGTATGTACCAACTTGCATGGAGATAACTACTTCCTTTTGTCCTTTCACAGCAATTTCATAGTTCTTTAACATGGAGTCAATCCACTCTCCCATTGAACCAATTCTGATTGTACTACTGGCACCTAAAATAGTTGCAACATATGCAATAGCAATTTCTGCATTCTGCAACATATGGAGTAGCAATTGTTGCATTAACTGAACAGATCAACGCAGCAATAACTATAACTATAAATATTCGCAACTTCTCAAGCACAAGTATTTGTTGACTGTATACATATTGATACATTTGAAAGAATTCTTCAATTCCTGTAATGCTCTCTTAAAGTACTCCTCAAAGAGCTCAAATAGTTCTTGGTAATTCATTTTTAGAAGGCACTCTACTTGTTTTGGGACACTCAAAAGAAAGGTATCTAATCTCCACTCCAACCGCCTCTATTTATAATTTTCTTTCTCTTCACGAAATTAATTAATTGATAATTAATTCTTACATGAATTATCCTTACAATTATTAGATATATTTTTATCTACAAAAGTTAATCTTATAAATATCTTCTTTTATAAAAATTTGTGGATTTTAGTTTTTTCAAATTTTTTTAATATTTTCTTTCTAAATTCTATTTCAGATACTAAATTTTAAATACGATAATATGCTGCAAAAATCAAATAAGAATGGAAGAGAATCATTTTTATAAAAAATCTGAAAAATTCCTTTACAAAAGATTTAATTAGATTAGAAACCCACATAATTCCTTAAAATAATTATAAACAAATAAATATAAAAAAAAATATACTTAAAATCTAAGATTAACTAAAAGAATCTCAATTAAAGTCAAATTAATTCAATTTGAGTAAGTTTTATTTAGAAAAATAAATTTATTCTATTTAAAAATATATATATAAGCTTGGATCAAATGATTTTTAAGTTGATAAGTTGTTATTCTTCTCATTTTTAATTCCAAAATAGTCCTATGGACTAAGAGAATGGATGGATTGAGTCTTACAAAAACTCATTACAAAAATATTTAATTAATTTGACTTTATATTTTTTTTATTATTTATATTTATATTAAAAAAATAGAAATTTTTTTGTATAGATTAAATAGACACGCCATCTCATCACATAGAATACTTTCTTGACAAATTATGGAGATTGTATTAACTCAGTTCTCACTTTTTAATCCTTCAATTTAATGCTACCAGTTTCATAACTCAAAATTAAATATGATTCACTTTTTTAAATTTTTAATTGAAAATTAAATAAAGTTTTAAATAATAAAAACTTAGAGACTAAAATTGTGAGAAAAATGTTAGAAATCAAGATAAAGTATAAGGATCAAAATAACCATCAAACCAAATAGTAAACACACTTCTCTAGTAATATTTTTTTAACTTATAACATAGAGTTAATCTGTTTGTGTTTATTTTAATAAAATAAATAAAATTTATACTTTTTTAATGTTAATCTAATTTTAAAAGAAGTTGCTTTTTTTTAAGAAGTAAATAGTAAAATCTAATTGTTAGTGACATAGATACTTAAGTGTGTAGACTTAAACAAGATAAAGTAGATAAAAGTGGGAGATAAATATTAATTGAGTTTAAGAATGAAACCAACAAATTTAAACTTATCTTTGTTATAGTTTCTCAACTAATAAAAAGTTATATTAGTCATGAATTTTAAAGTAATTATTATAAAGTCAACAAATCATGGTCATTTATCATATATTGATTTAGACTTTTTTAATTAATTATTTTGAGAACAACTTGCTTGATCACTTATTGTGAATTATTAAATCTTTTATATTTATCAAAGATACATATTTTTATCTAAATATTGTAGTTCCTGGCAAAACTTTTAACTATGCACCAACCAAAGGAAATTTTTAATATACAATTAATAAAAATGCACTTTTAGTCATCAATGTCACTAGAAATTGGTTTGATAATTTTATATATTAAAAATGATATGTTAGAAATTATTTTGATAATTTTATTATTGTTATTATTAATGATTTTGCTTCTGAACATCTTTCTAAAAAAATAAATAGTTTAATAGACATAATATAACGATTTCGTAAAATGTTATTTTAAGACTTAAGATAGTAATGTATGACTTCCTAACAAGAACATTTTTTATGATAATTTATATATTTTACTTTGTACATGAAGATTATAGGTCATGCAACAATTTTAAAATTAGAAAAATAAGAGTTGATTTAGAAAATGATAAAATTATATTACTTACGAAGTATAATAAGACATATAACTTTAAATGAAAATATACATTATTTTCAATTTTTAGATATATGTAAAAAATATTCGTTGATTTGTCTAGACTCGGAAATTCAAGAATGCAATAATAGATGTAGAAAGAAATTTGTAAATAATACCAACAAAAAAATAAATAAATAAATAAATCCAATAAATATTTTTTTATATTTTTTAAAAAAAAAAAACTAAAAGAAGTTGTACAAAAAGAATAAATGCAAATATAAGTTACAAAAAGCTCATGTAAGCATTATTTCCGATTATAAATTTTCAATTATCACTTTATATATCTATATAAGATATCTATATAAGGAAGCATAATATGCTAGAAGTACTAAGATTTCATAACATAATAGTCCATCTCACATGCACATAAAAAATTGGTAAAAGGCCTTAAGTGATATAACTATAAATTGTATCACATTTTCAAAATGTAATATAGTACCTTTTTAATATTATGATTCAATGATTTGGATAAAATTATATTGAATGGGTATTATATAAAAGAAAGAAATATTTTTTTGAAATATTGCACCTAATTCAAAAGTTTACATAAAATATTGTAAAAAAATATTAAAATACAACGATGGAATTTTTTTATAAAAAAAATGGAACTTTTTATGAACCATGTGAAACTACAATAAAAAAAATGTAAAAGCTGTCACGGAGAGCCATATGTAACAATTATGTTGTTAAAATGTGAGAAATTAAAGTGTTTTTTTTTCATATAATAATAAGTTATGGGGCTTATTTTTATCTAGCTAGTGTATTTTCAAAATGAAATTATTGAAATAGATAAAATTAGAAGAAAAAAATACAATTTCATTATAAAAAAAATTGTATTTATAAACATAATTTCTTAAAAATAACTAAGTAAAATTTCATTCAAAACATAATTTGATATTTACTATTATTATTATTATTATTATTATTATTATTATTATTATTATTATTATTATTATTATTATTATTATTATTATAGAATGAAAATGGCATGAAAAAATACATCTTCAAATGAATAATGAAACTAATAACGATAGTATAATTAAAATTATAATAATGCTATCATCATGATTTTTATATTATAATTAATACTACAATTATTAATTTGTTACTATTATAATAAAATTCATATGTAAATATTAATAATAAAATTGACGTTCTACTTAAACACTTTAATTTTATTATTATGAGCGGAAATACAGATGTTGGTATACCTATCCACATTTTTATTCCATTTTATAATTATACATGCATATATATATATATATATATATATATATATTAATTTTATTTTATATGATTTTTTATTATAAAAATAATCTAACTACATATATAATTTATTATATAGTGTATTGAATTTATATTGTAATAAAAAATTAATTATATAGAAACAAATAGTCTAAAATACTGAGATATTAATTGTGTATAAAATCTTGGCAATTACTTTGATCTTAATTTAGGTAGACTTTATTCTCAATGTTAATTTTTTTTAAAAACTTGTTTTCTTTTTACTTGCACTATGTTTTAACTTTTTTTAACATTGGGTCCTTTATGGTAAATTTATATTGTAATTTTAAAATATTTTTAAAAATAAAATGAAAAAGATAATGTATATTCATTAAATAAAAAAAATCTTATTTGTATTGTTATACATAATAATAAAATTAATACGAATCATCTTTTTACTTTAATTTTGTAAACATAAAAATTGAAATTGCACACCCCAATTTGAATAAAAAAATCTATAATTAGTTATAGAAGCATATCCTCTTGTCAACTTTAACATAAGATAAGCAAATTAGAATAATGTGCTCTCCAAAACTCTTCACACATCCTAGTTTCTTTCTTTTCTTTTACTAAAGAAAAAAATCTTGATAAATAAGTTTTCAATATCCTTTTGAAATTTAGAGCCGGTTTCTTTGTGCTTATTTAAAAAATATGTTTATTCAATTGAATAAACAATTATTTATTTTTTATGTGCTTGCTTAACCTACTGATTTTAAAATTAAGTGATTTTCAGTTTATATCAATAAATAATTCCTATATGCTTCTTAAATAAATAATATTTTTAAAAAATACTTATTTTATGTTTAAATAAATAAACTTACCTTAATATCTTGTCATTGGTATTTGACATCACAGATTTTTCTCCAGCTATGAAAAATTGAGGTGACAAAGCAATATATCTGACATAGATTCACAATCAAACAAAGATTACAAGCAAAAACTAGACACATAAAGAAAGGGATAGAAATAGAAGCAACAAAGAGGCATGAGCTTGAACATTCAAAATCAATATGGACAGAAAATTTTGCACTTGAGGAAGTGCACTTGCACATATAACTGAAAGCAATAATAATTTCTTTCCAATGATTCAGTTACCAGGAAGACAATGGATACTCTACAGCAGAGAAGAGTTACTGAGAAGTGAACTATTCTTCTAACTTTTGCTTTAATCTTCCCTTCTTAGACTTCTTTAACTCCCATGGTGGTAGGCACCCTTTATAGTGAGAGTGCATAAATAATGAAGACATTGAAACTTCCTTCTGAGGGATTGAGATTGATGACAAGCAACTGAAAGCAGTTCTTAGTCTTCTTTTCTCACTATCACATGCTTGAAAGTTGGGATCATGCTCAACAGTGGAAGTTTTAAGAGCATCAGGGAGTATGCAGTTGCAAAAGGAACCTGCAAGGAGGACAAAAAATTTATGACTAACAAGTTTTAGTGTCTGGAAAGACTACTATTCTACTCAGATGACTCTTTGCTTCTATGAAATGTTTAACACATCTAAGATCCTAAACCAAGATTTTATTGAACCAATCTTCACACTATTCTTGTAAATGTTCCATTTCAGGTCATTTGACTAGTTCAAGTTAAACTATTAACACAATGCCTTTTAGGTTCCAATTGTTCATTGCTTTCATACAGTCAAGAAGAACTAAGATCTAATGCATCTGCTTTATTGACAAAAGAAATTATACAATCTGAAATATAAAAGAATGGATCTGGAGTTTAAAAAACATGCTGCATACCTATTCTTGCGAGACGATTGACCCATTTTGGTATAGAATTGCCTGTTAGCTTGTAACAAATGTCCTCACAGAAATGGTTGCAATTCTTGACAATCAAATGATAAGCATCACCATTGTAATTTGCAGACTGGCGTTCCATGAACTCTCTAATCTGGAAAGGATCTAAGCTAGTAGTTCCCATGAATATGGACTTCCTAAACTTAAAGCCAGGACACTGCCGAGGTTCAACCTCAAAGACACCACTTGTTGAATAGTCATGGGCTCCAAATGCATATTCTACTCCATAAACTGTCAGCACAATAACTCCATTTAGAAAATTTTCAGGGAATCCATAAGTATATTCTTTCTCCAAATAGAGCTTAAGCCATACATATTCACAGATACAAGTGATATGTGCATGCATAGATATTAGATACATAACCCCTCTCTCCAAAATATGAAGAAATATCAATTCATTATCATCTAGGAAAACTCTAGGCACATATTCTTTTCTAAAATAAAGAAATAGTTTTGGATTTATTTGAAAAGGTTTTAACTGTCAGCTAACCTTCAACACCAGAGTGAAAAATACCAATGCCAGCCCAATACATGTAGCCATTTACTGTTGTCAAGTCATACACATTGAGATAGACAGGTGTATTCCCTGGTATGTTGCCAGCTGATTTCACTTTAGAGAATATGCAGAAGGGGGTCACCGATTTGTCTCTAAGACGAAGACGCACAACAGAGGGCCAACCATTTTTGAAACCTGATTTCATTGTATGAGTGAACCCTGGAAGAAGTCAATATCTATTTTCTACCTGCATATATAAATACCAACAAAAAATCATCATTAAAACTGAAAGAGTGCTATTCTACTCTAGACTGAATGCTTTTACCATTGAACTAGGTATTCAACTGATAATTATGTATTACAATAAAAGAAGTGGATGAAAATTGTTTTTTCTTGAACACATGAACTGAAAGAAAATGAATCTCTTTGACCACATAGTTTTCTCCAGATAACATCATTTACCAATCTTTTGTATCTCAATATGAAACCACATGACATGCATTCTGTTGCAATAATACTTTCACATACATGCCTTCCATTCATGACAAATGTTCACAACACTTTCTAGAGCATGGACTAGACTTGTTTTTCTACCTGAACCAGACTAGGCTTTAAAGATTTGGAAAAATGCATTAGTAATCAAACATCCTTTTTCCACATCTTTTAATCAAATTGACATCAGTAAACATTAGAGTTGCCTTCTACTTACTGAGCACAAGAAGGTAAAACTTTTTCTTCATTTTCGTTCATTGATTCTGTTTGCAATAGACATGAACAAAGAAAATAATCATTTTTGTTAGATTATCTAGTTTAAGGTTTGTTTCTCTGTTCTGTCACATGTCACTTTTAAGACATGCAGCAAGGAGGAAATTGCAGGGCAAGAGACCAAATATAACATTCAAACATTGAGACATGCACCACAATGGACAGAAATAATTAGTATCAGGAATTTGTGCTAACCATGAAATTTATATTTATTTGTGTTTACAGACATATATAGATATCAGTTAACCAGTAACAATTTAAAGGATATTACAACAGCAACAAAGCCTTTTTTTCCTCTGAGTGGCATCACGTAAATGAATTAAATCGTGCCTTATTGATCATTATGAAATCATATCTATAGACAAACCATTAACTTTATATCTTTCTTAATGGTTTTTCACTTGTACGTTTTCTTAGTCTCTCTATACCTCTACTCTATAGAACTACTTTCCATCTAAATTTGCACAGATATTTTGAATTTGTTTGGACAAACATCTCCATAAACACTTCCAGAAAAGAAAACTAATAAGAAAAAACGAAAGTTAGTGTCACCGTAAGATAGAATTAGTTTATTATACACAAGTTAAAGATAAGAAGTTAGAAAAGCTTTATGGTAGAGATCTTACAAATTAGCTAATACGCAAACTAATCTTAGCTCACTGAGAAACTCATCCTATTTTTCTTATTTTTCTTTACTAAAAGTGTTAATGGAGAAGTCTGCCCAAACAAATGCCATAAGTCATCTCCACACATGTCCAACCCACCTAAGTGGAGATTCTCTCATTTTCTCTACAATAGGTACTGCCCAACTTTTTCTCCAAAGCATTGATTCTCAATCCTTTCTTGTCTAGGATGTTCACTCAGCCAACACAATATTCTCTTCTGCCACATTTAGCTTAATTCTTGTTGCTGTTGGCTCCCTTTGTGAGTGTTAATGCCAAGAAGGTATAGTTCTGGCTTAAAGGAAAAATTGGAGATATCATCTAGCTGGTTAATTGGAGGCTTTACTTGTCCACAAGGTGGTGAATCTTCTTCCTACTTTCATTTAGGAAGTGGTCCCATTTACATGCTTTAAACAAAATGATATTAATGAGTTAATAACACCAACAATAATGTTCAGTTGAAATGGAAGAAAAGAGGATCTCTGAGGTATAGATAAATGTACAGGAACAAGTATGAGTGTGGTGAATCTGGCCAACATTGATGGACCAGACACTCAAAGTGAGCAATTTCAACATATTGGTCAATAAATTAAAATTAAGTTGAGTAATACATAAAACAGAACTCATTCTAACCAATTTAAAATAGAGTAAATGGAAATCTTCTGGCTGACAATAAAAAATGTGCCTGAATCTGCAAGGTCTATTTTATAGATCTATCATGTCTTGTGCGGTTTATGAACATTATATGGACATTTAATGTACTTCTATTATGAACAGCATAAAATTCAGCAACATAACGAATTGAGAAGAGTTATCAGCTAGAGAGATCTTCCATATTGAAACACCATAGCAGCTCCTACTCATCTCTGAAAGCCTCCACAAGACTCTCTAAAAATAATAATAGTAGTGTTTTTCAGTGCATTAAGTTTGAGAAATATTCTTAATGGGAAGACCATCATTGTCCAAAGGTTATGCATTGCCCACTATACCTGATATTTTTACATAAAGTCAGTTTTAGCTACTAACTACTTTAATTGTAACCCTTTAGGACCACATATGCCTTATTATCTCTTGACTCACTGCACACTATGAACCCTGGTTAATCTTAACAAACTTCACTTCTTGCTAGAGATCCAATCCCAACACCTTAACCAACTAAATAGTCTAGAGGCCTAACCATGTTTTAACCTTAGGTTGTAGGAGGTTGTCCAGGCTTTTCCATGCTTCAACTAAGAAACCATAACATTTGACTTTGCCTATGTGTTTTTGGAACAATCACAAAATTTATGGATGCAGTAACTAGTCAGAGTATGGATGTAACATCTACAATATTGACATTATAGAATACAGACAAGAAGTAAAGGGTTATATTTGAGCGTTTTCATAGGATATAAAGTGAATTTGGAGCAAATAATACTAAATGGAAAAAAAGTAATTTCAAAATCAACTCCAATCTGACAACTAATGTAATGTAACAGATACATATAAACAACCTCGTTAAGCCATCCCAGATTCCACAACAAAATGCCAATAACCATTTTTTCCTTTTAAATGAAGCCAAATGATGGATTCATAAATCATAACATGTTAAAGTTTTCCAAGAGGAAAAATAGGAGCAAAATGATGAGTAAAGTTTACATCTTGGAATATTAATAACACAACTGAAGATCTAAGTGGCATCTGGGTCAACTTCAGTTACATGAAAGTGGTGGGAGAAAAATTTAGCAAAACACAAGGGAGAAGAAAAACAGCAGCCCACAGATCAGATTCCAAAACCAAGTAAAAAGAAAAAGAAAATAGACAAGGGTATGAGCTATGAAGTAGCTGATCTTGCACAAAACAAAAGGGAAAAATAAAAGAATTGAGCTTTAAACAAGGAAGGTGTGAGTGAACAAAGTGGACCAACCAATGCTAGGAACATGGAAAGAAGAGAGGCACAAACAAACCTTTTACGTAACAAAGGGTAGCTGAAAGATGAGAGGGGGAAGTGAAAGAGTCCTTCAAGTTGAAAGTTTGAAAGAGGCATTGGTTGTCTGAGACAGAAAAAGAGAAAGGGGGAGAGAATGGAACAACGTTTGTGCCTGAAACTCAGACATTGGCTTGGTTCTGACAGAAGTGAAGGGTGTGCATGAATTGTAGTGAAGTTAGAGTGCAGACACAAAAACTGGTTTGTCCGTTTTTGGTGCCTAATGAGGAAATGTAATAATTCATAAATAAGCCATTTTTTTTTTGGGAAAATGGTAGCAAGTTCATGGGTGGGGTTGCTTTGGGTTCATCAAACTCATTTTCCAATTCAATTAATAATAGCGGGTTGGATTATATTCAATAATTGGGTACTCAAAAATAAAATAAAAGAATTATTTTTTGTTAATTCATTTTGATAACTTCAAATATTTATATTATATGCATATTTTATTAAACATGCATTTAGACAAATTTAATCAATTTTAAATTTAAAAATTTTATGCAAAAATGTCTTCATCTGACATTCTAATTTCAGTTTGTACTAACATGATTTTGTATTATGTTTGTTGGTAGAGTTCTATGTTATACTTATAATTGTTTTTTCTCGTAACAATTTTTTTTTCATATAACATATTATTGAGCTTATAGTAAATTTATTATGAGAACAAAAATGGATAGAAGCTTTAAACATGACATGAAAACCTAGAATTTTCAAAATAACTGTTTAGAAAAATCATAAATGAATTATTTTTCAAAGATCCTCTAAGAAATACATAGATAAGAGGATTAATATAAAAAAATGTTTAAGCGGTACAATTTTTTTAACTTTTATTTTTTATGATTAACTAAAATTTTTTTAGTTTATGATATCCAAATCACTATTCAACTCAATAAATAATAAATTAAAATTAAATTATACTCAAGTCCTTTAAAAAAATAGATAAATAAGTAAAGTAAAAGAAAAAAAAAGCAAGAAACAAGGAAAAAGTGAGAATGGTGAAAGAAATTGTGTTCAGATTTGACACTTTGACATTGACTGACATCATGGCATTGCTTTGAAAGATGGAATGATAGATTTCTCTCTCTTTATTCACCTCTTTTTTCAATAAGTTCATTGGTAATACAAAAATGTTTTTTTAAAACAAATAGTTATTTACAGTCATTTTTAAATTTTATCCATATTTTATTATTTGTTTGCATAGGTAAAAGAAAATGAGTGTGTGAAAAAATTAGAAACAAAAAAGTATGTTATTTAAAAATTCCAAAAGAAATTAGAAAATATTTCATTAAAATAATAATACTTTTTGTGTATAATACATGTACTTTGTGCTTTTTGTTTGTATGTACAAGTTATAATAAAAAGTAAGGATCCCACACGTTGAAGAAACAGCTGGAATATGATTAATATATAAAATATATGCAATCGTCCTTTTAGTAATATCTTATTCTTCTATCCTCCACATGGTGCAGGGAATCCTATGATGGAAAAAAAAAATACTCTTTTATAAATCAAATTTTAAATCTTCAAATGCTAACAGCCTCACCATTTTAAATACAATCGGGTTCTCAATAATTCAACATTAAAATGCATAATTTATTTCTATTACTTTTTTCCTGTGTTTATGATATTTTATTATGACCGACACAAATGAAATAAAATAGGCTAGGGTTATTGATTTATTTTTTTAATTTTAATTAATATAATTTTAATTATTAGAATTTAGCAGAAGTCTAATCCACCATTTGGTTCATTTAAATTCAAAAACACAAGGTTACCAAGGTATCCTATTTTTTCTATTTTTGCAATAGTTATAGAGCTTATTCGGATCCAGCATCTTTTTATCATGATTTACTATAATAGATAAAATTATAAAATAAAAGTTGGATAACTTTTTTTATTTTATTATTATTATAATTCTTTTTTCAATCTCATCTCACTGATGATTACGTTGATTCATTTAAGAAACCAAAATAATAGATAAACTCTTTAGATACATTATCTAATCTCATTTAGAATAACCTTTTAAAGTTATGGAACCCTTTACATAATTTTTTTCTTTCTTGTGAAAACATTAGAAGTTTCTATATTTGAGAATATTAGAAGTTCTTTCATGTGAAAATATCAGAAGTTTATTTAAATTTCATAATAATGTAATAGGATACGTAATACATAAAATATGATAAAATATAAATACGATAAATATTAATTACATTTAATATCTAATGTACATCGTAATAAAGATTCAATATGGTAGAAATAATGATAATGATGACAATAAAACATAATTGTGGTAGTGTGTAAGATTTAAAAAATAGTTATAATAATAATATAATTAAAGTGATATTTAAATATATTATTATTAAAGCAAAAAATTTATACAAATAGAAAATCAGTTATTTAGATTTTATTTTCACATAACTATCATTCTTTTATAATAAATTTTATTTATTTTTTCATCTTTTTCTATATTTATGACTATGTCTTGATTATTATAGGTCATTTTTATACTCTTAGACAATGATTAAAGTAAGGTTGTTTGATTAAAAGTTTGTTTAAAGTGAGTTTATTTTTACTTTTTTATCTTTTAGGATATGTTTGGATGAGAGGATAGATTTGAGGAAATAGATTTGAATAGATTTGAGATAAAAGTGTGTGTAAAGTTTGGTTGTTTGGATTAAGGAAAAAATAATAAGATTTGAGTGGAAAGTTTATAGAAGTTTGCGAGTGATGTGATGTGTGTAATTAATAAAATAAAATTTTAGTAGACGAAAATTGTAAATTAATTTAAAATTATAAATAAATAATTTGTTTTTTGTGATTAATAAATTATTATTTTTCTTGATAAAGTTATAAGATTATTAATTATTTTAAAAAAATCAAATTATTATTATTAATAATATTATTATTTTATTTATTTCCAATATTATTAAAATTTCTATTAATATTTTTTATTGATATTACTATTATTATTTTTATTATTTTAAAATTGTATTAAATTTATTATTATTTTAGTAATTATTAATATTATTAAGATATATTATATAATTAAATATTTTTTAATAAATTTATTTTAATTATTATTATAATTTTTTTAATTTTATTATTATTAATTTTACTATTAATTTTACATTCTTATTAAAAACTAATATTATTAATAATAATTATTATTATATTTATATTTTATAATTAATTATATTTATTTTAGTATTATATAAATATTAATATTAATATATTAATAATTAAATAAATTATATAAAACATTCATAAAAACCTCGAACCCCTTTCCCTCCCTTTCCCTCTCAAATCTTCGCAAATAGCGAAGATAGTTTAAAAAAACATATTTGTCTCGTTTTTCATTTTTAAATGATATATTTTTTCTTGATTTTTCAACTTTCCTTCCTTAGGTTTCGTCACGGCAAATCTGTGCTCGGTCCAAACGATTCCTTAAAGTTAGATTGAATTTCTTGTTTACATAGGTAGATTGTGTTTGCATGTATTTTTTTATCTTTAGGATTAGTCTTTGTTAGTCTATAATCCTAGGAATGTATTCAGATTGTTTATAAGAACTTTGTGGTATAGGTTAGAAGATTTGAATGTGATGGTGGCTTAGTTATAGATTTCATTATTACTCTTGTAGGAATCGTTGATGATTGAGATTGAATTATTGGACTGAGATTTTATTTTGAGAACCTAGAGATAGTATAGTTGATAAAATTGGTATATATGTGTTATTTTGATCTAAAGAAGTTCTTTGATGATATTTGATGATAAATTGATAGTATTTGATGTTGTTAGATGGTAAGGTATTGTGAAATTTTGGTTTATGAACATTTAAATTTGTGTGTTCTAAGTGCAAGCGTCGAGCACGGCTATTTGGCACAAGGTGCATTTCGTAGAGGGTGCTCTCATATTGGACTAGCACTACGTGCCATTTACCCAGGTCGGGTGCAATTCAAGAGTTTTGCTCTTGGACCTGGTGATGTCGAGCGTCACCCTATTTACATTGGGCACAGTCTTCCTTCTCTTTTTACTTTACATGCACTTATTAGATTATTTTTCTCAAATATTTATTAGTATTAAATGTTGGTCAATATGTGATAGATTTTGTGGATTCAAGATGAAAGTTGTGAATAGGTACATATTTATATATTGTCTTAAGTTGATTGACATTAACGTTGTGCATGATATGTGATATATGTTTACGAATGATATTGATTGGTTATCGAGAGATAGTATCTTAAGGAAATGAGATACACGTGTTGAGATTGTTTAGGATGTGCATTATCTAAGGATTTGATGAATAAGTAGGTATCTTGACTCTACTAGTATATTGAAATCATATAAATGAAGATTTATCATGTAGTTAGAGTTGTAGGAAGTTCATATGACTACACTACAGTACGAAAAAAAACTGATTGAACCAGATCATATGGATTAATCCTGTCATATGAGATTGATATGATTCATATATTGAGGGTTGTGTGGATTTTGTAGTTGGAAGTTGTATGACAGATGCAAACCTCTTAATCTAATTTAATACACGAGTTTTCTAGAACTTGAGTCAAGTGCTATGTATGTTGGTTAGTGGATTTTTAATTTGTGTAATGTTGAACTTAAGTTGATTATAGACACTTAATTTGTTATGATATATGTAATGGATAAAAATTGGAAATATCATATGTATTAGATTTTATTAATTGAAAGAATTTGGTATATTGAAATTGTTTTAAATTGCTAGTTTAACTTTATTTTTGTGTGGTTTTTCTTTGTTTTAAAATTTGTGATGATTGTGTGTTAGACAAGAGTAGATGATGTTGTAGTTAGTGATGCTTAGATTGAATAAGATGTTGCTTTAAATCTTTATTTTGATGAGTGTTTGTTTTCATATTTGTATAATTTGTAAATATCCTTATGTAAAGAGATACATTTTGATACTCTTATTAAATAAATTATATGTAGGAGTTGTAGTTAAGAAATAAAATTTTATTGATATTATAGTAGCGAAAATAACTAGTGGCAAAAACTAATAACAATACTAATGAAGATGATATTGTCAATAATGATAATGACAAGAATGATTACGATAACAATGATAAAATGATGTTCTTTTTTACAATGATGGTAATGGTTATTCTTGTGATTTTGGCGAGAATGATAATGAAAGCATTAATGTTATTGGTGATGCATGAGTGGTGATTGTTATATTGGAGATGTTAATTACGATAATACAAATGATGATGATGATGATGGTGACAATGATAATGGTAACACTGATAAGACATTAATGTTAAAGGTGATGGAGAAGTGGTGATTGTTATGGAAAAGATGACAATGATAATCATGTGAATGATAACAATAATAGTGATGAAAATGATGATGGTAATGATAATGGAAACATTAATGCTAATGGTGACGGAGGAGTGTTGATTGTTATGGTGGAGATGGTAATGACAATGATGAGAATGGTAATGATAATAGTAATAATAATGATGACAAAGACTATGATAGAAGTGGTGACCCTAATGTTAACAGTGACAATATGATAATGGTTGTTATGCATTGGAGGACATTGTAAAAAAATGTTATTTCTCTCTCTTTCTCTCCCTATCATTTTCTTACTTTCAACCAAAGAGAATATTTGTTCTCTCTAATCTTATCTCTCCCACCTCTTTTATTTTTTCACTCTAATTCCCATTTTTTTCAAGATTAGATCCTACCTCATAATAGTTGGTGAGTTGAAGATCTTTCCTAACTGAACAAAAGTCAATTCAAAGCAAGTGTTTTTTTTTTCTAAAAATCCTTCTATTCCCTTTTATGTTAGCATTTAAGCTCACTATTGGTTTGTCCAATTGAGAAAAGTGTTTTTCTCAAATTTGGTCAATGACTTTTTATTATGTTATTTTAAATCTCTTGGTGGTTCTCCTTGTAATATCCAAAATTTTATAAAACTATTTAAATTATTTAATATCATCCTTTGATGAGTAAGAGAATCATAACTTTTATATTAGGATATCAGACAATAGATGAAAATTTTACACTAAAACATACATTGTTAGATGAAGGCAATAATTGAGAAGGATCTAAATTCTACATGCTAGACGATTTTAAGCTGACAGATGATACAAAGGCCAGAGGTTAAAGTGAAAGAGATTTGAATGCACAAAGACAAAGAGTTTATCTAGTGAAAATTATCCATAGACGAATGGTTTCAATGTTGATGACATAGGCTTTACATCTACTATAAGAAAACTCAGACAATATAAATAGGGACGAGGCATTGGAAGAATGAAGTAATCACGATCTATAAACGATTAAACAAATCAGTAATAATAAATTTTCTTTATTTACGAATAGTTATAAAAATTTTACCATGATGGGACAAGTTTAAAAGATAAGGATTATTTAATAGAAAGATGAGAAAAATCTAAGTAAATATATTTGCACATACACTGTTATAGACAACAACGAATATGTGAGCCCCATTTTTCTAGTGTCTATTAGGGATATTTCATATCTTGTATATATATCTCTTTATGATCAACTCCAAAATAATATCATCTACATAAATCCGAACCATAATGGAATCATTTGAATGATCTTTGTAAAAAAACATAGTAATGTCCACTTTCCCTCTTTGAAAACCATTTTCCAAAAGAAAAGTTCTTAGATGTTCATACTAAGTTATATGAATTTGTTTGAGATCATACAAAGCCTTGTTTGTTTTAAAAACATAATAAAGAAAATCAGCATTCTCAAACTTAGGGGGTTGTTTCACATAAACCTCTTATTTAGTGAATTCATTAAGAAATGCATTTTTCACGTCCATTTCATACAACATCATGTTATTAAAGGTAGCAAATGACAATAAAATGTGCATTAGGTGAATAGGTTTTAGTAAAATCTATACCCTTTTATTGTGAGTAACCTTTGGCCATAGACCTAGCCTTGTTGCTCACAACCTTACCTTATTCATCTCACTTGTTCCTAAAGACCCACTTGGCTCCTATGACAACTTTTTCATTTGGTGGAGCAACAAGTATCCACACCTCATTCTTCTAGAGCTGATATAGCTTATCTTGGATAACCTTGACCAAACTTTCATCTTCAAGAGCTTTATTCACAATTTTTGATTTTACTTATGACATCATGACCACCTCATCTGTTGAACGTGTTGATCCTGGGGTCCACTGTGATTGCTTTTGTAGGATGATCCTTGAGCAAAGTAGAGTTCCTCCTAGTTGGTTCACTTTTTTCCACTGTTTGACCGTCTAACAAGTTGAGTACACAGTTTGATGCTAGACCATCTAGTTATGGCATATTTACTTTTACTTCATGCAAGTCAAAACTAAATTAATCCTCTTGCCCTATGATTTTTGACCATATATATGGTAATTGAATGTCACATGAATTGATTCTTCCACTATAAATGTTGTAGAGTTATATACTCTATACCCTTAGACGTTTTAGAATATTCAATAAAGATTCATTCATCACTTTTGGAATGAAACTTTCCCAAACTATCCTTAGTGTTAAGAATAAAACATCCAATACTAAAAGAATGAAAATATGAAATGTTGAGTTTCTTATTTTTTCCACAACTCATATGAAGTCTTTTTGATATAGGGTTTAATGTAAATTTTGTTTGTTAAATAACATGTTGTGTTAATTGCTTATGCGTAAAAATGTTTTGGAGTGGAGTTTGGATTAATCATCGTTCAAGCCATTTCTTGTAAAGATATATTCTTCTTTTTAAAAACGTTATTTTATTGTGGTGTTCTTAATATAAAAATTATGGTTAATACCGTAATTTTTGTAAAGTGCTTGAAAGTTTTCACTTTCAATTTCTCTATCACAATAAGTTATAATAGTAACAATAGATACACCTTTCTCATTTTGAACTTGTTCACGAATTTACAGAAGAATATAAAAGACTCATTTTTGTAGCTTAAAGACTTAACCCATTTCCATATAGAATAATCATCAATAAGAGACTGTATCTTTTATCACTCATTGATGCTATAGGAGTTAATCCAAAAATATCTAAGTGTATTAGTTCAAGAGTTCTTTGGTTAGAATGTCATTTATACTCTTAAAAGAGTTTTTTGACTTAGATGACATACCTCTCACGAGGTGATATTTTACTAGTGATAGTAACTTTAAACTAATATAACTATACTTTCTATGCCATAACTAATGATTTTCTTATTTCATTTAGTAAAATTATAATATAAAACAAACTAAATATTATTATATCATAATTTTGTTTACGTTCATAAACCTCACTATTACAATCATACAATAATGGTACTTCAAAAATTTCTTGCTTGCAAATTTATTTCTATACATTTTTAATTTTTTTTCTATAAATATTTATAAAATATTTCTCCCAATTCATCAACATTTCATTTAAAATATTGATTATACACGACTCATAAATTTTAATTATATAAAAACTTTCCAATAATTTTTTTAACAAGTTTTTCTTTCTTTTACTTATTCATAAATTTTAGTAATTTACATATTTTAAAATTTATATTTCCCTAAAACATGTGTACTTTAAATCATTATTTATGAAAATTTGTATTTCTCCATATTTATATGTTACGTACACTTGTTTTTAAAATTAATATATTTTCACTACTCAATAAATTTAATTATATCACATACATTTTATTATTTTTTCAACTATTCTTTTCACAATTTTCTCTTATTTAAAATTATCCATTTTTTAAATATTTTTGAAAGGCCCTAAATAATTAAATCTTACACTCTTACTAAATATAATTAATAATTATTATTATTTTTAAAATTAAATTTAATATTTTCTTCAAACAACTGTTTTCAATTGATTATTTTTGTAATTTTTTTCCCCAAATTTTCTTCTTCATATCATTTAATAAATTAAAACACAAAAAATAAAAAAAAATAGCTCAAAATTCAATTTTTCCAATAATTAAATTCCGATTGACTTTCCAGTTCCAGATCAGCTAAAAATAGTGTAAAGTGTGGCATGTGAAGAAAAAAACAAAAAGAAAGAAAAATTATCCATTGTATGTGAGAAAAAATTTCTTCATTCTTTTTATCTATTTATTTATTAATTTATACAATTCAAGACACTCACTCAACACACTCGTTTGTGTTTCGCGCCACACAGGTCTTCGTCTTTCCCTTTCTTCTTCTCCTTCTTCTCTCTCTCTCTCTCTTTCTCTCATTCGCTACTCTTTCACTTCTGATAGATTTCAAGCTTTCATTTCGCCTTTTAGTTTTTAATTGCTCAATTTAGTAATTTGTTTTTGTTTGTTTCCCCTAAACCCTAAACCTTGTTCTTATTGTTCACTGATTCAAACGTGTTAGTTACGTTCTTTATCCTCCCGTCTTTTCGTTTTTACTTTTTACTTTTCCTTTTTTAGTCTTTTAGTTTCTAGAATTTATTTTATTGGAACATTTCTGACGCGGCAATTTTCATTCTGTATGTATATTTGCATTTTAAAAATAGGGAATATGTGTTTGTATTTATGTTATTGAATTTTTTTTGGGCAATGCATTGTTCATTCCTTGTACAGAGGAGGGTTCCCTTATTATGCCTGTCCGTGTTCAATTCAAAAGGAACAAAAATTTGGGACATTTGCGATTTTGTATTTTTTAAATGGAAATAAGTTTCCTCTTTATTATTTGTTTGGATATTTGGATATTATACATTTATTTGGAAGCGTTTGGAAGAGTTTATTGGGCCTGTGGAAATAGTGTATGACCTTGTACATTTGTTTAAGCTTATTTCAAATATTAAGTTCCTTAATTTCTTATAGGAAGCTTCATAGGTAAGCTTATGACTTGGTTTTTGATAAAAGTTTTGTTTGAATTAGCCTCACTACAAGTCCTTTCTGGAGAAAAAATTAAGAAGAAAATGATGATTTTGATTTCTCCATAAGCTAAATGAGCTTATGCACAATTTAAAATTAAAAAAAAAATATAGAGAAACTATATACATACATATGTATGTATGTATGAGAAAATTTTCACAAAGTAGTACATGTATAACCTAATTTTTCTTTTAATTTATTTATTTATTATCTTTAAGGAGCTTATTGAGAAGAGGCTCGTGCAAACAGGCCTAAAGAGTTTTTCGAATGGGTGGTGGTACTTTGAGACCACTATTCATGTCCTATCTCCATTTAACACTCTTATATATTATTATTTATATAATACTTTATTACATACAACAGGGTCAAATGGGATGCTTTTCAAATAAGTACTAATGAAACAGTTAACCTCTTTGTTTCTTCAAAGTTTGAATGGATGAAACTTGATCAACCATTATCTGCCAATGCCAATTTAAGTGGGTGTTTTCAAGTAATTGATTAAATTATAGCAAAACTTTCAATCTGGTTTACTAAATATTTCTTGATAATTCTGTAGAAATTGCATTAAAAGAAAAAGGATCTTAGTCTTATATTGTTTGTATTTATTTTAGCAATGCTGGCTTACATGTTTAAATGAACCTGTCCATGCTGGATTCTCAACTTGGAATTTAGTTTTAATTTAAAAGCGGTTGTTCATCTTGAAAGGTACTGAGTTAACAAGTTTCTCAAGCGTGATGGGGACACAAAAATCTAATACGTTTGATGCACCTTACAATTATTTGGTGCCTGAAGATGTCAGTAATCATGCCAAGGTCATCTAAACCAATTTTCTTTTTCTGCAATCTGATTTTGGCTAATATTCAAATTTTTTTATTTGGTTTCTAGCAGGAAATTCTTGACAGACCTTTGCCATCACACTGGACTCCTTCTATGCAGGTGAAAAAGATTTTGCGGTCGGAACCAATTTGTGTTGGTATTTAGATCATGCACACTTGGTATTTGTCACGTATGAAAAAGTTGACTGTGTACATCTCTTTTAAATAGGGGTATAATAATTCTGCGTCTACTCCGATCCCCTTTTTATATCAACACGCAGCTGGTTACATGCCTCTCTATATGTGGCCAAACCAGGTAGTGATATACATAACATTTGCCTATTATATCACGTTTCTTTCTTTGTCTGACAAAGGGACACATTTCTCATAGGAAATGAGATCCTAGTTAGTTATGAAAGGTTCCATTTATGTATTGGGTTAGCTAATTATCAGGAAAATAATTGTTTTTGTACTATAGCAGTTCTGTACTAGAAATTGCATGATGGCAGTTATGCATAGAAAACATTTGTTGGCAGCTATATATATTTCATAGTATGTTGTGTAATTAGGAAAGATGTAGTTATTTGCGGTTGGTAGCCTCTGTAGAAGATCGTAGTCTCTGGGATAGCAAGTTTTTTACTGTATTGTGTGTGATTTCAGCGTTCTATACAATAATTTATCAGTATCAATTCGTGTTCTATCAGTTTCACGTTTGATTTTCACATTCTTTTGTTGTTTGGTCCAGGAAAACAGCACACTACCTCAATCTGATGTTTTGCAGGATCCAATGAAGTTCTCCAGTAAACCTGCAGTATCTGAGGTAATCCGAAATCTTTCAATAAATTTATACCGAGCACATAAAATATTTTTTCCAACCATAATTTCTATCAAATTCTACTTTCCAGTTGGTTTTGGTTTAATAGCTTGTGTACTCACATTTTTTTAGGATTAAACTTTGCCTCTTACAGCAATTTCCATGTTGATTGAGTGTATGTGTTCTTCTATTCACTGATGCATATAGTACACCTGCTTTTTTCATTTTGGTCAGGATGCTGTACTGGCCTATTCAGAGATAGTACACAGGACCTTTGGCGAACAAAATCTAAATTCAATAAAAAAATGTGCTAGAAACTTACAACCTAAAAGTTTAATACCTAAGGAATCAAGAGAAGATGGAAGCAAATCTTCAATACTGAAAAACAACAGGGATGGAGTGTTGTGCAGGTACATTTTGTTCTGATTCTGAGACTATTTTGATCATATTTATCCTAACCTAAATAAAATATTATTTGTGCCACAGTGAATCATATGGAAACAAGGGATCACTAGATGAAGACCATGACACTGCTAATGTATGTCGTCCTATTATGTTTTTATTGAGGTATATTTATTTGGCTGAGGAATGTAATTAGTGCTCTGTTACTGCTACGTTTATAGAACACTTGAAAACTGGTAATTTAGTAAAGCTTAAAGATGCACTATTTTTCTTCTGTCTAGTTCAAGATGCTTAGAATCTTTGGCTAAGAAGGACTAATGATATCCTTTATGTTGCAGGATTTTCCTTCAACTACGAAGCAACACTGTAATTTGATGCTTGAAAATGGTATATTTTAAGACCATAATTTTTTCTTTTGGTTATTTAAACAATGAAAATTCATGTTTTATTATCTGATATTTCAATAAGGAAGATGCATAGAAGGTGACCAGTATATTTTCTTAATGAAATTCATATTAATTCTTAGAATCTGGCCTTTTGGGCCAACACGACATCACAAATTAACTTGTAAGGTGAGGACGGCTTAATCCTTATTATAAGTAATACTTTAGCCATATCATTAGGTGATGTGGGACTAAACACATCCCCTACCCAGCGCAATAAAGGTGCTGGAGGAGACTGCAATGAAGGCAGCCCAAAGAGATTGTAACTAAGGCAGTTTTCCAATACTAACAGTCCTTCTTCTCATTACTCTGCAGCAAGTTCAACTCAACTGAATCAGGATTTGGAGACGGGCCTAGATACATTTGGCACTAATACTGAACTTGTGAAGTTGGTATGTCAGACTTATATAGATTTTACAGAGTGTTTGATTAACTTTTATTGGTGGATTAGCAAAAAACAAGAACAATCAACTTACTAATATAAATTGTAAAATCCCTTTTAAATTAGTATGCTGAACATATATGCATATATAAAAATGTTTTGTTGATGTAATTGTGCTTTTGTATCTTAAACTACATATTCAATGTTGAAATAAATAATCAGAAAAACCAAAACAAAAAAAAAGGTTATACGGATTAACTCCTCCTTCTATTTTTCTCTTCTGTATAGGCCATTTATAATTAACAAAGTAGCATATATGACTGTAGAGTTAAAAGGGGAACGGAATGTTGATTGGCAATAAACACAAATGATGTTATCTTTAACAACCCCCTAGACAAGTGCCCTTTCAGTGTGAAGCATTGACAATTCATAGGCTTATTCTACCATGTGATGAAATACTAATTTTTCTAGAGGGTAAAAGGGTTAACTCCTGGCTACTTAATCGGAAAATATCATCATATCTAGGATAAAGTCATGTCTTTCATAGCTGTAAATGTATATGTGTTTAATGTTATTTCCGTATTATTATTAGTATTCTAGCTGCAAATGTATATGTTTTTAATTCTTAGCCATGTTGCCATGTCTACTATTTCATACCGAGGTGCCTCCTTTTGACAGGAAAAGGATGAAATAAGAAGAGAAAGAAAAAGACAGTCGAATAGGGAATCGGCTAGGAGATCAAGGATGCGGAAAGAGGTACATACTAGTAAAATATCGTGGATTAATTAGTAATATTAGCATTTTATGATTCAAAATAAATTATGGAGATATGGATAAATTTAGAAATGTTATATCTGTCCAGATTTGTAGGATCAAGTTAAGGGGAACGAATATGAACAGATCAGATTTACTTTTTAGCAATATCTCTATATTTTGTTTTGTAATTTGAAGGAGATTTGTTTCCGGTTAAGGTGTGACTTTATTTTTATTTGTAGCAGATTTGATCTGCTTAAATACAAGTTGTATCTTTTGCTATTGGGATCAATTAAATAAGAGTATTTAATTACAAATTTTGTGGATCTGTTGTTGCTATATCTTTAGAATTATTGAAAAATATGAAGTGCTCGATGAATTCAACAATAATTGAAAAGGTAAAATGAAGTTACTGGTTCATTTCCTATATTACTAACTTAAGGATTGCTTGGAAGTTTTTCGTCTAATCTCTTGGTGCCCTTTTCTTTTATATTCCCTGAATATATTAGTACATTTTGTAACGATCTAAGCTTGATTAAAGAATTGAAATTAAATACAATAATTGTTTTAATTTAATAAATTTCTCCTAATACTTTCTCAAACTTTCACATTTTATCTCCATCTAGTTTCTTTTTGTTTTGTTGTTTTACTTGTGATCATAGTTGTCAAAGTCTTGAATTAACTCAAATTCCTACACTTTTATGATTCCAGGTAGGATAAAACGAGTCAACTTTCTATCAAACTCTTTTTTGGTTAAACTCTGTAAATTTGTATAAGCTCCCGAGTCAAGAAGTGAATCATGAATTTCAAATCAATTGTAATTTTTGCTTACCATGACTCAAATGATTCAAAGAAAATAAGTCCTTCTAAAAGACTTCAATAACTTGCGCTTTTATAAATTTATATATAACTTGCTGTAGTTTAATCTTATTTATTACTGATAAACTGCTAAACTATTTTATTGTGATTTTGTATTTTGTTTTATGGTGAAACTGAAATGTTGAGTTATTAGTAGAGTCAATAAAAGTATTTTGTTAAGCCTATTAAACAGCTTTTTAATATTATTTCTTCTATTATGTAAACTCTTACGAGTTTGAGTCAACTCTATGGATCGAGTTTATGGAAACCTACAAGTTTATGTAAACTCTTGACAAAATTACAAAAAAGAACCACATGCCTATGACAACCACTCGCTTGTTAAAAACATGGGACAGAATGCTTCCAAATTATGCTTAAACTATGTTTTGGACCTGCTTCGGTATGCTCCATCACACTACGAATGACCAATATTTCTAAGGTTGCTAAAAGCCAAATCATATCTTTAATAGAGAAGTAGCAATTTTTTACATGTACTTTTCACTGACTTTTATTACATCTTTTGTGAAAAAATTTGGGTTTCTTTCTGGAAACCTTACTGTTTTCTTGAAGTTTGTACTCACATATGATTTCATCTTTTCATTTTGGCAGAAAGAATGTGAAGAGCTACATAAAAAAATGGAAATTCTTAAGGATGAAAACTCCGTGCTCACACAGAGACTCAAGAGTCTTTCCGAGGAATGTCTGGAGATCTGCAATGAAAACGATGCCATAGAGGTCCATCACTTAAACTTCATCGCCTATTTGGTGGTTTTTGTTTAGTTAGAATATCCAAAGCCAATGCGATAGGCCTCATAATACATTCCTAACTCAATTAAAGACAATGAGTCTGAGTAATTTTTACTTATTTGGTCCTTGCAAAACTTGTTATTATGAATGCGGGACTTTATGACTAATGAATTTCCAATATTCTTTTCCCTTAGTTTGACTTACCATTAGTATGCTCCCCGTCCAACGGAAGCTATTTGAGTATATCCAAGATTACTAACCAAGCATTAAGTCTTGGCCAATGCTTTTTCAATAAGCTTAAGCATCAACCAATATCTCTAAATGCTCGATAAACCATTAACTCTAAGATCACTTATGAACCCAAAAGCCATAGAGATGTCCATCAAGGGGCCAAGAGAGAAACCATAATATATCTTGTAGTGTCTTGTCTAAAAGCCTTGTATGATGACTGTAGAAAAAATAAATTGACGAGTATGTATTTCTGTTGAAAAAAAAAAAAAATTGATGAGTCTGTATTTTTTTATCTTACTCATGGGGTCCTCACTTAACCTCTACAATTTTAAAAGACTGGTTTTCTTGCATTTTCTTGTGACTGGGCTGAATTTGCCCACTGATGGTGCCCACATTCAGTTAGTTTCTTAGATAACAATTATTTATTCACCAGCCTTTGATGATGGTTTACAAGGAAGCTAATTATGAGTCTTGAATTGATGATCATGTTGTAATATTGATATTGTTATTGTGCATCGTTTTCCAAGATTACTAATTTGATTTTGTGATTTGGTGAAACAGGAAGAGCTGGTTAAGCTGTATGGACCAGAATCAATATCATATCTGTTGGCCATGAAGCCATGCTGACTCTGTTGCTGGTTAAGGATCGAAGCATCTTACAATTGATCAAAATATATTGTTTTATTTTTTTATTAGGGCAAATTTTGAGTTCTGACCCTGCTGGTCTACTTGGCTTAAGGAAGTAAGTATGCGAAAAATAAGGATTTCTATAACAAGGATACAAGGAATAAGGTATCAAAATTCTTGAATTAAATTCGTTTAAAGTTGTTAAACAAGCTAAACTACCCTAACTATTTAATTTTCTTTTTTTAATGTATATTTTAAGGTTTAGTGTCAGATTCTAAAGTTGGTCTTTATGCATAAAAGTTTTTAAATCAATTTTATACATGCACTGATTTTGTTTTATTTGCACCCATTTCTATCCCTGTAGTACATTTTTAATTTGTGTTTCATATTTAAATAAATCTCTAAAGATGGAATTCGTTATATGTTTAGTCCTCGTGTCATGTTAACTTGAGTCATGCGTGAAATGTGTATAAATTTGATTTTCTCATTTAAATAACTCTCCATAAATTTCGAGGAGTTTCATCCTCACAATTGATTCACCTTCAATTTTTTTTCCTTTGTCCAACCTATATTTAGTCATTTGGTTAAGTCTGAATAATACTCGGTTAAGTGAGAAATGTTCCAAATTAAGAATATTCATTGACCCAAGAATAACATAAGAAAAAAATATTCAAAAAGTTAGCGGTTTAAAGAATATTTGGTGTCAATACGAAGTGATTTAAGAAATAAATACTCAAGAATTTAGCAAGAAAGGACTACAAACCTAAAATCAACCATACTTGCAAAAAAAAAAAGTTTTGAAAATTAATTAAATCACTAATGAATGTATGAGTTCATCAAAGCTTTTCTTAAAACATTTAATAAATTAATTAATGTATATTTTCTTTATTTTGTTTGTAGAGAATGTGTTTTCAGAAGACCACACTTTTTTTCGTGCCCAAAGTACATTGTATAAGAGTCATAAAATAATGAAAACGGTGCACCCGTGTTATCAAGTACAACTTGTTGCAATTGTTATACTTGCTACACAGATTGTTGCATTGTACAAAGACAAGACACTATCACAAGTTAGGAGAAAATTAACCGTCCAAGACTGAAAGATAAGAATCCACAAGGAGAATATTTTTTCATAACGATAATGATAAGAGCATAATATTAAAATTTACATTTTTCATGACAAGAAAATCTCCTCTTACACACTTAATATTATTATATTAATTTTCGACAACGGTGACATTTCTGCAAATGCAGGTGTGTTGTACGCTGCAGATGTTTACTGATTTAGGATTTAGAGAAAAACTGATGATCAATGAGTAGATGAGTGTTGACATGTTAAGAGAAAAGTGAGTAATAGGAAATAAGATAAGTTGCATGTGACTCTTATATCATGATTTTTGCCATGCATAAAATACAAATGGTTGTTATCAATAACAGTAGAACGTTGACCTTTAGCACCAATTAATCTATACATAACAATAGAAAATAAACATTACACATCCTCTGGGTGTGCAAATCACTAATGATTACCATGCTTCATCACCTTTCTCTCTCAGACACTAATTAATGTTGTTGTACAACAAGAAGTAGTATGTGACAAAAGAAAATAATGCAGGAACAAGAAACATCATCCTCTTGGGCATGATGTAGAAACCCTCATCAGACCCTTCTTCGATGATTGGCTCCAATCTTGGACAACGATAGGAACACTTTTGTGGAGTTATGAGGAGTGCAGGAGCCACCTCTCCACGGTACTTTGGAATGCCTCTCACTTCCTTCAGCATATTCTTGGCTATCATCAAGCAAACCCTTTGATTTTCCTTGACCTTTTTCTTTGATCAAAGAAACTCAACCTTAGCAAAATGATGAATCGGTTGGGGTTGGCTTTTGGAGAATGGTGCAACCATATTATACATGTATATATATACATGAATCGTAATGTTGGAGGAGTCAACTAACGAAATTATTGGGTGGCCAAGCTATTTTGGATGAATTATTGGTGGAAAAAGTCTTTGTTTGGAATGTGACTAAAGATTGACATACATTTCGTAGGCAAGTGTTTTCCATTCTGGAAGATGTATTAAAATAGTAAGATGGCGTCTAGGACAGATATTAAGGGACCAAGATACCTCACAAAACTCGATTGTCTAGAATGTACCATTAAGGTACGATAAATTTTGAAATATTACATGAACAAAAGTTACTGAAAATAGTTTGAACGGAAGGAAATATGTTTTTTTACTGATACTAAAATCTTGTTTTCTTATATTGATAATTACTTGCTTAATTGTATTTATTCTCATTAACTACGTAAAATTCATCTCATGGTTTTTCTTTACTCTTGTCATCCATGTTTTTGGAATTTACCTTTAAAATTGTTAATTTCTTTTAATTCTCTTCAACATTATTTGGAGTTAAAGCATAAAAAAAATACAAGTTTTATTTCTACATCTTCAATTTGAAAATATTTTCCTCTTAATATGATTGAAAAATAAAAAGAATTTACAGTTCCTATTTGTTTCAAAGTTAAGCAAATTAAAAAATTTATTTTTGCAGAAACTAAATTGCCCTGTTGGATGTAACATTCTGACGAGATTTCATCAGGAAATCAAGGAATAGAGCATCTATCCACCACAAGAATTAGAACACAAGAAAAACATTGAGAATCAAAGAAGAAAAGAGTCCGTGTTTTGAGTTGGTTCTTGGAGTTGAAAAGGTTGGTTTACGTTGTGGTGTTTAGAGATTCTTGGCTAGTTGATATTGTCTTGGATGGTTCTTAGATCTTGGAAAGGTTCTTTGGTGAAGAAATGAAGGCAGCGTGTAAAAGTTATGTTTTCTTGAAGACTAAAGTGCAAACTTAATTCAAATAACACATATACACGAGTTTTACGACAACATTTATAGATTTGGCAGAGACATCTATATATGTCTGTTGCTTTAAGCATTCTTGACAACATTTCTTATATGTGGTAACCTTACATCTTCAGTTCACATTTAAGAAAACAAATGAGATATTGTGATGATTCAATTAAGATGTTTCCTTCCTTAACATGGACGAGGCTTCATCTTCAATACGTTTGCAATTCATTCATTCAGGTCCATACTTCTCAACCTGCTCCTCCTATGTCACAACAAATCTCACTCCGATCACTACAATAATTATAACAAATAACAGTAGCACCATTTATTAAGATCGCACTCAAAATACTCAGGTTCATTCCCTTAAATATTTCAGACAAAATCTCAAAGACTTCATTTTCATTTCTCAATGTCATACACTCATTGACAAGACTCTTTGAGTCTCTGAACTTTTCATCTTGTAACTCTTCAAATTCTTTCTGTCATTCACAATGAACAGAAAACAACATATCAAATGTAAACCTATAAGAAAACACTTCAGAAAGAAACCAAAGCATATATTTATAACCAAATTATTTCATCACATAAAAAGAATTTATTCTTGTTAAAGCCATTACAACATATATCCACATGTAAACTATATCTTTTTTTACTGAGAATAAGTAACGGACCTTTATTGCTCTGTTTTCTCCATCTTCTCTTCTTTGTCATCATCGAGAATTTTATTTGTTCTATGTTGCTCTTCGAAATCTTCTTGCCAAGAAAAAAAATATGAAAAATATCATGTGAAATACCACCTAAGAAAACATGAAATGTTGACATTTTTTTTTTTCCTGAAAGAAACCAAAACATATTCACAATGAAATCATTTTATCACATCACGTGTAAAAAGTCTATTGTTAACAGGATTGTAGTAGCTATAAGATATCAACATGCTAACAATCTTTTTGATTGAAAAATATGTTCATACACAAGAAAATTCATGAACTGAGTTCTTAAACTAACTTCTGTTGAAAAATAAATATCTGTTTCGTTCAAAACTTCAAAAGAATGTGTGCATGCTTCCCTTTCTATACGAAGCATTGGAGAGATTGATACAAGATGCCATTTGTATACAACTTGATCCTGCTCCTTCCATTTCATGTAATCTTGGCTTATTTTTTCAGAAACTTGATTATTTTCAGATTTTTCCAAGAACACTTCTGGTCTTCCTCCAAAATCCGTTCGTGATAAACTTCTCAAGGTTCCTTTCCCTGAGTGCTCGTAAGACTTCAGTCTTCCATATGAGTGATGACACAACAAATGTCACTCAAATTAGTAGAACAAGTATAACAATAACAACAACAACATTTCAGCACCATTAATTAAGATTTCACTCAAATACTTAGATTCAATCCCTTAAATAACTCGGATAAAACCTCTAGAAACTCCTCAACAAGATTCGAGTAACTTTTCTTCAAGAATGGCCTTTTCATCCCTTTGAATTTTAATTTTTTCTTCTGTAATTTCTTTCTTTCATTTACAAATTTCTTTCATTTACAAATAGCCGAAAACACCATATCAAATACAAGCCTACAAGAAAACTCTACAAAGGAACCAAAGCATATAGTCGTAATCAAATTGTTTTATCACATGAAAGAATCTATTTTTATTGAAGTCACTATAACATATATTCACATGTACACAATATATCTTTCTTTACTGAGAAAAGTGATGGAGTATAAATGGCCTTGTTTTCATTGGACATCCCTATAATCTCAGAGTTTTTACCATCAAGAACTTTCTTTGTTTTACTATGATCTTCACAATTTGTTTACCAAGAAACAAAAGAAGAAAACTTCTTATGAAATACAAAGTAAGAAATCGTGAAAGGTTTTCACCACATCCTGTTTCCATAAAGAAACCAAAACTTATTCACAATGAATTATTTCATCACATTACATGTAAAGAATCTGTTAAGATTGAAGTGACAATAAGATATTCACATGCTACCAATCATCTTGATTGAAAAGAAAATTATTCATCCACATAAGAAAATTATTCTTGAAATGAGTTCTTAAATTGAATTACTTCTATTGAAAAATGAACCTTTATTTGATTCCAACTTTCAAAAATCTATTTGCATGGTGTCCTTTGGACATGAAGCATTGGAGAAATGGATTCAAGAAGTCAGTATATACAACTTGATCCTCTTATTTTTGTATTCTTGGCTTATCTTTCCTAAAACTTTATCATGTCCAGATGTTTTCAATAACATTTTTGGTCGCCCTCCAAAATATCTTATTGTGTAATGATCAATGTTGCTTTACCTTAATATTCCTAAGGCTTTAGTCTTCCACGCTAGAAGTTCTGATCACTCAGTTTGACAGAAATTGGATTCATTGCTAAATGCAAAAATGGTAAAGTCTCTTAAATAATACTTCATTAAATGTCTACATTTCTTTCTGAATCTGCAACTAGCAATGAATCCAATCTCCATCAAAGATAATTTCTTAACATGAAAGTTCATCACACAAACGAATTTTGAAGGAAGACCGAAAGTGCTATTGGAAAAATCTAAAAATAATCAAGTTTCTGTAAGGATAAACCAAAGTGAGAAACACAAGATCTGGTTGTACACATGTGGCTTATTGCATCCATCTCTTTCGTATCAAAAGAGCAACATACACACATTCTTTTGAGGTTTGGAACCAAATAGAGATTTATCTTTCATAGTAATTAAGTCAGTTTAGAAACTCGGTTCAAGAATTTCTTATGAGGATGAACATTTTCTTAATCAAAAAGATCGTTAGCATGTGAATATGTTATAGCTGCTTCAATCCTGTCAACAATAGACTCTTTACATGTGATTAGTTAAAATAATTTTATTATGTATATGTTCTGGTTTCTTTCGAGGAGAAAACGTCAGCATTTCATGTTTTCTTAGGTTGTATTTCACATGATGTTTTCCTCTTTTGTTCATTGGCAGGAAGATCGTGAAGAGCAATCTAAAACAATTAAAATTTTTGATCGTGAAAATTCCAAGCTCGTAGAGAAGATAGCCAAATAAAACAAAGTCATAAAGGTTCACCATTTTTTCTCAGTAAAAAAGATATATTATGATGTTATAGTGGCTTCTAAAAGAATAAATTATTTACATGTGATAAAATATTTTGGTTATAAATATATGTTTCGGTTTCTTTCTGATGTTGTTTTCTTATAGGTTTATTTCTGTTACGGAATTTTCAGCTCTTTGTAAATGAAAGAAAGAATTTGAAGAAATACAAGATGAAAAGTTCATGCTCGAAAAGAGGCCCAAGAGTCTTGTCGACAGAAGCTTTGAGAAATAAAAACGAAGTCTTAGAGGTTTTATCTAAACTATTTAAGGGAAGTATTTGAATGCAATCTTGATGAATGGTGTTGTTGTTATTTTTATAATATTGTACTAATCTGAGTGAGATTTGCTACAGCAACACCTTGTCTGAGTAAGCCATGAATTATGAACCTGAATAAGTAGCAAATGTACAGAAGATGAAGCCTAACTCATGTTAAACAAGGAAGCATCTTACAACTGAAATCATCAAAATATCTTATTTCATTCTTTTCTCATATGTGAAATGAAAATGTAAGGTTACCAAACAGAGGGGATGTTATCAAGAATGCTTAAAGCAGCAGGCATATATAGATAAGTAAGCTAAACCAGCACCAATAAATCACAGCTTCAGAAGATATGCTGCATAGATGCCATAATCGAAAAAAATTTAGATCCTGTTTGAGCCAAATCTATATAAGGCTATTTATGACATCATAAAACTCACACACACACACACACACACACATATATATATATATATATATATATATATATATATATATATATATAAGCTTATTTGAATTATTTTTGATTGCACATTAAAAGGGCCATGGGATTAGAGTAAACAAAACATTATAATTGCCGACCAAACTGGTCTAATTACATTTGCATGCTAATTATAATTAGAGTAAACAAAACATTATATCACATTTGCATAATCTTAGATCTAAAACGAATACCTGCATTCGACAAACTCACAATGTATAACTATAGAATTACTATGCCGTAGCTACAACAAGATTTTTCTAATTTGACAAACTATACTAGCCTTTCAAGTTTAAAATCAAAATATGCAAAAGTTTGAACCAGGAAAGATATTTGATTCACTTAACTTGCAAGGAGTTCACAATGCATGCAGTTAGCCTTCTCCAAATTTGGAGAAATCTGATGTACAATCTTGTATCTTACAAAGATTACACTTGTAATTTCCACCTAATCACACAATCAAATAGAAATCATGAGAAAGACCGCACAATAACAATATCAATATTCCAACATGATCATCAATTCAAGACTCATAATTAACTTCCTTGTAAAACATCATCAAATTTTACAAAAGATAGAAACAGTACCTTAGGGTTTCAGTTTTGTGCAGTTAGGTTAAAAAACAGGTGTTACCCTTACCTTCTCTTCCAAATAAGAGATTAATGAGAAATAACTTTAGAAGTAAATTCTTGCGTACCTGTAAGTTTCCACTCGGTGAGTGTGAAGCACTGTGACGGTGGCAAAGACTCAGAGTGTTCTGCGGAAGAGAAAGGAAATGAAGAGTGTGTAGAAGGTTGGTGCTTTATAAGTGCAGTAAGGGTAAAGTTGGAAATACGTACCTTATTTCTAACACCACGTGTTGGAAGAATTGGAGCGCGCGTGACGCCGCGCTTGCCGACGTGGGGCTCCGGGATAGGGGAGGAGGGCGGTGGTTCGAGGTGGCGTGGGGAGCACGAAGGGGATTTGCGGTTTTCGATGTTTTAATGCGCTGCGTTTTGATGGCAGATAATCTTGGAGAGTGACTAAGTGAGAACACCAATTTGCACTCTTTTTTTTTCATTTTAATAACTTTATTTAATGCAAATATACTTTTTATTTCTATTTTTTTAATTGTTTATAATTTTTTACTTAATTTTACGCAGTTATTTTGTTATATAGACATAACTAGGTAAGTTTAGAAGAAATTGCATGATATTTATGAATTTCTTTAAGAATTGGTCAGTGCAAAGTTACTAAGAAAATAAAATTAGTAAAAAAATAATAATTAGAAATTTGTAGTATATTATGTCGTGAAAATGTGTGAATGATTATTATACTGTAAAAATTTGAGAATAATTTATAATATGCCATGTTATCAAGTTATGCTTAACTATTTAGATAATGTATTTTTATTTTCTATTTTTAAATTTAAAATATAATTAAAATGAAATAGAAATATATCCACCAAATAGCAAAATTCTTCATATCTAGAAATCAATACTGTAAATTTAGTAAAATGCATTAACCAAAATTACAAGTATATATTTTTAATATTGGAGCATTGAGAAATATCTTTAATCAATGACTACTACTTTTCTGTAAATTCTCCCTAAAAAGAGAAACAAATAATTAATTTATATATAAGCTAAAGCTCATACGTAATAACTCTCATAATTTCACAAACATTAATTTAAAAAAAGTATATAAATTAATTTAAACTCAGGAAAAAATCATTTTCTTATTCTTCTTTCACGGTCGAAAGTTGAATTTGCATTGATATGAGGAAACTTGGTCACATTAACCGTGTCGATTCCACAGGTTTATGGCAGATGCAGAGTTCTAAAGCCACATGTTATAAATCAGGAGCTAGTTCTGAATGCTAGAATTTAAAGGGCTGGAACAAAAAATCTCTAACATAAGTTCGGAATATCAAAAAGAGAAATGTCCAAGGAAGAAGAACAATGATAACAGTAACAATCTCAAACACCAAGCTAAATTATCAAACAGTCTCAGATGGTTTGAAAAAACAAAAAAATGACCCAGTTGGGAAACACAGAGCCAAAACTTTGACTACAGTATAATCTCACTTTGACATGCACCATGTCGGATCTAACTCTTATTTCCAATCAACAACTACTTCCATGGCTATAAAATGTAGAAACCAAAACCTTACGCCTGAAAATTTTGGAAAAGAATACAACTTCCATCTGCTCCTCTCAAAGGGCTGACAGGCTGTTGGTAGAAGAGGTTGACATGGCTGCCAGAACTTCTGTCACCGACGCCATCACGCTCAGAGCCGCCTTCAAAACCTCCTGGGGGCACCCTGGCTTTACAATCGTTCGAACCTGAAATGAAAAAGGACAAATGAATCAGAAAATAGTGTTACCTTTCATGGTAAATACCATAATGTCACATGATTTCTGATTGGTTGATAGTCTAAGTTGTTAGAGTGATGCAGCATAGAGATTAAACTCTCTTAACAATATTATGCCTCATACCAACAAAACATGTGGATCTAGAGCTAACTTCCTAATTCCATAAAAAGGTAGCAATGATCATAAAGAAGATAGAGTGTAAAAAAACTACTTGCTTAGCACTATTCAATATGAAAATTTAGTCTTATACTCTAGTTCTGTTAAAATGAAAGAGTTTAATAGGCAGGACCTGTTCAAGGTACTCCTGAAGCTTCTTAATGCGGCCCATGTAGTCTTGGTCTTCAACAGAAAGAGTTATGACCTTGGAATCTGCACCAGGACCATCAAACTGAAGTGGACCTGGATTTCTATAAATATCATCCATGAGAAAGCTTGTTGCATTTTGTCTCAACAGCCTGCAACCAATAAATATCATGCGTTAGAGAAATGCCCTTAATAGAAGCACTACCAAGAAATGAGACCACGCAAGATGAGTTGGAAGAAAACAAGTGTTGCTATTACCAAACAATCCACCTCCCGGGTGGAGAACTGTTAAATCAAGTACATAACTTTACTGAATTGCAAACAAAATCTCTAGCAAAAGTCTTATATTCCATATAAAGGTATATTCACACATGCATCACACAACATGACAAGAAAACTTACTCATAAGCTTTGCCTCTCAGGTCCACGGTAGCTGGATGAATAGCAGGTTTTCCAATTGACGTGGCTCCTGGATTTGGAGACCATCTCTTCACAGTCATCATAGCCTAAGGTTCACCAGAGGCAAAAATAGATTAGTCTCTACCATGGAAAGCATAAAGATATATACAAAAGCTATCAAAAATAACCATAAGGTAGGTAATACAAGAAAAATAATGGTAAGAATGACATACTGCGATTGGAGCAGCCCCACATCGCCACTTGTTTACAGGATTCTTCAGGTTAGTTACAGTTGCCATGTATCCATTGAGACCTGCGGCCAGTATGTGGTAGCAGATGTGTCCAAGGACCTGCAATGATATCAAAGGTTATTAACAAAAGTGGGAAACACTTACAGATGATATTGACTAGAAGAGCTAATAAACAAACGGAGATTACTGAATCAACATACATATGCGTAATCACAGTCAAATTTTGATGGTAGAGATCCACGAGCTTGATAACCAAAAAAGTGGCAAATGGCATTGAACTTCTTTCCCTTGTATGTGCCTTCTTTCTGTCAAAAGGAACAAGAAGATATTTTAAATTTCAAAACAGCAGTGGATAATTTACCTTCAAGTCACTAAAGCAATTAAAGCATGATTTTCAAACAACATTAATATATTGCAAAAATGAACCACCATTTAATGTAACTGAAAATGTTCTTGTTTCATAAATCAACAGGAATGAAAAAGAGATCCGTGGTAGATTGTGACGGAGCACATGACCAACAGACTGAGCAAACAAATGTTCTTGTTTCATAAATCATACCATGCATTGCAGAGATCACAAACAAATAAACTCATGATAACAATCATTAGAAGTGCAAAGATGATGGAGAGTCCAGTAAAAGGGGCATTGGAGAGAGAATGGAAGAGATTGAGTGACCATACCAGGCGCTTGTTTATCTCTGCTTCCACAAGATATGCCAGTAATTTCTCAGTTTCAATCTGCAAATCATTACAAAGAAGGAAGAACAGAGACATGAATGAAGGAATCTGAAATTCTGTATCAATGCATATAAAGAGCAAAGTATCTTCTTGTGATTAGTACCTGTGATAACTGTGCTGAGTCATCGGATTCAGGGTAAAGGAGCAACTGCAGCATTAACAATCATAGTCAGATTTTCAATCATACTCTATAGAACTAAATTGACACAAGGCCCGCCAGTGTTCAGCATGATAAATGAGTTTACCTGTCTCCTAATAAAAGGTGGCAAAAATTCAAATAGAGCAGATGCCCATGGTGAAAGCTGAGAAGATATCTTGTCAACAGCAACACCTTGTCTGAGTAAGCCATGAATTTCCTGAGGTACAAAAAGGCATTGGAAGGAACAGATTAGATTAAGGTTAATTGTTAACAAAGGAGAGGAAAATTGCAATACTAATATATAAAAGCAGTGACTGAAACTGTCATTTTCTGATGCTTCAACAGTCTACAATGTATACTTGATTGATAGCAATCATTCTGCTTTGTGCTCAGGCAGAGCTTTGACTGTTGAGAAAGAGGTGTTTTTACCTTCAAGAGTGCATACACTTCAGGAATGCTCTCTATCAGCCCTTCTGGAAGGAGGATTACTCCATGGTATTTGTCTGACAAAAACAGAGGAATGTGACATTAGATCTCAATACACACACACATAAAAGAGGCAGTTCAGATTGTTCAAACCTTGCTCCGCCCTAGTCTGAACGGCATCAGTAATCTGTTTTGTTATTTCAAAAAGGGTCAGCTTTGATGCAGCAACCTCCTCACCAAGAATTACCTGCATAAAACGTTTAAAAAATAACTGTCAACATGGAACTATAACACAAAAAGCATAAATGATGAGGGACAGTAATACGCACCATGTTTGGATGGGACTGGAGAGTGCATTCCAAAGCAACGTGTGATGCCTTGCGCCCCATAAGACGGATAAAATAATAATACTGGAAACGAAAACTCATTCAGAGAGGTACTCAAAAAGAAAAGTAATGAAATTAGCAATGCTTACCTTTTACAAATTTATACACACACAATGATATCAAAGAAATGCAAGATACATTAGACTCATTACCTTCTCTGCAGAGAGTGCATCAGTGCAGACATTGCTGATGAGCTGAGAATTCACCTGAATAAACAGAAAGTAAAATTTTACTGGTACTTCAATTGCTCATTATTTCATATCATATACAATGTCAACATTACCAGTTACATAAAATCATGTTTTCTATACAAAGTAGTTAGTTAGAATAGTAAGTAACTGTGCTCCATCATATGTTAATGCAAAAATAATACTTATACTATAGATAAATGCCTTAATCACAAGAAAAATACCTTACAAATTGTATCAAAACCAACATTGGTTTCCACAAACTGGTTTTTAAGATCTCCATTAAGAGTTACAGGTACACCAACCACCTGCAGAATCCAACTAATCAATTAATCGGAAATTGCTATGAAATTAAATGATGTAAAGAACAGTACAATTTTAAAAAAATTAAATATTAATTAATTATGAATATAAAAAAGCAATACCAAATATAAAGCTTCAGTAAAGACCGCTCTTTTGAACCCATATCGACAACAGAAAATGAACAAAAATCCAAGTAAAAATACCTTTGTGGGGCAGTTGGCTACAGCAAAAGTTTCTGCGAGTTGTGCAGCATCCGTGTTTGATGTCACCCCTGAAAGATAATGTATTTCAGCATTTAGAAATCTCTAAATGTAATGATAATAAATGATGTATGAAGGTCCAAGATGCTTAAGCATACCTCCGATGATGACAAGGCCATCAAGTTTCAAATCGTTGCATGTAGCAAGCGCAGCATTAACCTGTTCTGTGGTCCTAATTTGATCTTTTGTCCGACCAAGTAAATCATAACCACCTGAAAAACAACAACCATAGTATGACAACAAGAAGTTAATAACACAAATGACTAACTAATGGCAATTATCAACAACTTCACTTGCCACAATTGATCAATAAGGAGTCAATAACACAATTGACTAACTAATGACTATCATTGAAAACTTCACTTGCAACAACCAACCTTGGTTTTTGTATGAGGAAAGAACACTGTCGGTTATCTCAAGAGTTTTCTGGGCAAACAGACCTTCCGAACCACCTGCAGATGGAAGAAATAAGGAAATGCAGACCTAATTATTCATTTGTCCAACAAACAGCAAGGTTAATAATGTAAACGCTTGTGCTGTGTGTAATACATGGCATGAGATAAAGGAATATTCAAAGTAAACTAGACATAGTTAAGATACCCAATTACAACTTTTTTTATAAAAAGAAAGTCAAGATCCATCGAGCAAATTAAATTCAATTACCAAGAAATCCAAGCAAAACACTGTTGGGGTTGTGAATTTTGAGAGCATTGTGGAGACCCCAGATAACATTGTGTCCTCCAGGAGATTGTCTCCCACAAAAGACAATTCCCACCCTGCAACAACACAATCAGTACCATGAGATTCATAACAAAACAGATTCACAACAATGCCCAGAAAACACAAACATGACAAGCAGACACAAACCTAATAGGAGGGAACTCAGTTATGATCTGAGCATCAGGGACTTTGGCAGTGGCCCTGAGAAAATGAGCCAAAGGGTGTCCATAGGTGTGAGGAAAAGCCCTGGTGATGGTGAGGGCGTCAGTGGGGTCAGCAGTGGTGGTAGCATCACCAAATTCAACCCTCACGGTGGTTCCCTGCACCAAAAAGCCAAAAGGGTCATCACCCAGATGAAAAATAAAAATCAAAACTTTGCAACCCCTTCTGCTCCCACAAGAAACCCACAAGATCTGAAACCAGCCAGTACCTGCAGGCAAGGGGGAAGCTCCGGCTGGTACAAAGACCGAATCTTTTGGAGATCTGAAAGCTCCCTGGGAATACCATAATCAGAATCCATGGATTCAACCTCTTCTGTGCCTCAACAGAGAGAACCTAAAAAAAGTGAAATAAGAAAAAACGCAGTACAAGGTTGTTATTGTTCTTGTAAGATTCTACTGTGTGAGTGTAACTATTGTTGTTTGGTGTAGTTGTTGTGGAGTGGTGAATGTTGGGTGATGGTAGGGTACCCTTATATGTTGCACCTACCAAACTAGTTTTTTTTTTTTTCTCT